>OLNP01000405.1_pt1 | contig 46911 bp, 47 predicted proteins | sample 1671951 | NCBI WGS metagenome assembly OLNP01 (sample SAMEA3136629, study PRJEB25190) | human gut metagenome | biome: human gut; feature: human-associated habitat; material: faeces | place: Austria | collected 2013
CATAGTTCATATGGTAAGAAATACCCTTAAACATGTCTATTACAAAGATATGAAGTCGTTTGCGACAGATCTGAAAACAATCTATTATGCCGAGGCAGAGAAAGCAGGCAGAACTGCACTCGACAAGATGAGTAAAAAATGGGGACAGAAATATCCTTATGCCATGAAACGCTAGTATGACAATTGGGATGCCCTATGTCCAATCTTCAAATTCTCAATGGAAACGAGAAAGATCATATGCACGACAAATGCCATTGAAAGTGTAAACAGCACATACAAGAAACTTAATCGACAAAGAAGCGTATTTCCAAGTTCAACCGCCCTGCTAAAGGCGCTCTATCTTTCACCAAATTACAAAAAAATGGAGTCAGGCCTTAAAAAACTGGGGTGGTATATACGGCGAATTTAGTATAATATATGAAGGCCGGATGCCTGAATAGATTTCCAAGAGATCAAAGCCGGAGGTACATTGACATTTCTGAACGCATGAATTACAGTGGTTTTCAACAGGGCTGATGGACAGTTAGCCTAAGGGATTATCTACCATATGGAGCTATTTACAGACTTTATTTCACATACTCGATTAGTCTTGTTTTATCAATTCTGACTGCTTTTCTAACATTTTTGCTTGGCGTTGGAACGACATTACTCTATATCGTAATGACAATCTGTGTGTTTGTAGCATTTGGTTCATTCTTTATGCTACATGATACAAAAGCAGCAATAGAAGCACTTATCATCAGATTTTTACTAAGTCCTTACGGACTGCCAATGATAGGAGCGACTATAATAGCATTTATTGAATTGATAAACAAGAAGATTAAAGCGGTGTAGACAAATTAGAATTTGTGGAGGAAAATTATAAAATATAATATATTTTACAAGAGGTGGTTATATGGAGAAAAAATTTAGAAAAGTAGTGGTCATATTCATAGATATCCTAGGTTCACAGAGCAGAGTGAATTTTGATGAATGGTATAATGTTATGAGCATTTTTAGCTGGATGGTAGAGCGTGAAAAAGAACTTGACAATAATCATCCATGGACTGTTTACAAAAGAGAGATACATGTTTTTTCGGATTGTGCATACATTATTTATGACTATAAAGATGATATTGAAGATAGTCGAAAAAATATGTATGCATTAATGGGAATAGCATGCTATAACACCGAAAAAATATTGTATGAATTTTTAAAGAATGGATTTATTGCTCGTGGTGCAATTACATATGGCGATTTATTTTATGATAATGAAAAGAATATTTGGTTTGGTCCAGCAATGAATCGTGCTTATTTTCTAGAATCAAAGCAAGCGATATTTCCTAGAATTATTATAGATCCTAAATACGCAGAAAAATTATTTGAATTTAATGAGAACAACTATCGTAGTAATGCTGATAATGGTGAAATTTTGTATCGAGATATAGATGGTTTCATATATTTAAATTATTTAAACAGCGGGAAATCAGGTATAAACAAAATGGAATATATGAATGTTATAAAAATTGCACTTCAATTATGTGATGCAGAAAGAAACAAAACAAGAAAAACAGAAAAAATACAGGAGTCTATTAAAAATAAATATGATTGGCTAGAAAAGTATTTGTTAACCCCTAATAATAGGTTATAAACTGTAAAATAAATCCTAGTTTGTCGAGCTGAAGAAATAAGGCGATAGAAATGATGTGCCCCCCAAAGTTAGACTTTTAAGCGTAGCAGTTTTATGCAACCAATAGGTTGAGCCTGTATTGCACGATAACGTATAATAAGTTTCGCAAATTCAATTAAATAGACATAGGTCTTTGCCCTCGGTACAATTAAGTCACCATAACCAATATCCCAAGGAGGCAAAAAACTATGTCTGATAACATTATACAGTTGAATGAAACTCTTATAAAGGACAATCTTAAAGATCTTGTCCGAAACAGCGTTGAAGAAACACTCAACGCACTGCTTGACCATGAAGCAAATGAACTGGTCAAGGCGGCGCGTTACGAACGTTCTTGCGACCGTCAGGGCTATCGTTCCGGGCATTATAACAGGACCTTTACCACAACATCCGGCGATGTAACTCTCCATGTCCCGAAGCTAAAAGGCATCCGGTTTGAAACCGCAATTATTGAAAGATGCCGCCGCCGTGAATGCTCTGTAGAAGAAGCACTCATTGAAATGTATTTTGCCGATGTTTCTGTACGACGGGTTGAAGACATTACCGAAGCATTATGGGGATCGAAAGTCTCTCCCGGGACAATCAGCAATCTTAACAAAAAGGCCTATGAACATATTGAACAATGGCGCATCCGTTCGCTAACCGAAGAATACCCGTATATCTATGTGGTTGGTGTCTTCCTGAAAAGAAGCTGGGACGGGGAAGTAAAGAACGTATCCATTCCCATATAATTGTTACATCCAACATAATGGCAGTTAACATCTTTTTCATGATAACATTCTTCTTTCATCTGTAAATGAAACATATAGCATAAGTAGCTTTTTAAATAATTATTATAAAATAAGATATTGAAAACTGCCCGCATTTTTATTGATTACTTTTCAGGAATAAGCCTCTTAATCACTTCTGGCGGAATATTGTTTCGGGTAAAATCATATTCTGGTGAATAAGATTTCATAATAGCGTAAATAAAATAGAATTCGCCTTTGCTATCAATGCTTGCCAGACTATAATACTCACCTTTATTTAAGAATGCAAAAGTAAACCTTTGAGGTTTCTCACCTATCTGTTCTATAGTTCCGCTGAAAACAACAAATTTTTTTCCGTGTTCTTCTTCTATTTTCCATTCTGGGTCTTTGAATGCTTTATCAAAAGCTTTTCCGATTTGAGGCGCACCATCAATTTTTTCTATAATGCCGGTTTGATCAAATCTGCTATATGCTAAGGTCCCTTCTTTTACGCCTATTATATCTTTATCATCTCCACATCCAGTAAATAGTAGTATAAAACATAAGAGACTAATAAATAGTAATCGGTCTATATTTTTCATAAGATTTTACCTCTTTTATTACGCTATAACTGATGATTTTCAACAAGAATTTTTACTATTTTGGCATTATCATTAGTTAGTGGGGAGAATTCATTTTGGTAAAATTTGTTCCAGTCATTCTTATTGTTTTCAGGAATAATGAGTGTAAATGTAGATGAACGAAAGGCAGACTCGTGCTTGAAGCCGATTGAGTGGTTTACAAAATCATCTACAGCATCAATCTGATACATTTTATAGCCTCTTATATATTGTGGTTGGATATCGGAAATATCTATATATCTTCCGTTAGTTGATACTCCATATGCAACCTTATCTGGTATTACCCAAAACCGTCTTTTATTTATAGCACGCGCTCTTTTTACCTCATATCCATTTATTAATGGTAAGTCCTCCATAAATCGTATAAGTCCAGACATGATCTCAATTCCAATTTCATGTCTGAAAGGAAATGTATTGTTTTTGATACCGTTAACCACATCTCTTGCATCAATTAAAACGTACAAATGTTTTTGGGGATGGGAGTTTATATCTATATAATAATAATTCCTTGCTAAAAAGTATGGGCGGTCCGCGATTAATAAATTATATTTAGGAATAATATACGCCAAATGTTCTTTATCCAGAGGTGGTTCAAAATGTGTATAATTTGTATTCTCAATGGAAGAAAAATTCCCCATCTTATCTGGTTTTATGGTATAAAAATCGATAATAGCATGATGAGATACATAAACTCCATCTTTTTTTGTAATAAGTTCAGAAGCCGATTCCGGATTTCTTTCTTGGACTATTGCTGTATATCTTTTTTGATTTTTGTATCCTTTTTCCAAAAACTCATCTAGTTCGTTTACCATTTGGAATGATCTTCCATCTTTTTGATAATTCAAAACAAGTGGACTGTACACACTTATACTCTTTAAATCAAAAGGAGTTTCTTTAAGGAGTGCATTAACATACGCTATATCTTTTTTATTTGTTTTTAAAATTTCTTCTTTGTTTTTTCTTAAATGATAATAAGTTTTTCCCATTTTATCATATGAAGCATCTTGCCCTGCAAGTGCATTGGTTGATTCTGCAAGAGATTTCTTGGTGCTACCACAGCCTGTACAGATAAGTGAAAACGCAAGCACCATTGCAGAGATAATGTGGGCTATGTTTGTAAAACGTGATTCTTTTTGTTGCGAAATAGACATTGCTGATCTCCATTTTATTCTAACCAAAAAACACTGAACACATTTAAAGCACTTCACATATTTTAATCAATATAGCTAATGGTAAATATGCAATAAAATAACCAATAACAAAATAGATTCCAAATACTGTTAGCCATCCTTTAGCTTCACTTATAGGCCCCGTAGAAAACATTGTATGTGAACTTTTATAATCACAAAAACGTTTGGTAGCAAAACAAATTGCAAATATAAAAGCACCTATTCCATAAATAATGTTGAATGTTTTCAGAATTAACTCCCCCATAACTTTTAGTTGCTCCTTTACGAATAAACCTAATCCTTTGTGCTCTATATCATGCACCAACTCCAATTCTGATAATTGTAAATTTATGTTATTTTAGGCATATCATTTTCAAGGAAATAAACAAAAAAGCCTTGAAAATGCAGAAAGAATTATTTGTTTCTTTCCGTATCCCAAAACCTTCTTTCAAAGTCGTTAAAGGTAATGAATGTAGCCACATCTACCTGCATGATATCAGCAATATCAAGGAGCAGTATCAGTGGTATATTATCATTGTATTTTCCTCTTTCAATACGACTTAGTACACTTTTGTTGACATGGATCTTTTCCGCCAGTTCTGCCTGGCTGAATCCTGTTAGTCTTCTGTAATAAGCAACCTTTGCCCCGATTTGCTCGAACATGATTTGACGTTGCCGGTTCATCAAACTGTTTTCCCCTTCCTTAATGGTTCATAAACTATCTATTTTAATTATAAAGACATAAAACTTTGTAACCATAGCCTGAAAATGGCGATTAATGGTTTAAATAAGGCGATAATTCTCAAAATATTGACAAATTACTGTTAGAACCAGCATAGTATCAATTCTATCAACACATATGTTTCATTGGTAGTGAGGATAGAAGAGGATGTATTTTCTTTTTTGTATTTCCAAAATCCATGCATAATGGATTCCTTTATGCACTGCTTTTTACGGTATGCTGGCAATTTATGCAGAGTATACGGCCGTAATGGTTTTCCGAGTATTCTTTAGCCTTTTTGCTGACTTTGGTTCTGCATTCTCTACATAGGGAATAATTGTTTTCTGAGGAAAGAATTACAGGGGGACTTTTGTGACTGCCTATAGCATTTTCTGCATATGCCTCTGATTAGGTTTAATAGCAGGGGAATTGGGTAGTTCTGTATTTCGTCGAGAATTACTTTCCGGTTTATCGCTTGTGTTGATACCAAAACTAAGGAGATAGGCATACTTCATGGCTGCTGTTTGTGCTTTTAAGATGGCTTTGTCTCCGCTGCCCTGACCTCTTCCGAGGCCTGCAATACTTATGGTTTCTCCTGATTCTGAATCAATCAGCATAATCGTAGTTTTTACTATGACGAGATTCTCTTCATTATCTTTGGCAGTAGTTACTCTTTCCATGCGGAGAAGTTCAGATATCGCGATTGTGCTTATACCGTATTTCACAAGGGTGGCGTTTACCTGTTCTAATACATCAGAACAGGTAGCGTACCCATAAGAATGCAAAGAATTAGGTCAGTTCATTACTCTCCGGCTCTATTTTCTTTTTCACGCTTCATGAATAAAAAATTACCCCGCCGGCCGGTGAGGTAACTTTTCATTCATGAAATAATTTCTTTTCCGGCAGTGTCAGAACTTTCCGCCTCCTCCGCCATTGCCGCCGCTTCCGCCGCCCATGGAGCCGCCTGCTCCGACAACACCGTCATCTTTCTTTTCAGGAAGGGGCGTGACGATACGGTTGGTATAGAGATAGTAGTCATTCTCGCCGGTCACGGCGAAACTGTCTTTGTCAAGATAGTGGGAAGCGTTCACGCCGGGCGCCACATTGCTCATCGTTCCTATCAGGTAGTTCCTTACGCCGAAGGCGCCGAGCAGGGAAAGGACAGCGGCAATCCCCAGTCCGAGAAAACTGAATTGATCGTCAGGATCATACGCTTTTCCTTCTTTCTCATAGTAGGAAATAAGGAAGTCTGCCTTCTCCGCATAAGCTTTGAACGCTTCCGCGTAATTCCCTGCGGAAAGCTTGCTTACAAAGGCGTCTTTCATAAGTTTGATGCCTATATCATTGGTAATCATCGCCTTCATTTTGGGATCGGTGGCAATGTACCGGTCGCGTTCCTGCATATCAAGAACGAGAACCATATTTCCTTTTTCTCCGCCTTTGATCACAGTGCCGAGAAGTTTATCGGCATAATCGCCGATTTTCATTCCCTTCACGGAGGGCTGGGTTACAACAGCGATACGGACATTATGTTTCTTCTCTACCGCTTCCAATGCGTTCTTTACTTCCGCGGCCGCCTCGCCTTTCACGATATCCGCCCCGTCATGGAAAGACGGCATCTCCGCCGCGTCAGACATCACGGGCAGAAAGAGGACGGCAAGGAGCATCGCTAAGATCTGAAATATTTTTTTCATAGTCCCGCCTCCTTATAAAGAACCGAACATCATTTTAATGAGGAAGTAAAGGATGGGAACGAAGACGACAAATGCCGCCGCCGTGTACATGGATGCTTTATTTTTATCCACCGGCAGGCTTCCCACGAACTTGCCGCTCTGGGCGTTCATAATGAAAGTGTACGGTGTACCGTTATAAGTGGTGGAAAGAATCCATACCGGCGCAAGGGCATAGGAAACGGTGTTTTCATCTTTGGACACGAAACCGTCTTCCCGATTACAGCTTGTATAACCGGTGACAGTGTCATCCATCTGCGCAAGCGCGGTATTTGTTACCAGCTCATCGGCGCGGGGCGCCATTTCTTCCGCCGGCACATCATACTTATCGGCCAGGTACCCTGCCAGGTATGCCGTGGTAAAAGGAACCATGGTGGAATAATCGAAAGGTCCGATACTTTCCATCCATGTATCGTCCATTTTCTTACTGCCATCCATAGGTACCCGGTTAAATTTCATTTCTCCCTCACGGTCACACCGGTAAACCCTTTCTTCCGTGATCTGATTCTTTCCGACAACAAAAGTATTTACGTTTTTCGCTTTATAGCTGGCGGTAGCGGTGACTTTAGAGTCAAAGAGCCAGAAAGGAACATACATGCCCTGAATCGCATCCACCCGGTTCTGGCTGACGAAATTGGACGGCAGGAGTAATTTCCCATTGTAGAAATTTTTAAAGGCTTCCTGGGCATCCTTTTTCGTCTTCTGGAACGGAATCACATAGTCGGGACGCAGAGCGCCGTCATAACGCTGGGCAATCATCGTCGGGTTTCCGCAGTAGCAGCATTCCGTGGCAATCGTATTTTCATCGCAGACGATTTCCGCTCCGCAGGAAGAACAGGTAAAGGCGCGGAGAATCTTCGCCTCGTCTTCGCTCCATTCCTTTCCCGCACCGTCAGTATCCCACTTTTTCTGCCGCGCTTCTTCCGCTTTTGCCGCGTTTTCTTCCTTCGCCGCGTAGAACGCTTCCAAATCAGCGATGGACAGTTCCGTGCCGCAGTATTCGCAGGTCACATGATCCGCGCCGGGAGCATATGCAAGAGGAGCGCTGCAATTGGGGCATTTAAAGCTTACTGAAGTATCAGCCATAAGTACCTCCTTTTCCATAATCACCGCCTTTTCCATAAAGGAAACAAAACAGCAGTGTGAAATAGGGACAGGGCAGCAGTAAATCTATGCCCGCCACCCTTTTCTCAACTGTTCCATTACGGACGGGGATGTCCGCAGTTGGCACAGAACTTGCCTTTATTCTGCGTACCGCATTCGCTGCAGGTCCAATCAGCCGCAGGAGCGGGCTTGCCGCAGTTGGCACAGAATTTGCCCGTATTCTTTGTACCGCATTCCGCACAGGTCCATTCAGCTGCAGGAGCAGGAGCGGGTTTTCCGCAGTTGGCGCAGAACTTGCCTGTATTTCCTCCCGTACCGCACTCCGCACATTTCCAGCCCGCCGGCTGGGGAGCGGGAGCAGGTGCCGGCGCGGGTGCCTGCTGGGGCATCTGCTGTTGCTGCTGGCCTGCCATACCGTACAGGTTGGACGCGTTCATACCGCCTGCCGCGCCTGCCATATTCATACCCATAAATCCAAATGCCGCGCCCATACCGCCTTCATTGCCCGCCGCCGTACGCATAGCGTCAGACTGTGCGTCTACGAGAACGCCCGCCCCCATAGCGGGATTTGACATGGCCATGCCCATTTGGATCTTCTGGATCTTCGCTTCGTCTTCCTCATTGGCCTTGACACTGTTCACACCGAAAGAAACGATAGCAAGGCCGCGGAGCTCCGTCCATTTCTTGGAAAGCACTTCATTCAGAGCCTCGGCAATTTCAAACGTGTGTCCCGTCAGATCGGTATAGTCGATACGCTGGGCAGAAATCTTGGCAAATGCCGGCTGGAGAGCCGTAAGCAGTTCCGATTTCAGCTGTCCGTCAATCTGGGAACGCTCATAACTGTCCGACGCGTTGCCTGCCACATTGGTGTAAAAGAGGATCGGATCTACGATTTTGTAACTGTATTCACCGAAACAGCGGATACGGACGGACAATTTCAATCCGGTATCCGCATCAACCACCTTGAACGGAATCTCGCTGGGCGTACCGTACTTGTTCCCCACGATTTCCTTTGTGTTGAAGAAATAAACGCGCTGGTCTTTCCCTGTATCGCCGCCAAAGGTAAAACGTCTCCCCATCTGTTTGAATACGGCGATGACGCTTTCCTTATTCAGACCGCCCGTGAAGAGCGACGGTTCCGATGACTGATCGTAGGTATACTCTCCCGGTTCGGCGCAAAGATCGACGACCTTGCCCTGTTCCACAATCATCATGCACTGCCCGTTGTTGACGGCAATGACGGATCCGTTGGAAATAATGTTGTCTTCTCCGCCTGTGTTCGAGCTGCGGCCGCCGGTCCGTTTCTGTCCTTTCATCATGAGGACATCAGGCGGCATGCTGTCACAATAGAAGAATTCCTTCCACTGATCGGCCAGTACGCCTCCGACCGCGCCCATTCCTGCTTTAATAAGACCCATACACTCTCCTCCTTCTTCATAAATAATTAATTATATATACATCTGTTTATATTTTATCATGTAAGCACCTTATTTATCCACAGATTCCCTGCACTGCAGATATAGAAAAAATCTTACTCATCATTATTGCATGACAAATACACATAAGATTTCCTTCCGGCACCTCTTTTGAAATTCGGGCACCATAAAAAGACGACATCTCTGCCGCCTCATGTCCTTTTACTTTTTAAATCCCGCCTTCAGTTACGCACGGAATAAAAAACACATCGTATACGCTCCGCCTTTCCTGTCTTTCTTTAAATCATCCGTTCTTTAAATTCCTTATCCATGCCCCGCGCTTTGCATTCTTTGCAAAAACCGTAAATTTCCACACGATGCTCCGTCACTTCAAATCCGTTTTCTTCTGCCAGACGGTCTTTATACTCCGGTTCCAGACGAACCTCGACAGGGAAAATCTTATTGCACGACAGGCACACCGCGTGGTGCACATGGTCGCCCTGCGTATATTCATACCTCGTCAATCCGTCAGCAAGCATCGTCGAACGGAGAAGCAGTCCCTTTTTGGCCAGAGCTTCACAATTACGGTACACCGTAGAAAGACTGAGCTTAGTATCTCTCTTCCGCACCGCTTCATATACATCCCCCGCGGTCATCGGCAGGCTCTTCTGGAGCACCTTCAAGATCATGACACGCGCTTTCGTACGTTTTAAATGCTTCTTTTGAAGTATTTCCTCAAAACTGTCCATTCGTCTGCTCCCCTTGAAACCGCTCTTTGCCCTCACGGCAAATTACATAGTATACGTTGTAATTTCAATTAGATTATATCATATCGGAAAATATATGGAAATCATTTTTCAATCCGTGCGTCCCGCCGGCATTTCAAAATAAACATGATTCATCTGCTCCTGCATTTATAATAATAAATTAATTTTATTCTTATTTTATACCATCAAAAATATATTTTCCACAATTCCTTTTGGTGTCATTAAAGAGAAAATAGTGATATAATGTGTTCACATTTAAACAGGGAGAACTCCCTTATTCCATGGGCACATCCCAAAGGAGATCATCGTGGGCGCCAATATCCGTAAGCATTGGAACGATCCTGTCTGCATACAGCGCGTTCTCTTCATACTTGTCATCACCCTCATCGGCACTTTCATCTATGCCGCCGGACTCAATATATTCCTTGTTCCCCATCACTTCCTCGCAGGCGGTGTCACAGGCATCGCCATGATTCTCTACTACCTCATGGATATTCCCATCGGCCTGTCCAATCTGGTACTGAATATACCTGTACTCATCCTGTCCCTGAAATTCATGGGAAAATTTTATACGGTCGTCACCATTTTAAGCACAGTGAGCCTGTCGCTCTTTATCGACCTCACCGCTTTCATGGCGGACTGGTGTGTCATCAGCAATCCTCTTGTCGCCGCCATATCGGGGGGCGTTGTCCTCGGCGCCGCCCTGGGACTTCTCTACCGCTACAATTCAAACAGCGGAGGCCTCGACGTCATTGGCGCGGTTATCAAAAAATTTTACAATCTGGAAATCGGCTACGTCGTCTTCGGCCTGAACTTCATCATCATCATGTCCAGCGCGTGGATCTTTACACTGGAACCTGCCATCTGCACCCTCATCGCCATGTACATCAACGCCACCGTTTCCAGCCGTATCGTCATCGGCTTCGCCCAAAGGAAAGCGGCTTTCATCGTTTCCGACAAACCGCTTGAAGTGGCGGACACCATTCTGAGAAATATTCATCACGGCGCTACCCTCCTCTACGGACAGGGCGGGTTCAGCGGAAAAGACAAAAAAATCGTTTTCGCTATCGTGGATCTGACGCAAGTCACCAAACTGCGCCATTTCATCGAGGACATAGACCCCCACGCCTTCCTCTTCATCATGAACACCACCGACGTCATCGGCCGCGGTTTCACCAGCCCCCTCACGCCGAAACTCCCCGGCACCACCAGGTACACCTTCGGTGCTGACGGAAAAATGACTCCCACCCGCTCATGGAGCTGGGAAATGGAACAGGAATCCCATAAGTAAAAGAAAAAGCCGCCGGCCATACTTTCCCAAGCATGCCAAGCGGCTTTTCAGCTGCCTACTTTCCCTCCATCTTCCCTATATTCTCTTTCATCTGCGCTGCGGAATCCATCAGCTTCTTCGCTCTTTCCATCATCTGATCCAGACGGTCCGATCCCTTTTCTCCGGCACGCATCCCCTCCCCGAAATAACTGCCGTCAAAACGACCGCCGCGGATATCTACATAATAATCACCGATCACTCCGCTCTGCGAAACGGTAAACTCCGCGTCCAGAGGAATCTGCGCATCTTTCTTTATACGCATCTCAAGAATCCCTTCATTTCCTTCCGTGGAAATTTTGGATACTTCCCCCACACGGACACCGGCATAACGCACTTCATTTCCTTTTTTGATCCCCTGTACACTGGAAAAGGATGCTGTCATGCGGAAATAATTCCCGTCAAACCAATCTTTCGGACGGACAAAAAGAAACACCGCCATGGCGGCAACCAAAACAATGAACGCCATCATGCCGGTTTTTACTTCTTTTGTCATAACCCGCCTCCTTCCTCACTTCTTTTTCACCTTCCGGCTTCCTCGCCAATTCAATACCGCCTATTCTATAGATCTTTCGCTTCCACTTAGGATGATGCTTAACATCCCCCTCATTATGACTCCTTGCCGTCCGCCATCATTCAGCACTTTTAGCTGACAGCTGACAGCTCACAGCTAACGGCTAACAGCTTTCAGCTCACAGCTGATAGCTTTTATCTTCTTACCGGCTCTCCTCATTACGGCAGCAGATCCTTCGCTGTCGATCCGGATGATGTCTTTCGGTCTCCGTCATCATGACGTTTTCTGTTCCCCATTGCTAGTGACGCGCTTTCCCAAAATCGTCATTCTGAATGGACGCAAGAATACTTTGTGGGAAAGACGGGAAAGCAGCAATATGGCACGGAGTGAAGAATCTATGACTCTGATGACGCCTTACGGCTTTCCTCACCACGGGTATAGATCCTTCACATTCGTTCAGGATGACGTTTAACATTTCCCTCGCCACAGCAGCAGACCCTTTGCTGGCGCTTGTTCACAGTGCGGCTGAGGACAGTCGTTTGCCGTAATGACTCTAATCACAAAAAGCTTACCGCTTCTAGCTCCCAGCTTACACTCTCCGATTTCCATCTTCCGATGATTTCCCAAAAATATATGCCGCTGCGCCTTCCGCCATTTTTACCCCCTGATGAGCCGCGCCTTCTACGGTTTCCAGTTTCCAGCGGAAAGGAACCCGCAGCTCCTCCGCTTTTGCTTTACATTGCCGGAAATAATTCGTACACCGTTCCATACGGTTCATCCCCTGTGCGTCCGCTTCGGGCGTATCGCGGAACGGTGGTTTCCGCTCCACATCCTTTTCACCCATGAAGAGAATGACCGGCTCTGCAAACGCTTCCCCCAGTTCCTCATCAGTAATCCCCACATTCTTTATGCCGTAAGGATAATCAATATCCCTGTCAGGCATGGTAAACCAGCCGGAATTGGCCACGGCGATTACATCCACGTTTTTCTTTCCTCCGAGGAGCGCCCATCGATGGACAAACTGCCCACCTGCAGAATGGCCGAAAAGAATGATTTTCCCTGCTGCCTGCGTGCGGTTTTTTACTTCTGCCACGATCCGGTCCGCCGCGGAGAACGTCCGCTCTTCTTTTTCACGGATATGTCCGTCTGTATCCATGATGCCGCCTTCCTGATACCATTCCGCGCCGGGATACTTCCTTTCCGTCAACTCCGGACAGACGATCAGCATATTCCTTTCCTCCGCCAGCTTCCGGAGCGCTTTGCAATATTCCGCGCCAGCCCTGCCAAAGCCATGGAATGCAATAAAGACGGCATCCTTTTCCGTCCACCTGCCGGGGCGATAGTAGTACAGGCAAAGAGCATCCTGATTCACCCCTGTCCGTTCCCTGATGCAGGACATACTTTCTCCCGCCGGAATGGGGCGTACCGCCATTTCCTTTTTCCTTTTCGGCAGAAGCCACACAGCAGCAGCCACAGCAGCGACAGCGGTGAGTGCTTTGAAAACTTTATTTCCCATCATTTCTCCTCATCCATTACTTCTATCATTTTTATGAAATCCTTTTCTATCGGCATTATACCACAGGGTTCTTCTTTTCAATTTCCCATATCTTTCTACCGGTCTTCATCAAATTTTATTGCCGCCTCTCCGCCGGGACTGTATATTCTCCCTTTGGTACTCTCCTATAAAAATTATATGTAACCTTATTTCTTCGTTCAGCCCTTCTTTTAAAATGACTTCAAGTTATCGTTTTGTATCTTGGAATATATTTTACTCATTACTCCGGAGTCATTTTCCTGTTTATTCTCTATTAATTGTATTATTTCTCTTTCCGGAAATTGCTCTTTATTTGTGTACACTTATTTCATAAGAGTCCCCGCCTGCAAGGAGCCTCAGCGCTTTTTATATTGTTGTACGGCGGCCGGCATGGTACAATCAGAAGGAGAAAATGCGGACAAGATCAGACTGCATTTATTTTATTGGGGAAATGTAAGGAGGTTTTTCAATCATGAAAAAGAAATTGGCTGTGCTCGCCGCAGCGGCATTCACTGCAGGCATTCTTCTCAGCGGATGCGGCGGTTCCAAGGGCGGCGACACGAAAAGCAGCTCTGCCGCCTGGAAACCGGAAAAAGACGTAAAGATTATCGTCGCCTATAAAGCCGGTTCCGGTACGGATACAGGCGCGCGTCTGCTGGCCAACAGCGCCAAGAAGTATGTCGGCCAGACCCTGGTCATCGAAAACAAACCTGGGGCTGACGGAAAAATCGGCTGGACGGAACTCGCCAAGGCCAAACCGGACGGATACACCTTAGGATTCATCAATCTGCCGACCTACACCACGCTCGCTTCCCAGAAAGGCGCGGCCTTTGATGAAAAGTCCATTATCCCGATTGCAAACCATCTGACGGAAACCGCTGTGGTTGTCGTCAGAAAAGACGCAAAGTGGAAAGACTTAAAAGAGCTCGTGGCAGACGCACAGGCAAACCCGGGGCAGCTGAAAGCTTCCACCAACGGCGTACAGGCCTCCAACCACACCTCCGCCCAGCTTCTCGCCCAGTCCGCGAAATTTGAATACAATGCCGTTCCTTATGGCGGTACTGCCGACCAGCTCCTTGCTCTCCGCCAGGGCGAAGTGGATTTCTCCTGTGCCAAAGTTGCCGACGTCATCAAACTGATTAACGGTGAAAATGCCGAACTCCGCGTCCTCGGTGTATTTGATGAAAAGCGTGATCCCCAGCTGCCTGACGTTCCGACACTCGGCGAACTCGGCTACTACAATAAATGGTACGGCTCCGCCCGCGCTATTGTCGCCCCGAAAGGCACCCCTGAAAATATAATTAAATTCTATGAAGACGCTTTCAAAAAGACCATGGAAGACAAAGATGTTGTGGAAGCCCACAAGAAAGCCGGCATGGTTCTCGATTACAAGGACAGCAAAGATCTGGGCAGGCTCATTGACGAGCAGCTCGCTTTCTGCAAAGATGTAGTCAGCAAACTGTACGAAAAGAAATAACAGTGCAAGTGCTGCATGAAACAGGGGAAATCACGCATTTCCCTTTAAGCGTCACCGCGTTTCATTAGACAGAAAACCTGCTTCTTTTCCAAGGGGCAGGTTTGTCCGTTCTGACCGGTTTGAAACCGCGGAGGTTCTCTTTAAGGAGTATTGTATGAAAAAATCAGATATTTATATCTGCGGATTCATGTATCTTTTCTCATTTTTCTTTTTATATCTGACATTGGACTTTCCCGAACCGGCAAGACACTATCCGTACTTTGTCATCGGGCTGCTCCTTCTTCTGACGACAGTCCGCATGAGCCATCTGTTCCGCGATTACAGAAGAGAGCACAAAATCATCAGCGACAGTTCCCAGGTATTTGACGGCTTTCTCCCGAAACAGTTCTGGGTCATGTTTTCCGCTTTCCTCCTGTTCTTTCTCCTGATGTACCTCTTCGGCTTCTACATCGCCTCCATCGTATACATCTTCATCTGCCTCCGCTTCTTCAGGATAAAAATGAAATACATTTTTCTCGTCCTGATCTGCATGGCCGCCCTCATCTACGGTACATTCGATGTATTCCTCAATGTACCCCTGCCTGACGGGATCATTATGGAAGAATTCTTATAACCGGAGGAAATACCATGGATGCAAACACATTCGGACTCATGTCGGCAGGTTTTGCCAACGCCCTCATGCCATCCAATCTAATCATGATGATTATCGGCGTCACCATCGGAATCGTTGTCGGCTGTATGCCGGGCCTTTCCGCCGCCATGGGCGTAGCGCTCCTTCTGCCGCTTACCTTCGGCATGGCTCCCGAAACGGGGCTGATCATGCTCGGCGGCATTTACTGCGGCGCCATCTTCGGCGGTTCTATTTCCGCCATCCTGATCCATACCCCCGGCACGCCCGCTTCCGCGGCAACAGCGCTCGACGGGTATGAACTCACCAAACAGGGAAAAGCCGGCAAAGCACTCGGCACGGCATGCATCGCCTCTTTCTTCGGCGGTCTCCTTTCCTGTATTTCTCTTTATTTCTTTGCCCCCATGCTTGCTGAACTGGCTATGAAGTTCGGAAGCCCTGAATATTTCTGGCTTGCTCTCTTCGGACTCACCATCATTGCGGGCGTTACCACGGGCTCCATGGTGAAAGGGCTTATGAGCGGCGCCTTCGGCCTCATTCTTTCCACCATCGGCATGGATCCCATGGAAGGTACGGAACGGTTCATGTTCGGCATAGACGAACTGTACAACGGCATTAATGTCACCTGTGCCCTCATCGGCCTCTTTTCTCTTTCCCAGGTCTTCATTCTTGCAGAAAAAGCGATTAAAGAAAGAGGAAGCATCGTTAAATTTCATGACTCCGTCATGCTGAAATTCCGTGAGCTGAAACAGATCGGTCCGACCGTCATCCGTTCCTGGCTCATCGGGAACATCATCGGCATCCTCCCGGGCGCAGGCGCTTCTATCGCCTGCTTCCTGGGCTATAATACGGCAAAACAGTTCTCCAAAAAGCCGGAAGACTTCGGCCGCGGCTCCATTGAAGGCGTCGCCGGTTCAGAAGCGGCAAACAACGCCGTTACCGGCGGCTCCCTCATTCCCACACTGACACTGGGCATTCCGGGAGAATCAGTGACCGCCGTGCTCATGGGCGGTCTCATCATCCAGGGTCTCCAGCCGGGCCCGGAGCTTTTCACCAAGTACGCTCCCATGACTTACACCTTCTTTGCGGGGTTCGTCACTGTCCAGTTCTTCATGCTCCTCATCGGTCTCGGAGGATGCCGCATATTTGCCCATATTTCCAAACTGTCCGACGCTGTCCTTATCCCCTGCATCTTTGTCCTCTGCGTTGTCGGCTCCTTTGCCATCAACAACAGTTTCGTCGACGTAGTTATCATGTTCATCTTCGGCATTATGGGCTACCTGATGAGAAAGCTGGGATTAAATACGGCAGCCGTCGTCCTCGCCCTTATTTTAGGGCCGATCGGCGAAAGAGGTCTCCGCAGAAGCCTGACTCTTTCGGGCAATGATATCACCATTCTGTTCTCCACCCCCATCTGCTGGGTACTCATCACCCTCTGCATCCTTTCCTCTTTCTCCCCGCTTCTCATGGACTGGCTGAAAAAAGGAAAACAGGCAATCAAAGGAAAATAAAAGAAATACCCCTTCATACATTTCCCACGCAAAAACGGATCCGCGCCATATATGCAGATCCGTTTTACTATGCATTGAAATAATTTCACCCGCAGTTCCGGAAATGCGCCTCTCCTCCGAGAACGGATGAAAAGCCGACAGCCCTTCGTCTCCTTCCATTCAGAATGACATCTTACGGTTTTCCTCACCACGGTAATAGATCCTTCGCTATCGCTCAGGATGACACCTTACCATCTCCCTCACTACGGCAGCAAATTCTTCGCTGGCGCTCACACGAGAACGCTTAACGTTTCCCGTCATAGTGACTCTTTCCTTCAATCGTCATTCTGAATGGACGCAAGAATGCTTTGTGAGAAAGACAGAAAACGGGACAGTGACACAGAGTGAAGAATCTATTACCTTGAATGACATCTTACCGTTTTCCTCACCACGATAATAGATCCTTCGCTATCGCTTCGGATGACGCCTTACCATGGGTGCTACTTTATCGGCAGGCCCGAAAGTGGTTAGAATCCCGGCTGTGCCGTCTGTTTAACGTCATTCTGAATGGACGCAAGAATGCTTTGTGAGAAAGACGGGAAACGGGATAGTGACACGGAGTGAAGAATCTATTACCTTGAATGACATCTTACCGTTTTCCTCACCACGGCAGCAAATCCTTCTCCGCTGATATCCAAAGCAATGAGCAAACAGCGTCTCCTATTTTCAGTCTTTTGTCTCTGACCCACAGCTCACAGCTAACGGCTCACAGCTATCGGCCATCATTCCCTTTCCGAAAGATTAGGGTTATTTATAAAAATAGCGGCAAAAGGCATTCAGTTTTTATATTTTTCCATGTATAATAAAGTACAAACAGAAGGAAGCGCTGACCATTTGTATTGGTGCAGTTTTTATCTTCCCGTAAGGAAAACCGCGGAGTTAGAAAATTTCGTTTTTTCGACAAGGTAAATAAAAAACGCGCCGCCGTGAAAGCGGAAAGTCCTGCGCTTTCTTTTTATAGTTGCCCGACTGCGGGCATAAAGCGGCTGCGGCGTCACCGCTTCTATACTTCCCTGAAAGGTCGTGTTCGGGACATGAAAGAATTGGTCCGTCTGGAGGGAATCACCAAGGCTTACGGTGATCATATCATTATCCCCCCGCTCTCACTCTCTATCCATGATGGCGAGTTTTTAACTTTATTAGGTCCCTCAGGCTGCGGAAAGACGACTCTTCTCCGTATGCTTGCAGGACTGGACACTCCGACAAAAGGAAAAATCATCCTTGACGGGCAGGATATCACAAATCTCCCCCCTTATAAACGGGATGTGAATATGGTATTCCAGAATTACGCTTTGTTCCCCCATATGACGGCAGAGGAAAATATCGGTTTCGGCCTGCGCATGAAAGGCGTCGGCAAAGAGGAAGCCGCGAAGCGCACACAGAAACTGCTGAAACTGATCCGGCTGGAAGATCTCCGCAGCCGGTATCCTTCGCAGATGTCGGGAGGGCAGCAGCAGCGTGTCGCCGTGGCCCGTGCCCTCGTAAATAATCCGAAAATGCTTCTTTTAGACGAACCTCTCGGCGCTCTTGATTACCAGCTCCGCAAAACGCTCCAGATCGAGCTGAAAGACCTGCAGGAAGAACTTGGCCTTACTTTCGTATTCGTCACCCATGATCAGGAAGAAGCCCTCACCATGAGCGACCGCATCGTTATCATGGATAAGGGGGAAATCCAGCAGGACGATGATCCCAATACGATTTACCATTATCCAAAAACAAAATTTGTCGCCGGCTTCATCGGAGAAAGCAATTTTTTTGATAACGGGAAGGAAATTCTTGTCCTCCGCCCTGAAAAGCTGAATCTCTGCGACGGAAAAGATTGCGATGATTCCCATCCCGCGCCGCGCTTCTTCGGCACGGTGGAGGATGTGATTTTTTACGGCACCATTGATAAAGTATTCATCCGTCTTGACGGCACGGGCCAGGAAGTCCTCGCCTACCAGTACTTTGATGACGTCCACCGTTGGCAGATTAACGACCATGTAGGCATCTGGTGGTATGAAAAAGACGAGGTCAGAGTAGAACGATGAAAAGAAACGGAAAATATCTGCTCGTCCCGTCCATGGTCTGGCTGGCTGTTTTCTTTGTCATCCCCATGCTCATCGTGGTGGCGGTTTCCTTTGCTTCCCGCACGGCATACGGACAGATCGTTTTTGGCTGGACTTTCCAAAACTATGCAAGATTTTTGGATCCTCTTTATATTTCCATTTTTGGACGGACAATTTTCATAGCCGTCGTAACCACGGTATGTACCATCCTTATGGGCTATCCGCTGGCATACTGCATCGCCCGGCTCCCCCGCCGTCTGCGGCAGAAAGGGCTGATCCTCTGTATGATTCCTTTCTGGATCAATTTCCTTATCCGCTCCTATGCGTGGGTGATCATTCTCCGCAGCCAGGGCGTGCTGAATACGATTCTGATGAAGCTGGAAGTTATTTCCCAGCCGATCCAATTTCTGTATAATGAAGGCGCCGTTATGCTGGGCATGGTATACGCCCTTCTTCCTTTCATGATCCTCCCCGTTTACGTCTCCATTGAACAGCTCGACCGCAGGCTTTTAGAAGCAGCCGCCGATCTGGGCGCTTCCCCCGTGACAGCATTCCGAAAAATCACCCTGCCTCTGACGATGCCCGGCATCGCGGCAGGAACGGTATTGGTCTTCATTTCTTCCCTCGGCATGTTCGTCGTCCCCGATGTCATGGGCGGGGCGAAAGCGGCTCTCGTGGGCAATGTCATACAGAACCAGTTCCTCTCCGCCCGTGACTGGCCTTTCGGCTCGGCACTGTCCATCGTGCTTGCCCTGCTTTCCCTCATTCTTATTTTCCTGTACTATCGGGCGATTCAGGCGCAGAAAGGAGACAGCGATGCAGAAAACATGGCGTAGCCATCTCCTTGTTTCTTACGCTTTGGCAGTGCTGGCCTTCCTTTACCTGCCCATTCTTATCCTGGCTCTGTACTCCTTCAACGACTCCCGCATGAACGCTGTGTGGGCAGGCTTCACGTTTAAATGGTACTCCCAGCTTTTTAATAACCGCCATGTGGCGGAGGCGCTCGCCAATACACTTATCACCGGATTCATTTCCACGGCGGTGTCCACCATTCTCGGCACGACCGCGGCGCTCGCCCTTCACAAATACCGTTATAAATATCGGGGAATCCTGAACGGCTTTATCTACCTTCCCATCCTCATTCCCGAAATTGTCATGGGGCTTTCCCTTCTCGTCCTTTTTTCCCAGATCCATTTATCTCTGGGAAGAACGAGCATCATTCTCGCCCACATTACCTTCTGCCTGTCCTTCGTGGTCATCACAGTGGGCGCGCGGCTTGACGGGCTGAAGCAGGAATACGAAGAAGCCGCCGGCGATTTGTATGCCCGTCCGTGGCAGTGCTTCCGCTACATCACGCTTCCCCTCATCATGCCGGGAATCACTGCGGGCGCGCTCATCGCTTTCACACTGTCCATCGATGACTTCATCATCAGCTTCTTCGCAGCCGGACCGAATTCGACAACTCTCCCGCTTTACATCTACGCCATGGTGAAGCGAGGGATTTCTCCGGAAATCAATGCCCTTTCCACCCTCATGATCGCCGCTGAAATCGCGCTCGTCCTTCTGGCGGATTTTTTTCAGATCCGGCAGGCGGGAACCGGCAGAAAAAAAGAACTGCCCGATGACCGGCAGTAAACAGCTTCTCTTTTCTCATGATCCGCCGCCCCAAAGTATTCCTTGATTGTCTTAGACAGGAGTTCTCATGGATATCAATTTCCTTTTATTTGAGCAGTTTGAAACACTGGATCTCTTCGGTCCGGTCGAAATATGCGGCCGCCATCCCGATTTCCAACTTCACTATATCTCACAAAATGGCGGCCTTGTCACGAGTACGCAGGGTGTAAGAATTGATACGGAACCCCAAAGGAATATGAATACATCAGGTGTACTTGTCATTCCCGGCGGTGCCGGTACACGCACACTGATAAAGGAGGAACCTTTTTTGAAAAATTTACGCCGTCTTTCGGAAGACGCCTCTTTCGTCCTGTCCGTCTGTACCGGTTCCGCCCTTCTTGCCCGATGCGGGATCCTCGAAGAGAAAAGGGCTACCTCCAATAAAAGAGCTTTCGACTGGGTCGTTTCCACATCCGATAAAGTCCATTGGATAAGAAAAGCACGCTGGGTGCACGACGGAAAATTTTATACCTCTTCCGGCATTTCTGCAGGAATGGACATGACGCTCGGCTTTATCCGCGACCGTTTCGGCGCACCTGCCGCAGAACGTATCGCCTGCCGTATGGAATACATATGGAACAAAAATCCCGACATTGATTTCTTTGGTACATAAGAACCATTCTATGCTCAATCCCCTACATCCCCATTATCCCGAACCGATTTTCGTTTTCCCTGAAGGAGATTTCCTATGAAAAAATTCTTTTCCCTTTTCCTCGCAGGCGCATGCCTTGCCGCTGCCGGCTGCGGATCCGCCCCTGACAGTAATACGAAAAGCGGGGGAGACACGCAAGTCCTGAACCTGTACAGCTGGGCGGACAACTTTTCTCCCGACGTCCTTTCGGATTTCGAAAAGAAATACAACTGCAAAGTCAACTACGACGTTTTTGCGAACAATGAAGAACTCCTCGCGAAAATACAGGCAGGCGGTTCGGAGTATGATGTCATCCAGCCGTCAGACTACATGGTAGCCACCATGATCAAGCTGGATCTCCTCGAAAAACTGGATAAAAGTAAAATAAAGAATACGGAAAATATGCTTCCCGCCCTGCAGAATCCTCCCTATGACCCTTCAGGCGATTATTCTGTCGTCTATACCTGGGGTGTCACGGGCATCGCTTACAATACAAAATACATCAAAGATACGCCCAGCTCATGGAATGATTTGTGGAAAGACGAATACAAAGGCCGTGTCATCCTGCTCAACGACAACCGTGAAGTCATCGGCATGGGACTCAAGAAAAACGGGCATTCCGTAAACTCGAAAGATCCAAACGAAGTCACACAGGCCGTCGATCAACTCCGTAAACTGACACCCAACCTTCTCGCCTTTGACACCGACACCATCAAGCAGAAATTCATCGCCGAAGAAGCCTGGATCGGCACCATGTGGTCCGGCGATGCTTCTTTTACCCACAAGGATAATCCAGACATTGCCTTCATTATTCCCAAAGAAGGCGCCGTCATATGGGCGGACACCTTTGCCATCCCCAAAGGAGCGAAACACAAAGAACTGGCGGAAGCTTTCATCAATTACCTCTATGATCCGCAGGTCAGCGCGAAAAATTACGAATACATCGGCTACAACGACCCCAACGCCAAAGCGGAAACCTATCATTCCGAAGAATATAACAGAGATCCCATGCTGAAAGCCGCCCGCGACTACATTTCCCGCGGTGAATGGATCGAAGACATCGGAGAAGCCCTCACCATGTACGACAGGGCATGGACAGAACTGAAAATAGGGAAATAGAAATAAGAGCCACAAAAGCAAAAGACGGTTGCACTGACCGTCTTTTTTGCTCCGAATCCTACCGGTTCGGATTAAATACTTTACGAGGATACTCGCTCGCCGGAATGATTCAAATCGTAAAAGAATAGTTAGCCTGCAGCTGACAGCTCACAGCTAACAGCTAATAGCTATTCCCCTTTTTGCCGGCTTCCTCACCACGGTAATAGATCCTTCACATTCGTTCAGGATGACGCTTAACTGTCCGTCATCACTCAGAACGGGGGCAGAAAAAGAATCTTCATTCTATTCTTTTGCGTCATTCCCCCAAGCCAGTATCCTCCGTCCGGCTTCGCCGGCCACCTCCTTATAAACAAGGAGGCTTACCCAATCCCTATTCTTCCCGTTAGAATCCCTTTCCTTAACACTGTAACAAATCCTTTGTTGTCGCTTTGAATGACGCCTTACTGATTCCCTACCATGGGTGCAGATCCTTCATATCCGCTTAGTATGACGATTAACGTTTCCCTCATTATGACGCCCTTCCCTCCAATCGTCATTCTGAGCGGAGACAAGAATGCCTTGTGGGAAAGACGGGAAGCAGCAATATGACACAGAGTGAATAATCTATTATTCTGATGACGCCTTACCGTCAATACCGCTTTTTACACAAAGATCATGGAACCTGCCGCCAGGAGGAGCCCGTAGGTCAGGCGGTTGAACATCTGCTGGTTGATCATGCTGTGGATTTTATTTCCCAAATAGACTGCAATGACGAGAGGAATCACACCGATGCCCAGAAGTTCAAAAAATTCCGTATTGTACAACCCCTTTTCATAGTCTGTGAACATGAGGACAAGGTTCAGCACGGTCCAGACGGAAGCCACATTGGCACGGAAGGCATTTTTATCCCGGAAGGCCGACGCCAGGTAAACGACCAGGAGCGCGCCGCCGGAAGCAAACATGCCGTGGATGATGCCCGCGCCGAGAAGGACAGGAATGGCAACCCAGACAGGAAGGGATGCACCGGACGGTTTCAGGAGAAGATTTTTGAGCGCCACGCCGACAATGAGAAGTCCGTACACAGGCACAAGAATGCGGGCGTCCACAATATTGTAGAGATAAATACCGGCCGCCATGCCGATAAGCATGAAGAGAATGATGCGTCCCAGTTCTTTTTTATTGATGTACTCTCTGTTTTTAACCATAAGGTATACGCAGACCAGCCAGCAGATCACATTGATGACCGCTTTGGCCATGTCCGGCCCGTAGAGCAGGATTGTCGGCGGAATAGAGAGCATGACACCGGCAAATCCTGTGAGTGCCTGTACGATATTCGAGATGAAGACGGCTGCCATGAAGAGACCCATTTTTATAAATACAGGAAGCCCCATAAGTTCCAAAATAATCACGCTTTCTATATACAAGTAAATTCATTTTTATCGATTTTCTTCATTATAGTCTCCCTTTTTCCTTTTGTACAGCTGTTTTCTAAACGGATATCCATGAATGCGTTTAAGTCATTTTGAAGTATGTAAATGCGTTTGCAGCATGATTGATTACATAAACTTTCTTCTTCTACTTAATTCACTTAAAATACATAGATTTCACCCTTAGAAATTGATAATTTATACTTGCTTTACTATAATAATTATGAGTTTTTACGGTAAAGGCTCTAAACACACTTTTCTGCCTGCGAGAAAAGCGGAACGGACTGCCTTTATCAGGGGCTGCCATAATATCCGCTTATGACATCCATTTATCCCGGAACAGGAATCAAAGGAGGATTCTATGAAAAAAAGATTGCTTTTAGCTTCTCTGTCAGCAGCTGCCTTCGGCGGCATTCTTTCTGTAAACGCTGCCGATATGCCTGTGTACACACTTGATCAGGTGGTCGTTACCGCAGCCAGGACGGAAGAAAAACAGATTGACACAAATGCGTCTGTCTCTGTCGTCACAAGCAAGCAGATTGCGCAGAAACATTTCAATGATGTATCGGAAGCGCTTCGTGCAGTTCCCGGCGTAGTTCTCGGCAATTATTCCGCCAGCGGACAGAATTATTCTTCCAACAAAGTTTTTATCAACGGTTCTTCCAATGTGGTTATCCTCGTAGACGGTATGAGGAGAAATACAAACGGCGTTTCCGGTTCGGCAGTCAATCTCGGCACACTTACCGATATGGCGTCCATTGAGCGTATCGAAGTTTTGAAAGGTTCCGCCTCCACGCTTTACGGTTCCGATGCGCAGGGCGGCGTTATCAATATCATCACGAAGAAACCGAAAACCGATGAAGTCCATACCACCATCGGCGCAGGTTTCGGCAACAGCTCTACGGAAAAATACACTATATATAACGAAGGCAAGGCGGGAAATATATTCTGGACCATTGACGCCGGCAAACATCTTCAGGGCGCCTATAAAGACGGCTGGGGCCGGAAAGTCATCAGCCACCTGAACGCGAAACATATAGATGTAAAACTGGGCTATGACTTGGGAGAAGGATCTGATATCGTTTTCAATTACTCAAAATATAAATCCGATTATATCCGTCCCGACAACGGCTCCAATGATACCCACGACGACTACGGCACAAAAGATAATGATGCCATCAGCCTTCAATATACCGCGAAAATCAGCAGCAGACTCTCCAACCAATTTAATGTATACCGCCATCGTACCAATTTTAACGACAACTACAACCTGAATGGCGCCAGCTGGCCTTTCAACTGGGATATGGGCATGCGGACATCCGGCATTTCCGATCAGCTCACCTATACCGCGGATAATCAGACCATTATCGGAGGCTTTGACTGGTACAAAGATAAAATCACAAAGTATAAAAATGACGCTTCCGAAGGCGCCCACGCTTCCAATGCAGCATTCTATCTGCAGGATAAAATCGACCTGACGGAAAACTGGAATATTACACCGGGGCTCCGCTATGACCACCACTCCAACTTCGGCGGCCATCTGTCCCCCAGCCTTTCTCTCGGTTTCAAGAAGAATGAGAAGACAAATTTCTACTTCAACTACAAGGAATTCTTCGTCGCGCCGAATCTGTACCAGCTGAACGCGGCTTATTACGGAAACAAGAATCTCGATCCGGAAGAAGGGTACACCTTTGAATTCGGCGTGAACCATGAATTTGACGATACCCTATCGGGTACATTCAATATTTTCCGCCAGCACGCGAAAAACAGAATTATTTATGATTTTGCCGCTTCCAAATATGCCAACACGGGAAATATGAATTCCATGGGCTTCAGTGTCACTCTGGATAAAAAACTGAATAAGTACTGGAGCGCGGGCATCGGGTATACATACCTCCACATCAACGCGCTGAGTGCAACAGAAAATACCAACAACAACGGAAGCCTGCCAAAGGGTACGATTGATATCCACGTGAACTATGATTCCGAAAAACTGGACGCTTCCCTCACCGGCAGAGGCATTATGGACAGATACGGTTCCAAATCCAAACCGATTATGAAAGATTATGCGAATTTCTGGGTATGGGATCTCGCAGCGAATTACCGCGTGAATGATACCATCTCTATTTATGGCCGCCTGAATAATATATTCGACCAGTTTTACACGGATGTAGGCACCAGTTATGACCCGAACGGCACATGGTATTCCGCTCCGGGAAGAAATTACGAAGTGGGAATGCAGCTCCGCTTCTGATGTAAAAGGGAAAGTCCCTGTTTCGGCAGGGTCTTTTCTTATGAAAAAAAAGAGCTTTCATCCTGTACCGCTTTCCCTTTCCGTCGAATAACGAAAACCGCAGAAAGCAGCTCGTTCCAATAAAAAACGCCGCCTTGAAAAGCAGCGCAGGAAATATATTTTCTTACAGAAGCCAGCGGTAGAAACCGAAGTATGCCAGCGTGGAAAGGGTAACGACACCGATCGCGGAAATACCGAACATTTTCACAAAGAGACGATCCATTTCTCCTGCCGCAGCGCCTGCTTCTGAGGAATATGCTGCAAGGGCCAGCGCGCCGCCGGTAGAGAGGGGGCTGATCCCTGCCGTATTGGACACCATGGAAATCGCGGTGACCCATTCCACCGGATTCACGGATATGCTCATCTGGTGAATAATATGGGGCACTGTGGGAATAAGTGTGGGCATCACCACGCCCGACGTGGAAGAGAACCATGACATGACGCCTGCGGTGACACCGAGGATGGCAGTAGCCGTGGCAGCATTCATGATGGACGCAAGGGAAGCGGAAAGAAGATGGATACCGCCGAGGACGATAATCACATTCATCAGTACCCCTACGCCGCAGATCAGGAGGAGCGTCCCCCAGGGAATCCGTTTTAGCGCCTCTCCTTCATCGGACACGCGGAAGAAGGAAAGTGCCATTGCCGCGGTAAAACTGGCCAGTCCCACATTCACTTTGAAAATCATTACCATACCTACCATTGCGCAGATGCCGAGGAGCGTGATGATCTGTGCTCTGTTAAAGGAAGCGGTGTCGGAAAACTTCAGCGCTTTCTCCGATTTCAGTTTATACCCGCCGAAAGCGAGGTAAACGACAGCGGCATACACGGTGGATGAAAATACGCCGTTCACCAGCAGAGGCGCTTCGATACCGGTCAGTCCGAATTCTTCGCACAGGTTGAGTCCGATGATCCCCGTCGCTGCAAGAGGCGACATACCTCCGCCGGCCGCACCGAGGAATATGATTGCCGCCAGCATGGCAGGATTGATCTTCATTTCCACGGCCAGCGTCATTCCGAAAACCATCATAATCGCGGTGGTGGGAATCGTACCCGGCCCCAGCGCGGACAGTACTGTGGCGAAAAGGTACATGACGACAGGGATGAGATATGTCCGTTTCCCTGCCAGAACGGTGATCTTCTTTGTAAGAAGTTTCAGTGTCCCGTTCCATTCCGCCAGTCCGAACAGGTAAGTAACGCCGAGAAGCATGAGGAAAAGGGAATAGTTGAATCCGCCGATGATTTCCTTGTCCGGAATGCCGGCCAGTTTCCCCAGAAGCAGCGCAAAGCCGATACAGACAAGCCCCGTATTCATTTTTCTGAAAAATCCAAGGAAAATAGCCGCTGCCAGCGAGCCGAGTGAAATCAATGCCATTGTGCCCTCCTGTTCTGAATCATGCCTGTTTGGTAATACGTTTTCATCTCCATATTGTTTCCGTAAAATTTAATTTTCCAAAAAATCATAGCATGAAAAATTGTTTGGAATAAAATAATTAAGAGTTATCTATGTTATTCTCTTTTCTTCTTACTCTTTGTTTTTATTATTTTTAAAATTCTTTTTTGGACTTTAAAGGGAAAATTTTGCGTTTTTCAGGCCGAAAAATCCGAAGTTATGAAAGCGGGGCATAACTTTTTCGGATGCATTCTTTATAAATAGTTTTTATACGGAATTACAGAAAATATTGCTTTACTCTTGCTTTTACAGGTATGAAAGTATAAAATATTTGAGATAAGTTTATTGTCTTTAAAGAAGGGAGGATCGCTGTTTGGGACGCGGTCTTCCTTTTTTCGCGGGTGAAGATTTTTATGGAGGGTTTTATGGAAAAAAGAATTATCGAAGTGGAAGAAAGACTGCCTTTGCTGCCGACTATACCGCTCAGCCTGCAGCACCTGTTCGCCATGTTCGGATCGACGGTGCTCGTGCCGTTCCTCCTACATGTGGATCCGGCGACCTGTCTTTTCATGAACGGCGTGGGCACGCTGCTCTACCTGTTCATCTGTAAATGGAAACTGCCCGCCTATCTCGGTTCCAGTTTCGCTTTCATCTCTCCGGTTCTCGCGGTTACCGCCACAGAGGGTATGACCTATGCCGACGCGCAAAGCGGATTCATCTGCTTCGGCCTGTCTTTCATGATTCTCGCGCTCCTTGTAAAGAAGATAGGGACTTCATGGATTGATGTGCTGTTCCCTCCCGCCGCTATGGGCTCCATCGTCGCCATTATCGGCCTGGAGCTTGCCCCGCTTGCCATGAGCATGTCGGGCTTCTCCGGAGAAGCACAGGGTATGACAAATGCCATGGCTGTCATGATTTCCATGTTTACCCTCATCGTCACCATTCTCGCCACTGTACTGGGCCGCGGATTTATTTCCATTATTCCGATTCTTATCGGCGTCATCGCGGGATATATCCTTTCCATCATCATGGGCGTTGTCGATTTCTCCAATGTGGCCGCGAAAGAATGGTTTGCCGTCCCCACTTTTTATTCGCCCCGCTTTAATTTCAGCGCCGTCATGATGATCATGCCCGCCCTTTTCGTGGTCTTCGCCGAACATCTGGGACACCTCTTCGTCACCAGCGATATCGTCGGCCGCGACCTCATCAAAGATCCGGGGCTTCACCGCTCCCTCTTTGCCGACGGTTTGTCAAATATGATTTCCGGGTTTGCCGGTTCCACGCCAAATACCACTTACGGTGAAAATATGGGCGTCATGGCTATGACAGGCGTATACAGCACCTGGGTCATCGGCGGCGCGGCAGTCTTCGCCATCATCTTTTCCTTCATCGGCAAAGTGGCCGCTGTCATCCATGCCATCCCCACTCCCGTTATGGGCGGCGTGTGCATTCTCCTCTTCGGTTTCATCGCATCCTCAGGGATCCGCATGCTCATCGAAAAGAAAGTGGACTACACGAAATCAAGAAACCTGATTCTCACCGCCGTCACCATGATTTCCGGACTATCGGGCGCAACCGTCACACTGGGGCCTGTCCAGCTGAAAGGCATGGGACTTGCCACCATCGTTGCCATGATCCTCTCCCTCTCATTCCTGATCTTTGACAGACTTCATCTTTCCAATGACAAGAAATAAGGAGGCCCTATGGACATCAATGAAGAAATCACAAAAATGAATCTGTATAAAACTTTTGAGCCGTACATCGACAAAAGCGTCACCATGGAGGATCGGCTGAAAGCGCGGGTGCGCCTTGTGGATACCGCGCCGCAGGAAGCAAAAGACGCTCTTGCCAAATGGACAGCCATGAAGCTGAAATCACGGCTGTTCTGAAAGCTCAATATCAGGAAACAGAAAACGCAGACAGTGTACTTGTGACCGTCTGCGTTTTTGATTTGTCTTAAGTTCCGCCATCCGCCGATACCTTATTCCTTAAATTTCGGCAGTTCCCTATTAATAAGCTGCCCCATCAGGAATTTCCCTTTCCAGTCGATGTGGATACCGTCTGCGCCGTACTCCGGTGATAATACATCCATATCCGCAAAGAGCACTGCCGTATCGATATGATCCTGCATGCGTATCCATTCATTCACCGTAGAAAAGCGCTCTTTCCAATCGGGTGCCGTGTCTTCATCGAAATAACGTTTAATATTGTCCGGATTAATGGGCGCCAGGGTGAGATAAACCGGCTTTATTCCGTTTTCCCTGCACTTGTCGCCGATGTATCTCAAATCATCAATGACATTCTCCGGGTCTTCTCCTCCGCGGAGGCTGTTCGTACCACCCATGATGAGAAGATATTGTAAGCGGAAAGGAAGGACATCCGCCTCAAACCGTTCCGCCATCCGCCGGCTCGTGTCACCGCTCTGTGCCAGGTTCACCGCCGGCTCATCCAGATAAAAGCCCAAATTGTACAGCGCATCGGACGGCGAAAAAGACATCCGTCCCCCTCCGTGGCTGATGCTGTCGCCGAAGAGCCCCGTTTCCCATCCGTCAACGGGCATTTCCATTCTCCGCGCCTCACTCCACACACCGAGGGCATTTCCGTCTTCATCAAGGCACCGCACCCGCCACCAGTACACACCCGTACGGGGAAAGTCGTCATAAAGCTCCATGATTTCCGATGCCTTCGCCCACACACGGTACATGGACGGTTCCGTACCGTCAGGATTTTCAGGCTCACTGTCCGTCACTTCCACTTCATATGATTTTGCGCCGGGAAGCCCCACATAGGAATAAACGGGGTAGAGCAGTTTCATCCGCCGGTCCTCGTGATTATCCGGACGGAGAAGAGGCGCTTCCCGTTCCAGAAAACTGCCGACCGCCTCGAAAGGCTCTCTTTCGGTCCAGCCATGGAGAGGCCCGCCGTATAAATCGAAAGGCCGCACACGCCAGAAAATTTTCTCTTCCGCCTCCGAGGGGATATCCGCCGGAAATATGACTTCATTCTGCCAGACGGAATCATCGGCATAGAGAACTTCTCCGTCCTCCGTAGTGACTTCCAGCGCATAACAGACTGCGTCCCCATCCATATCCCAGGATAAAAAGTAAAGGCCTGTTTCCGCGCCTGCCGGACTGCAAAAACATACGGCCATGAGCAGCCATAAGAGGCAGATGCATTTCTTCATCATGACTCCTTTACCCGCATAAAAAAACGGATTTCCCGCCGCTTCCATATGCTCCGATGGCGGCCAGCTGAATCTTCAGTTTCTCTTCGGAGATTTCCCCATAATCACCAAAAAGCTCATGCGTGAGGTATGCAGGCTCTATGCATTCCACGATTTTCCGCGCCGCTTCCGTGGTGAAAGGACGGTGCTGGTCGATAGAGGTAATATGCATCATGACGGTTTCTCCGTCCATGTTCTCCGGCGGCACGGCAGTACAGGATTTCTGGTACTTCCCGGACAGGGAACAGGACAGGTGCATCCCGCGGAACAGTTTTTTCATGCTCCCCAGTTTTTCCGCCATGGCACAGATATACTCCGCGCCGTCCGCTTCAGTTTCCAGATCCGGATTGGTATTCATGAAATGGCCCGTGTCTAAGACAAGTCCTACATTTGACCCTTTCAAAAGGGAAAAGAAATAGTCTATTTCAGAAGGCAGAAGGCGGCACAGCCCCGGCCAGAAAATATTTTCGAAAAGGACTTCCACCGTTTCAGGCACTTCTTCGGAAACGGCATTGTAAATAGCCGCCGTTTCCCGAAGAACGTCTTTCGAAGTGTAATAAAACTGCCGTGTCCATGCTTCTTCCAGAGTACAGTCCGCCACATGCCATACGAGGTACTCCGGCTTTTCCGCCAGCGCCGCGCGGATATTTTTCCGTATTTCTTCAAGCCAGCCGTCCGTGTCGGAGGCACCATAGTAAGCGGTAAGGGCTTTTTCATCAGGGAACTGTTTTTTATAGCGCTTTGTATTTCCCAGGTAAAAATCCATCCACCTCGGCCAAAAGCGCAGATGCGCCCCCACCGTGAGCGATGTGAAAAGATTGGATGACGGTTCATCGCCGTAAATAAGGTTTTCAATGCCGTCCAGCCCCAAGCGGTGCACCAATTCCGCTGTTGCTTCTTCTTTTTCATCAGGCATGACATAGTGGCTCACACTTTGCTTCAATGTCTCTCCCCCGGCGTCTTTTTCTTTACGATACTTCTGTCAATGGCATGTTTCAGGAGCCAGAGATTGGCGATGAGTGAAATCATCTGCATCATTAAGATGATGATATCCAACGTTCTGTTCTTCTTCTTACTTTTTTTCGACATAGTTCCTCCTCAATATCCTTTAATCTGTTTTTCCCCGCTCATATCAAAAAGAGGACCGTAAGCGGCGTTCGCCATCGCTTTCACCGCATAGACGCAGTTCTGGGACGACGCATAGATATACCGGTCCTCCAGGGGAATGACACGATGGTAAGCACGCATATTCTGAATAGCGGGATTTGCCAGAAAACTGTCCCTGAATTTCCCCGCTCCCGTTTCATCCGATTCCCTGTCGGCAGAAACAAAGAAGAAATCCGGATCCGATTTGACAATCAGTTCCTGCGACAAAAGCTGCCCGTTGGCTACGCCTACTTCGGCAATGGCGTTTTTGATTCCCGCCCTTGTCAGCAGTTCATGGTACATGGAGCCCGGTCCGCCGTAACGGCTCATTTGGGAGACAAGAAGTCCTGTCTGGGGCGGAAGATTCCTTGCAGAAAGTGTACTGTCCACCTCTTTTAACTGCCGTTCCATTTCGGCGACCACCTTTTCTCCCCGCTCCGTTTCCCCCACGGCAGCCGCGATGATGCGTATATCCTTTTCTGCCTGGGCGATGGACGTCGGGCCGTCGATCATGACGACAGGATAGCCGAGGCTGCGCCACATATCCAGTTCCTTCTGCCTCGTATAAGATGACGCCACGATAAGATCGGGACTTATTTTTGTCAATATTTCCATAGAAATCCCGTTCAGGGGAATCTCCGGCTTGATATCCTTCACCTCGTCCGCGATATAGGACATGCCGGGATCTTTATCCGCGATGAAGCACGCCGCCAGCCGTGACGGTTCGACAACGCCAAGAAGCATCGTATCGATAGCAGAGTCCGTGCCGAGGATCTTTTTCGGTTTGTGGGGAATAGTCACCTGATTGTCAAACGCGTCAGTGACGACATAACTTTCCTTCGACGCGGCATCGCCGCCCATCTTTTTCATTTCGCAGCCGCTCAAAAAGAAGAGGGCTATACAGAGAAGCAGGAAAACGAACCATACTTTTCTGTTTCTTATACTGAATTCCATACTACCGCCTTTCAAAAACATTATATCCAGTGTAGCCAATAAAAGCGTACCGGTCAAATAAAAAGAGAAAATTCCGCCATGAAAACGCCCCCTGTCCCATACTTCAGGAAAGGAAAAACGGCGCAGGCATAGGAAAAGCCGCCCGATGACAGCGCGGCTCTCCCTGCTTATTTCTTTTTCCCCTTCTTCTTTCCTTTTTTATCCTTTTTATTCTTCTTTCCTTTTTTCGTCTTATCTTTCTTCTTTTTTACGTCTTCCGCTTCATCCCCCACAGCATCCATATTCCAATCCTGCTCGATATTTTCACTGCCGTCAGGCTTCCCGGGCGTGTGGCTCCTATACTCCATGTCAATGCCGCCTTCAGATTCTTCACGGCAGGGGATTTCTTCCCCATCATGGCCGGCTTCCGCCTCCGATCCGCAGGTGTCCCTCATAAGCGTGTCCAGCACGTTTTCCATGACGCCTGCCAGCTCCATGATTTTCCGTATCCGAAGATCTTCCGCGGGACGGTTGTCGGGATCGGGATCGAGAAGAGCCATCTGGAGGAAAGCGCGGTTTTCCCGCAATTCGTCATGAATGGCAAGAATCACGTCTTCTAAGGACAACCCCCTGTAATCTCCGTCTTTGTACATACTATCCTTCCCCTTCCGTAACTAATACTTTATCAACTCTGCGGTTGTCGCAGTCCATCACTTCAAAGGTAAAACGGCCGAAGGAAATTTTTTCCGTTTCTTTCGGAATATAGCCGAACAGGTACGTGATAAACCCGCCAAGTGTCTTGTAGTCATCTTCCGCTTCTCCCGGAAGTTCTTCTTCGATATGGAAATACTCCCTGAACTCATCAATGGTGCACAGCCCTTCCACCAGCCAGGAATTTTCCGTGCGGCGGATAAACTTATTTTGCGCCTCCAGCATGTCTTCCTTGTCGCCGGGCATGTCCCCCACGATTTCTTCCAAAACATCATGGAGCGTGACCAGTCCCGTCAGGGTGCCGTATTCATCAATGACCACCGCTTCGTGGACCACCCGGTCTTTAAACAGGGCAAGAACCTTTGTCAATATAAGTGTTTCAGGAATCAGGAGCGGACGGTAAACCGAGTCCATGATGGACGCTTTGATAGACTTGCCGGGATTCCGGTGCTGGTCGCGGAGCACTTCGCTCATATCGGCAAGACCTTTGAAATCGTCAAGGGAGCCGTTCCCCACGGGAAGACGGAAGTGGGTGGAATGATTAATATCCTCCCAGATATTTTCCTCCGTATCCTCCAGATCAATCCATACAAGCTGCGGCCGCGGAGTCATAGTATCCGACGCAGTAAGATCATTCAAAGAAAAAACATTCTCAATCATTTCCGGTTCTTTTTTGTCAATCGTGCCTAGCCGCGCCCCCTGATGGAGAAGAACACGTATTTCCTCTTCCGATACGGGCGTTTCGCCCCCCATGCGGACGCCGAGCATCTCCACCACAAGCTTCGTTGACCACGTGCTGAATACCACAAGAGGCTTGCACAGGTTGGAAAATAAAATCATGGGACGGGCGATGAGGCACGCTGCTTTCTCCGGTTCCGCAATGGCGATCCACTTCGGTGCCAGCTCCCCGATAATCAAAGCAAAATACGTCACCAGCGCCATGACAAAGAACATGCTCAAAGGTGCCAGGAAAGCGCCGGCTATAGGAATGCCGCCAAGAAAATCAGCAAGAGGGCCTGCCAGAGAGGCGCCGGAGAACATACCCGTCACGATGCTGATGGTGGTAATCCCCACCTGGATGGTAGAGAACAGCTCCTCTTTACGTCCGGTCAGCTTCAGCGCCTGTGCCGCGCCACGCTTCCCCTCATCCGCCAGCTCCTGCAGCTTCGTCTTCCTCGCTCCCACAATGGCTATTTCCGCCAATGAACACACGGCATTTCCCAAGACAAGCAGAACAATAATAAATAATTCAAACCATATATGGCTGTCGTCCATGAAGCTCCTCCAAACCATTTACCCGGACACTGTATTCTTTCCGTTTTCCTATCTTCATTATACCAAAGGAAACCGCCCAATTACAGCGGCGGAAATTTTATTCCAAACCCTTCCCGGATCATTTAAATGACTAAAAGTCATTGCATTTATACCCCGCTTATTTTATACTAATATAATATAAATAATAAAGGAGGATGCGCAATGCCTTTAACCAAAAAAGCCGAGCGGACAAAAGCCAAGCGGACCGCTTCCGCCAGAAAACTCATCAGCGAACGGGGATTTGACAACGTTTCCGTCGAAGAAATCACGAAAGATGCCGGTGTGGCAAAAGGCACATTCTACCACTATTTTGTATGCAAGGAAGATGTCGTTCGTGAATTTTCCACCCGAGTCATAGAAGAAATATTTACCACTGCTATGACGATGCCCGGAGGCCCACAGGAAAAACTGACCTATTACTTCAATGCCATTCTCCACGAAGCGGACCGCATGGGTGTAAATCTGATCCGCCAATGGATCCGCGATATCATGTCTCCCCGCTCTGCAGAAGAAGGCGCGGAAAATCTCCGCGAAGGATATCGTAAAATCTATACCATTCTCAAGCACGCCAAAGAAGAAGACCGGCTGAAAGAAGATACACCGGTCGCGTTCCTTACGAAACTTCTTCTCTCCCATCTTTACGGTGCGCTCATCACATGGTGCATGTTGGGCGGCTCTTTCAAGCTGAGCGAAGAATCCAACCAGTTCGTCACGGAAGAAGTCAATGCCTTCCTCTATAAATATATGAAATAATAAAAAGCAGCCGCCGGCTTACAGATGAAAAAAACGCCGCATATTCAACAGCGGCGTTTTTGCTTGCAAAAATTCATTCTATTCTTTTGAGTCATTACGGCAGCAGATTCTTCACGTTCGCTCAGGATGACGCCTTAACGTCTTATACAAGGATCATGGAGTCGGCCGTCTGAAAGAGCTGCTGGCACACGTAGTGCGATTGAGGATACTCGCTTGTCGTAATGATTTAAATCGTAAAAGAATAGTTAGCTTGCAGCTGACAGCTCACAGCTGATAGCTTTTATCTTCTTACCGGCTTCCTCGCCACGGTAACAGATCCTTCACGTTCGCTCAGGATGACGCCTTAACGTCTTATACAAGGATCATGGAGTCGGCCGTCAGAAGGAGCTGCTGGCGCACGCAGTACGATTGAGGATACTCGCTTGTCGTAATGTTTAAATCGTAAAAGAATAGTTAGCTTGTAGCTGACAGCTCACAGCTGATAGCTTTTATCTTCTTACCGATTCCCTCACCACGGCAATAGATTCTTCGCTGCCGCTTTGAATGACGCCTTACCGTCCGTTGTCATTCTGAACGGGGGTAAGAATGCCATATGAAAAAGCAGGGAAACGGAACAATGACACGAAGTGAAGAATCTATTATGCTGATGACAGCTTACAGCCTTTCCACCATTGCCCGCGCCCATTCCGTATCAATAATGACATCCGCAGGCGAAAGGACGTCTATGGTTTCCAATGCCTTTTCCAGGAGCGCGTCATACAGGGCTTTGTCAAATTCTACCGCCGCCAGCATCTCCCCATGGCGCAGGAGAAGGAATCCGTGCTCCCCCTCTTCGTTGGTGGCAAAAAATATTTCATCAATCCCCTTATCCTTGTAATGAGCATCCACATTGGCATAAATACCGCTCTTCATGACTTCCACAATCTTGTCATTGAATCCCGCGTCAAAAATCAATAGTTTTTCTTTGAATGCATTGTGAGACAGGACGATGCGTTTCGTGTAGCCTTTAAAGGCGTTGTCCTCCGCCGTGAGTGTTTCTTTCATCGCCGTGTAATCGGAACCGTCAGCGCTGCATACGATAAAAAGCTTCTCCGCCGGTTCATGGTAGATGAAATTATAATGCAGTACAGCAGACGCACCGCAGTCCTCGCAATGAAAAGAAAAGGCTTCATCATTCCTGACCGCTTCCTTAAGCGGAGGATCTTCCATCGTATTGATACTGTCCCACACACGGAAAAATTGTTTCTTCCCGCACTTCGGGCAGGTGATTTCCTGCATCTGTGACTGTGACATAACTGCTCCTTATGATTGATGAATCGTGCGGAGGGCTTTAGCACCCCACTCCGCATTAATAACCGGCTGGTTCCTTGAAAGTGTTTCCAGCATATCTTTCACACCCGTTTCAATTTCTCGGTACATCGGCGCCTCAAATGCATATGCCGCGATGACTTTTCCCTTTTCCTCAAAACGAAAATAATGGTTCCCGTCAGCCCCCATATCAAAAAGGACACGCTCCGGATGAAGTTCGGGACTATGACGCCGGAGCGACATAAAGGCAAGCCCCTTCATCAGTTCAATGACCCGGTCATCGAAACCGCTGTCAAGGATCATAAGCTTTTCCCGAAGTGCCTCCCGTGACGTGACAAGCCGTTTCTTCACGCCCCGAAGTTTTTCTTCATCAAGGCGGCGTTCTCTATCCTGCCCGGTAAGCATCTTCCACGCCTTTTCATAGTCTTCCTGATCTGCTGCATAGTACACCAGGAACAGCGCCGACGGCTGATAGTACAAAAAGGAATAGTCCATACGGGACTTTTTACCGCAATGGCCGCATATCGACACGAAAGCCTCTCCGTCGCGCACTTTTTGTATCATCTCCGGCCGCTCTTCCGTATTGATATAATCAATTGGTGAAAACACCATAGACTTTCCGCAGTGAGGACAGGCAGTTTCAAGCAAAGACATAGACTCCCCCTGTTTTTTTGTTCCATTATATCACGGCATGCCGGAACGGACGGAAGTGGATAAAGAAAATGATTTTTCCCTGCCAATAAAATAACGGACTCCCTTTTATGAGAGTTCCGTTATTTCCCTTTTCTCCTATTCCTTATCTGAAAGTCAGCACTTCCTTTAAAGGCTTTCTTTCATTCGCAGCGGGTATGACTTCGGGATGGCCCACCGCGATGATGCAGGACACATCATACTCTTCGGGAAGATCAAGAATTTCTTTGATCTTTTCTTCGTCATACCGTCCCATAATGAGCGTCCCCAGATCCACCGCCCGTGCGGCAAGGCAGAAATGATCCGCCGCCATGCCCGCATCAAAAGACTGCCAATGGGTTCCCTTTGTCGTAGACACTTCTCCATTCGGTTCATAGCCGGAAAGCCCTTTTACTGTGCAAAGCACGATGAGCGCAGGCGCTTCGTGGATGTTTTCCGTATTCCAGGGAAACTTCTTCGTGCATTCATCAGCAATACGGTTCTTCAGATCATTGTCCAGCACCGCCACATAGCGGACAGGCTGCGTATTTTCCCAGCAGGAAACCATCTGCGCGATTTCCACCACATTTTCGATGTCCCCTGCGGAAACAGGCTCTTTCGTATAATTGCGGATACTTCTCCTTGTAACCAGGCATTCGATTGCGTCCATAGTACCATCCTCCAGACTACAAAAAATCCTTTTCTCTATTATACGGGATTCTTAAAAATTCGCCACTGTTTCATGAGAAAAACAGACATATTTTTCTGCTGAAGAAGCGCCCTGTCCTGCTCCCGATTTCTTCATTTTTTAAGAAATATCTTTTCCACATAAGGCGAAGTGAAAGCGCGGAGAACGGAGAAATACCCCAGCCGCAATTCCACGATATCTCCCACTTTGTATTCCTTCACGCTGTCTGTCACATCCAGCATGAGATGATCCGAACTGGCACCTAAGATAAGAATGCCTTCATCCACAGGCGTTGCCGTTTCCGCATCAAAATCCTGACGTCCGATGGCACAGATGACCTTTTTCCTCTTTTCACCCCTGTTTGTAAAAACGGGTTTCCGTCCATAGCTGTCCACCCCCGCCGTTCCCCAGGGAAGGCTCGGTTTGACTTTCGCTTCCACCACTTCGCATTCCAGAATAAATCCGTCATTTCTCGTTCCCGGCAGGAAAGTATACCTGCTCCGTTCCTTGCCGAAAAGAAGGCTTTCCCCAAGACGGAAACTGTCTACCCCTTCACAAATACCTCCGCGCATCATGAGATCCAGGGCCGCGCTGTTTCCGCCGCTGACGATTTCCAATGTATGGCCGGCGGCATTCTCCACTTTCTTCCGCATTTCCGCAAGGCGTTCCATTTTTTCCTCATCGGCCTGAATAAAAGAAAAGCAGGTTAGGTTGGTGCCGATACCGTAAAGATCCACACGAGAAAGCTTTTCCGTTTCCACCGCAGCGGCAATCAATTCCTCTTCATCCACATATCCCTCGCGGATATCGCCAAGATCCATCATGAGGATGATTTTATGGCGCTTTCTCTGCTTTTCACACTCCTTATTTATCGCACGGACGGTTTCCATTTCAGACTGGAGCGACACATCCGCATAGCGGACCAGATCCTCTATTTCCGAAAGCATGGGCGGACGGATGAGCCACTTTTCCGCTTCGATGTGTTCCAGTTTCTTCAGATTCGCCACGCGGGAATCGCCAATCATGGCAAGGCCGCCCGCCAGATAAGCTTCCGCCAGTTCGGGTGCACCGCAGCATGCCTTCGTCACCCCCATGACGCGGATACCGTGACTGGCACACAGCTGTCTGACGACCCGCGTATTTTCTTCAATCCGTTTCAAATATATTTTCAACCGGGGATACATATACCGCCTCCTGAAAAAGCCCATCCCGTCAATTTCCGGAATGAGCTTTTTCGTACGAAATTATTATTTCCAGTATTCCACTTCATCAAGATTCAGACCCACGTCAGCCGCATGGAAGACCGGATCCCTGCCTTCCTTTTTCTGGCGCTCATAGTCTTTCATCACTTTGACCGCCGTTCCGCCGAGAACAAGGCAGGCAGGAATATTGATCAGGCACATAAGAGCCATGAGAATATCGGCGATATCCCAGGCAGCCGCCATGGACATGCCCGCGCCGACGAAAATGACGAGGGATGCCAAAATTCGGAAACCTGTCATAAAAGATTTTCCCGGTTCTTTTTTATGAATAAAGATCAGGCAGTTATCCACATAGAAGAAGTTGCCGATCAGTGTGGAAAAAGCAAAAAGCACCATGCACACCGTGATAAGAATAGGGCCGAAGCTTCCAAAAGCCACAGTCACGGCATTCTGCACATATCCCGCACCGGCGATTTCTTTTGTAATCGGAGTACCGGAAGCCAGACACATCATAGCGGTCGCCGTACAGATGAGGAGCGTGTCGATGAAAACGGACAGCATCTGTACAAGTCCCTGCTTGACCGGATGACTTACATCAGCGGAAGCGGCGGCATTCGGCGCGGAACCTACGCCCGCTTCATTGGAAAAGAGGCCGCGCTTTACGCCGAACATGAGACAGGATCCGGAAACGCCGCCCAGAATGGACCGGAAATCAAAAGCATCAGCAAAAATCATGCCAAACACCTGCGGAATAAGATTTATATGCATCACAACGACAATCACAGCCGCCGCCACATAGATGAGCCCCATAATCGGCACGAGAACACCGGTGACACGGAGGATACGTCTTCCGCCGCCCATGATGCAGTACCCCACAAGCGCACCGAGAATGGCACCGATAATCCACGGCGTGACAGCCGGATCATACCAGCCATATGCCGCAAAAGTGGACTGCAGATTATATGAAGCAAGCATATTGAAGCCGCCGGCATAGGTGATGATGAGGAAGAAAGCGAAAAGTACGCCAAGGGTGCGGTTGTGCATGGCGGATTCAATGTAATAAGCAGGCCCGCCGTAGCTGTCTCCCTTGCTGTCTCTTCTCTTATAGACCTGGGCAAGAGTACTTTCAATAAACGCGGACGCTCCGCCGATGACGGCAATAACCCACATCCAGAAAACGGAACCCGGCCCGCCAAGACAGATTGCCGTGGAAACCCCCAGAATATTTCCTGTACCTACGCGGGATGCCGTGGAAACCATGAGCGCATGGAAGGGAGAAACCGCCCCTTCATTCTGCGGCTTTTCCATTACAAGGCGGATACTTTCCCAAAACATACGGAACTGCACCAAACCCGTCCTGCAGGTAAAATACAGCCCTGCCGCCGTTAATACCACAACGAGGATGGGATAATACAGTATCCCGTCCAGATAATCAAGAATTGGCATCATAACCGTTTCCCCCTCTGCGTCCGCGGGTAAATTCCGGGCACTTCATTTCAGTCCCCGAGCCCATGACGACTTCAACATAAAATTCCTGTCCTGATTTGAATTATAACTATAAAAATAGTAATAACTTATATGCCTTTTGTCAACAAATTCCGTAAAAGCGCAAACAGGCTCCCATAGGGTTTAGAAAAAGCAAAGGCCGTACCGAACTTCCTTTTTATTTGCAAAACCGGATAAAAAATCCCTGCTGATCCGATTCCTTTTACTCCTTCTCCTCTGTTTCCATTCCCACATATTCTTCACCCCGGTCTTCCACCTTTACTTTTCCGCCGGTCATATCCCGGAAATACATTTCATGCCTTGCTTTATTTTCCGGAAGGCAGAGGCATGTGATTTGCACTTCTTCCGCAAAGATTCTGTCCAGTACACGGATATCCGTACCTTTGATGTAGTGTTCAAACGCGCCTGCCGCGGTATAGGGAATCGTAAGTTCCAGGCGGACGTGGGGCATAAAACAAAGAATATCGGCTTCCTCCACGGCTTCCGCCAGAGTACCGCCATACGCTCTCGCCAGTCCGCCCGTCCCCAGTTTGATGCCGCCGAAATACCTGGTCACGACAGCCAGGGTATTGGTAAGCGATTTCATCTGCAGGACATGGAGCATGGGGTGTCCTGCCGTCCCCTGCGGTTCGCCGTCATCGCTTGATTTCTCATGGATGCGGACTGTACCGATGCGCCATGCCCAACAGTGATGGGCCGCATCTTTGTGATCTTTCCGCACATTTTCCAAAATGGACTGCGCTTTCTCTTCCGTTTCTACAGGAAAAAGCTGCGCAATAAATATTGATTTTTTTATTTCCGTTTCTTTTCGGCAGTGTGTCCGCACCGAGCGGTAAGGAATGAGCATGAATGGTCCTCCATGAAATATATTTCTATTGTACCATGAAAAAACACCTTCCCCTGCTTGCAGAGAAGGTGTCTTTATCATTTCAAGGTGTAATCGTAATCTTCTTTCAGGATGAGGATGGCGCCTTCATCGCCCTTCATGGCCGCTTTGATAAGCCATTCCATGGCGGACTTTTCATTTTTCCTCACGCCTTCCCCGTTGGCAAGGGCGCAGCCGTAATGGGCCATGGCGAAAGCATTTCCTTTTTCCGCCGCTTTTTTATAATATTTCACGGCTTTGGAAATATCCGCTTCTGCACCGAGACCCGATTCATAGCAGAGCCCCAGCGCCGCATCGGCTTCGGGCAGTTTGTATTTCGCCGCTTTCTTAAAAGCATCAAAAGCTTTTTTCGCATGATTTTCCACACGGCTTGCGCGATAAGCGTATCCCATGCGGAGATAGACTTCTTTATCTCCCATCGCTTCCGCTTCTTTGGCCATGGCAGCAGCCTTTTTCTCATCCACCACGCCTGCCGCCCCTGTCAGATACTCCGTGCAGGCCACCGCCAGAAATCCGCGGAGCGTTTCATCGGCATCGGGGTCGCCCGCTTCTTTCCCCTTCCGTATCCATCTTTCTGCTTCCACGGTATTTTTGGGCACGGATACTCCCTGCGCATAAAAAAGACCGGTCATAAGCATGGCTTCCGAATCTCCCCGCTGTGCTGCCAAAAGGTAGTATTTAAAAGCAGTTGCGGGATTAACCTGCCCCATGACACCTTCATCGTATATCCGGGCAAGAAGAACGGTCGCTTCCGTATATCCTGCCTCAGACGCATGCTCCAAAGCGCGTTTGGCTTTCCGCGGATTCGGCTTTCCTCCATTAAGCCCCCGAAGGTACAGCTTCCCCAGGTACAGCCACGCTTCATCATCGCCCATTTCTCCGCACAGGCGGTAGCAGTGGGCCGCTTTTTCCTCATCCTTTTCCAGCCCGTCTCCCTTTTCCAGCCGGCGGCCGATAACGCCGATTTCATGAGCCGCTTCGCCGGCACCCAGGTTGGCCGCTTTACGGAAATAAGTGACCGCTTCGTCGATATCTCCGGCAGCCAGGGTATCCTGCCCCATGGAATAATAGTATTCCATCATTCGATCTGATGCCATGATGCTTATCCTTTCCTCAGGACGCAAAAGCGCCCTTCACACTTCGGGACAGGCCCGCTATTTCAAGTAGTTGCTGCTTAAATCGCAGAATCTGATTTATAAATGTTTTCTTAATTCCGAAAGCGGAAAACCGCCGCCGGAGAACGATTTTACCGAAATTCCATACAGAGATCTTCAAAAAGCGCAGCTGACGGCTTTTCCACGTGATCTGCAAGGCGCACATCCGCCGACGGAACGATTTCACCGAAAGGTACAGCGCCTTCCTCTTCATAAATAACGCCCAGTACGAGGCTGTCGGTGTCGGAAAGCAGATGGAAAGCCGCAGCCTTATCATGAGGATCATAGTTTTCCCGTATATCTGCCAGTTTTTTCAGATGACCATTGTACCATTCCACTGTATTGAACTGGTTGAAAGTGACGCAGGGCGTGAAAATATTGACATAGGAGAACCCTTTATGATCGACCGCTTTGGTAATGACATCCACCATATTCTTCATGTCGATGGCATACGCCTGCGCCACGAAGGTAGCACCCGCGGCAAGAGCCATGGACGGAGCGTCAAGCGGGGTGAGGGGATTGCCGTCAGGCGTCGTCTTGGTCACAAAGCCTTTGGAAGACATGGGGCTTGTCTGCCCTTTTGTCAGGCCGTAAACCTGGTTGTCGAAAACGATATAGGTGATATCCATATTTCTCTTCATCGCATGGAGGGCGTGTCCCAAACCGATGGCGTAAGAGTCGCCGTCACCGGAGCAGACGATCATATGAATATCTTTGTTGGCGCATTTGATGCCCTGGGCAAAAGGAAGCGCGCGTCCATGGGTCGTGTGGGCGCCGTAGCAGTACTGGTACCCGCCGATGCGGGAAGAACAGCCGATACCGGAAATCAAAACGATATCTTCATTCGGCCAGCCTTTAGCCGCACAGACAGCAGCAATCGCATTTTGGATCCCGAAGTCGCCGCACCCGGGACACCAGTTCGGCACGATAGTATTTTTATAATCTCTCGGTGAACCCATAATCAGATGACCTCCTTGGATTTATTGATAATGGTCGAAGCCAGGAACGGCGTGCCGTCATACTGCAAAAGAGAAAGAAGTTTATCGTGGCAGTCAAAGCGGATGGCAAACTGCTCGCGGAGCTGCGCCGTCAAATCCTCTTCGACAATGAGAACCTTCTTCGCCCCTTCGATATACGGACGGAGCTCTTCCACAGGGAACGGGGAAATCAGGCGGAGCTGGATGTGATTTATCTTCCTGCCTTCTGCTTCCAGACATTCCCGCGCTTCTTCCAGCGCGCCATTGGTGGAAGTAATGCCTACAAGGAGCAGGTCGCAGTCCGTTTCTTCATGGGCTGCGGTAAACGGCTGAATCGCTTTGGAAACGGCAGCGAACTTTCTGTGGCGCTTTTCCATTTCCATCACACGGTCGCCCTGTCCTTCCGCCGGTTTGCCGAATACATTATGTTCAAGGCCCGTGGAAAGGAACATGCCGTTTTTCACGCCGGGAATCGTTCTTGGGGAAATACCGTCTTCCGTATCCTCAAAACGGTGGAAATAAGATTTCGTTTTCATATCCAGTTCAGAAAGGCCTTCCGTCACCAATTTACCGCGGCGGATGCCGATACGGTTCCTGTCGAAAGCAGGAACAGACTGCTTGCACATGCCAAACTGCAGATCGGACAGCACAATGACAGGAGTCTGGTATTCCTCCGCCAGATTAAACGCTTCCTGGACGATATAGTAGCAGTCTTCGATAGACGCGGCAGCAAGAACAATCTTTTCCGCATCTCCATGCCCGGAGCCGACAGCATAGCGGATATCGCTCTGCTCCACCTTTGTCGCCATCCCCGTGGACGGCCCTGCACGCATCACATCGATAATGACCACCGGGATTTCAGCAACAGCCGCCATGGAAATGGATTCCGCCATGAGAGAAAGCCCGGGGCCTGATGTCGCGGTAAACGCGCGGACACCCCCATAACCCGCCCCCATCGCCATCATAACGGATGACAGTTCATCTTCCGTCTGCACGACCGTGCCATGAATCTTATGAGCCACTTTAATCATATATTCCATGATTTCCGATGCCGGAGTAATCGGATAAGAAGCCATGAAACGGGATCCTGCGGAAATAGCGCCGAGCGCGGCCGCTTCATTCCCAAGCAGGTACAGCTGGTCTTTCTTTTCAGGAACGGCCAGTTTCCCCAGCTCCACCCCCTGCATGGCAGCGACAGCCGTGTCATAACCCTCCTTGAAAATCTCTTTATTTTTATTGATGACCGCTTCCCCTTTTTTCGCAAAACGTTCCGCGATAAAGCGGTAGAACGGCGTTTCCGGAAATCCGAGCAGTCCTGCGCTCATACCGAGAGCGGCAATGTTTTTCATCTGCATGGATCCGTACTTCTTTGCCATTTCCGTAATGGGGAGCGGCAGGAAAATACGTCCCGTATGCGCCTCCCATTTCGGTTTAAAAGCATCGTCGGCAATAATAACACCGCCTTCACAAATTTCCTTTCCGTGAAGATCGATCGTTTCCTGGTCAAGAGCTACAAGACAATCCACATGCTCCCCGATCGTCGCAATTTCCTTGGTCGCGATACGCAGGGCAATCGTCGTATGTCCGCCTTTGATCCGGGATGCAAACAGACGCTGGCTGAAAAGGGAATATCCCTCCTGTGCCAGAACACGCCCCAGAATTTCTCCGCAGGATTCAACGCCCTGTCCCTGCTGCCCTCCCATTTTCCAGATAAAATCTTTCTTTTCCACTCCATCTTCCTCCTTGTCGATGTTCAGTGAATCGATCCTATGTGCACGGTAATGGTCCGGTATCGATTTTTTATCATACACATACGATTTCATTATACCATTAAAGTCGTTTTTATAAATGGGATGCCGCCGTTAAAATGCAGAAATTTTCAAGGAAATAAAAACACAGGTACCGGATATTGAATATTGTCGACTGCCGGCCTGGAATTAACGTTTCCCTCATTATAACGCCTTATCGTTTCCCTCATTATGAAACTCTCTCCTTCAATCGTCATTCTGAACGGTGGCAAGAATGCCGTATGAGAAAGCAGGGAAACGGAATAGTGACACAAAGCAACAATTCTATTACTCCGGTGACGTTTTACCGTAAGTATCGCTTTTATCGCATGCAAGGAAGCCCCGGCATATGAAAAGAGAAACCCACCGGCATAGCCTGTGGTTCTTTCTATGCGGCCCAAGGGCCTATCTTACCAGCGGCTCGTCTACGCGCTTGCGGCCTGTTCACTTGCATCCTACTTCTTGCTACCCGTAAACGGGTCTTCAAAATTCAATGTTAATTCCTCACTCATTGCATCTTCTTTTAACTGGTTTTCTATATATCTTTCTATCACTTTCTCTTGTTTCCCCACCGTACTCACATAGTATCCTCTACACCAAAACTGTCTATTCCTATACTTATACTTCATGTTTCCCCATTTCTCATATATCATTAAGCTGCTTTTCCCTTTCAAGAATCCCATAAATCCTGAGATGCTATACTTTGGCGGTATTTCTAACATCATATGTATATGATCTGGACAGGCTTCAGCCGATAATACAGTTACTCCTTTCCATTTACAAAGTTCACGTAGTATTTGTCCTATTTCATATCTTTTCTGTCCATAAAATACCTTCCTCCGATATTTAGAGGCAAATACTACGTGATACTTACAATCCCATTTTGTATGTGCTAAACTATGTTTATATGACATGTTGAAAAGCCTCCTTCTATTAATTAAAACTGCAGTTTACAGGCCGCAATTTTATATTAATACTTAGGAAGGCTTTTTTATATTAAAGACTCAACGCTAAAGCTCAACTGAACCCCTGGTCTAACCAGGGGTTTTCTTTTTTCAAACAAAAAAGACACCTACATTTGTAAGTGTCTTTTCCTTTATCAGCAGCTTCCTATCC
>OLNP01000426.1_pt1 | contig 45488 bp, 32 predicted proteins | sample 1671951 | NCBI WGS metagenome assembly OLNP01 (sample SAMEA3136629, study PRJEB25190) | human gut metagenome | biome: human gut; feature: human-associated habitat; material: faeces | place: Austria | collected 2013
TAGGGAACGCCGTAGGCGCGAAAGACGCCGTGCGTCCGCGTCCCGACCGGAGGTCAGCCGTAGGCGCGAAAGACGCCATGCGTCCACCTGGGAGTTACAGGGAATTGGTCAACTCCACATTCTCCAGGTTGTTCCGGCAAAGGGCAAACACACCGGCCGAAACCGCCAGGTTCCAGAGCACCACCGGCATCCCGATGACGATCGCGGGCAGGAAATCGCCCATCGTGAGCAGCAGGACCAGGGAAATCCCCACGCCCGGCAAAACCAACAGCAACAAAATCAGCATGTACAATATCATAATCAGCCCTTTGTTCGCCACCGTGCCGAGAATGCGGTCGGAAAGGACGCTGCCCGCAATGTACAACACGCCCATACTGGCATACACCAGGATACATAAAAGGACGGTCAACGGGTTTGCTTGTGCGTAGATGCCCAATATCGCGAATACAATCACGCCGTCCACCACCGGCTTGAGCATGGTGGACATTGCCGCCCACACCAGCTTGGTAAAGCCGCTGGCCGGGACCAAATAGATATAGGGCTTCATCAGTTCCTGCATCCATGCGCCCGCGGCATTCAGGAAAAACAGGATATAACAGCTAAACGCTGCCCCAATAATCATCATCAGGCCCGCCGGCATCACGTCCCCCTCTTCGCTCCAAACATGCGAGAGGATAAACGCCATGCCCAGGTTGACCAGCACCAAGATAATCGTGTTTGAATCCACAAACGGGATGCGGCTTCTGCGCCGCGCCTCACACAGATGCTTATAGAAGAAGGTATTCGCACCCCAGCCGCGCCGGATGCCCGTGGTGCGCACCTTGTACTTGCGCTTCTTCCCATTGTTGGTGGTCATCATCCCGCTGTCCGCGGCCTTTTTGAGGGCGTCGCGCTGCTCCTGCGCCGTCTCCGTGGACTGCAAGACGTCTTCAAAATAATCGACATTGCCGCGCACAAACACCAGCACGCACGCTGCGACTGCCAGCACCGTCAGGCCGGCAAACAGGCCCGCCTGCGCCAGGTTCCCGGCGATGAACGCAAAGCACGCGCCCTTGATCCAGCCGAGCAGGGGCAGGTATTCCAGCTTGGGGGAGGAAACCGCCGCCAGCAGCGCCTCCATGTTCGAGCCGCCTTCCGTGAACTCCAACAGGATGATCCCCGCGATCGCAGCAAGATAGACATATAGGATGGCTTTTGCGGTACGCACCCGCGCCGGATTGCCATTTGTAAAATTGTAAAGCAACAGCGAAAGCACCTGTACGGAAAACAGCGTCACCGCCGCCCCCAGCACCAGGGCCAGCGTGTCCGTCCAGACAATCCCGAACGTCTGCGCCATCATCGCCCCGTAGAACAGGAAAAAGAACATCATCAACAGCGTGCGGCCCATCTGCTTCATCAGGCCATATGCCAGGATCTTTTTGGGGGATATGGGCGACACAAACAGCAGGTTGACGTCGCTCATGCCAAAGAAGGTGGTGCCCTTTTGCAGCGCATTCAACAGGATGGGCACAGTGAACAACAGCAAAATCCCCAAGTAAGCGCCGTGCAGGATGCGCAGATCCAAAAAGCCGCCCAGGTCCGCCTGCGGCGTCAGCGCGGTGCTGATCACCGAATTGACCAGCAGCACCACCAGAAGGATATAGACCACCAGCTTTCCCGGGTGCCGGAACAGCGCCAGCAGGCGGTTTTTCCACTCCTTGCGGAGCATATAAAAAATGGTACTCATGCCGCGCCTCCGTCGGAAGCTCCCTCCGTAATGGAGAAAAAGAGCTGCTCCAGGTCTTCGCCGTTGGCTTCGATTTCGGAGCGGGTGCGCACCGCGGCGATCTTCCCCTGCACCATGATGAGCGCCTTATCCCAAAGCTCTTCCACGCTGTCCAGCATGTGCGTGCTTACCAGGATGGAGCAGCCGTTCTGCCGCAATTCCAGAAGCATCTGCTTGAGCTCCTTGATCGCGTGGGGATCCAGGCCGACCAGCGGTTCGTCCAGCATGACCACCTTCGGCGCGGGCAAAAGCGCGCAGCAGATGCTCACCTTTTGCTGCATGCCCTTGCTCAGCTCGCCGCCCAGCTTGTTCTGCTTATCGTCCAGCTCCATGCGCTCCAACAGCGCATCCGTCTTTTTCTCCCAATTTTCCACCTTATAGGCCCGCGCGATAAACTCCAGATGCTCCCGCACGGTCAGCGCCTCAAACAGCGCCGGCATCTCCGGGATATAGCCGAACTCCTTTTTGGCCTCCACGCTCTTGTTTGGATGGCCGCAGATCGTGATATTTCCCTGGAAACGCAAAAGGCCCGCGATGCATTTGATCGCTGTGGATTTTCCCGCGCCGTTCGGCCCCAGCAAAACGGCGATTTCGCCCGGGTTTACCGTGAAATTCAGATGGTCGTTCGCCACCAGGCGATTATAAATCTTTGTCAGGTCCGTCACCTGTAACATATATTGTCCTCCCAGTCCCAATCTTTTCCATTCCCGCGGGGGAACGTCCTCTTTCCCTCTTGAAGGAAAGCGTCAATACATGGCCACGCCAACCAAAGACGTCATCAGCCCAAAGACGGCGACAAGAGTCAGCACGATCACCGCGGCATAGGCCACAACCGCCCAGATCAACAGCAGTTTTGCGCGGTGCGCCTGCTGGTGCGCGAGCGGGTTCTGAAACGGCGCGCTGTATGGATTCTGCACGCGGCACTGCGGGCAAAATGGCTCCGCCACCCGGTGCACAAATCCGCACTGCGGGCAGGTCATCAGCCGGTTCGCGTTGTTATTGCGCAGGCACAGATAGACGATGCCGGGAATCCAGCCGAGGATGCCCACCAGCAGGCCCCACATCACCGGGTCGTTGTTCCCGCGCGCCTTTGCGTCGTTATACGTCGCCAGCCCCAGAAGGACCTGTGCGGCAACCCCCGCAAGGCAAACAAAGACAATCATGACAATGAATCCCATCATCGCGTTCATAGCTGCTACTTCTACTGAATAACTGCTCCCCATGATCCCACTCCCTTTGTACTAATATGTTAGTACAATAATATACACTGCATCGCGCTTTGTCAAGAAAAACTACAATTTTGTAAAGAGGGAATGTTTTGCGGAAATGCGAAATGCCCCCGGCATTTGCTCGCCGGGGGCATCTGAATACCACTGCACAAATTTAATACAGGCAATTATGCCGTCAAAAAGGCCTTACCGTCTATGAGCTCACCCTGTTTCTGCTCCACATTTTCCAGCTTATACGTTCCGTCCTGGACAGGGAACCTGAATTCGAAACCTGCTGTTGAAAAGACACATACGAAAACCATCGCAGGCATGAATGAACTAACCCTTTTTTCGTCCTTTCTGTATGGTCTTTTGTAATGGCAGTGGTATTCGGAACTACTGAGGAATGCATCTGTTTTCGATAATTGGATACCAATTTTCCTCTCCGCTTATTTTGCTTCTGTCTGTATACGCCCCCATTCTAAAAAAGTGTGCATATATCCCATTTCCATCTTGGTTGAACAGAACTCCTTCCGTATGGTCTTTTTTTATATAAGCCCAAGTATGGTTAAGAGAAAACTTCTCAAAGGAATAACGGCCCATTTGTGCCAACTGTTTTTTTATAGACCCCCCTAAAAGATACGCTTGGTTTTGAATTACGGAAGGATAGACCGTAGAAAAAGCTTCTTCATATTGTGACAAATCAATCTGAAATTGTCCTGCAATTGTTTGTATATGCCGCTTTTCGGATTGCCTTTGAAAATATCTTTGATTCAGTTGTTCTCCCTGACAAGCAAAGGCTGTACCGATTTCAAAAACTTCGGGATGAAACGGATCGGAGAATTCTAATTCGATAAGTGTTATCTGCCCTTGATCTACCTGGTTATCGGCTTGACAGCAAAAGAGCCCGGATGTAATTTCCCCTTTCTTTTTACTGTCGACCGCGAGAAAGAACGGATGGTTTGTATATTCGCGCGTTTGCATTGCAGGGGAGACTTTTTCTAAGAGGCTTCGGTACGATTCTTCCGCCTGTTCGCACCTCTGATAATTTTCATCGGTCAACGGCAAATCGCGGAAGGGCTGATAGGTTTCAAACATCGAGCCCTTTAGACATTCTGTCAAGAGTGCCTTGGTGGCGGCCCGTTCTTCTGGGGTCGTACGGGCCGCCTTTAACTGGGAAAGAACCGAAGGATTTAACGCCTGCACAGACGCCGGGTTCAGGGAGCTGGTAAGCAATATTAAACCTGCTGCAATACAGACGATCAGAATATGTCCATTCCGCTTTGATGATGGATGGACAATATTTTGGAAACGCCTGACCATTTCCTTTTTCTTGCCTGAAAAATTAGTAGAAAGCGGAACCCTGTGGGACTGTTCCGTCAGGACTTCCAGTAGGACCGTCCCGTATTCCTTCCGGTAGAGGCGGCTTTTCCCCTTTAGGACGGTATCGTCGCAGGCATTTTCTAAATCCAAATTTGCCTTCTTTGCCAGAATATGTGCCAATGGGTTAAACCAGTGGACGCTCTGCGCCAGCAGAAACACCCACTTGATCCAGAGGTCGCGCCGTTTATAATGGGCGAGTTCGTGGCGGAAAATAAATACCAACTGTTGTTGCGACAGTTCCATCTGTGGCAAAATCAGTACGGGACAAAATAGGCCCAGGATCATAGGCCCCTCCGCATGACTGCTGATTCTTACGGGGATGTCCCGCCGGATATGCATGTCCTTCCGCACCTGTTCCAAAAGAATGGATTGTTCCCGGCTCAAGCTGGATTCCCCGCTTTTCTTCAGGAACCAGATATGAAACAGATAAAGCCCTATGTGAGCAAACAAAAAGCAAATACTTCCCATAATCCAAATCAGGGCAAGGCCTTCCAGGAGAGAAAGGTGTTCATAGAACGGTTTGATAGGGGCGTCAAATGTAGGGATGGGACTGGGGAGAAACGCCTGCGAAAGAACGTCCGGCTGCGGGTAGGCAGCCTGGGACCCAGCGGAAGAAATGGTTCCGGCCGAACCCTGCATAGTTGCATTCCCCTTTGAAAGGGGAAACACAAAGGTTATCGGAATCAATAACCGGACACCAAACACCAACCATAAAAAGCATTTTGCCTGAGAGGAAAATGTTCTTGTAAGCCATCTATCGGTGACAAACAACGGCAATAACAGCAAAGCCATCTGTACGGATACACTGAAGGTTTGGATAAACAGATTTTCCAACATTCTTACTCCTCCTCTCGATCCAGCAGCGCCCGAATTTCTTCCAAGTCCTCCTTGTTGCAGTGGTCTTGCTAAAGCATTTGTCTTTTAAGATTTACACTCGGATCGGAATATGGGGAACTGGCTCTCTAACGTCTTCCTTTGATTCCTTTCGGCAGTTGTAGGGACTTCAAAATAATGGACATAGGTTCCACTCCGATCCATATGGATCATTACCCCTTCTGTATGATCTTTTTTGATAAACGCGGTCATTTGCCTATGGTGAAACTGTTCAAACTGGTATCCTCTCATCCTCTTTAGCTGCTCTTGCAAAGACCATCCTAAATTGTCCGCCTGATTTTCTATAATCGCTGGATCCATCATCGAAAAAGCCTTTTCATATTGTGATAAATCAATGTGAAATTCTGTTGCGGCCTCTTCTATGGAACGCCACTGCCTTGTGATTTCTTGCACCCGCTCATCGACATCGTTTCCCCTGCCCGGATAGATCGTTCCCACGTCCATCACCTGCAAATTCGATACGTCGGAAAAATCCAGCCAAATAAAATGCATTTTCCGATTTTCCTCTGGAATATCCGCATTTGCCTGGCAACAAAACAAGCCCGATTGAATGTCCTTTTCTCCCTTCCCATAAACGGCCAAAAAAGAGGGATTCTTTCCATATTCCTGCACAATGGATCGGGCATCTGCTTTTAATAAAAGCGAACGATACGCCTGCTCTGCTTTTTCGCATCGGTCGTAATTCTCTTGCGACAAAGGAAGTTCCTGATAAGGTACGTATCCTTCAAACATCGAGCCCTTTAGACACTCTGTCAAGAGCGCCCTTGTTTCCGCAATCTCCTCCGGCGTTGCTTTTGGCTGGGAAGAGGCCCCCGCGCTTACCGCCTGGGCCGGCGCTGGAGACAGCGTGCTGGTAAACAGCACCATCCCCACCAAAACACCGCAGAGAAATCCATACCCTTTCTTTTTGGGAGCTGTGTTGATCATGTTTCGAAAGCGTCCGAGCATTTCTTCCTTCCTCCCTATAAAATGGGTGGACAGCGGCACTGCATAGGTTTGATTGGTTAAGACGTCCAGCAGGACCGTTCCATACGCCTTCCGGTAAAGGCGGTCCTTTCCCTTCAAAACGGTATCGTCACAGGCATTTTCCAAATCCAAATTTGCCTTCTTTGCCAGAATATGTACCAAGGGGTTAAACCAGTGGACGCTCTGCGCCAGCAGAAACACCCACTTGGTCCAAAGGTCGCGCCGTTTGTAATGGGCAAGTTCATGGCGGAAAATAAACATCCGCTGCTCTTGTGAAAACTCCGTCCGCGGCAAAATCAACGTGGGATGAAACAGGCCGGTGAGCATCGGGCTGTCCACTTTGCCGCAGATCCAAACGGGTAGATTGCGCCGGACATGCAGCTCCTTCCGGATCTGCTCCAGGAGGGCTTGCTGCCCCCCGCCACATACAATTTCGCTGTGTGCCCGCAGGAACCGCATATGGAAAACATGTATGCCCACGTGTGCCAAAAGAAAGCAAACCGCCCCGATCAGCCAGAGCAGTGCAATGCCCTCCCCTGCGGATATCTGTCCATAAGAAATCTCAGCTGGGGCCGCGAATCCTGCGGTGGGACCCATGGGGAGCACATCCACAAATGCCGGCGCCTCTGCCTGTCCCATCTGTGCCGCAGAGGGCAGGGCAGCTTCCGTGGCCTTTTGTATTTCTGCACCCCAAGACGGGAGGGCAAACGAAAGAGATGCAGGAATCAAAAGGCGGATGCTAAAGGCCATCCAGAGGAAGCATCTTGCTTGCGCAGCAAACCGCCGTGTGAGCCACTTATTTCCCAGGAAGGAAAGCAACAGCAGTATGGACATTTGCAGGGAGAGCCTCAACACCCGGAAACAGATGCTTTCCAACATTACGATTCCTCCCCTCGGTCCAGTAACGCCCGAATCTCCTCCAAATCCTCCTTGCTCAGGGGCTGGGATTGTACCAGCGCTGCAATCAGGGATTTCGGGGAATTCCGGTACAGCTTTTCCACAAAGGTTTCCGTCTCCGCCGCACGGTAGTCCGCTTCCGCAACCAACGGGATGTAATAATTCAAACGCCCGATTTTCTCACAGGAGAGATATCCCTTCTTGACCAGCCTGCCCAAAACCACCTGCACAGCCTGTATTTTCCAGCCCTTTTGCAGGCGGCGCGCAACTTCGCCGGTGTCCAAGGCCTCCTGCGCTCTCCAAACAACCAACATGACGTCCAATTCCGATTCTGAAAGCCTTTTCAACATATCCATTTACCTCTTTTCGTCTGTTTAACATACAATTGTATGTATACAGTATAACCTTTAATAGAATTCTTGTCAAGCAAAAACATTTTGCAGAATTCCCTTTCTAACAATCTTTAATCCAAACCTTACCTGTTTTTAACGATGGATTCCTATACTTTTTGGGAAGGCGTGTGACGACACGCGCCGTTCCATATCAAACGTCCCAAGGGACGAAAGGTGATTGCAGAATTGGAGGAAAAAATGATGCAAAGCCACAGGAAATGGTACAAGCGAACCCTTGCGCTGCTCCTGGCGGTAGCCATGGCCGCTACGCCGACGGCAGCGTTTGCACAGACGGAGCCAGCCGCGGAAGAACCAGCGGCCAGCGTCGTCTATGCGCCGGAGGACCTCGCTGCGTTCTCCGAAGCCCTCGACAGCGCCGGTTACGACCTGCCGGACAACACGGCAGCCCTCGCGGCACTTTCGGAAGAGCAGCCTGACCTCCGCACCCAGAACATCCAGATGGAAGTTTCCCCGGCAGCGCCGGCCAGCGTCCTCCGCACGGCGCAGAGCGCCGCGCCGCAGGCGGAGACCTCTTCCACCCTCAAGATCATGCAGGTTTCCGACACCCACCTGCTGCCGGAATCCATGCAGCCGAACGGCGGCGAAACACAGCAGCCGGGCCAGTTCCAGCCCGGCGGCGTCCGCCGGGAGAACGCCCAGCCCCTGACCCTGAAGTACGTCAAGGGCACCCTGGCGGTGGCCCACAACGGCAACCTGGTGAACACCGAGCCGTTCGAATACCCGGATTTCGCCGCGGCCCTGCACTCCGACCGCAAGATGATGGCGGAGAGCGAGGACATCGACGCCCGCGTCTTTGAGATGGTTGACGAGGCCGACCCGGACGTGCTGGTCATCAGCGGCGACCTGACCAAGGACGGCGAGGAACCGGCCCACCGCGAGATGGCCGCGATGCTCACCGAGCTCCGGGCCGCCAACCCGAACATGCAGATCTATGTCATCAACGGCAACCACGACGTCAACAATTCCGATGCAACCGACTTTTCCACCTGTGTGAAGGATTCCTATGGCACGGCGACCACCAGCGCCATGGACCCGGATCTCAAGACTACCCCGGAAGAGTTCAAGGAAATTTACCATGACGTCTCCTACACGGACGCCATTGCAACCTACACCCCGCCAGAAGGGAAGCAGCAGGGCAGCCTGTCCTATGTGGCGCGCCCGGCGGAGGGCTTCACCTTTATCGTCATGGACTCCGGCAAATACAGCGCGGACGTCACCGACAGCGGCACGGATGAGCACATGACGGGCGGCGCGCTCAGCGAAGACCTGCTCCAGTGGGTCGCGGAACAAGCTGCGGAAGCCAATGCGCGCGGCGATGTTGTGATCGGCGTGGAACACCACGGCCTGGTCCCGCACTTTGGCATGGAGCCGGACATCCTCGGAGAATACCTCGCGGACAACTACGAAGAGGCTGCGGAAGCGCTTTCTGCCGCAGGCGTGAACATCGTCCTGACGGGCCACATGCATGCCAACGACATCGCCTCCCGTGAGATCAACGGCAAGATGTTCTATGACATCGAAACCGGTTCCTGCGTCACCTATCCCTCCCCGGTGCGCACCATCACCCTGACCCGCACCCAGGAAGAAAACGGCAGCATCCAGGTGAACGCGCAGATTGCCACCGATCTGGTGGACACCGTGAATTACAACGGCGTGGAAATTGAGGACTTCACCGCCTATGGCAAAAACGCCACGGCGCTTTCCGGCGACATGATCAGCGGCGCGGCCGGAAACCTCCTGGTGCGTCCCCTGGTGGAGCAGGTCCTTGCGGCGGGCGGCACAAAAGCGGCCCTGACCGCCCTGCTGGAGCAGGACCCGGGCGACCTGGTGGTCTCCATGCTGGACGAGTACCTGCCGCACACCGAGGAAGACGGCATGCATGTCACCCTCTCCGGCATTGACGCAACCCTCTGGCACGCGGACGGGAAGGTGCATGGAACGGCTTCCGTCAGCGGGCTGGATGCACATATCGTCATTACGGACAGCGACGTCAAAGAAAAGCTGGTGGATGTGCTGCTCCAGCAGGTGGACGAAAAGGTCCTCCCCGAGGGCGGCCTGCTCGACCAGACCATCGAGGCGATCGCAACCTCTGTCGCAGACATGCAGATCGACGCGGAACATACCGTGATGGACTTGGCCAACTACGTCTACCAGGGCCATCTGGCGGGCGATGAGCCCCAGGAAATCCCGGATTGGGTCAGCACCGGCATCGCACAGCTGCGCGACGTGACGCTGGTCAACGCGCTGGTGGCCGCTGTGGTGGACTGCGCTTCCAACGAAGCGTCCGGCATTGCCGATGCACTGACCTTCAACGCCTCCGATCTCATCAAAGGCAACGACGGGTTCGTGGACAACCTGGCCGCTGCGCTGGTGGCTGGCATGGTGGGCGGCTCCAATGCCACGGTCGGCAAAGTCGTGGAGATCCTCCCGGTCACGGTCCCGGGTGTGGAGGAACCCACCAATGAGCAGAAGATTGCATTCCTGCTGAACGGCCTTATCAACGGCGACGGCACGGAGGAAAACCCCGGCCTTCTGACCGAAGAGATCAAACAACAGGTCGGCGATTTCGCTGCGAACGTCTGCGAGTCCTTCATCCAGGACGACAACAGCGCGACCGGCGGCACGGAAAACAACGGCGAGATCGACTTTGTCCTGCCGAACGGGAACATCGTCGTGTCCGGCGGCAACCTCACGGGAGAGACGTATCAGAACCTCGACGATGCCCTGCTCGCCATCAAGCGCGATACCGACGGCGAAGGCCCCTACACCCTGTATCTGAACAAAGACGAAGACTTCCTGATGTACGAAGAGACCGCCGGCCTCTCCTGCTACTATGCGATGCGCAATGTGGATAAGCCGCTGGTCATCGACGGCCAGGGCCACACGCTGGGCGTGGCCGATACAAGGCCCTGCTTCCTGCGCACCTATGGCGACATCACCTTTAAAAACGTAAATTTGGATATGGCGAATACCACCCTGATTACCTGGAAGAGCAACGCGGAAATCAAGATGGACGACACCGTGTCCGGCTCCCTCAAGAGCTTCCGCGACGACTCCGCCTCCCGGTATTGCTACTATACCGTCGATCTGAGCAACCTCTCCATGGAAAGCATGGAGGGCAATGGGCACAGCATCCTGCGCGTTGCCAACTGTGGCACGCCGGAAGAGCCCGCCGTGATGGACATCACGGGCATGGGCGGCACCAAGCTGGACCGCTCCTGGCTGTCCATCGAGGGCGACTGCACAGCCGATCTCGGCACTGTGAGCACTACGAGCGTCGGCGGCGGCCTGGTGCTGACGGGCGACGCCACCATCAAGGGCCTCAGCGGATGGAATAAACTTGAGAGCAACACCCCCGCCACCGTAGAAATCCCCGCCGGAAGCGTCCTGACGGTCACCGACTTCCTGTTCGGCAAGAACAGCGTCACCGTCACCGGGGATGCGCAGGTTGGCGACGTGGTTGTCCGCGCAGAGGAGCAGGAGGACGGTTCGTTCTTCCTCAGCAGCCCGGAAAACATGGAGCTGGTTTACGCGGACGGCGCATACACCTTGCAGGAAAAAGCGCCGGTGGAATACCCGCTGACAGTCCATTTTGATCCGCGCACGGTGCAGATTGCCGTCAACGATATCTTCCCCGGCATTGCAAACTTGACCGGCACGTATCAGACCACGGTCTTCTCCGGCGACGAGTTCACGATGCTCTTCGTGCCCACGGCGGACGGGCGCGAAATCGCCTCTATGGAAATCAACGGGGAAGCGCAAATTTTGGAGAGCAGCGGCCCCTTCTCTTACACGCTGACCATGCCGGAGGGCGAAACCACTTTGGACGTCGTCGCGACGGTGGTCGATAAGAGCGTGCTCCGCGCCGTCATCGAGGCGGCGGTAGCCCTGCAGGGCGGCGAAGAATACGAAGCGGCTGTCCCTGCGGTGCAGGAAACCTTCGACAAGGCTTTGGAAAACGCACAGGCAATTGAAGCGGTGATCGCTGTATCCCAGGCGGAAATCGACGAAGCATGGAGCGGCCTGCTGGATGCGATCCATCTTCTGAGCTTTGAAGCGGGCGACCCGGCCGCGCTGAACACGCTGTTGGATATCGTGGCTTCCCTGACGGAGGAGAACTTCACAACCGGCAGCTGGGCGGATCTACAGGCAGCTGTTTCCGATGCGCAGGAAGCCATCGAGAGCGGCCTGAAGGCGGAAATGGACAAAGCCTATGAAACCCTGTATGACGCCCTGAACGCCCTGGTTTACCGCGCGGACTTTGCGCAGCTCGACCAGGCGATTGCAGAAGCACAGCAAATCAATTTGGACGAGTACCTCGATTTGGAAGGCACCAAAGAGGCGTTCACCGCCGCTTTGGAACGTGCGCTGGCCGTACAAGCCAACGTGGATGCAGGCCAGGAAACGGTCGATCAGGCGGCGCAGGCGCTGATTGAGGCCATGGCAGCGCTGCGCAAGACGCCGAGCAAGGAAGCGCTCGCGGAGCTGGTGGGCACTGCCTCCGCGATGGACACCTCCAAATATACGGCGGCCAGCGTATCCGCTCTCAACCGCGCCCTGGACGGCGCACAGGCAGTCCTGGCGGATGAAGCCGCTACGGAAGCGGATGTAGAAACCGTTTATCGTGCGCTTTCCACCGCGCTGGACAATTTGGTGGAAAGACCGGCGAGACCGGTATCCGGCAATCACGGCAGCACATCCGCGAACATTGGCAATGCGTATGGTGCAGCGGGCGTTGTCTCCGCAAGCCAGACCGTGGCGGCAAATGCCTATGTGATTTCCGATACGACGGTCAACTTCACCTTGAAGAGAGGCAGCGCATACTGCTTCAAGATGACCGTGGTCAACGGCAACGCCATGACGCCGAGCTTCACGGCCGGCAACGGCGATGTGCTGAAGACGCAGTTCGTGGCGAAGGTTGGCAACGACTACTACTACAGAGTCTATGCCACCGGTACGCCGGGCCAGAGCACGGGCGTTTACACCACCCTGCCGGGCCAGAACGCGGTCAAACATTGTTCCGTGACGATTGCGTAAGTGCTTTCGTAGACAAATGTTGTGCGTCTGATTGGCAGATCGGAAACAATAAAATAAAAAGGAAGGCTTTTCCCTAATAAACAGCAAGGACCCAATCCTGGAACTCCCGGGATTGGGTCCTTCTGTATTTGATGCTTCTATTTCTCACATGTGGTGGGCCTACAATGGATGCCTTTATAAAGATTTTTGTTTGCCTCTGTAGGGCTTCCCATATGGAGCGGAAAGCAAACTCCTCGCAGTTTGCTTTCTTAGGGAACGCCGTAGGCGCGAAAAGACGCTGTGCGTCCGGCGTAGGCGCGAAAGGCACTGTGTGCCCGCCGTAGGCGCGAGAGGCACTGTGTGCCCGCCGTAGGCGCGAAAGGCACTGCGTGCCCGCCGTAGGCGCGAAAAGACGCTGTGCGTCCGGCGTAGGCGCGAGAGGCACTGTGTGCCCGCGTCCTGACCGGAGGTCCGCGAAAGGCACTGTGTGCCCGCTGCGTGCCTGTGTCCCGACCGGTAGGTCTAGTTCCCGGACGGGATGAAGCCTCTGAGGGCGCTTGCAAGGCTTGAAAGGGGCATGGTTTGAAGCCAAACCTTGCCAGGGCCGGTCAATAGCGTATTAAAAAATCCTTCGCCGCCCAAGACCTTATTTTTCAGGCCGGGGACCTGTTGAATATCAATGGAAACGCTTGTTTCAAATCCGGCGACGTTCCCGGTATCCACAACAAGCTGCTGCCCAGCCGCCAATTCGTATTCGACCAGTTCGCCGTCGATTTCAACAAACGCCATCCCCTGGCCGGACAATCTCTGCATAATAAAGCCTTCGCCGCCAAAAAAGCCTGCGCCGATCTTTTTGTTGAAATGGATGCTCAATTCAACACCTATCTCTGACGCAAGGAACGCCCTCTTTTGCACGATTAATTCTTTCCCCGGCTCAATCTGCAACGGCAGGATTTTTCCGGGAAAACTGGACCCAAAGGCAATCATGCCCGGACCGCCTTGCGCGGTATAGATATTTTGGAACATACTCTCCCCCGAGAACGCCTTGGAAAACATTTTCCCAATGCCGCCCCCGGTCGTGGACATCATCATATTCGGTGTTTGCCATACCATAGAGCCTTTTTCGGTGATCATCGTCTCGCCATTGTCGAGATAGCAAACGACCACGGGAAATGCGCCGCCTTTTATTTCGTATTTCATAACTTCTTCCTCTCCTTACATGGATGATCTTGGATTCTTTCGATCCATCCCCTGTGTTTCCTGGGAAAAGCCGCTAATGCATTCGTTGCAGGGCCCCCTTTCTCAGCCCCCGCTTCCACCATTCCGCTATGACCCAACCGCCTTTCCCTTTTGTTCCAGTCTATCATTTTATAGACCGTTTGAAAAGCTTTTTTGTGCATTTTTAATCTTATCCGCTTTTGCCGGGACGATCCCGCATGTTCCTTTGCCCTGTGCCTACAACATAAAAACACCGACGGGATGCGGCTGCACCCCACCGGCATTCTCTTCGCTGCTTTTCATCGACCGGCACGCTGGTTTGCTTCCCGCACAGCCCCTGCCGTTGCTTCAAACCGGTCAGCCTTCCAACAGCATCCTTTTGAGCTTTACAAGGTCTAAGACGTTGCACACACCGTCGTGGTTCAAATCCACCGCTGACAGTTCTTCTTCCGTCAGTTCCACATTTCCAAGGATAAAGTCCATGACATAGGTGATATCCTCGTCATCGAACACGCCGTCGCCCGTGACGTCGCCTTCTACCCCGCTGGCCGCTACCACAATCACAACGCGGTCGATCACCTCGCCTTGTACGGTCAAAGTCACTTCACAGCCGTCTTCGAGCAGCGCGTCCGGCTCCATTTCCTTTCCGTCTGCATCTACGATCGCCAGTTCGCCCTCATAGGCATAGAACTGCTCCAGTGCCTCCTGGACCGTGGTGCCCTCCGGAATGGTGGCCTGCCCGCCGGCAATCTCATAGGTGTCGGAATAGATGTGGTTCTCCGATGCAGAGACCTCTGTGAGGAATTTCGCATCCGCCCAGTCCGCGTGGTCCGAGTTGTTGGTGTCCACCATCAGCGCGTCCAGCTGGATCGTCTCCACGCCGGTGAGGTCCAGGTCGATGAACTGCGCGGGCGACTTTGCGTTCATCACGCCGCTGTCAAACGCGGGCTCCCCATCCAAATATACAATAAATTGCACGGTTGGGGCGGAACTGTCGTAGTAGGAATAGTCGATGCCGCACCAGCTCTGGAACCGGGTAAAGCCCTGGTCCGCAATGTCATAGACAATCGTCGATTCCGCATGGGTGCCCAGGCCCTTCTCATAGGTCACCGGGCCTCCCGCTTCCTCGTTATAGAGCGTGAGCGGACGGCGCTCGATCTCCTGGTCGCGCAGGACCGGGTGGCCTTCCCAGCCGCTTTCTGCGCGCACCCACGGGAGGTCGGACAGATAGGCTGTGTCTGTCACGTCGATGCGGAAGACATACTCCTGTTCGCTGCCGTCCGGGGCGGTCACGGTTGCACGCAGCACATTCTCGCCCAGATACAGCGGGATCTCCCCTTCCAGGAGATTGCCTTCCGAGGTGAAGGATTCCCCGTTTGCGGTAAAGGCGATGGTCGCGCCCATCTCCTCCGCCTCCAGCACAAACTGGGTGCTGGAGCGGTACGAAGAACCGCGGTAGGACAGAACGTCCGGCTGCACCTCTTCCTCCAGGGAAATATCCGAGAAGGACGCGCGCTCCAGGTTGGCATTGTCCTCCTGCGCTACCTTGACGCGGATGGTGTAATACTTTGTCTCCGCCAAGGATTCCGCTTTCACGGCAATGGTAAATCTGGTCAGGCCGGGCCCCGCCTCGCAGCTGAGCGCAGAGCCGCCCGTCGTCTCGTGGCCATTGGAGACGATCACGGAGGAACGGGAATTGGCCGCCTCTGCCTCAAGTGTAAACGAGACCGGTTCTTCGCTGGTAATCAGGTAGTCGGTCTTCTCCGGGTCGAAGCCCTCGATGGTCTCCCCGTTGACCTTCAGGTCTGCGAGGTCCGTGTCCGTGTAGCCGTTGCGGACAACCACCAGGAGGTACTGCTGCTGTTTCCCATCCGGCGCCGTCACATCCATATCGATATAGTTGAGGCTGGAAAGGATTTGGATCTCTTTGTCAAAGCTGGCGACATCCTCTGCCAGCACTTCGTCATTGACCGTGACCTTCATGCGCGCGTCCGGGTTTTGCGTGGCGCAGCGCAGCGGCAAGGATTCGACATCCTCGGTCACGCCCGTGATATAGCCGTAGGTGGTAAAGGAGAACGGGGAGGACAGCTCCTGTTCGCCCAATTCGAGGTTGGACAACCACGCATTGGGGGATTCCGGCAGCGCCTCATACGTGACTGTCACCGTATAAGTGCGGGATGAACCGTCCGCCGCGGTCACCGTGACCGCCAGCTCGTTTTCGCCCTCTTGCAGCGTCAGGCTTGCCGCATCCACCGGTTGCCCATTCAGAGCAAAGGATACCTCCGCCCCTTCGGACTCCGGCTGCGCGGAAATGCGCAGTTCCGCCGCAGAGCTATATGCCTGATAGTCGAGGTTCTCACCCGAGAAGTTCGGGGAGAGGGCGATTCCCGCGCCGCTTGCCTTTTGCAGGGTTAGGGTTTTCAGATATGCGTTGCCCATGGGGTCGCCGCGCATGTCCACCGGACCCATGGCGCCGGTATAAACTGCCTCACCCGGCATACCGGAGGCGTCGGCCGGGATCACGCTGGCCTTGATGTATTTGCCCTGGTAGCCTGCCGGGATGGTCCAGGTATCCCCGGACGCGCCGCTGATCTTTGTGTATTCCCCATCGGCTGCATCCGCAGCATACCAGGCGATCACGCTGCCTGCCTCTGCATCGCCGTCCGGGTCGCTGAACGCATACTGCACGGAGAGGGTGTCCCCGACAGCTGCCTGTGCCGTGCCGAACGCCGCATCGGAGGCAGCCGGGGCCTGGTTCTCATACGCAAAGGCCTGCGGTTCGCCGTTGATGGTCAGTTCGCTAAAAGTAATCTGATTGCCGCTATTCTCCCCGGACGCTGTCCACAAAGCCAGTTTCAGCCCGGTATTCCCAACGGTTGTGTTGTCGAGTTCGGCAAACTTGACCCAATCCGCGCCCTCTGTGGTGCGCCTATAATAGCCTTCAAAATGGTCGCCGCTTTTGACAATCTTGAAGTCGATCGCATCGTCATAATAAAAGCCGTCCTGGTCGTCCTTGCCAACGCGATGGTCCTCATTGCCAACCCGGTTGGATTCGGTCACCAGAATCGTACCCAGATGGTTCTTTTTCTGGCAAGCGACATAATTGTCGAGATCTTTCAGGATGCCGAACCCAATTTCCTCATACGTCTGATAGGTCTTGCCCGTCACCCTAACGGTGGCCTCAAAATTTTCTCCGTCTGCAATCGGGAACGTCACAATGTTCTGCTGTTCGTCGCGGATATCAAAAAAGCCGTATAGGTTCGGCACGGTCAGCGTCAAGACGTCCGGATCGTCAATGGCCCAGAATCCCGGCACTTCATATTCGATTTCCGGGATCACGGTTTCGCCGCCGATGCTGATGGAAACCAGCATCGAGTCGGAAACGCCGTTTGCACTGGCCGCCCGGACCTCCACAACGCCGTCCTGCACTGCGGTCAGGACGCCGTCCACATCGATCGTCGCCGCTTCTGTGGCTTCGCCCGTCGCCGCATCGGCCACGGACCAGGTGAGTTCCGCGCCGGCCTCCGCCGGGACGGTCTCTGCCGAAAGCTGCATGGTTTCACCCGCTGCATGCAGGATATCCTGCGGGGCGGAAATCTTGACCGATTCCGCTGCGGCGCCCTGGCCGTCCGAAACGGTGATGTCCACGCGGTTGCTCTCGAAGACGCTGCCGTCGGTGGCCACCATGCTGGCGTACACCTGCGCATGGCCGGGGGCAACCGCTTCAACGGTTCCGCCCGCCCCATCCACGCGCACGACCGATTCGTCCGTGCTGATATATTGGACTTTGCAATCCTTTAAGAGGAACTGCTTGATCGAATCCTCGTTCAAACGGACGTCTTCATCCTCCAAATGGATTTCCGACGTATCCATATCGCTGACGCTGGCGCGCGTATTCAGGCCGTCCCCATAGGTATTGCCGGAGAGCACCACATTTTTACAGCCCCGGAAGGAGAAGAGCCCCGCATCGTTGACGTTGGTGCTCATCTCCAGCTTCAGCCCGGCTTTCCCTCCGGGCTGCAATTGGTCTGTGGAAACCGTCAGCTCGCTGTCGATCCCATCGTCTGCACGCTTAAACGCATTGTCGCGGATGGTCAGATTTTCCACACTGAGCGCCGAAATAGCCGACGTGTTATTCAGATAGAACGTGTTGCCTTCAATGGTCATGTTTTTGTGCAAGGGGTTGTTTGGATCGAGTTCCTGGATAATCGGTTCAATGTGGATGTTCGTCTGGTTGCCCTCCCAAAAAACATTGTCGCGGATGGTCACATTCCGGGTATACCCGGATTCATACCAGCCGTTTGCATCGTCCGAAATAAAAATCGTCCACATATCGATGTTCCGGAACTGGTTGCCTTCGATCAGCACATCCCCGCGGGTGGTACAGAGCAGGCCGCGGCAGCTCGACTGGGAGAAGACATTGTTGCGGATCTCCACATCCGGCGTATAGGTGATGTTTTCCACCACGTATCCGGTGGGGTCCCCACTGTTTAAAATCTCGTCTGGGAGGTCCCGGTCAAAGGTGAGGACGATGTTCTTCCGGTTTTCCAGGTCATAGTCTTCCTCTGCGGGATTTTCCACCTCGGTGACAATGGCGTTCCGCACCTCTTCAGAACCAACGGCCTGCAAGCTGGAACGCACAATAAACTCGACCTCGTCGCCCACATAATAGTTCGGGAAACCGTAGGTCTCGCGCTCCATATAGCGCACGCGGACTTTATTGGGCGCCAAGACCTCCTGAATTTCCAGGAAGGTGCCGTGGATGTTGATCGGGTCATCCTGGGAATTGTTAAAGTAGCAGTTCTGGACCGTGATCTTCCCGCCGCAGCCGGACATCTGAATCACGTCCGCAGAGGCCGCGGTTTTTGTGCCCTTGCGCGCGTTGGTGGCCACATCGACGTTGTCAATGGTGATGTCCTTGGAGAACTGGCCGATGATTGCAAAGGAATGCAGGAAATTGGCGTTAATATCACGGATTGTGACGTTCTCGCTCTCCCATAGCAGCATCGAAGGATTGTCGCGGGTCGTCTCCTTGATCTGGATGTTGTAACCCGCCTGCGCCTTGGGCGGCCCGGAATAGTGGAAGAGCACCCGGCGGTTGCCCAGCTCTTCGATGGAAGTGCAGTTCTCAAACAGCGTCATGCAGCCGTCCCAAGCGCGGTGGATTTCGCCTGTGAGCAGGTTGTTCCACTGGTCAAACGGGTAATTGTCATAGATCCAATACCGGTTGCCGGTCTTCGGGCTGACTTCCCCGTAGAAGATCAGGCGGTTGCCGTCGATTGCATATTCATAACAATCCGGGATATAGACCGTGGCCGTATCCTCCGTGACCGCTTCGACCGTTAAGTCGATGACATATGGCCTTGCAAAATCATACGTCAAGTTTTGGATTTTTACGTTTTCACAATCGATGACGGCAAACGACATCATTTTCCCGTGGAAGATCAGCTTAGAACCGCCGCCGTCCAAGGTGACGTCCTGCATATCTTCCAAGAGGATTCCAATGGTGCGGATCGAATTCTCCTCCAGCTCCGTATTGCTCGGGGTGGTGGAGTTCGATATGTAGATTCTCCGTGTGATGGCGTCGTCCGGCCAAATATTGTATTCCCCTTTCGGGAAATAGATGGTCACCGGCCCGTCCACTTCCTTCGCGGCCTCAATTGCCTTTTGAATCGGGACCGCGCTGTCTTCCTGGCCGGAAGGATCGGCCCCAAAATCCGTTACATCAATGACCGTGCCCTCTTCGCTGGCAAACGCATTGGTTGGCAGTGCGAACGTTGCAAAACAGCTTGTCAAAACAAGCGCGATGATACACAGCCAGGAAACGGCCCCTTTCCATTTGTTCCCTTTCATTTCTCTCTCCCTTTCCAAAAGATACAACTTTCATCCCCTTGTTAAAAAACCGCTCTATCCCCCTTTACAATTTGATGGCTGTTTCTATTTTACGTTTAAATATTCAACAAATCAATTGGTAATCTTGTAGAAGTTTATTAATTTTATTGCAATTTATATAAATATTACAACGCAAGCATATTGATAACGCTCCTACGCCTTCGCAAAATACAAAACGCCCCGGCCCTCGCCGTGTGAAAACGGGCGAAAGCCGGGGTGATTTTTTGATTGGATGGGGGTTTTATAGGCATGGAAGGAGGCTGCCTTCCATGCGGCAAGCGGCCGCACAGCCGCAACGGATTTTTGTATCCCCCTGGCAGGCAAAAGCGCACCGCGGCGCTACAGGCTGCCGGTTTGACTGGAGCACTCTTTCCGCAGAAAATTCCTAGGGATATCCACTGGAGAACCCGGCCTTACCGCCCGAAAGTCTCCGGATGCAAAAGGAATGCCGCCAAAAGGCACGCCGCAAGCAGCGCAATGGTCGTGCAAATGCCATACACGGTTGCCTTTGCAATCGCCCGGCGCTTTTCCGCAAGCCCCTCCGGAATCCTGCCATAATAGAAGCTCAGGCTGATGAGCAAGACCGCAAAAAGCAGGAGCGGGATGCTGATAGAAAAATAGTTCTCCGGCAAAACGGACGCAATCAACGAGGGGACCACCCCTATATAGAAACCATAGCGCCGGATCAGTTCATAGATGCGTGTGCCCAGATGCATACAATCCTCCGGGAAACGGCTCCCTTTTACAATTTGGTTTCTCTTCTCCTTTTCTTCTGTATAAAAGAGGCGATCCAATAAAGAAGGCATGCCGCAGATACGATTTCTATCCCGCCAACCAAGGATAATCCAACGGAAAAAACCACATTCTGAACAAACATGGGATTAAGCATCCATTGAAAGGCAGGAAGAACCATCAACAAAATCACAAAATACAGGACGTTCCCCTCCAAATAGGTTGAGAGCCGCATCCTTCCATAGAAAAGAAGGACAGCCAGGCCCGCAAGCAGCCATTTTGACAGGGCCAGAAACACGCCGTCCAGAAATGTCCCCGCACTGGAAGCCCAGGAAGCAAAGGCCATGTCCTGGTGGGAAATGACCGCCTGGTTTCCCATGAAATAAAGGACCCGGCAGGCACCCTCTGCCAGCACTCCCGCGAGGGAAGCGGCGGCAAACCACCCATATTTTTCCCGCTCCTGTAGGAACCGGCAGCGTGTGGAACCGCCTTGCGCCGGCGCGGTTTGTCTCCCAGCAGCCATCTGGAGGAATCCGCCGAGCGCCGCCATCAAAATCGACGCCCAAACCATTCTTGGAAAGGCCCAAATACAAATACTCCATCCTATCCCAGCAGAAGGCCGGAAAAGGATTGCAAACAAACCGGCGAAAAGGAAAAAAACTACAAACCAGCTCCATGCCAAAAGCGTATAGCGCCGCAAGCTCAGCCGATTTTTCAAAAGGGAAATCCCTAAATACACAATCACTGCAATCGAAAGCCCTAAGACAAGGATTTTCGCACTTGCCTCAAAACTCCAAAGGCGGTCTGTGCGGACAAAATCCGTTCCCGACGCCACCCCGTAATACAAGAGCAAAGAGAGAACCGCCAGGACAGCAATCCCTGCCCCTAGAAATTTTCCCCTTTTTCCAAAAGCGTCGCTTCTTGCCATCATAGAAGTGCCTCCCTGCTTGTTAAGTTAATCAGAACCTGGCGTTACTTCTACTGTATCTCCTAATGTTCCAAAGTCCGCATCCTCGATTTTTACATTTTCTCCTGAGAAGTTCCCATACAGATGAAAACTCGCACTAAAACGTGCAGTATACCCATCTGACGATTTATTTGCATTTGTAGATATATTTTTGGGAGAAAAATGCCATCCCACTCCTGCGTCAGCGTACATAATATTCTTCAAGGACGCATTATAAGCACTCAAAATTTTTCCAGTATTCCCTTACAAATATTACTATTATTTATATAATCTGTCAACATTTTTCGCATAGCATTTAATATAATAATATAATTTAATATGGAATATTTTTATAATTTTTATATAACTTAATTGATTTACATATTATTCTTTGCAGCTTTTATTAATGCAACAAATAATGGATGTGGCTTATTAGGTCTTGATAAAAATTCTGGATGATATTGAACTCCAACAAAGAAATCATTTTTATCTATTTCTACAGACTCAACTAATCTTCCATCTGGAGATAATCCTCCAAAGTCCATTCCATTTTTAATATATTCTTCTCTATATTCATTATTAAACTCAAATCTATGTCTATGTCTTTCTTCTATAAATTCTTTTCCATAAGCTTCATAAAGTTTGCTATTAACTTTTATCTTACATGGGTAAAGACCAAGTCTCATTGTTCCTCCCATATCTGTAACACCCTTTTGACTTTCCATTATATCTATTACAGTATGTTTTGATAGTTCATCGAATTCTCTTGAATTTGCATCTTTATAGCCTAAAACATTTCTTGCAAATTCTATAGCTGCAACTTGCATACCTAAACATATTCCTAAAAATGGTATATTATTTTCTCTAACATATTTAACAGCTTCTATCTTGCCTTCAACACCTCTGTTACCAAAACCACCTGGAACAACAACACCCTTACAATCCTTTAGTCTTTCACTAACAGTTTCTTTAGTTATTTCTTCACTGTCAATCCATTCTATTTCAACTTTTAAATCATTAGCAAAACCTGCATGTTTTAAACTTTCAACTACTGAAAGATAAGAATCATGAAGTTGTACATACTTACCTATTATAGCTATTTTTATAGTTTCAGTTGCATTTTTAACCTTTTCTATCATAGCAGTCCATTCAGTTAAATCACATGTAGTTCCTTTAATTCCAAGTTCTCTACATACAACTTCTGAGAAATTGCTCTTTTCAAGCATTAAAGGTGCTTCATATAATATGGGTAATGTACTATTTTCTATTACACAGTCTTTTTTAATATTACAGAAAAGTGAAATCTTATGTTTAACCTCTTCTGTTACTGGTCTATCACATCTACATATTATTATGTTTGGAGATATTCCAAGACCTTGTAGTTCTTTTACACTATGTTGTGTAGGTTTTGATTTTAATTCTTCTGAACCTTGTAGGAAAGGAATTAAAGTTACATGTATAAATAAACAATTTTCTCTTCCAACTTCTAAAGAAACTTGTCTTATAGCTTCTAGGAAAGGTTGAGATTCTATATCTCCTACAGTTCCTCCAATTTCAGTTATTATTATATCTGCCTTAGTTTTTTCTCCAAGTAAATAAACTTGATTTTTTATTTCATTAGTTATATGAGGAATAACTTGAACTGTTTCTCCTAAGTATTCTCCTCTTCTTTCTTTATTTAAAACATTCCAATAAACCTTACCTGTTGTAATATTAGAATACCTATTTAAACTTTCATCAATAAATCTTTCATAATGTCCTAAATCTAGGTCTGTTTCTGCTCCATCATCAGTAACAAAAACTTCCCCATGTTGAAATGGACTCATAGTTCCTGGGTCTATATTAATATATGGGTCAAACTTTTGAGCTGCTACTTTTAATCCTCTACATTTTAATAATCTTCCAAGTGATGCAGCTGTAATTCCTTTTCCTAATCCTGATACAACTCCACCTGTTACAAATATATACTTTTTATTCATTTTCAATACTTCCTTCAAATACAAATTCTGCTGGTCCTGACATATAAACTAAACCATTTTTCATAAATTTTATTGTTAATTCTCCTCCAAGAAGTTTAATTTTTATTGGAGTATCATATTTACAATACCCATTTAAAACAGATGAAACAACTGCTGCACAAGCTCCTGTACCACATGCCCAAGTTTCTCCGCTACCTCTTTCCCAAACTCTCATTTTTAAGGTGTTTTCATCTATTACTTTTATAAATTCAGTATTAACTCTTTCTGGGAATATAGAATCATTTTCAAATTTAGGTCCTAGTTTTTCTAAATCTAAATTATCAATTTCATCCATATATACAACACAATGAGGATTTCCCATTGATACACAAGTTATATTATACTCTGAATCTGCAATTTTAATTCTTTCATTTATAACTTTTTCTTTATCACTTTTAACTGGAATTTCTGAAGCCTTTAATATAGCTTCTCCCATATTAACTTCAACACTTTCAACTTTGTTTTTTTCATTAACACTAAGCTTTAAAGTTTTTATTCCTGATAAAGTTTCTAATGTTATTTCCTTCTTATCTGTTATACCCTTATCATATACATATTTACCAATACATCTTGTAGCATTACCACACATTTTTCCTTCTGAACCATCAGCATTAAACATTCTCATTCTAAAATCTGCTTTATCAGATGGTAAAATTAATACTATTCCATCTCCACCAACCCCGAAATGTCTATCACTTAGTTTTATAGATAATTCTTCTGGATTTTCAATTTCTTTTTCTAAGCAATTAAAATATATATAGTCATTACCTATACCATGCATTTTTGTAAATTTCATAGACTACACCTCGTAATAATTAATTATTTTTTCTGCTAGCTCTCTTTTACTAACTCTAGTATCCATTGCTTCTTTTTCAAGATATTTATGTGCCTCTTCTTCTGTCATATTCCTATATTGAATTAAAATACACTTTGCTCTGTTTACTACTCTTATATCGTCAACCTTTTTCATAAGTTTATCTTGCTGAGTTTTCATAGCATTTACTCTTCTTAAAGAAGTAAAAACAAATCTTACTCCTTGATAAAAAATTGATTTACTAAAAGGTTTTGGAATTACAAATACTCCATATTGCTCTAGCTTTGCCCCTATCATATCTGCATTTTCGGATTTAGTAATTAAAATAACTCCAGTAATTCCTTGTTGAGTTATTTTAATAGCTAATTCATTCCCAAATTCATCAATCAGAGGAGTATCTATTATTATAAGACTATATTCATCATGTAGTAATCTTCTTCTTGCAGATGCCCCATTTGATTCAGCATCAATATTATTATACCCTATATCTTTCAAATATTCAGCGAAAACCTTTGTCCCCTTTATAGAGCTACATACAAGTAATATCTTATCCATTTAGCACCCCCTGAAGACATGTTAAAGTTTATAGAAATAATTTGCAATTTCCCATTCACTTATATCATTTTCAGCTTTGCAGTTATTTTTATAATCCGCCCATTCTTTCTTTTTAGCCTTTATAAACTTATAAAATAGAAAATCACCTAAAATATTTCTTACGAAACTACTTTTTTCCATCTCTTCTATAGCTTCTAGTAAATTTTCTGGAAGCTTTTCATACTTTTCTAGTTCCTTTTCATCTAACTTATATAAGTTAACATCAGTTGCTTTAGGAAGAACTTTTTTCTCTCTTATACCTTCCATTCCAGCTTGTAATAAAACTGTAAAAGCTAAATATGGATTACATGTGCAATCTGCACTTCTTAATTCCATTCTGTTATATTCTCCAGTAGATGCAGGTATTCTTATAAGTTGAGACCTATTTTTATGTGACCATGTTACATATTTTGGTGCTTCATGACTTCCAAATCTTTTATAAGAATTTACTGTAGGATTTAATATTGCTGTTATTTCTTTAAGTCTGTCTAATATTCCAGCTATAAAGCTTTCAGCTTCTTGTGAATGTTCATTATCTGTTTTAAATAAATTTTTACCATCCTTTGCAATAGATAAATTTATATGGAATCCTGAACCGCTTTCATTTTTTAGTGGTTTTGGCAAGAAACTTGCATATAATCCATTTAAATTAGCAATTGTCTTTATTGCTATTTTAGCTGTTATAAAGTTATCAGCTGAAATTAATCCAGTATCATGTTTAAAATCTATTTCATTTTGACCTGGACCTGATTCATGATGTGAACTTTCTAATACAAGTCCCATTTGTTCTAATGTAAGACATACTTCTCTTCTTACATTTTCTCCTTTATCAACAGGTGCTACATCAAAATAACCTGCTTTATCATGAGGAATAAGAAGTGGTTCACCTGACTCATCTGTTTTAAATAGATAGAATTCACATTCTGGACCTACCTTTGCAGTATAACCCATTCTCCATAATTCTTCTATTGTTTTACTTAGTATCATTCTAGAGTCTCCCTCAAAAAGTTCTCCATTAGGTCTTCTTATAGTACAATAAAAACGTGCAACCTTTTCCTGTTGAGGTCTCCATGGTAAAATACTTAATGTTGATGGGTCTGGAAATAAAAATAAATCTGACTCTTCAATATTTAAAAATCCATCAATAGATGAAGCATCAAAACTTATACCTGTTAAAAATGCTTTTTTTAACTGTGATGACATTATTGACATATTTTTTATATTTCCAAATATGTCACAAAACTGTAGTCTTATAAATTTAATATCATTTTCTTCTACGAAATCTAAAATCTCAGTTATTGCCTGATCCACTATAAATTCCTCCTATTTATAATATATTTATTAAAATTATTTTATAGTGACTTTTATTTAGATGAGATTTTGAAATATTTACTATTTAATATTTCATGAAAGTTTACTTTAAACTCCTCTGAAAACTCTTTTAAATATTTTTCTATTTCCAGTCCATTTTCAAGTTCTTCACATATAGCATCATTAAATAATTTCTTTGGTTTCTTTTTACTTCTTATATAAATACTTCCCCCACTTATTTCTGATGCACAATACTTTCCCACTGGACATTCATCATTATTAAGTCCTAAAACAATAATTTTTCCGTCCCTTTGAGATTCTCCAAGAAAATCTCCAACACTTCCTCCTATAACAATAACAGAAGTAGCATCTTTTTTTTGTGTCATATGTATTCCAACTCTATATCCAGCATTTCCTAAAACAAGTATTTTTCCTCCTTGCATAGAATAGCCAGTTGCATCTTTGCAATTTCCCTCCACTATTATTTTACCACTCTTCATACTATCTCCAATAGCATCTTGGCAGTTTCCATGAAGAAAAATTTCTGTTTCTTCTAATTCTTTTCCAGCTTTACTTCCTAGATTTCCTCTTATAACTAGCTTTTTGTTTTTTATTTTGTTTCCAATATATCTTTTACCATCTAAATTTTCTAAAATGATTTCTTTTTCCTTTGAATTTTTTATCATTTCATTTATTTCTATATAACTTAAATTTTTTCCATCTATAATCAATTTACTCCCTCCAAGCTTTTATTGCCTCTTAAGGTTTTTATTGATATATCTGTTAATTAAAAGTTATTATAGATAGGTATTTTATAAAAACAAAAAAAGGCATATTAATAAAAGTGTATTTAAATTTGTACACAAAAATTAAGAACGCCTTTGTCCTACACACATTTTAATTTATATAAATTTTTTTGTCAATGTTTTAAATTTGGTCTTGATTTTTTGAAATTATGGGGTTATAATAACAGCATGAACAGCAAAGGCGCTGTAGGAAATAGTCCTACAGCGCCTTTTTTTATGAAAATACCAAAATTAAAGGAGAGATTTGATTATGAGTACTAACGTTACTAGCGTACCAGAAATTTTTGGTAGCATGGTCTTTAACGACAAAGTCATGAAGGAGAGATTACCAAAACAAGTTTATAAAGATTTAACTGCCACTATTAAAAGTGGTAAAAAACTTACTATAGAAGTTGCTAATGTAGTTGCTAACTCAATGAAGGATTGGGCTATAGAAAAAGGGGCTACTCACTTTACTCACTGGTTCCAACCAATGACAGGAATAACTGCTGAAAAACATGATAGTTTCATTTCACCTAAAGATGATGGAACAGTTATAATGGAATTCTCTGGTAAAGAACTTATTAAAGGTGAACCAGATGCTTCAAGTTTCCCATCAGGTGGATTAAGAGCAACTTTCGAAGCTAGAGGATATACAGCTTGGGACCCTACTTCTTATGCATTTATAAAAGAAGGTACATTATGTATTCCAACTGTTTTCTATTCATATTCTGGTGAAGTTCTTGATAAAAAGACTCCATTATTACGTTCAATGGAAGCTTTAGATGTTCAAGCCTTAAGAATATTAAAATTATTTGGACATGATGAAGTAAAAAGAGTTATAACAACTGTTGGACCAGAACAAGAATACTTCTTAGTTGACCAAAAATTATATGAAGAAAGATTAGACCTTAAATTAACAGGAAGAACTCTTATTGGTGCAATGCCTCCTAAAGGACAAGAAATGGACGACCACTACTTTGGAAGCATAAAACCAAGAGTTGCAGCATACATGAAAGAATTAGATGATGAATTATGGAAGCTTGGAATTCTTTCTAAAACTGAGCATAATGAAGTTGCTCCTGCTCAACATGAAATGGCTCCAATTTTTGGAACTACAAATGTTGCTACAGACCATAACCAATTAACAATGGAAATAATGAAGAGAGTTGCTAAGAAAAATGGATTAGCTTGTCTTCTACATGAAAAACCATTTAAAGGTATAAATGGTTCAGGAAAACATAATAACTGGTCAATTTCTACTGATACAGGAAAAAACCTTTTAGAACCAGGAGAATCTCCAGCAGAAAATGCTCAATTCTTAACATTCTTATGTGCAGTTATTAAAGCTGTTGATAAATATCAAGATTTATTAAGAATATCTGTTGCAAATGCTGGTAATGACCATCGTTTAGGAGCTAATGAAGCACCTCCTGCAATAGTTTCTATGTTCCTTGGTGACGAACTTACTGATGTATTAAAATCAATAGAGGATAGTTCAGAATATGTTGCAAAAGGAAAGACTACTATAGAATTAGGTGTTCATACATTACCAAGTTTCCCAAGTGATACAACTGATAGAAACAGAACATCTCCATTTGCATTTACAGGAAACAAATTTGAATTTAGAATGCTTGGTTCAACATTCTCAGTAGCAGGACCAAACATAACTCTTAACACTATAGTTGCTGATGCTTTAAAAGATTTTGCTGATGAATTAGAAGCAAGCACAGAAGACTTTAATGTTGCTCTTAATAAATTAATAGTTAAGACTTTAAAAGAACATAACAAAATAATATTTAATGGAAACAACTACTCTGATGAATGGGTTGTAGAAGCTGAAAAGAGAGGTTTATTAAATCTTAAGACTACAGTGGATGCTCTTCCTCATTTCGTAGATGAAAAGAACCTTGAAGTATTTACAAAACATCATGTATTTACTGAATGTGAAATGAAATCAAGACTTGAAATATTATTAGAAGAATATGCTAAGACAATTAACATAGAAGCATTAACAATGTCTCAAATGATTCATAAAGACATCTTACCTGCAGTACTTTCATTTATGAAAGACTTAAGTGATACAGTTGTTGCTAAGAAAGCTGCTGGTGTATCTGTATTTGGATATGAAACTGGAGTATTAAATAAAGCTTCTGCTTTAGAAGATACTTTATATGAAGATGTTAATAAATTAGATGAATTATTAACTAAGACTGATGAATATGAAGATAGCGAAGCTTTAGCTAGATTCTACCAAGCTGAAATAATAGCTCAAATGGATAAAGTTAGAGAATCTGCTGATACTTTAGAATTATTAGTTGGAAAGAAATATTGGCCAATTCCAACATATTCAGATCTTTTATATAAAGATACACCTCAAATGCCATATAACGAATATAAATAAAAATATAATTTAAATAAAACGCCACAACTTTTAATAACAAAAAGGCTGTACATGAAAAAATGTACAGCTTTTTTTAATATATTTATTAAACAAATTCAATTAAATCTTTTCCAAGTTTTTTTATTCTTGCAAGAGAGTATATATCATATCCCTTTTCTTCTAGCATTTTTCTTCCTGGTTGGAATGATTTTTCTATAACTATTCCTATTCCACATACCTTTGCTCCAGCTTCTTCAACAAGTCTTATTGCTCCAAGGGCAGCTTCTCCATTAGCTAAAAAATCATCAATTATAATTATATTATCATCTTTATTTATAAACTTTTTTGAAAGTGTAAGTTCATAATCAGAGTTTTTAGTAAATGAATGTACTGTTGTTTGATAAACCTCTCCATTTAATATTTTAGAAGTTTGCTTTTTTAAAGTAACCATAGGAAGGTTCATTTGAAGTGCTGTCATTACAGTTGGTGCAATTCCTGAACTTTCTATTGTAAAAATCTTTGTTGCACCCTTATCTTGAAAATATTCTTTAAAGCATGTTCCTACTTCATACATAAGCTTTGAATCTACTCCATGATTTAAAAATGAATCTACTTTAAGAACATTTTCACTAAGTGCTTGCCCTTCTTCTAAAATTCTTTCACGTAATTTTTCCATTTTATTTTCCTTCTTTCTTATTTTTCTTCTTTTAATATCTTGTTTAATATAAGTGCTGTTATAGTTCCAGTTGATATTCCTGATGAAAATATCATATTTAATCCTTGTGGAAGATTAGAAACAAAATCTGGTCTAAATGTTACTCCAAGTCCTAATCCAACTGAAGCTGCTATTATTAGCAAGTTTCTATTATTTATATGTACTGTACTTAATGTTTTTATTCCTGCTGCTGCTATTGTTCCAAACATAACAATTCCAACACCTCCAAGTACTGGTTGAGGAATTGTATTTATTAATGCTGCAAATTTAGGGAAAAATCCAAGTATTATTAAAATAATACCAGCCATTATAGCTACTGCTCTACTAGCATTTTTAGTAAGAGGAATAAGTCCTACATTTTGGCTAAAAGTTGTATTTGGAAATGTTCCTACAGCCCCTGCTATTGAACTTCCAATTCCATCTGCAAGCACCCCTCTACCTATAATTTTATTATCAGCTTTTATCTTTGATACCTCACATATAGTTGTTAAGCATCCAACAGTTTCTATAGTAGTTACTATATATGCAGGAATAAAAGCAAGAACATATTTTATATTAAAATCTACCCCATATTGAAAAATATTAGGTAGTGCAAACCATTTTGCTTCTTTAACAACAGTAAAATCTACCTTTCCAAGAGGTATACAAATTATATATCCAATAATCATTCCTATAAGTACTGAAGCACTACTTACCATACCCTTTCCATATCTATTTAGTAAAAGAGTTATTATTAATACAGCAATTGAAATTCCAACATTCATAAGACTACCATAATCAGAAGCACCGCTTCCACCTGCTGCCCAATCCATAGAAACAGGAATTAAAGTTAATCCTATTAAACATACAACAGTTCCAGTTACTAATGGTGGAAAAAGCTTCATAAGTGGTTTTATAAAGAAGCTTAAAATAATTTCAACTATTGAACCAAGTATTGCTGCACCTACTATTCCTGGCATTCCAGCAATAGAACCAACTGTTATTGAAGGTGAGACAAATGTAAAGTCTGTTCCCATTATACATGGCACTCTTGCCCCTACTTTTCCTATTCCTTTTGACTGTATCACAGTTGCTATTCCAGCTGCTAAAATACAAGCACTCATAACTGCAGTTGACATTGCTGTGTTAAATCCTAATGCATTTGAAATAACAAGAGGAACTGCAATTATTCCTCCAAAGGCTGCAAATATGTTTTGAAAGCCTAAAAGTATTTGTGTCATAATATTAGGCTTATCATTAATTCCATAAAGCAGTTCATCATCTTTTAAAATTTCTTTTGTTTCTTCCATTACTACCTCCTAAAAAAATAAAAAACACCTCAAAATAAATTTGAGGTGTAAATAAGTTAGAATTAATATTTCTAAAACACTCACCTCGTAGTCTGCCATTTTAAGGTTAGCAGGTAGATACTCTTAGACCATATTTCTAAGTATATACGAGTTTTTTCTTTTGTTATCCTTTGAAAGTATAACATACAAAAGGTGCTTTAGTATAGTTATTATTTAATTTCCTTTAAAAATCTTTCTATTCTTTTTAATGCTTCTATTATATTTTCCATTGATGAAGCATAACAAGCTCTTACAAAGCCTTCACCACATTCTCCAAAGGCATTTCCTGGAACTACAAGAACTTTTTCTTTAACTAAAAGTTGTTCACAAAATTCATCTGAAGTAAGACCTGTAGATTTAATAGAAGGAAATACATAAAATGCTCCTAATGGTTCAAAACATTCTAGTCCTAATTTTCTAAAACCATCTACTAAAACTCTTCTTCTTCTATTATATTCTCTAACCATCTTTTTAATACTATCATCTCCACCCTTTAATGCTTCTATTGCAGCATATTGAGCAGTTGTAGGAGAACACATTATAGAATATTGATGTATTTTTTTCATTTGTTTTATTAATGCTTTATTTCCACATATATATCCAAGTCTCCAACCAGTCATTGCAAAGGCTTTTGAGAATCCATTTATAACTAATGTTTTATCCTTTATTTCAGGAAAACTTGCTATTGATACATGAGGTTTATCATAAGAAAGTTCAGCATAAATTTCATCTGAAATTACAATTACATCTTTTTTTGCTAAAACCTCAACTATTGGCTTTAATTCTTCTCTAGTCATTATTGCACCTGTTGGATTATTAGGAAATGGTATTATAACAACCTTTGTTTTTTCTGTAATTGCTTCCTCTAATTCCTTTGCTGTAAGCTTAAAGCCATTTTCTGCTTTAAGATTTAACACCTTTGAAGTTGCCCCTGTAAAAGCTGTACAACCTTTGTAAGCTACAAAGCTAGGTTCTGGAACAATGACTTCATCCCCAGGTCCTACTAAAGCTCTTAAAGCTATATCTATACCTTCGCTTCCTCCAACAGTTACTATTATTTCATCATCAGGACAATATTCTAAATCAAATTTTCTATTTAAATATTTTGATATTTCTTTTCTTAATTCTATAAATCCTGCATTAGAAGAATAATGAGTATGTCCCTTTTCTAAAGAGTATATTCCTGCTTCACGTACATTCCAAGGTGTAACAAAATCCGGTTCACCAACTCCAAGAGAAATAACTCCTTCCATTTCATTTATTATATCAAAATACTTTCTTATTCCAGAAGGAGGCATATTTTTCACTTCTGGTCTTATCATATCCTCAATTATCATATAAATATATCCTCCCTATCATCAAACTTTTCTTCTTTAAATATAGTTCCATGGTCTTTGTATTTTTTTAATACAAAATGAGTTGCTGTTCCATTTACATATTCTTGACATGCAAGTTTATTTGAAACAAATAAAGCTACTTCCTTCATTGTTTTTCCTTCAACTATTACAGATAAATCAAAACCTCCAGAAGACATTAAATAACATGCTTTAACCTGTGGAAATTTGTATATTCTTTCTGCAACCTTATCAAAGCCATCACCTCTTTGAGGAGTTACCTTTACATCTATAATGGCAGTAATAACTTCTTTTCCTGTATTTTCCCAATTAACAAGAGTTGTATATCCAGCTATTATGCTTTTTTCTTCATAATCTCTTATTGCTTCTCTAACTTCTTCTACAGTTTTTCCAACCATTGTGGCTATTTGTTCATCTGTATATCTACTGTTTTCTTCTAAAATCTCTAAAATCTCTTCCATGTTTTTATCCTCCTATTAATTAATAAAAAAAGCCTCATCCCAAAAAGCAAGGGACGAAGCTATAAATTCCGTGGTACCACCCTAATTTAAGTAAAAAAATTATTACTCTCTTTAGTACCTTTATAACGTAAGGGACACGTTAATGCCTACATTAAGTTTAAAAAAACTTAGTTCTCAGCACAAGATTCAAAGGCTGCCTTCTTAAAAACAATCCTACTAGCTCTCACCATATACTAAATTCTCTTAAAGGTCTTATTTTTAATACTCTTCCTTATCAATATCTTTTTCATTATTAACATTTATTTATAAATATATACCTTTATTACCTGCAAGTCAATATTTATTTAAATTCTTCTGCTAATTTAGTAAATGCTTGTAATGATTTTTCTATTTTTTCATAGCTTATGCAATAAGATAATCTAAAATGTCCTGGGCATCCAAAAGATGAGCCTGGAACAATTAATAAATTATATTTTTTTGCTGCTTCTGCAAAAGCTTTATCATCTGGTATTAAAGATTTTGGAAACAAATAAAAGGCTCCTTGTGGCTTTACACATTCAAATCCTAAACTTATTAAATGATTATATAATAAATCTCTATTTTTCTTATATATATTTACATCTACCTCTGCTCCTAGTGTTCTTCCTATAACTCTTTGGAATAATGAAGGAGCATTTACAAAGCCTAATATTCTATTTGCAACATTTAATGATTGAATAACATCTTTATAATCATCCATTTCGCTATTTGCTACTACATATCCTATTCTTTCTCCTGGAAGTGATAATGATTTACTATATGAATATCCTATAAAAGAATTTTTATGATAATTTAAAAGAAATGGTACTTCTGCTCCATCATAAGCTATTTCTTTATAAGGTTCATCAGAAATAAGATATATGCTTGTTTTATATTCAGCTTCTTTTTTTCTAAGAACTTCTGCCATTTTTGTTAATGACTCTGAAGAATATATTACTCCTGTTGGGTTATTTGGAGTATTTATTATTATTGCTTTTGTTTTTGCTGTAATTCCTTTTTCTAAAGCCTTAATATCTGGTTGGAATGTTTCTTTATCTGCTTGAACAACTACAAGTTTTCCATCAAAGTTATTAACATAGTTTTCATATTCTCCAAAAAATGGTGCTATTACAATAACCTCATCTTCTGGATTTAACAAAGTTTTTAATATAATATTTAATCCTCCAGCTGCACCACAAGTCATTACTATATTATCTTTTGTAAGATTTACATTATTTTTTTTATTTATAAACTCTGCAATATTTTCTCTTACATCTTCATATCCAGAATTAGACATATATCCATGAACTAAATTTTGAGGTTCTTCATTAATTATATCTATAATCGCCTGTTTAATTTCCTTTGGTGGCTCTACATTTGGATTTCCTAAACTATAATCAAAAACATTTTCTTCTCCATATTTTGCTGATAACTTTTTTCCTTCTTCAAACATAGCTCTTATTACCGAACTATTCTTAACTAATTTCTCCATTTTATTAGAAATCATTATGTTTCCCTTCTTTCGAATTATTTTCTTGATTTTCCATATAGGCCTTTTAATATTAATCCTACACCAGCTGCTGTCATTCCATACATCATAATAGTTGTAAATAAATCTGTTCTTCTAAATGTTATTTCAAGTCCCATTAATATTCCAACTAATATTATTGCTAATCCAACTATAACAAAAAGCCAACCTAATATTGAATTATCACTAAAAAATAAAATCATTACCCCTATAATTAGTGGAAGAAGCACTACTCCTGTTGGAAAGTTATTCATAAAATTTAGCCAACCACCAAAGCGAAAGCTTGTATGTACATCTGTATTTTTAAATATCATAAATGCACCTACACAAAATACTACAAGTCCAACAAAGAAAGTAAGAGCATCTCCTTTTTCTGCATTTCTTTTGTCCAATTTATTAGACATTTCTTCAATTTTTTTACTCATATTTTCCCCCTTAGTTTTTAATATTTATATTATACCAAGTTTTACCCTTTTTGTGTTTATTTCTTACTAATTACTTTTATCTTATTTTTATTAATTCCTAATACCATACATTTAGCTTTTAAATATAATTTTATATCTTTAATAAGTTCTTTAGTTAATACTTCTCCTGGAGATATTATAGGTATTCCTGGAGGATATGGAACTATTGCTTCCTTAATTATCCTTCCTTCTCCTTCTTCTAAGGTACAAATTTCTTCCTTAAAATTAAAAACCTCATAGGGTTCAAAAATTTTCTTAGGAATTTCTTCTCTAAAGCTTACACTTATTTTTTCATCTTCTATTTCTTTTATATTAAGTTTTTCTATAGCAGAATAAAGCTTATTTAATCCCTCTTCTCCGTTACATGGAGCTAAAAGTAAAACAACTCCAGAAGAAAAACTCATTTCTCCTTGAATTTTTTCTTTTCTTAAATAATCAAGAAATTTATGTCCACTATATCCTTTAGGAAGTATAATTAAATATCTTGTTTTATCTAAATTATACCCTTTAGGTAGGTCTTCATCTCCTATAATTTTAACTTTTTTAAGTTCATTAATTTTTTTTCTTTTTTCCTCACATAGTTCAATTAAATTTTCAAAGTCTTCTTTTCCATACCTTTCTAAATAATATCTTGCATAATCTAAAGATGCCATTACAAGATAGGAAGGGGAAGTTGTCATAAAAGCACTTATATAAAATTCTGCTTTTTCACATTCATCATTTACAAAAACAAAAGAGCCTCCAGTTAAAGCTGGTAATGTTTTATGAGCACTTGCAATAACATAATCACCTAAAGCTGCCATTGACTTTGGAAGTTTTTCACTTATTCCATAATGGGCTCCATGAGCTTCATCTATTATAACCTTTAATCCTATCTTTTTTAACTTACATACTACCTTTTCAATATCATAGGATATTCCAAAGTAATTAGGATAAGTTAGTATAATTCCCTTTGGATTTTTTGCCTTTTTTAATGCCTTATATATTTCCTCTTCATCTGGAGGAAGAAAATATCTTTCATCAGAAATTTTAGGCTCTATATACTGAACTTTAAGTTTTCTTAAAATAAGACCATTATATACTGCTCTATGACAATTTCTTTCTACTAATATTTCATCCCCTTCATTAAAGGCAGAAAACATGGAGGATAAAATTCCTCCTGTGCTTCCATTAACCATAAAAAAAGCTTTTTTGCATCCATAAAGATTTTTTAATTTTTCCTGAGCCTCTTTAATAACACCTTCTGGGTGATGAAGATTATCTAAAGGCTCAACTTCAGTAATATCTAAAAGCCCTAAACTTTCTATAAATTCTTTTCCTTTAGAATCCCTTTTGAAAGCTTCCCCAGATTTATTTCCTGGCATTGAAAAAGCTATATTGTTTTCTTTTTTATAATTTATTAATGCTTCTAATAAAGGTAAATCCATACTTTTACTCCCTTGGATTAATAACTTGAATTGTTGCTTGTTTAAGAACTTCATCTCCAATAGCTAACATTTCTTTTACAAGTATATTATTCATGTTTTCTAACATATTTTCATAGACTTTATAATCATTAAACATTACACTATATTTTGAAATTTCTTTTGCAATTTGTATGCTTTGCTCCTCTTTAAAAAGTTTTCTAAGCTTTATGTTTTTACATAATTCTTTTATTCTCTCTTCATCTAAAGAAGCTGCATCTTTTTTTACTTCCTTAATTGATTCCTTAACAAGTTTTATTGCTTTTTTAACATTTTTTTTAGATGTGGTAAACATTATTTTATAAAGCTTAACATCTTTATCATAATCTATTTCACTACATACATCATATACTAATCCATTTTTTGTTCTAAGTTTATCAAATAAAACAGAATCAGCTCCTACACAAAAATATGCATCAAAAAGCTTAAGCATTTTTAATTGTATTTCACTTAATTCTTTTATTGGAAATATAATTTCCACTCTGCTTACCTTTATCCCACCTTTTTCTTCAATAAATATTCCTTTTTTAGGCCTTTCACTTGAAGAAATAATTTTATTTCTTTTTCTAAATTTCCATCTACCAAAAAATCTGTTTATTGTTTCTTTAACACTATTAAAATCTAGTGATGACACAACAGCTATTGATGTATTTGATGGAACATAATTCTCTTTATAAAATTCTCTTAAATCTTCTAAAGTCATATTTTTCAATCCTTGAACACTCCCAATAATAGGATACTTTAATCTATTCTCATTAAAAGCATTAAAAAATAATCTATCTTCACAATACTGTTCTATATCCTCATCCCACTCTTTAAGTTCCTGAATTATTACATCCATTTCTTCCTTAAAGCCCTCTTTAGGGAAAACTGGATTGATTAAAATATCCGATAATATATCTATTCCTATTTCAAAGTCCTCTTCTAAAAGACTGCCATAATATATAACATAAGAATAATTGGTCATAGCATTGTGAAAAGCAAAGTTTTTATGAAAAATTTTGTTTATCTCCTGCTCATTTCTAGTTTTTGTGCCTTTAAATACCATATGCTCAGTTGCATGGGCTACTCCCATAATATTTTTTTCTACTGCTGCCCCTGCATCAAGCCCAATAGAAATTGATGTTAATTTAGATTGAATATTTTTATATATAATTTTTACACCATTATCTAGCTGATAATATTCCATAATAAATTTCCTCTTGTTTATTAAAGTTCCTCAGCTTTTAAAGCTATAGCACATTCAATTCTCTTTTTTTGCATCTTACAACCTATTTCATAAGGTATATTCATATCACCATTAAAGTTTACATTATTAGCTTGACAGCCTCCACTACAATAAAATCTTGCCCAACATTCTCTACATTTAGGTTTATTGTATATATGTGCTTTTTTAAATTTCTTTCCTAATTCAGCATCATAAGTATCATCAAAAACCGAACCTAATTTATATTCCTCTTTACCAACAAATTGATGGCATGGATAAACATCTCCTTGTGGAGTTATAGCTACATATTCAAAACCTGAACCACATCCTGAAATTCTCTTATAAACACAAGGTCCACCTTGTAAGTCTATATTAAAATGATAGAAAGTAAATTCATCTTTTCCTTCTCTTTTTCTTCTCGCCATTTCATTATATAACTTATCATAGTTATCAAATATTTCTGGAATATCCTCTTCTCTTATTGCTAAAGGATGACCATCTTCTAAAACTACTGGTTCTATTGATATTTCTCTAAAACCTTCATTTAACATAGAAACTACATCTTCATAAAAATCAACATTATCTCTTGTAAATGTTCCTCTTACATAATAAGTTTTCCCTTTAGTTCTTTTAGAAATCATCTTTTTAATGTTTGGAAGTATATCATCATAAGAGCCTGAGCCATCAACTTTAATTCTTACTTTGTCATTAACTTCTTTTCTTCCATCTAATGATAAAATAATATTTCCCATTTCCTTATCCATAAAGTCCATCATTTCATCATTTAAAAGAGTAGCATTAGTTGTCATTGTAAATCTTATATTTTTATTCCACTTAGCTTCATTATCTCTTGCATATTGTATTATTTCTTTTATTGTGTCCATTATTAATGTTGGTTCTCCACCAAATAAATCTATTTCTATATTTTTTCTTGGACCACTTCTTTTAATTACATAATCAATAGCTTTTTTAGCAGTTTCCACAGACATTACTCCCTTATGTCCATGATATTCCCCTTCATCTGCAAAACAATATTTACATCTTAAATTACATCCATGAATTATATTTAAACAAACAGCCTTTATATAATCTCTATCATCCATTGAACTATGAGCTATTTCTTCATATTGGTCTGGAGAATATAATACTTCTTCTTTTACAAGCTCTTCTATTTCATCATAAGCTTCAGAAATTTCATCTTCATTATACTTTTCTTTTAATTCATTTATTACATCTACTTTTTCCTTTAATTTATCATCATCTAATATATCATAAACAAGTTCATCTACTATATGAACTGCTCCTGTATTTACATCTAATACAAAATAATTTTCACCTTGCTTAAACTTATGTATAAAAGCCATCTACATTTCCCTCCACATAATCATAAAGAAGCAGTAACATAAAGTTACTGCCACCTTTTTTTGTCTTTTTATTAGTTTTCGCATTCTAGATTTGCAACAGTACAAGAAGTCTTACATGCTGATTGACATGAGTTTGCACATTCTTTGCAACCTGGCTTACATAAACTATTTTTTATGTTAGTTTTGTTTATAGTCTTTATGTGTTTCATGCTGATATACCTCCATATAAATTTTTACTCTTAATTATACCATATTTTTAATTACTTTAGGAAGGATTTTGTAGAATATTGCTCATTTTTTTAATTTTTTATAAATCTACATGAAAAATTGTTCTATTGTTTTCACTTTCAGCATAAATTTTTCCATTATATTTTGATACAATAGTCTTTGCTATTGAAAGACCTAAGCCATAACCACCTTTTTCTCTAGCTCTTGATTTGTCCACTCTATAAAATCTTTCAAATATTTTTTCTAAATCTTCTTTAGGAATATTTTCTCCTGTATTTTCTACAGATAAATGAATTTTTTGTTTATCTTCTTTTAATCTTATTTTTATTTCAGTATTTTTAAAAGAATGTTTTATTGCATTATCTATAAGTATTCCTATAAGTTGATTAAATCCTTCTTTATTTCCTTTAAATAAAATATTTTCTTTAATGTCACAATTTAGTTCTAAATTATTTTCATATAAAATACCTTCAAAATTTAATGCTTGATTCATAACAATATCACTTAAATTAAATTCAGTTTCTTCTCCTAAAACTTCATTATTATCTGCTTTAGCTAAATATAAAAGATTGCTAACAAGCTTTGACATTCTATTTGTTTGAAAGGCAATATAATCAATCCATTTCTTTTGATTTTTAATAGTATCATTTTCATTTGCATTTAATAAATCAATATTTGTACTTATTATAGCAAGTGGTGTTTTTAACTCATGAGAAGCATCTGCAATAAATCTTTTTTGTGAATTATATGCTTCTTCAACTGGTCTTATTGCTTTTTTAGCAATAATTAAACTTATAAAAAAGAATACTATAAGACTAATTGCTCCAATAATACTTGAAATAATAATAAGTCTATTTAAAAATTGTTTGTGACTACTTTCTTCTCTTAAAATTATAGATATATCTCCTGCTGGATTTTGTTTATATATATAAGCAAAGGTATAATCATCACTTTCTGTAAAGCCTTTATTTTTATTACTACTTAAAACTTCCTTTATTGTCTTTATAAGTTCACTTTCTTCTATATCTAATTTAGTTTGATAAATAAATTTATTATTAGCAGTATTATATTTTCCAATAATACTATTAAGAGCTTCTCTATCCATAGGCCCATCCATATTATTTGGTCTCATATTCATAGTATTTAAGCTATCTCCTAAACGAGAAAATATTTCATATTCACTATTACTTTTCATTCCTATGTATATAGCTATCATAATAAGAAAAACTATAGAGGTAAGTAAAATCATTGTAGTTGCAATAAATCTTATTTTTAACTTTTTAAACATTTAAATTCCACCCTTATATTCTAAAAGATATCCCATATTTCTTATAGCTTTTATTGTAACCTTTGATTTTAAAAATGTAAGTTTTCTTCTTAAAAATGTAACATATACCTCTACATTATTATGTTCTGCTTCAGATTCAAAGCCCCATAGTTTATTTATAATATCATCTTTATTAATAACACTTCCTTTTCTATTAATAAGAAGTTCTAAAAGACCAAATTCCTTTGCAGTTAACTTAACTGAATTTAAACTAGTGGAAAGTTCTAATGTTCCAACATTTAAACTTATATCTCCAAAAGATAATTCATTTTCATTTATAACTTCCCCCTTTCTTCTGCTTAATGCCCTTATTCTTGCAAGAAGTTCTTCTGTATAAAATGGTTTTGGAAGATAATCATCTGCCCCACAATCTAACCCTTCTACCTTATCAGATACTTCTCCTTTTGCTGTAAGTAAAATTATAGGACATTCAATTCCTTCTTTTCTTGCCTTTTTAAGTACATCTAATCCATTCATTAAAGGAAGCATTATATCTAAAATAACTAAATCATAAATATTTGAAAGTATATAATCAAGACCATCTTCTCCATTAAAAACCCTATCTACAATATAATTATGTTTTTCTAAAATAGCTCCTAAAGCTTCTGATAATTGTTTTTCATCTTCTACTATTAAAATTCTCATAATATTCACCTCTTTATGAATATTTTAACATAGAAAGCTTAAATAAAATTTAAAATAAAAATCATTTTTTAAGTTTTATTTAAGCTTTAAACTTTATAATTATTTTAATAAAGTGAGGTGAATATTTTTATATTTTAAATTTAAAATAACACTTAATAATATCTTAGTAAAAATATTATTAATATAAAAAAGGGAATTAATTAAAATAATCCACTTAACACACATATAAAAATTTCTCTAAATATATATTAATAATTTAAATTTAATCTATTAAGATTTTTTAATTGTTATTAAATTAAAAAAAGATATACAGAAAGAGTTTTTCTCTCTGTATATCTTTTTATATTACTTAATTTTAATTAATAATTCACCAGTTTTAACTTGTTGACCTTCTTTAGTTGCAACAATTTCTATTACACCTGAAACAGGAGCTACTATGTTAGTTTCCATCTTCATTGCTTCTATTATTATTAAGCTTTGACCTTCTTTAACTTCGTCTCCTTCTTTAACAAGAATCTTATTTATATTACCTGGAATACTTGCCCCTACTTCATTTTTATTTTCTGGGTCTGCCATAACTGTAGCGTCAGCATTTACAATAGCACCTGTATCTCTTCTTGTTTTATCTTTAATCTTTATTTCTCTTCTATTTCCATTAACTTCAAATACAAGAATTCTGTTTCCTTCATCATCATGTTTGCCGATTTCTACTAATTGAACTATTAAAGTTCTACCTTCTTCTACTTCTACTTCACAAGTTTCACCTTCTGCTAATCCATGGAAGAATACATCACTTCCCATGCGGCTTACATCACCATATTCATCAACAAACTTTAAGTAATCTTCAAATACATCTGGATATAAAGCATAGCTTAATAAATCTTTGTTTGTTGGTTCATACTTATATTTTTCTTTTAAGTATTCTCTATCTTTATCAAAGTTTTCTGGAGGTAATAATTCACCTGGTCTTACTGTAATAGGTTCTTCACCCTTTAAAACTACCTTTTGAAGTTCTTTTGGGAATCCTCCTTCTGGTTGACCCATCATACCTTTAAAGTATGATACAACTGAATCTGGGAATGCCATATTCTTAGCCTTTTCACATATATTTTCTGGAGTTAAATCATTTTGAACCATAAATATTGCCATATCTCCAACCATCTTAGAAGAAGGAGTAACCTTTATTATGTCACCAACCATTTCATTAACTCTCTTATACATATGTTTTACATCATTAAACTTATGTCCAATTCCAAAGCTTTCAACTTGTGGTTTTAAGTTTGAATATTGTCCTCCTGGAATTTCATATCTATAAATTTCTGCACTACCTGTCTTTAAGTCAGATTCAAATTCACTGTAAACTTGTCTTACTGCTCCCCAGTAATCATCAATTTTTTGAATCTTATTTAAATCAATGCCAGTATCTCTATCAGTATTCTTTAATGCTGCTACAACTGAGTTTAAAGCTGGTTGACTTGTTAAACCTGACATATTATTAAATGCTGTATCTATAATATCAACTCCAGCATCTGCTGCCATTAAAACAGTTGCAACTCCATTACCTGTAGTATCATGAGTGTGTAATTGAATTGGAATTGAAATTTCATTCTTTAATGCAGTTATAAGTTTCTTAGCTGCATAAGGCTTTAATAAAGCTGACATATCTTTTATTGCAAGTATATGAGCTCCCATCTTTTCAATTTCTTTAGCCTTATCTACATAATATTTTAAGCTATATTTATCTCTAGATTCATCTAAAATATCACCAGTATAACATAAAGCAACTTCTGCTATTTTTCCACACTTTAATGTTTCATCTAAAGCTACTTCTATTCCCTTTAACCAGTTAAGTGAATCAAATATTCTAAATATATCTATTCCACTCTTTGCAGATTCTTTTATAAATTCTCTTATAACATTATCTGGATAATTCTTATATCCAACACCATTAGCTCCTCTTATAAGCATTTGGAACATAATGTTTGGTATTCTCTTTCTTAATTCTTCTAGTCTTACCCATGGGTCTTCCTTTAAGAATCTATATGCTGTATCAAAAGTAGCTCCTCCCCACATTTCAAGAGAGAATAAATCTCCAGCATAGGCTGCAGTAGCCTTTGCTATCTTTATCATATCCTTACTTCTAACTCTTGTTGCCATTAATGATTGTTGAGCATCTCTCATAGTTGAATCTGTAAGTAAAAGTTTATTTTGAGATTTTATCCACTTAACTACTCCTTCTGGTCCTTCAGTATCTAAAATTTGCTTTGTTCCTTTTAAACCTTCTATTGTATCTACTTTTGGAATTACAGGTACATCATAATCTGTTTTAATTCCTTTAGTTCCATTTACTATCTTTTCACCAACAATTTTTAATACTCTTTGTTCTTCATCTGTTCTTGGTTTTATATCAAATAATTGAGGATTGTCTGAAATGAAGTTTGTATCACATTCTCCCTTTCTAAATGTTTCATTATTTAAAACATTTATTAAGAAGTCAACATTTGTTTTAACACCTGTAATATTTATTTCTTTTATAGCACGTATAGATTTTCTTACAGTATCTTCAAAAGTTCTTGAATATGCAGTAGTTTTTACAAGAAGACTATCATAATAAGGACTTATTACAGCTCCACTAAATCCATTACCACCATCAAGTCTTATACCAAATCCTCCACCTGTTCTATAAACATCAATCTTACCAGTATCAGGTGCAAAGTTATTTGAAGGGTCTTCTGTTGTTACTCTACATTGAATAGCATATCCTCTTGGTTTAATATCATCTTGAGAATATATTCCTATTTCTTTAGAATCTAATCTATATCCTTCAGCTATTAATATTTGGCTTTGTACTATGTCTATACCAGTTACCATTTCTGTAATTGTATGTTCAACTTGTACTCTAGGATTCATTTCTATGAAATAATGATTTCCGTGCATATCAACTAAGAATTCTAAAGTACCTGCATTTAAATAATTAACAGCTTTTGCAATTTTTAATGCATCATTACAAATTGCTTCTCTAACTTCATTAGATAATTTAACTGCTGGACTTATTTCTATAACTTTTTGATGTCTTCTTTGAATTGAACAATCTCTTTCATAAAGATGTACTATGTTTCCATATTTATCTCCTAACACTTGAATTTCAATATGTTTAGGACCTTCTATGTATTTTTCTATGAACATGTCATCTATTCCAAAGGCTTTCTTAGCTTCATTTTTAGCACTTCTAAAAGCTTCAAGTAAGTCTTCTTCCTTTCTGACTATTCTCATACCTCTACCGCCACCACCAGCAGCAGCTTTTACCATTACAGGGTATCCACAGTATTCAGCAACCTTTAATGCTTCTTCTTCAGATGTTATAGGTTTTTCAACACCTGGAATTACAGGAACTCCAACACTCTTTGCTACTATCTTAGATTTTATTTTATCTCCTAATTTATCCATCATTTCATGTTTAGGACCAATAAATTCTATTCCGGCTTCTTCACATTTTTTTGCAAACTCTGCATTTTCTGATAAAAATCCATAACCTGGATGTATAGCATCAACATGTTTCTTTTTTGCAAGGCTAATAATTTCATCAATATTTAGATATGCTTCAACTGGTCCTTTATTTTTACCAATTAAATATGCCTCATGAGCTTTAGTTCTAAAAAGAGAACGCTTATCTTCCTCTGAATATATAGCTACTGTTCTTATCCCCAATTCATGACAAGCTCTAAATATTCTTATAGCAATTTCACCTCTATTGGCTACTAATACTCTTTTAAATTTTTTCTCCAATGAAATGCAACTCCTTCTATAACTTTAATTTCATCATTTGTCATATGTTATAACAAACAAATACCTTAAAAATTTTTCATAATAAATTGATTATATCATAAAAATTCCTCTTTAACTCCTATTTTTTTAATTTTAGTGAATATATTTTGAAAAATTTAAAAAAAAATTCGTAATAAGTACATACATTTATATAAATAATAAAAAAGAATGTACTTATTTTTCTATTTAATATTAATAAATTTATTAAAGCCTTATAATTTTATATAAAAAAAACTGTTTCAAAATACATTTTGAAACAGTTCTAAACTAACCTGGCAACGTCTTACTCTCCCACACAGTCTCCCATGCAGTACCATCAGCGCTG
>OLNP01000430.1_pt1 | contig 45290 bp, 34 predicted proteins | sample 1671951 | NCBI WGS metagenome assembly OLNP01 (sample SAMEA3136629, study PRJEB25190) | human gut metagenome | biome: human gut; feature: human-associated habitat; material: faeces | place: Austria | collected 2013
GGGCGCGCCGGGTTTCCCGCCGCAGGTGCGCCGCCACGCGCGCGCCCAGTTCATCGATGGAGAAGGGCTTGAGCACGTAGTCATCCCCGCCGCTGGCAAAGCCGCTGAGCTTGTCGGCATCCTCCACGCGGGCGGTCAAAAACAGAACGGGACAGTCCAGATGCTCCCGCAGCGCGCGACATACCGCAAAGCCGTCCATATCCGGCAGGTTCACATCCAGCAGAACCATATCCGGCGCACAGCGGAGCTTCCTGAGCGCCTCCGCTCCGGTGAGCGCCGTCACCGTCTCGTAGCCCTCCCGCACGAAATAGCGCTTGAGCATGGCGGTGATTTCCGGCTCGTCATCCACGATCATAAGACGGGGCATGCTTCTTTCCTCCCTTTTCCCGGCCGCTCATGCGGCGGTATACCACAAGGCCCGCCCCGCAAAGCAGGAGCGTCGCGCCAAACACCAGCGCGGCAAAGCCGTAGCTGCCCGCGCCCAGCGCGTCGCCCCCGATGGTGGAGGTGATCACCGAAGGGATGCGTCCCACCACGGAGATGGCCAGCCATTTGCCCAGGCGCATGTGCGTCAGCCCCGCACAGTAGGTAAGCAGGTCCTTGGGGGTTCCGGGGAACAAAAACACAACGAACAGCCATCCCTCCAGCCTGCGTCCGTTTCGCAGGAGCGGCAGGGCGTCGATTTTCTCCGGTGGAAAAAACGCCTCTACCGCCCGGCGGCCAAAGCGGCGGACCCCCAGAAAGACCGCCGTCCCACCCAGCAGCGCGCCCAGCAGGCACAGCGCCGTGCCCTCCGCCGCGCCAAAGGCATATCCCGCAGCGATCTCCAGCGGCTCGCCGGGAATCATGGCCGCGATAATCTGCAAGGACATCATGCCCACAAAGGCCGCCCTGCCCCACAATCCCCGCTCGTCCACCCAGTCACGGAAGCGATCCGGGTCCGACAGGAGGGTGAGCATCGGTTTGCCTGCCATGAGGCAGATTGCCGCCATCGCCAGCACAAAGGCGGTCAGTCCCGCGGCTGCGATCAGCCGCCTGCGGCGGTTTCCTCCCGCAGGCGACGAATCGTTCTGTTTCCAACGCATCTGCATCCCCCGCTTATGAAAAAAATCACGGGCGGCTCTTTCCCACAGCCCGTGAAGCCAGCATACCGGAGGATATTCTATTTTTTCTCTACTTTGGGAGGAGCGTTCCGCTCCAGAGTCCGGCGAAAGCGCAAGCCCCGGCCGCACAGACGGCCGGGGCGGAATACCTTACCAGATGGACACGCGGTCCTCGGGCGCGCGGTACATACCGTCGCCCTCCTCGATACCAAAGGTGGTGAAGAAATCATCGAGGTTCTGCAGCTGGATATTGGCGCGCAGCTTGGAGGGCGCGTGCACGTCCATGGTCAGGTTCAGATTCATATAGGCTTCGGTGGCCTTGTTGCGCCACGCCCTGGCCCAGCTGGTGAAGAAGGCCTCCAGGTCTGGCTCGTCCTCGGTCTGCTTGAGCGCCTCCAGCGCGCAGGACAGGCCGCCCGCATCGGCTACATTTTCCGTCACGGTCAGGGTGCCGTTGACCGTTCCGCCCGCAAAGGGCAGGCCGTCAAATTCTTCGATCATCGCCTGGGACAACTCTTCAAACTTCGCCAGGTCCTCCTTGGTCCACCAGTTGGCCAGCGAACCGTTTTCGTCAAACTTGGAGCCGTTGGGATCGAAAGCGTGGGAAATTTCATGCGCGATGACCGCGCCAATGGCGCCGTAGTTGGCGGAAGCGGACTGCTCCAGGCTGTAGAACGGCTCCTGAAGGATGGCGGCGGGGAAGTTGATGCTGTTGTTGGTGAGCGTGTACATGGCATTGACCGTGTTCGCGCTCAGGGGCCATTCGCTGCGGTCCACAGGCTGTCCGCAGAGGCCGAGGACATACTCCGCCGACGCACGGGTATACGCCATCATGTTATCTACCAGCGTGCCGCCCTCGGAGGCGGGCACCGTCTTGAGCAGCGCGTACATGGGCCTTGCCTCATCCGGGTATCCCACATGGATGCTCATGTGGTCCAGCTTGCGGATGGCCATCTCGCGGGTCTCGTCGCTAAGCCACTCGTTCTCGGTCAGGCGCTGCCTGTAGACATCCACTATCTGCTCCACCATGGCCTGCACGTCCTGGCGCGCTTCCTCGCCGAAATAGGTCTTGCCGTAATAGATGCCCACAACCTCGCTAAACACGCCCATCGCCACGTTATAGGCGGCCTCCTCCGCGCCGGTCGGCTCAGCGGCGCCGCTGAGCGCGAGGCTGAAGGCGGCGGCCTGCACGCGGAAGTCATCGCTGAGGTAGGGGGCGACGGCGTTGACCATCGCCACCAGCATCCAGCTCTTCATCTGGGGGAAGGTCTCGTCGCTGACCAGTTCATCCAGGGCCTCAAAATAGGCGGGGTCGGTCACGATGACGGTTTCGGGAACCTCTTTCATCAGGTCTCCCAGCAGGGCGGTCAGGTCAAAATTCTCCACCTGCTCGTCCAGCTGCGCAAGAGGCTGCGGGTTATAGCTGACGGTGGCGTCGCTTCTCTCCTCGGCGGTACGGCTGTATGCCGCGAGACTTTCGTCAAAGGCCAGCGCCTGGGATACGATCTCCTCGGCCTCCTCCTCGGTCTTGCCCGCCATCACCAGCAGGTTCTTGGACATCTGGCCGTAAACGCCCTGCAGCGTGGTACGGGTGGCATCATCGAGATAATAGTCCTTAACCGACAGGAAGAGCGCGCAGGGCCCCATATACAGCGCGTTGACGGAGGCATCGGCCATATCCGCCATCACTGTCACGCCAAAGGGCAGAGGCATGCCCGCCATCATCAGGTCTGCCAGGTTTTCCCGCAGCGCGTCCATACCGTCCAGCGCTTCGATCCTCTCAAGGTACGGCTTGAGCGGCTCCGCGCCCAGGGCATTGCGGGTTTCATAGTCCGCCGCCAGCCGGTAGAGCTCGATGAAGTCTGTCAGTTCTTCCGGCACAGCCTTCTCGCCATCGAGCATGGCCTGGAAGTCCGCCTTGAGCACCTCCTGGACCTGGTCCCCCAGTTCGGAAAAGACGCTCACTTCCGGAGCGTCCGAGGGAATTTCCGTCTGCTCCAGCCATTCGGCGTTCACCACCGCATAAAAGTCATCCTTCAAGCTGGGCGTCTCCTCCGCCAGGCAGACGGAAACGGCCATCATCAGCGCCATGACAAGGCACAGCACATTTCTTGCACGCATGATCATCCTGCTATCCACTTCCTTCGCTTCCATCATTCCACGCCCAATTGGGCCGATTCACGGGGTATTATAGCACTCCGCCCCATATGCGTCAAGGGATTTGCGTCCAGCCCCTCCCCTGGCAAACATGAAAAAAAGCGTCGCATATTTCTGCGGCGCCTGGCGCGCCTGGCGGGATTCGAACCCACGGCCTGCCGCTTAGGAGATCGAAAAAGCGTTCGCCTTTGCTGTTCCCTGAAGTGCCTTTAAGCCTTGCCATTACTGGGTTTCTAACGATTTTCACTGTTCGCATTTGCCTTCAAAATACCCCCGTTTTCCCCCAGTGCTGTTAGCTGGGTGTTAGCACAGCTAACAATGGCGGCGTGTTCGACTTTCACATCTACCGCCAAATCGTTAGCTGGAGACTATGAAATCATCATCATTTATCCCCGTAATGCGTCAAATGGCTGTCCTATCATGAATGAATATTCATTGCATATTTCTTGGGGCATTTTCGGATATTCAGATCAGCGTTTTTGTCCCTCAGTAAAGTGAAAGGCAATGCAGGCGTTGCAGAAATATTTGAATCTGCCGCTTTTGTTAGCTGAGTTTTCCACGAATCATTGCTGGGGATTTCTTCGTTTGCCCGTTCCAGCGTTAGCAATCTAACAATTATGCAGCTGGGATAATGCCCATCCTCCAGATCTGAAGGAGGCGCGGAATCCTTTTGTAGAGCCAGTTTCCGCCATAACATCTGCTTTGGACAGAGATTGGGCATCGCCCGCCTGAAATGTGGCAGACAGGAAAAGAGCTCAAAGCAAACAAATGTGACAGTCGTTAGCAGAATCGTTAGATGGCGCAGAAACCCAGCCAACTGTTCATGAAGGGAAATGCCTGAAAATGCTTATTTCAAGCCACTTCCCGACATCCTTTATTTTGTTTTCAAGGTGCTTGAGCTACCGCCTAGTTGAAAGACGCTTCATATCAGTCAAAAGTAAAACCTCCGCCCTTTGTCATGATGATTGGCGTGTATTCTACCCGCAGAACATTGCCATCGCTTAGGGTAACGGTTCCTTCGGTATTATTCCAATCAAGGATGGTCTCCTTACCCTTGTTGAAGGTATTGCTTGCCTCCTTAGCATCCTGGAAGACACGAACACGCGAGGTAGTGGTTCCACTGAAATATATTTTATATGTCCCGGCAGGTATCTCTTCGCAGATTGTATCCACCTTTCAAGTTGCAGCGAACACTCTGCGGCATGCGTCTGGCTGTCGCTGCTATGTGATTCCAGATACAAATCTATCAACTGTCAAGGCTCCGCATCATGTGTCAGGCGCTGGCAGAAGTGGAATCCAAAATAGGAAAAGAGCCCGCTGACCATCATGAAAGCCAGCGGGCAACAGTAACTTACCCAATCACGTGGTATTCCATCAGAAGTTTTTCAATATCCGTGCCATGAATTTTCTTGAGCAATTCATGGACAGCTGCTTTTTCCTTTATTCCCAGCTTCATTTCAGAGAGCGGACGACCATCCCGCATACTGATCGTAGCCTTCAACAAATCGCGAACGTCATATAGACTGCCCCAGACTTCCGGCACACCGCGATCCACATTCATCAGTGTATATACAGCTACCATGGCTGTGCGCATGGAATACTCTGTCGTGAATACAGTATCTCTGGGCAATTCAGCGAAATTACCCAAGAAGGCGAAGTTGACTGCACCTTCTGGCACAACATCAGGTCTGTCTCCCGCGGTACGAGGCATGAAGTAAGCACTGGCGAAGGGCATCATCGTTGGAATTGTCTTTGCGCTGTGAGCAGCCAGTTCTTCAATCTGGCCCTCTGGTACGCCGATATGGTACAGCCATTCCATACAGATTTCTTTTCCTGTACAGTTCCGCATATTCTTCTTCACATAGTCACCAGGACGATCCGTATACAGGCCGTAGAGCCATACCAAGCACTGGCCCTCGGGCTGAGAATGGAACTGCGGCTGACGATTGATTGTCCAGCTGAGCAACCACCCGGAATCCTGCGCGGTTACGATGCCGCCAGTAACCACTTTCCCAGACAGCGGATCTCGCTTACAGATATTCTTGATGTATGGAAGAATCTTGTCGTCCAGCGTATTGACCGTGACGCCCATCCAGTTGCACTCTTCCGGATTGCCATAGAACTTCTCAGGATGCCCGAAAGAAGGGTCCTGAGCAGCAATCTTACGCCACAGATCGAATGAACCACCAGAACGAATTTCAGGACGATATTCAGGAACCTTATCCTGCCCGCCAATGGTGGAATTTTCAACATTGCTGCCATTTGTGATGAATAGATAATCGGTTTCCATCAAATCGAGGTAAACCGTCTCACCATTTGCCAATAGCTCGACCCGCTTTGCCACCTTGCGTCCATCATGGATCTCAAAGCGGACATCCATCACCTGCGTATTGAAGTGGAATTGGCAGCCATGATCTTCCAGATATTTTACCATGGGCAGAATCATAGATTCATACTGATTATACTTGGTGAAGCGCAGAGCGCGAAGATCGGGCAGGCCATCAATATGATGAACGAAACGCTGCATGTACCGCTTCATTTCCAGGGCGCTGTTGCAATCATAGAAGGCAAACATCGTGCGCCAGTAGGTCCAGAAATTACTGTTCAGCACTTCTTCACTGAGTACGTCGGTGATGCGTTTATCCGCCAAATCCTCGTCTGTCATAAAAAACAGATGCATCAGTTCCATGGATGCCTTGTCGCTCAGACAGAACTTCCGGTCTGTATGCGCATCCTGCCCCTGCTTTTCCGTGACACGGCAGAGGGAATAGTTGGGATCAGCTTTATTCAGCCAGTAATATTCATCCAGCACCGAAATACCCTCTGTTTCGATCGAGGGGATGGAGCGGAACAGATCCCACATGACCTCGAAATGATTGTCCATTTCGCGGCCTCCGCGCATCACATACCCTACCTCCGGATACTTCCAGCCATCACAGGCTCCGCCTGCGATGGGATCGCGTTCGATAAAGTGAATGTTTTTTCCTGGCATCTGCGCATCGCGTACCAGGAAGCATCCTGCGGCCAGCGCGGCCAGACCAGTGCCAACAAAATAGGCGGATTTCTGTTCAATTCCTTCAGGCTTCAGAGGACGGGCAAAAGCTTCATAGTTACCGCTGGAATAATACATGACTCAAACCTCCTTCTTTTTTTCACACGATCCGTGTGACAAACAGATCATATCGTTTCTGATTCTGGATTTCTATTTACAGGAATCCGATTTTGATAAGATTCCTGACATTGTGTGCGGTTTGTAAACCATTCATTTGGCACCGTGACTTTGGAGATACTTGTATACATCCTCCACTTTTTCAAATATGGCTGACTCATCCAGCTCAATATGAAAGGCGTCTTCGATCCCCATAAGCAACATCATGCATTTCAATGAATCCAATCCCAGGTCTGACTGAAGATAGCTCTTGGATGATATTTGCTTCGGGTCAATGTCTGGTGATACTTCCATCAACAAAGTCATCAATTTCTCTTCCATTGAAATTCCCCTCACTTTGCGCGAATAATTTTCATGCTGGCATTCTTTGCAAATGGCTCGTGCCTGATGATGATGCGGGCCGGCTGCATGGTGGATGGCAGAGATGCTCTGATTGTTTTCATTTCCTGGTAGATTGCTTCATCAGAGGCACCTTCAGCCGGGAGGACTTCCAATTGTATTACAGGATTTCCCGCAATAACTGTTTCCGAAACAAGGCAGTCCTGGACATTGGCGCTGCGGTAGAATGCTTCTTCTACCTCCTCAGGCGATACATTTTCGCCGTTCCCAAGGAGAATCAGATTCTTGATCCTTCCAACGATATAAATAAATCCGTCTTCATCGATCCTGGCCAAATCACCTGTTTTGAACCAGCCGTCATCAAATGCGGCAGATGTTGCGCAGTCATCCTTCCAGTATCCATCAAAAAGCATGTCACCACGAACCTGCAATTCTTCATGAACAATTCGCGCCTCCTGGCCCGGATACTGCTTGCCAACAGAATTGGGATGATTCTCCATGTCCAAATTTCCGCTGACCAGATTTGCAGTTTCGGTGAGCCCATATCCTGCGAGAACCTGAATGCCCAAGGGCTGAAAGCCCGTATATAGCCTTGGTGGGACAGGGGCGGCTCCGCAGATAATCAGCTTCAACTTTCCTCCCAGGGCCTGAATTCCCCGCTTCTGCGCGATTGTCAGCATCATTTCAGCCATACCGGGCACAGCAATCATCGTCGTAGGCTGGACCCTGGCCATAATCCGAAAAAGATCCTTCATCTGCCCACATACAGCTATGTGAGCGCCTGCGTATAAACCGGACAGCATGCTGAAAATCATGCCGAACACATGGGTAAATGGCAATGCGGCTATCATTGTCTGTCCAAGCCGTGTTCCATTTCGATATGCACCATTCAGCGAACCACGCATGATTGCCCCATGATTCAAAATCACGCCTTTTGGCGTTCCGGTGGTTCCGCCTGTAAAGAATATCGCGGCACGATCTGTTTTTTGCACAGTAGCCGGCATTGCACCCTCCTGATCCATAGCACTCATTGCAATGATGGGAATGCCTAAAGCTGCTGCGCGATTTTCCAAAGATGTTCCTGCAATGATAGCGCCCAGCTCATAATGTGTAACCGTTTTCTTCAACGCATCCTCCGTCATGACAGACGGGATCATGACAGCTACCAATCCCGCAGTGGTTACAGCAAGGAACCACTCCACTTCATCAATACTGTTTACATCATACAGACCGATATTTGTTCCAGCTTTCAGATTCATGCTCTGCAGCTTATGCCGCCGGCAAGCGATCCTTTGCTCCAGAAAGGCGTAGCGTATTTCCTGGCTTTCATCAGACAATGCAATTTGCACTCCGTACTGTTTGCTGATGAAGTCAAGCAGATGAACAGTCGTTGATAAATATGGAATGCTATTTCGCTCTTCTGGCAGCAGGTGTTGTTCAAAATAGTTCATGGTTCATCTCCTCCTCGTTATTTTGGATTACAGGCTTATTTTAATGGGCAACCAGTCCTTTTTCGATTTACAAAGAAAGCGCCCTGTTCAAAAACTGAACAAGACGCTTTGATTGAAAGGATTCATTGTTTCTGGCTATGCAGATTTAATCTGCTTATGTTTTCCAGGGAATTCCGGAAGTCCCCTTGAATGATAGCAGATACCATCATGACGATTTCGTGAGGTGATGCCGTCATTCCTTTACTGATCCACTCCATCAGAACGCCCAGGAAGGCATAAGAATAGAAAACAGCTACACGTCGTTTGGCTTCTTCACTGACAGCGATTCCCTGTGATTCCTGTTCAACAACCGGCATCAAAAGCGTTTCAGCCTTTTTTAGCAAGTAGCGTTCGATCATCTCCCGATCCATGGAACGATATACGTTCAGAATCAGCACCTGATTGCTTTGAAGTTCTTCCAACAAATCTTCAAATCCCTGCTGCCAGCTGCTATACGTACGGTTTTCGCCAATCGCGCGACCTGCCGCTTCTTCCAGCGTCCACTCCGCAAGATCGTAGATATCCTGGAAATGGTAGTAGAAGGTCATTCGACTGATATTGCATTCAGAAGCGATGTCGTTGATCGTGATTTTGCTGAGTTTCTTTTTCTTCAGAAGTCCCTTTAGCGCGTTGGACATGGCAACTTTCGTGGCATCGCTTTTCACTTGCTTTTCCTCCTTTCCTTACTGGCAGACTTCCAGAACCTGTTTGTGAATGCTGGTCTCGATGGTGTAGAAAAATGAACCGACAGAAAGTCTCTGCCGGTTCACCGTCATAATTATTTCTTTTTTCCGGCAAGACCAGCCCTGATTTTCTCGTCCCTTTCCCTCAGCTTTTCCTTCTTAGCCTCCCATTTTTCAGGTCCGCCGCTCTGCTCCCAGAGCTCCTGGCTGGTCACAGCCCAGCAGTCCGCAGCAGCCTTGCATTTGCCGCAGAGGACATGCACATCCTCTGGGTTTTGCAGGTCGGTTGAATGCGCGCCAGAGGCATCTACCATTTCCGCCAGACGGCCCTGATTATCCAGAAGCGGGCAGGGGCGCAGCATGTTATCATTAAAGGGCTGTCCCCTGTGATACTCCATAAAGAGGGGACTCTGCAGTGCTTCCAACAGCGATTTTTCTCTGATATTGGAATCGCTGTAATGAATGAAGGCGCAGGGTTCCACATCTCCATTGGCATTGATATGCAGATAACGCCGCCCGCCGGCAATGCACCCGTCAGCGTATTCACCATCGTTCCAGAAATCCAGCGTGAACAGTGGTTTCTTGTCGCGCATCGCCCGAACAAAATGGTACATATATTCCCTCTGCTCCGCGCTGGCCATCAGCTCCGGCACAGCATCCGCGCCCACAGGCATGTAGGTGAACAGCCACATGAACTTCGCGCCGAGATCGATCAGACTGTCATAGTAGGCTTCACTGCCGATCACATCCACATTTTTGCTGGTATAGCAGCAGCTTGCGCCAAAGAGCAGCTTCCGCTCCCGCAGAATATTCATCGCACGGACAACCTTCTGATAGGTTCCTTTTCCGCGCCGGTCATCCGTAGCATCTTCGAAGCCTTCAATAGAGATTGCGGGTACGAAATTCTTTACTCGAAGCATTTCGTCCGCGAAAGCTTCATCGATCAGCGTTCCATTGGTAAAGGACAGGAAGGCCGCTTCCGGGTGACGTTCGCACAGGGTGATGATATCCTTCTTCCGCACCAGTGGTTCACCGCCGGAATAAATGAAGAAGTAGCAACCGAGCTCCTCAGCCTGAGCAATCACACTGTCCAGCTCTTCCAGTGTCAAATTCAGTTTATTGCCATACTCCGCTGCCCAGCAGCCGGTGCAGTGCAGATTGCAGCCGGATGTGGGGTCCATCAGGATGGCCCAGGGAACGTTACAGTCATATTTGGCGCTGTTGGCAAAGCCGGTGGGCGTTCCGATCATACAGGCGTTGATGACGAAATTCTCCATCAGTTTGCGCCGCTGCCCATCGTCAATTTCCGTATAGACACTTTTTACCAGCTGATACCAGTTACTGTCCTTGTCCAGCAGGACGTTCCGCACCATAGTGGCCTCGTTTTTGACGCCGCCGCCCTTGTCGTGCTCAATCAGCCAATCGCACATTTTGATGGCGTTATGCTCAAAATCCTTATCCACGTATTTCAGCGCTTGTTTGGCTCCGAAAACCTTGAAACTGTCCGCAATACTCATGACGATTCCCTCCTTGGCATGGTACATTCAGGATAGCAAATTTTTTTGCGGTTCACCATTTACAAATCAAGTGCGTTGTAAGGATATCGCAGGTGAAGTATAATTCAGGTATCAAAAATCCGTCCGAATGATGTATATGGTCACTGTCTTCATCTCCTCCGGCCGGAGATCATAGCCGCCCTGACCGGCAGCGTCACGGGTTTCCTCAAAAATGCGCAGTGTCTCGGTCAAATCACTCTCCACATAAGGCAGGAGCTTTTCGGCAGCTGTTTTTTCCGCATCCAGGATGGTATTCTTCATAACCGTTGTACCAGTGGTGTGCAGGGTTTCCGCGCCAGTGGAAAGCTCAGCCGCACCAGTAGCCAGTGTGTCGGCACCCGTGGCCAGCGCAGAGGCGCCTTCCGCCAACTGGGCAGCGCCGGTATTCAGCGTGACTGCTCCTTCACTGAGCTGGCTCAGACCGGCGCTCAGAGTAGCTGCGCCAGAGGCTGCCTGCGTAGCACCATCCGTATAGGCTTTCAGACCAGTCACAAAGGTATTCACCTGATCCAGCTGTTCCTTCAAGGCAACCAGGCTGTCATGACCGGCCTGCGCCTGCTGCAATTGCGCTGCGACATTTTCATCTGTTTCCAGAAATTCGGTCACATGCTGCTGCACCAGCGCTTCAATCTGTTCCTGAACTGCCGCATCAATCTGTGCCTGGATTTCATCGCTTTCCATTTGCGCCTGCACAGCGGTTTCGACCTGCGCGGCCTGCTCCTGAGGGATCATGCCGCCTTTGACAGCTGCCTGGTATTGTTCTGCGCTCATCTCTACCTGCGCAGCCTGCAATACCGCTTCCAACACCTTGCCCTGCACTTTTTCGGTGACGGCTGCGCGGATCGTGTCCGTATTTGCTTCTACCTGTGGGCGAACCACAGCCTCCACCTGGGCGGTTGCGGATGCTTTCAGGGTATCGGGATCCAGCTGAGCAATCGCCGCATCCAACACTTCAGCGTAGTTCTCCGCTGTTAATTCGGGAAGTGTGATTCCGGCTTCCGTGAGTCCAGAGGCAGCCAGTTGCTGATTCGCTGTCGCCAGCACAGCGGCAAACAGCTGGGCAGCACCCGCGTTCAGCGCTTCATTATTTTCGATCAGTGTGGCCAGCCCGGTATCCAGTGAAGCAGCGCCTTCCGCCGCCGTAGCAAGATTGGTACTGAGCAGATCTGTACCGGTAGCGAGGGAAGCTGCTCCTTCATTCACCTGATCCGCGCCGCTTTTGAGCGTAGCAGCGCCGTCTGCCAGAGTTGCTGCGCCGGTGGCCAACTCCGCTGCGCCTTCATCCAGCCCGGTCAGGCCGTCATTCAATTCCGTGATTTTCGGCACAATGTCCCTGGTTTTTCCGGTGGTTTCCGGTAGCTCTGTTCCGTCCCGCAGGGTGGTCAGCAGCGCAGTCGCTTCATCCAGTTCCAGGTGCGCGTCTATGTCGATTCGCTCATCCAGTTCCCTGCAGGCAAGATCAATGGGATCCGCGGTGGTCAGGGTCATCATCCAATTCAGTTCCGCGTGATCCGCGTGGAAGGTTGCGGTAATGGAAACAGGAAGCTCCAGTTTTTCATCCATGCCTGGCACAGCCCAGCCCACCAGCACCTGGCGGCCCATTTCACTGAGCACGGTGGCGTTTTCCAGTTTCAAATCGCTGACGCCGGTTTCCGGCAGCGGCAGCACAGTCACCGCCAGCACGGGCATGGATTCCGTCATCTGATAGGAAATGGTCAGCACAACTTCACCGGTTTTGTTCTTCAGTTCTTCCGCGCTGGTTTCCTGCCCATCCAGCGTCAGATGGACGATGGGCAGAATCACGGGCGTTTTCTCTGAAGTTCCCTGATAGGAAATATCGTTTCCCTTGGCCTGCCAGGTGAGGGCTTCCCCATCCAGCACAAAGGACTCCTTGCCTCCCAGATTTTCGATGCCGGTCAGCATGGTGCGATCAATCAGTTCTTCCAGACCGTCTGTGTTCTCCAGCCGAATATTGTCGGTAATGCTTTTCACCGTGCCATCAGGCTTTGTAACGACATACACCCGTTCATGCTTTGTGTTTTCCGCCAGGGCGGAGCAGCAGCCCAGCGCCAGGGTCAGAGCCAGCAGCACACTAATGATCTTTTTACTCATGGTTGATTCCTTCCTTTCACGATTGATCCTGTTCATACCAATTTACGCTTTGGCTGTATTCCGTACACTTTTCATGTCCGCGGTTGTATGCACAATCACCTTATCCAGCACCAGCAGCATGGCCGGCAGGAGCAGCAGCACCACAGCCACGCTCAGCAGCGCGCCCCGGGCGATCAGGCGGCACATGGAGGAGATGATATCCACATTGGAATACAAGCCTACGCCGTAGGTGGCGGCGAAGAAGCCCAGACCACTGACCAGCACGCTCTGCGCGGCGGAGGCCACGGCGTTTTGAACGGCTTCCTTCTTTTCCATGCCGGAGATCCTGTTCTGCTTGTACCGGGTGGTCATCAGGATGGCATAATCCACGGTGGCACCCAGCTGAATCGTCGAGATCAGGATCGGTCCGACGAAGGGCAGCTCCTGCTTCAGATAATACGGGATGCACAGGTTGGCGGCGATGGCCAGCTCAATGATGGCTACCAACAGTACCGGCAGAGAGAAGGACTTCTGCACGATCATGATAATGACGAAGATCGCGATGATGGAGATCAGGCTGACGACGGTGAAGTCATGATCCGTGCAGGCGATCAGATCCTTCGTGCAGGGGGCTTCGCCGATCAGCATGCCGCCGGCATCATATTTCTTCAGGATCTCGTTCAGGGAATCGATCTGCGCGTTGACCTCATCCGAAGAGATCACATAGGCGGAGTTGATGAGCATCAGCTGATACCGGTCGCCCTTCACCAGGCTCAGCACGTCCTTCGGTACGATACTCTCCGGAATCCCCGCGCCCAGCAGGCTGTCAATACCGATCACGTTTTTCACGCCGTCCACCTGCTCCATTTCCTCCGTCATGTCCTGGACGTCCTTCTGGGGGACGTCACTGTCCACCAGCAGCAGATGGGTTGTCGCCATATCAAAGGTGGATTCCAGCTTTTTGTTGGCGATCACCGAGGGCAGTTCCTGGGGCATGACCTTGCTCATATCATAGTAGACACTCACGTTCCGGTACCCGTAGAAAGCGGGAATGATCATGATCAGCAGGATCACGGCCAGCACCTTGTAATGTTTGACCACGAAGCGTCCAATGCCGCCTACATCCGGCAGCAGGGGCTTGTGGCTGGTTTTTTCAATCGCGCCGTCCAGCAGGCGGATGACGCAGGGCAGCAGCACCACCGTGCCCAGCACGCCCATAATAACGCCCTTGCTCATCACGATGCCCAGGTCGCGGCCCAGGGTGAAGCTCATGAAGCAGATGCTGACGAAGCCTGCCACCGTGGTCAAGCTGGAGCCCAGGATGGAGGTGAAGGTCAGGTGAATCGCTTCCGCCATGGCCTCGTCCTTGTCCTCAAAATGGGCTTTCTGCTCCTTGTAGCAGTGCCACAGGAAGATGGAGTAATCCAGCGTGACGCCCAGCTGCAGCACCGCGGCTACGGCCTTGGTGATATAGCTGATTTCTCCGAGAAAATAGTTGCTGCCCATGTTCCACAGGATGCTGACGCCGATGCACAGCAGGAAGATGATCGGCAGCAGGAAGGAATCCATGGTGATCATCAGCACCACCGCGCACAGGGCTACCGCGATGCCCACATAAATGGCTTCCTGCTCCTCCACCATCTGCTTGGTGTCGGTTACGACGGCGGACAGGCCGCTGACGAAACATTTTTCCCCGGCAATCTCGCGCACCTTGCCGATGGCTTCCATGGTTTCTTCGGAGGAAGATCCCTCGTCGAAGAACACGGCGCTCAGCATGCAGTCGCCCCGGCTGAACATCTCCCGGATGTTCTCCGGGATGATCTCCAGCGGAAACATTCCCTTCGTCATAGAGGCATAGCCGATGACGGAATCCACATGGGGGATCTCCTTCAGGGCTTTTTCCATGTCCGTCTGCTCGGAGACGCTCATGCCCTCCGTCACCAGCAGTGAGAAGGCCCCCTTGCCAAAGTCCTCCAGCAGGATTTCCTGCCCCTGAACCGTTTCCAGATCCAGCGGCAGGTAGTATAACAGGTCATATTTGGTTTTGGTGGCGGCCATACCCAGAACGGACGGGATCATCAGCAGCAGGCAAATGATGATCACCAGTCCCCGGTGGCGAACCAGCCATTTGGTGAATCTTTTCACTACGCTTCCTCCTCTACTGAACAAAGTGTTGACAAACTCAACGATGCAGATTATAATCGCAAAGACGATTGAAATCAATAATCAATTCGAGTATCAATCGTCGGTTAATCAACAAGACAGTTGTCAAAAGACGTTACTCAACAAAAAACATCGAAATTGTACAGAAAGCGGGGCAGAACATGGAGGCACAGGTCAAAAAAGAAGACCGCCGGGTGCGGAGGACAAAGAAGCTGCTGACGCAGGCGCTGACGGAGCTGATGCAGCAAAAGCAGGTGAAGGAAATCACGGTCACGGAGCTGACTGACCTGGCGGATATGAACCGGGGTACCTTCTATCTGTACTATAAGGACATCTTTGATATGCTGGAGCACATCGAAGACAACATGTTCCAGGCTTTGAATGAAATCCTGGAGCGGCACGAGAAGGAAAATGTGGTTCAGGAGACAGAACCGATCCTGCGGGATATTCTGGGTTTTATCGAAGAGAACCAGGAAATGGTGCGGGTGCTGCTGAGCCCGCATGGGGACATGAATTTCCTGCATCGTTTGAATGATGTGCTGCGGGAAAAATGTCTGCAGTTCGTTCGGCGGGTCGCGCCGAACGAGGGTGAGGCCAGCTTTGACTATCAGTACAGTTTTGTCATCTTCGGTACGGCTGGCCTGATTCGGGCCTGGGTGAATCGAAATTGCGCGGAATCTACAGCTGAGATTGCACAAATGGCCGGGAGAATGATTCGAACAGGAAGTCTGGCCTGATCAATAAAAATGCCGTGGAATCATCATCCACGGTCTTTTTCTATTTTCGCTTTGCAGGAAGAAGAATCCATAGTGTCAGCAGCAATGCAAAAAAGCTCAAAATGATTCTAATCCATATTGAAGGGACAACCGTCTCGAGCGCTGTATCAGTTCCGAGACAAGCAGAAAGGATCAGCGCGGCGCTGATGATAGCCGCACATATCTTTTTGACATTTTCCCTGACCAATTCCGCTGCTTGATCTCCGAATTGATGTTCAACTCCAAGCACGCCCTCCCCGCGGAGGGCTGTTTTTAATGCATCGGAAATCAGCGCAGGGATGTCCAGGGCTTTGTACGCGCTTTCATAAACAGCATGAGCATCGCGGCTTAATGCGCTTTTCCAGTCAAAGTCCCGCAAAAAAGCCCGGCTGATTCGCGCTGTTGCAACTTGCGTCACATTGATGGACGGCGCAATATTAGCCACAACACCTTCTATGGTTGCGAGGCCTCTGACCAGCATGGATAATCCACCTGGCATCCCAATTTGATGCGCTTTCATGATTTCCATGATATCCTTCATGACAATAGACAGGTCCATACTTCCGAGATCCATGCTGCCATAGCGATCAAGCATGGTTTCACAATCCCGGTACAGTCTTCTGCGATCGATTTCTCCATGGACTACACCCAATTGAAGAACTGCGTCCATGCATGCTTCCGGATTATTCCGCGCAACGCCTTCAACGGCCTGACTGATCGTTCTGCGGTCTTTTTCAGAGAGCGTGCCCATCATTCCCATGTCGAGATAAACAATCTTTCCATCCTGAATACGAATATTTCCCGGATGCGGGTCAGCATGGAAAAAGCCATCCTCTGTAATTTGCTTGACATAATTATCCGCCAGCTTGCTGCCGATTTCATTTAAATCATATCCAGCACGCAGAAGCGCCTCATGGTCATCAATAGGAATACCGAGAATCCGTTCCATCACCAATGTTGTGGATGTACAATAATTTGGAAACAGCTTCGGCACGGAAAGATATACAACGTCTTTGTTCATCTGCGCGAATGTTTCCAAATTCTGCGCCTCAGTGAGAAAATTCATTTCCTGCTGGGCTACAATCCACATTTCGTCCAATACACGGTTGAAATCGACCAGACCTTTGTGCGGTGTGTATTTGATTATCTCTGCTGCTTTTTTTAATAGCACGATGTCACGGTTCATTGTTTCATGGATGCCTTGTCTTTGAACCTTGACAACGACTTTCTCCCCGGAAACCAATTCGGCAGCATGTACCTGAGCAATTGACGCACTTCCCAAAGCGTTTTGCTCAAATGATGCAAAAATATCCTGTAGAGGATGCCCATAGGCATCCTCCAGGATTGCTTCGACTTGCTCATATGGCATGGGTTCTACTTGGGTGCGTAAACGTGTTAGCGCTTCGCAGTATGCTGCAGGCAAGAAATCAGAGCGCATGGAAAGAATCTGACCAAGCTTTATAAACGTAGGACCCAATTCTTCAATGACAGCGCAGAGCTTCTCGGGTGTCATTTCCCTTGTTATTTCGTTCCGCCGTAACACCTCGATAATCTCACCCAAACGCTTATGCTGATCGATTCTCGGTTCCTTGGACATGCTGCATTACTCCTCTTCATTGCCGATTTCGATATCTTCTACAGATGTCGTTTCGCTTGCCCATTCCAGTGAATTAATCGCGTCCTTCAGCACGCCCAGTTGTTCAGGAGTCATTTTGCTCAGTGTTTCTAGCCAGGAATCCACCGCAGTGGAAGAGTCGATTGCCTCTTCTGTATTTCGGTGCAACATTTCATTGCGAATTCCACTGCTTTCAACAATTGATTCTCCTTTTTGCACCAATTCCTGGAGAAGACCATTGCTTTCCTCGCGGGCCAGAGCAGCTGCGCCAATGCCAGCCAGTACCATTTTCTTTATCCTACGATCCAAATGTGTCATGCCTGTTCTCCTTTCATGATGTTGGCAGGGATAAGGGACATGGCCAGTCTATCATTGGCTATTGGCATAAACAATAAACAAGATGTTCGATTTGTTCAAATTATACGTCTATGGGCTGTACCACTTGAAAGTTCCGAAGTTATCTTACATATTTCTATTTTCGTTTATTGTGTCTCGGATCATTCGCGGGTATGATGAGTTGGGAACTGGTTTTAGGAAACCATATACCCGTATTCAGAGCGATTATAAAAGGGAGACGAACATGGATACACACACAAGCAATCTGACATATTTTGAGCATCTTCTGCTGAATCGGCTGAGCAAGGGAGAGGTCAAAGGGAAAATACAGGAAATCGCGCATCCATACAGAGAACTGATGGCCTACTATCGCTGCGCCATGATGAGTATGGAAACAAAATTCCAGGTACTCAATGAGGAGCTTTCGCTTCAATATGATCGCAACCCCATTGAATCCATCAAAACGCGTCTGAAGTCTCCAGAAAGCCTTCTCAACAAGATGATCGAAAAACAATTACCCCTTACCGTAGAGAGCATCGAAAACAACATTAATGATGTTGCTGGTGTTCGGGTCATCTGTTCCTACGTATCTGACATCTATATGTTGGCTGATGTACTCCTAAAGCAGGATGATATCGTTCTTGTCAAAAGAAAAGATTATATTGCAAATCCAAAGGAAAATGGTTATCGAAGTCTGCACCTGATTGTTCAAATTCCGATCTTTCTTCATGACAAAAAAAGAATGATGAAGGTAGAAGTACAGTTCCGCACCATTTCCATGGATTGTTGGGCCAGTCTAGAGCATAAAATCAGGTACAAAAAGGATGTTCATATCTCGCCTGAAATTGCAGAAGACCTGCGGAGCTGCGCAGAGATATGTGAGGTATTGGATCATAAGATGGAAGCAATCCAAAATAAAGTCAGGCCGACTGCTCTGTAGAATACTCAGAAACACAACCCAATGAGTGGACAGTCAGCTGCCTCCTTTAGACAGATTGCCGTCTTTGTTTATATCATTTTATGATGTACGCTGTTATTATTTCAGTGGAGAACTGACGCCGTGTGAAGAAGGCCTAAATTCCAAACTGGGAAATACTCTAATCGAACCCGGAGGGAGAAAAAATATAAGATGATGAAACAATACACCAGGACACTGCAGTTAAGAACAAAAGATTGTGACGTAAATGGACTCTGGAGATTTAGCAGTATCCTTGAGACTATGCAGGAAGCCGCAGGAGATCATTGCAGCGCATTGGGATGCGGAAGAACTGAACTGGCAAAAAGAGGTCTGGCTTGGGTCATTGTTCGTAATGAAATCAGGATGGAACAACTCCCGAGCTTTGAGGAGACTGTGACTGTCACAACTTTTCACAAAGCAGTTCGGCATCGGTTCTTTCCTCGCTATTTTATCATCCAGAACGAAGCAAATGAAACAATCGGCATGGCCAGTACGCTTTGGATGTTGATTAATCTTCAGACTCGTCAGACGGCAGATCCAACCTATGTGGTCTCCCTCATGCCGGACAATTCTGATCTGGATGCACCTATGCCATTCCCTGCGCATATCCCGGATTGCGATGGCGAAAGCGCTGTAATCAACCGCATGGTACAGTATACCGATCTGGATATGACAGGACATGTGAATAACGCTCGATATGCAGACTGGTTTTGCAATGCTCTTGGTTCGGATATTCTACGAAACGAAATGATCTCATCTATGATTCTGAATTATAACACCGAAATCCTGGAAGGACAGACCGTCACGCTGACTCTAACCAGGAACAATGATAAATCAGCGATGACTGGGACTGTCGAAGGTAAAAATGCCTTTGAGATTGGGTGCACACTTCAGAAGGTTTGATATTGCAAGACAAATCTCTCCAGTGGCATAGAGCCAAACCGAATGAATCAACGGCAATCTGTTTATTTTTAGACAGATTGCCATCTTTGATTATATCATTTTGGATCATAGGCTGATATCTTATAGGCGTAACTAACGGTACACGAAGGAGGCATCTTCCTATGACGCATTACTTTACATCAGAATCTGTCACATGTGGTCATCCAGACAAGGTATGCGATCAAATCGCCGATCGTATTCTGGATGATGTTCTTTCCCAGGATCCTTCAGCCCATGTGGCTTGTGAAGTTACCTGTGCTACCGACCAGGTACACATTTTTGGCGAGGTAAGTACTTATGCTCAAGTGGATTATGCTGACGCAGCACGTCAGGTGATTTCGAAAATTGGGTATACGGAACCAGGCTGTGGTTTTGACGCTGATTCATGCAAAATCACAGTAGATCTTCATGAACAGTCTCCAGACATTGCACGCGGCGTGTGCCGTAAAACAAGAGAAGAGGAATTGGACAATGGTGCAGGCGATCAGGGGATGATGTTTGGATATGCCTGCCGGGAGACGAGTCATTATATGCCGCTGCCTATTGAATTGGCCCATGCATTGTCCAAGAGACTGGAATATGTTCGGAGAATTGGAGAGCTTCCTTATCTGCGTCCTGATGGGAAAAGCCAGGTAACAGTAGAATATGAAGAATCTGTTCCAAAGAGAGTCGCGACGGTCGTTCTATCGGCGCAGCACAAAGATACAGTTGGCACAGATGCTTTGCGGAATGACATCCTCAATCATGTCATTCTTCCAGCGCTTCCTGCAACGATGATTGATGAAAAAACACATTTCTATATCAATCCAACCGGACGCTTTGTATTAGGTGGTCCCGCTGGAGATTCGGGTCTGACGGGTCGAAAGATTATTGTGGACACTTATGGCGGGTATGCCAAACACGGAGGCGGTGCATTCTCCGGCAAAGATGCTTCAAAAGTTGACAGAAGCGGAGCGTATATGGCGCGATACATTGCGAAAAATATCGTTGCCGCAGGATGGGCTAATCAGTGCGAGGTACAGCTCAGTTATGCAATCGGATTGGCGGAGCCAATGTCCGTGTTGATCAATACCTTTGGCACCAATCAAATCCCGGAAGGAGAAATCACTCGACGGACAATGGACCGTATAGATTGTCGGCCCGCAGCAATCATCCGCCAATTTAATCTGACCGAACCCTGCTTTTCTCAGGTATCCTGTTATGGACACTTTGGCAGCAATGCCAGCAACATGCCTTGGGAAAAGGTTGACTGGGATGTGTGATCCTCTCATGAGCCGGAAGCGGACTGATTATTCGCTTCCGGTATTATCGTTTTGATGGGAAGGAAATAAATGTGAAGAATAAAATCGCAATCCTGACAGATACCAACAGCGGCTTGTCTCCAGAATGGGCTGAGTTATATGGGATTTATATGGTTCCTATGCCAGTTGTTATAAACAATGAAACCTATTTTGAACATCAATCTATCGATCAGAATGAGTTTTTTACCAGATTGAGGCAAGGTGCTTCTGTAAGGACTTCCCAACCAACTCCTCATATGTTGATGGAAATCTGGGAAAAACTGCTTGAGACATATGATCATATCATTTATTTGCCCATGTCTTCTGGCTTATCTGGTAGTTACGGAACTGCTTGTAGTATGGCACAAGAATATTCAGGACGCGTTTATCCTGTGGATAATCATCGTATTTCTGTAACCCTTAGGCAATCTGTCCTTGAAGCAAAATACTATGCTGACTTGGGGATGAAAGCAGATGAAATAGTACAGGAATTAGAAGAGGATGGATTGAACGCCAGCATATATTTGGCTGTTAATACACTGGAACACCTGAAACGTAGCGGTCGAGTAACGCCTGCAGGAGCCGCGATTGGAACAGTATTAAATATTAAACCTGTATTACAGATTCAAGGGCAAAGATTGGATGCTTACAGAAAGGTGCGTGGCATGAAAGCTGCTATGAATGAAATGATCCATGCTTTGAAATATGAACGCGAGACAAAATTTGATGGACAGAAAATAGCTATTCGCGCTGCTTATTCTGGAGATGAAAAGTTAGGAGAAGCATGGAGAATTGAATTACAGTCAGCTTTTCCGGATCTTTTGATTGAAAAAGATGCTTTATCTGTCAGTGTCTCATGTCATACCGGAGAAGGTGCGCTGGGGGTAGGTATTATGAGAGACATCTGGAAGCAATAGAAGGAGAGAAAACGCATGAATAATATTTTGGGATATTTATGTTGGCGCGGAGATTTGTCGCTATCTCAAGCAGAGTTTAATGAGGTAGACAATCTCGTGCTGTCTACAGTATGCTACCTAGATTTCACGGATATCGTTCCTCCAAAAGGCGAGGGAACAATCACGGTATGTCAGGCAGCTGACCAATACTTTTCCATCCATGGCTTACCTAATTGTCCAGATGAGGACAAAGCTAGCCCCCTTGAATTGAGAGAATGGATGCTGTATTTATTGGCGGGTACTCGTAGGTTTAGAAATATGAAGTTGTGTAATTACTTGCAAATACTGGATGAAATCCAAGTAAAACAATTTTCAGCTCTTACCGTTCTTGTTTCCAGAAAACATGTATATCTATCATATCGTGGAACAGGTGATGATCTAATCGGATGGAAAGAGGATTTTTTGTTGGCCTGTTTGCCTGAAATTCCTGCCCAAGAGGAAGCAGTTCTATATCTACAGGATGTAGCTGCCCAGTTTCCGGACAAGCTTCTGATGGTCGGCGGCCATTCCAAAGGTGGAAATCTGGCTGTGTATGCTGCCGTACAATCGCCGGGAAACATACAGGATCGAATATGTGCTGTTTGGTCAAATGACGGCCCTGGATTTACTGATGATTTTGTTCACTCCGAGGCTTTTCATAGAATTGAGCATAAAATTCATTTCATAGTGCCTAAATCATCCGTGGTAGGTATGCTGCTGGCGCATGCAGAGAATTATCAAATTGTAGATAGTTCACAGATAGGTCTTTTGCAACATGACGGGATTTCCTGGCAGGTGATGGCAGATCATTTCGTCACTTTGCCGGAATTAACACAAGAAAGCATTCGAACAGAGCAAAAAATTCGAACATGGCTACAAAAGATACCGTTGAACGAGCGAAAAGAATTTGTAGACGCTCTGTTTGATGTACTACATTCCACCGGTGCAAATACAGTTTCTGAGATTAAGAGGGACCGCGCAAAAACAGCAGCTGCGTCAATTCCTGCCATGAAAGAATTACCCAAAGAAACGAGAGATCGTATTTTGGAGTTTTTGATGCTTCTGAACATGATCTCCAGGCGCCTCAATGACGAAAGCAAAAATGTGCAGATGGGCAAATACGTATTTCAGAAATTTACCCGAAAATCAATTTTGAGGCACTCATAAGCATAATTATTCTACGACTGAGCAGGAAAACATAACGGACATTCTAAACCGGCATATATGACTGACATTGATGAATTTGCAAAGGAGAAGCCTGTATGATCACCGCTGAGAATTTTCTTTATTATGTCCTGCTTTTTTTCACTGGTTCTATTCTTGGATGGTGTATAGAGGTTTGCTGCAAATTGATCCAGTATCATCGTTTTATTAATCGGGGATTCCTGGTCGGTCCATGGTGCCCCATCTATGGGTTTGGAACTGTATTCATCTCCGTTCTACTCACCAGATATTCAGAAGATCCCTTTGCTGTATTCGGTCTCGCAATATTAATCTGTGGAGTATTGGAATATACTACAAGCTATATGATGGAAAAAATATTTCATGCTCGCTGGTGGGACTATTCCACCAAGAAATTTAATCTGAATGGTAGAATATGTGCTGATACTTTGTTACCATTCGGATTGCTCGGGTTGTTGTTAGTTTATGTCATTACGCCTGTGATGTTTTCCTGTTTTGATCATCTTTCAGAAAAAGCGATTCAGATAACGTGTTTTTCTCTCTCATCAATATTTGTAGCTGATATCATTGTATCAACAATCACCCTTATCAAAATCCGCATTCATGCAGGCAAGCTCAAAGGTGATAGCACCGAAAAAATAACCAATGAAGTTCGATCTGTATTGGCTGAAAAATCAGCTCTTGTGCGCCGCACAATGAAGGCATTCCCAGAAGCCAAGCTATACAATAGGAAGATTCTCGTAATCATGAGAGAAAGACGTTTACAGATCCAGAAGGATATCAAAATAGCAAAAGAGAAAACTAGGCAGAGAATTCAAAACCATTATGACTGAAGGTTAGGGGAAGCGATTTTCAGCAAAACTTCGCAAGCAATGCAATCCGGGCCGAATTGCAAAAAGCTTGTTGGTAGGCTCCGCCCCCAAGCCCCTGAAAACCAGAGCTTGCGCTCTGTGGTTGTGTCGTATTCCTGCGTCATTCGACCTTCTGGCTTCGCCTGAAAAGCAAAAAAGAAAAGCCCCTGTGCCAGTTAAGCTGCTGCGAACAGCATCTGACACAGGGGCTCTATTATCGTTCTGGGTTCTCTTCCCGTCGGAGATCTTTCTCTTCTGGCAGGTAGTCCCGTTCCAGAACATCAAAATTATACTTGATGTGATTCAGTGTTGTAAGCTTCGGTTTCAGTCCTTCGAGAGCAGCATCATCAGCTTCTTTCTCCGATTTAAGCGCCTCGTATTCGGTGGATAGCTCCTTCAGCGTAGGCATCTTTCCTTCAACAGAGGAATAGACTGCCTGTGCTTTCTTGTGATCTTCGATCTCTGCCCGGTGCTCATTGTAGAATTTCGGAGACCAGCCTGAAGCCTTATACTTCGCATAAACGTCCTTTGTACGCCGGTAATCCCGGATCGCTTGACGAAGCTGATTGATCTCTTTCATGCGATTTTGCTTATGCCGGATCTCGGCATTCAGCTCATTTCGCTCAGCCCGTAACGCGCTGATCTGATCTTCCAGCTCCTCGATAGATCCGATATTATGCTCTTTCAGGAAAATGATCGACTGGGCTTTCGCATCAATATTGTTGCGCTCCGCCCACACAATGTAGCCTCGACCCTTCCTGCCATCTCGGAGCTTTGCTTCAATATCGATCAGCCGTTTGACCTGACTGTAGGTGTACTCACTCCTGGGGATTTTCGGAATGTGCACATGTTGACCGTCGAGCGTTTTCCTCAAAACTGCTTCAGAGTATTCCGCGCCGAGGCTATCCAGACGAATATACCGCTCACCGCCGGGCGGCTTAATGCTCACATGAGCACCTCGCTTGATCCAGCATCCCGCTTCTTCCATCAGCTGCATGAGCGCGTCAAATCCATCTGGCTGCATCCGCAGCGCAGTGTCAATCGTAATTCGCAGAGAATCCCGGCTCGTCAATTTGGATTGATCGCCCTCCCATTTCTCATACGAAACGGTTTTGTTCTGCGGATTCTGAACGACTGAAAGGTGATGTTCACGGCAGAGTTCGTCGCTGATCTCCGCAACAAGCCGGCTGGAGTTCCATACATTTCTGAACTTATGAGAGCAGTCCAGCGTCGTCGCACAGAAGACAATGTGATTATGAATGTGCTTACGATCGGTATGTGTTGCCACAATGAAGGCATGCTCTCCGTGAAGAAGACGCTCCGCCAGCTCATAGCCAATCTGATTTGCTTCCTCCGCCGACACTTCACCTGGCTTAAAAGACTGCCGGAGCTGATACGCAATCACTTCGTTTTTCTTTCCACTGCCGACGTTCATAAGATACTGATTCCGGGCAAGAACAAACTCCTGATCCGCTGATTCCGGCGCACAGGCATAAGACGAAATGAATTCTCCTTCTTCCGTCTTGTCCGGATTTTTTACATAATCGATTCGCGCTTTCATGCACTGGGCAATCGTTTTGCCCTTATTGATATGCATCGGAATGATTCGTGTCGTTGCCATGTGCACCTCCATAAAAAGAAAGACGGCGATCTGTGATTCACACAAACCGCCGTCGTGTTACTGCTGATTGTCAGCAGAGAAGCCCTTCAAAGAATCCAAGGATGTGATCCATTCTGTTCAGAAGAAAGTTCGCAACCGCCGGAAGTCCAATCGGACTGGCCAGCAAAGCAAGCACCATAAAGGCGATACCGTTCTGCCAGTAGCCGATCGCAAACTCGATAACAGAGAGAACGGCAAACAGTCCGACAGCCAGGCCGATAACCGCTGAGGCAATAGAAGAGATGAACGCAGCCAGGCCAAGTAGCAGCCTTGCAATCAGCATGAAGGGAGTCAGTGCGAATCTCAGTGTGCGCTTCATCATTTTCGTTTCCTCCTATTTCTCTGACCGATCCAATCTCGAGAGGATTTCTCTGAGAATGTCCCAGGTTTGATCAAGCCTTTGCTTGACATCGTCGATCTCCGTCTCGTAAATCGTGCCCTGTTCGTGCAGACTCTTCGACATTTGATTCACGTTGTTTGTCAGGTTCTTCATCAGCCGGATCAGTTCTCTGATCTCCGGAAGATCCAGCTTCAGCAAGTATCCGTTGAGAACCATCGCACGGAACAGCAGCGACTTCTTTCTGATTCCGAAGGCTTTCATTTTCTGACGGATGAGCTCATCTTCTGCCTCTGTGGTTCTGAATGATTGGTGAACCACCCAGTTGTTTTCTTCCGTCATCATCATTATCGCTCCATGCTATTCTTCCTGCAACTCTGTCGCCGGAACAAATCCACGATTTCCAGTTCAGGCTTCACGATGGGTTTCAGCCCGAAGGCAGCGGAGATTTTCTCTACAGCCTGATCGCGCATTGCCTCCATGCCGGCAGCAAGTGCATTCGCTTCATCCTTTGTCAGAAGCGTAAGCCGTTCGTCTTCTGCCCGGACAATCATCACGTTGCCGACGATTGCGTCTCCGTGACGGTCTGCACCATACAGATCACTGGCAAGGCAGTTGATTGAAACCGGACCTTTTTTGAGCTTGCCTTCCTCGTCGATCAGCATCAGATATCCATCCTTGGCCAGTGGCTCAGCTTCCACCAGCTCGATCCATTCACAGCCAATGGTGCCGCGGGCAATCTCAAAAAGTTCTTCCTGAGGATCACATTCCAGTGTCTTGATTTCCTGTGTGTCGGTCAGCATGACCGCAAATTTCTTTTCGTCCATTCGGATCCCTCCTCAGCGTTCCATGCTGTGCGTTTTCTTTTTCTGCGGCTTAGCTGATGCGACAGCCTCCGCCACAGGAGTGCTTACTTCCTTACCGGCAGGTTGCTCCAGTTCCCGGATCTTCTGCCGGGCCAGGTTGATGAACCCGTCCAGAATCGCGGGATGGGATGTCACCGCATAGTTGTCTCTGCGATCAAAGCCCAGATCATCTTTGGCTTCCGGGAAGTCAAAGGTGAAGGCCCAATCCTTATTGGCAGAAGAAAAGCGGCCGTCCCAGGATTTCACCTGAACTGTCGCCGCAAGCACAAGGCTGACCCGTTCCGGGCCGTACTTCTCCATCACTTCATCGATGCATTTCCGATCCAGTCGGAAACCGTCAAAGTGACTGGAGATGGCTTTTTCAATATCCTTCTTGCAGTCGATATTCGCCCAGTGGGAAGCCTTGAATTGTTCAAGCTCCCCAAACTTTCGGGCATGACTGCCGGATTCATGATAAATCGGTGTATTGATGATCGGTTCCATCAGGTGGCCCTCCTGTTCACGTTTTGCGCTGATGAAATCACCAGCGATCTGCTTCTTATCTGCGTCTGTGCCTTCCTGCAGCACATCCAGCTCATACTCTGTCAGTTCAAGCTGCGCTATGGCATCCAGAAAAAGCGGATGCCATTCTTCCTCTGGAGTTTTTGGCGCATACAGTTCCCGCCGCATGACCAGCTGGTTCCTGTAATCCGTCAGCTCACGAAAGCAATAAGACAGCCTGTGATCCATGATCTCATCAGGACTGATCTCATAGGATTTTCTGACCGGGCGGACAGGCTGATGCTCGTCATACTGAATGCCGAAATCATCTGCCAGCTTCAGCGCCGCTTCTTTGGGAGACAGACTGAAAAGGCGGCCAGTGAAATTGATCACATCACCGTCCGCCTGGCATCCAAAGCAGTGAAAGCGTTTGTCAATCTTCATGCTCGGATTCCTGTCATTGTGGAAAGGACATTTGCACATGCCTCCGCGTCCCACCTTCAGGCCGTAGCGCTCGGCGGCCTGAAGGGTGGTCACAGTGTTCTTCACCGCTTCATAAAGCGTCATTCACATCACCGTTCCTGTTCCGGCTTTTTCTTTTCCGTCTGCGCCGCGGGACGGTCCAGATTCAGCTTCGCGTCCAGCTCAGCCAGACGGGCGCTCTTGGTTTTCAGCTCTTCCTCCTGCGGGAAGGGCTTGCCCAGCTCTGCCTTTGCGGTGGTCATCTGCTGATTCAGATCATTCAGTTTGTTTTCCACATTCTGAATGCGTCTCGGAATTCCGGCCAAAGCATTATCGATTCTCGTGATGTTGCCGCGCGGGTCAGAGCCCAACTCCACCTGATGGGACATAGCTCCCTTCAGGGTCAGCTGGTACATCTGAGACAGAGGATTGTACATGACGCTCATGGAGAAGCCGCGATACTCGCCAAGAGCATGATCCTTCTCGTTGCTCACATGCTTGCAGGCATCCAGGATCGCCTCGCCGGCATCCTTGGCTTCGGTGAAGGTTTCACCGCCAATCGTCATGCCAATGAAGTCCTTTTCCGGAAGCGGATGTGCGGCAGCTGTCGCCAGATCCTGCTCAAAGCCGGACAGGTAGCCCTTGTTGCGCTCAATCTCCTGCGGGAAGTATTTCAGCAGCCGGTCTTCCAGCCGATACTGCTGGCTCTGATGGTCAGCCTTCATCAGGCGAAGACGAGCCACATCCACATCCAGATCCATCTTTTCCTTGATGGCCGGATCCCCAGCGCACAGGGCTTTGATTTCCGCGTAGGACAGAGCAGCTTCATCAATGTCATCGCAGGAGCGCACAGGGCTCTTGCTCGTCATGATCTGCGAAATGAACTTCTGCTTGTTCTCAACCGTCTGCCAGAGATAGGAATCGAAGGTGCCTTCCGTTGCGTACCGATAGATCTGAACATCCGGATTCATGTTGCCCTGACGGACAATACGACCGGATCGCTGCTCCAGATCCCCGGGACGCCAGGGACAGTCCAGATCGTGAAGGGCAATCAGCCGATCCTGGCAGTTGGTGCCTGCACCCATCTTGGCAGTGCTGCCGATCAGTACGCGAACCTGACCGGTACGAACCTTGGCAAAAAGCTCTTTCTTTTTCACTTCGGTATTGGCGTCGTGAATGAAAGCGATCTCTTCAGCCGGCACGCCACGGGCGATCAGCTTGCTCCGGATATCTTCATACACATTGAAGTCACTCACGACCGCTTCGCTGGATGCACCGGCCAGCTCAGTCAGATCATCGACCGGTTCCAACGGCGGAAGCTCATCCTCGTCCCTGTGACTATCTGTCTTTTCCGCTGTGTCTGTCTCCTGGGATGTTCTCTCCATGCCCTTCGGGGTAGAGATGTCGCAGAATACCAGCTGTGTCAGACGGTCGTCTGCGCCTTCCTGCCAAATGCGGAAGATGTTTTTGACGCAGGCATTGACCTTGCTCCCCGGGTCATCCGGCAGCAGAGGATTGATCAGGCGCTGATCCAGTCCCAGCTTTCTTCCGTCACTGGTAATCTTCAGCATGTTGTCCACCCTCGGATCAACGCTGCCGGAGTGTACCTTCCCGGCACGCTCGGACAGGCCCTGCACCATGGCTTTCTGGATTTCTGTCGGCTGAACGACAACGGTCTCATAGTGCGGTGTCGGAGTCGGCAGCTTCAGCTGATCCGCCGTTTTGATGTCCGCAACCTCCTTGAACATAGACATCAGCTCAGGAAGGTTGAAGAACTTGCTGAAACGGGTTCGTGCCCGGTAACCCGTTCCCTCCGGTGCCAGCTCAATGGCCGTGGAAGTCTCACCGAAGGTAGAAGCCCAGGCATCGAAGTGGGTCATGTTGTTCCTCTTCAGGGTGCCGTACTGCAGATACCGCTGCATGGTGTACATCTCCGTCATGCTGTTGCTGATGGGAGTACCGGTCGCGAAGATCACGCCACGTCCGCCGGTCAGCTCATCCATATACCGGCATTTCAGGAACATGTCCGTGGATTTCTGCGCTTCGGAAGTGGAAAGACCGGCTACATTCCGCATTTTCGTCGTCAGGAAGAGGTTCTTGTAGGCATGCGCCTCATCCACAAAGAGCCGATCCACACCCAGCTCCTCAAAGGTGACCACGTCATCCTTCCGTTCTTCCGCCTGCAGCTTCCGCAGACGGCCTTCCAGCTGCTTACGGGTGCGCTCCATTTGCTTGATGGAGAACTGCTCACCCCGCATGAACTTCAGCTCCTGGATGCCCTGGGTGATCTCCTCGATCTGCTCCTGCAGAAGACGTTCCTGCCGTGCCTTCGACATGGGAATCTTCTCAAACTGGCTGTGACCGATAATGATCGCGTCATAGTCGCCGGTGGCGATCCGGGAACAGAAACGACGGCGGTTGTTCTTTTCAAAATCTTTTTTGGTCGTGACCAGGATCTTGGCAGATGGATACAGGCGCAGGAACTCAGAAGCCCACTGCTCAGTCAGGTGATTTGGCACCACGAACATGGATTTGCTGCACAGGCCAAGCCGCTTGCTCTCCATGGCGGAAGCAACCATCTCGTAGGTCTTGCCAGCGCCGACCACATGAGCCAGCAACGTGTTGCCGCCATAAAGCGTATGTGCAATCGCGTTCCGCTGATGCTCCCTGAGCACAATCTCCGGATTCATGCCCGAGAATGAAATGTGCTGTCCGTCATATTCACGGGGACGGACGCTGTTGAACAGCTCATTGTATTTGGAGACGAGTGCGTCCCTCCGGTACGGATCCTTCCAGATCCAGTCCCTGAAAGCGTCCTTGATGGCCTGCTGCTTTTGCTGCGCCAAAGTCGTTGCCTTCTGATTCAGCACACGCTTTTCCTTACCCTCAGCATCCTCGATGGTATCGTAGATGCGGACATCACGGAGATTCAGCGTATCTTCCAGAATCCGCAGACCGCTGGCCCGGTCCGTACCGTAGGTCAGATTGTTTGGAACATTGTTGTACGAGAGGACATTTTTCCCATTGATCCGCCATTCTGAGGTGAAGTTGGAATACTGCACCTGAACCGCACGGCGCTGATAGAACGGGATCTCGAAGAGTTCCTCCATGAATTTCTGAATGTACTCTTTATCAACCCAGGTCGCGCCAAGGCGGACATCGATCTCGGAGGCATCCAGATCCTTGGGCTGTGCCTTTTCCAGAGCACGCACATTTGGCTCAAAGATGGGCGAAATCTCTGCTGCCGCACGCGCATCCCGGAGCTTCTGGCGCACATTCCCGGACAGATACTCATCCGCCGTGACATAGCGGGGACTCCCGTTTTCATTCACCGGCGCAGGCAGCCGGAAGATCACCCCGGTCAGTTCCGAAGCGATCTCATCCTCGCTCTTACCCGTCAATTCTGCCATGAAGGGCAGATCCACCGCGGCCTTTTCCGCAATGGAAACCGCAAGCGCTTCCACCGAAGTGTCCACATGCTCCACAGTCCGCTGCTGACGAATCGTGCGCTTGGTGAACATATCCGCCTTGCGCTCCAGCTCACCGTTTTCTGTCAGGATTTCCAGCGAGGAGAGCAGATAGTATGAGGAGTCGTCAGCGAAAGCTTGTGCATTGGGTCGGCTGTTGATCAGTCCGAACCGGGCCGTAAAGCTGTCATACAGCGTATTCAGCTCTGCCTGAAGCTCATGGATCGTGAAGTCATCCGATTCCTGAAGCTGAGCTTCCATCAAACGGTGTACGCAGTCCCGAAGGCCGACCATGCCCTTGATGCGCGCTTCTGCTGTCGCGTTCAGATCCGGATGCACCATCGCTGAGTTTTCCCGGTAATACACCTTGTCATCAACAACGGTATAGGAATAGTTCCGCACATTGGGATCAGCGGGTATGCTGTCCCGGATCGCTTCGCCTTCTGACAGCTCCGGTGCTTCCTCTGCCCGATAGGTACCGGAGATCTTTGTGACCGCTTCCGCCAGCTGCTGGGACAGATCGGAGCCTTCCAGTGCCTGACAGGCTGTCTCCTGATGTGCTCCATACATGGAATCGTCCCAGACCATCTTGCCGAGAATCATATCGGGGTGATCTGCGAAGTAGCTGTTGACAGGTACGCCATCTTCCGTCTGACCCAGATGCACCCAGTCCGGCTCAATGTCGATGGCACGGTCGCGCTTCTGCAGGAAGATGATGTCTGAGGTCACTTCCGTGCCGGCATTGGCCTTGAAGGCATTATTGGGCAGGCGGATCGCTCCAAGCAGCTCAGCCCGCTGAGCGATATACTTCCGTACCTCCGGCGACTGCTTGTCCATGGTGCCCTTGGAGGTGATGAAAGCAACGATACCGCCTGGCCGCACCTGATCCAGCGCCTTGGCAAAGAAGTAATCGTGAATCAGGAAGTTGTAGCGGTCAAACTGCCGGTCAGCAACCTTGTACGCACCGAAGGGCACGTTGCCGATGGCCAGGTCGAAGAAATCCTTTCGATCCGTTTTCTCAAAACCGGTGACGGCGATATCCGCCTGCGGATAAAGATACTGCGCAATCCTGCCGGTGATGCTGTCCAGCTCCACGCCGTACAGCCTGCTGTTCTGCATGCTTTCCGGCAAAAGACCGAAGAAATTGCCAACACCGCATGACGGCTCCAGAATGTTGCCGGTATGGAAGCCCATCTGCTCCACGGCGGAGTAGATCGCACGAATCACGGTCGGCGATGTGTAATGTGCGTTCAGTGTGGATGCTCGCGCCATTTCGTATTCTTCCGGGGTCAGCGTATATTTCAGTTCCCGGTATTCATCTGCCCAGGCCGCGTTTCGTTCATCGAACGCCTGCGGAATACCGCCCCAGCCCACATACTGAGAAAGCACCTCCTGATCTTCAGGAGATGCCTGCCGATGTTCCTTCTCCAGTGTTTTCAGCGTGCGGATCGCGCGCATGTTGTTTTCAAACTTGGTCTTCTGACCGCCTTCACCCAGGTGATCATCCGTGATCCGATAATTGACCGCAAGCTCAGAAGTAGTCTCCTGCACCGGCGGAAGTTCCATCTCCGGGCTTTCTTCCGTCTGCGTCTGCTCCAGCGGTTCTGTCCTGAAGGGCAAGTTGCGCTCATCACGGTCCAGCAACGGTCCCAGAATGCTCTTGCTTTCTGCGCGGAAAATCGGGTAAACCATTTCCGGATCGCGGAAGGTGACGTCATAGAAGCGGACACCGTCCACCGTGAAGGGGCGTCCATCCAGATAGATCGTATCGCCGGGATGCAGATCATACGCAAAAGGCGGCTCCTGTGGCGGCCTCTGTGGATGCCGAGGAGGCGGCAGCGGCTCATCCAGCGTCAGGTCAATGGTGACTTCCCTCATAGCGGGAATCCCGTCATGTTCAGGAATGCGGCGTTCACCAGGACGAAGGGGCGGAATATCCGGCTCTGCCTGCGGCTCCTGCTCAACTGCGGACGATTCCTCAGCCGCGATCACAGCCGCATCCGTCTCCACCTGCTGAATGAACGGATTCCGGGAAAGCACTTCCGGATCGACCACTTCACCGTTCACAATGCCGTTTCGTGCAAGCTCTTCGCGGATTGCGGCAGGATCAATATCATCCAGAGGGTCTGCCTCATCCGGCTCTTCCTGCACATTGGTTGTATCAGACGCTTCCGGCACTGTTTCATCGTCAACAGGCGCGACAGGCTGATACGCAAAACGAGGAACAGGCACGGGCAGATCCTGCCCGGCCATGGCGCTGCGCATATCGTCCAGCTGCTGCCTTTCCGCGTCATCCAGATAGTTTCCGCTTTCAACCAACCGGCGGACATGCTGTTCAACAGCAGGCCAGCGCAGCTTCATTTCCTCCTGAAAGCCCCGGCGGGTCAGTCGGAGTCCCTGACCGTTATAGTCCACGAAACCGGAGGAGCCGTCCAGGTAGGTGTGACTGTGCCCGCCAATTCCGTATTCCTCTTTCAGGAATTCCTGCGCTGCCTTGGGTGAAGGATGGCTGTCGTACAGAGCGGCAATCCGAAGTCTGCCCCCGGAAAAGCCGGAACCTCGGCTCAGTACATGATCAATTTCCTCGTCGGAAAATGAAAATGCAGAGGGCTCAGCCTCTGCATGGGGTGGATTATTGGGGACATTCTGTTCCTGCTGATCGATCTTTTCAATCTGTTCCGCTTCGGTTGGGAGCTCAAAGGCAATCTGAACGGCTTCCGGTTCCGGATTGCTCAGGCGTAGATCAGTTCCGTCAGGATCATTTCCTCGGCCTGATTCTTCAGAGCGTTCATCGTCCCGACCCATTTCATCTGGTCTCGGGCTTTCAGCTCCTCCGTCACGCCCGCCTGTTTCGTCAGCAGGCTCATCAGGCTGTCCAGACGGCTGTGGGCCATCGTGTCGATCTCCTGGAGATGCTCCATCAGCTTTCCGCTCAGGATCAGCCTCGTGTACAGGCCGGGGCGGTTCTGCTCCAGGTACTGCTGCCTCATGATCCCGTACTTGCCCAGGGGTCTGCGCTCCGCTTCGGTCAGTCCCATCTCCGGCAGCAGGTAGTCTCCGTTCCTCTTGTAAATCAGTTCGCTCATGGCTCATGCTCCTTTCAGTCATTCTGACAGTCGTTTCAATCTGACGCAGCACCTGGCCGCTGATCTCACTGACAGCCTTGCCAAGCTCTGCGACGGTGGCTGGGGTATTCCAGTCCAGCACCTCTGTGAAATCCTCCCGGAACAGCTCCGGATCCAGTCCGCACCGGGTCTGGATGCTGTAGGAGATGCTGGCGGTAGCGGCCTTCCGGAAGGAAGCTCCGATGCTGAAATCATCATACTCGGCCAGTTGGGATCCGTCCACGCTGTCGCGGATGTCACGGGCATGATTCCGCCAGTATTCCAGTGCCTGCTGCTGTGCGATCTGATCAATCTGCTGCTCCAGTCCCATTGCGGCATCGGCATAATACTGATCCTCCAGCATCTGCTGAACCGGCTCTCTGGCAACATCCGACAGTGTCCACGGCTCAACATTTCTGGAGTTCCGGCGCGTACCGGTATCGGATACATCAAATACATATCGGATATCCATGCCATAGGGTCCGGGCGTCAGAAGCGCAATGCCCTTGGAGCCGCGCCGGATATACCGCCGCATGGTGTCGTTCCAAAGATCATAGGTCGCGCAGGCTGTGGCATCCGGACGCTGAGCATAGATCATCAGCTGATCATGAAAGGGATACTTGTACAGCCTTGAAGAAGTGTTCAGAAAAGCCGCCCAGTCCAGATAATCCCCGGTGATTTTTCGGGCGGTATCATCCGCCATCTGTGCATAGATCTGTGTTTTGTTGGGCATCGGGTATTACCTCCTCTCGGGTTATTCAATCTCTGCGTCCGGATCAATCTCGTCCCATGCAGGATTGTTCGTCCACCCGAACGCGGAATCCTCATCCGGATAGGCCTCATCGTCCAGCGGATAAAAGGGATTCAGTGCCTCCGTAATCTCAAAGTATTCGGCATCTGTCATGCGCTCCAGCTTTGCCAGCACACTGCGGGTCAGGGTTTCCAGATCTTCCTCATCGGGCATCAGATCCTTCTGCATTTCATGCAGCTCATGGATCAGACCTTCCCGGCTGCCGGGATCGTAAAGGCAGATCAGGTTCTGTTCTTCAGTCGTAAACACAGTCATTGCTATACCTCCATGTTTGATTTACAGAGCTGAATTGAGGCAGGACGACCAAGAGGTCATCCTGCCTCAAAAAAGGGAAATTTGCTGTCGAAGAAGTGTTGATATATAAGGCTTTTGCGGATGCTTGGAAGAGTCTAAATCAAACATTTGACTGCCATCTCACGAGTTATGCCGCTGTTCGTAAATGCGCGCTCTTGTCTTTTTCCGATTCGCTGTCTCGGCACAGCCCTTGCAGTATTTCTGTTTGGCATGTGTTGGGACAAAAGGATTCTGACAGATTTCACAGCGCTTCATACCGTGCGGAAGGGGTTCCTCATCCGCCTCGTCATACCAGAGCGCATAGGACACCAGGTCATTCAGACTCCAGTCAGCCGGCAGCACACACTCCAGAAAATAATCGCAGTCGATTGCTCCGTCATGAATGCTTTCGTAGCTGGGATTCACCAGATGGCACCGTTCATCCGTCAGGAGGCAGTTTCCGCGATCATAGTTTGCGCACTCGCCCCGGGCCAGTGCCTTGATGCTTTTCAAAATCTGCTTATCAGTCATGGAACCTCGTTTCTTCTGTGGGGAACATCCCCAGCAGAGAAAAAGGCATCAGTCATCAGGGCTGATGTCTTCCTCGGTCATGAAGATATTGAAAGCAGCAAGCTCAGGAATGGCATAGGCTTCCGCGTAAGCCTTAGCGTTTTTCAGCTCTTCGGGATCGTCGTACTCCTCGAGCGTGCTCAGAGAATAAACCGGATTATCAAGACGATATACCCGATAAGCATCAAAACGGGGATCCGTCTTTTTCCCAAGCTTCCTGTTCAGGTAATCAGTAAGGCCCAGCACAAAGAACGCCTCCCGATAGAACCCCATGGTAAAGAACTGATCGATAAAGGTCTCACTGTTGATGCAGGACGCGAGAGAGGCATCCTCCACTGCCTGGCGCAGCTGTACCACTCTGTCTACCGTGGAATAGAAAAGCAGCAGCGTATGCCCATCATGGAGAACCTCACGCCCGCATTCCTCATCGTCTGCTCCGAGGCATTCATCCCAGTAATGATCAAGGACGTCCTCAACAGTCGTGCCCAGCGCGTCCGCGATGCCGTAAATCGTCGCAGCCTCGCAGTGATCAATCTGCGCCTTTCCGCTGAGAATATCCCGAAGGGTGGAATCTGGCACGCCGCTCATCATGCTCAGGTCGGCGCGGGTCATGCACTTCTTATTCATCAGATTCATCAGATACATATTCTTATCGCTCCATTTCATTTCTTTTGATTTTGGGTTTCGCCATCTGCTGCTGTTCGGGCTCTTTCCGGCCCTTCAGCAGGGCTTGCTCACGCTGAGCGTCCTTGTCATAGGCATACAGGTAAAAGTTGTAATCGCCTCTGCGAGGGGTGCAGCGCAGACAATAGGTGTAATGGGGAGATTCAGCCTTAAAGCCGAAGCTGTCCTCACAGGCAAGCCCGTCGCGGCACCCTCTGCTCATACTGGCAAAGTTACGGAGCAGGCCATCCTGCTTCCGGAGTGCGTTCACCACATTCTGAAGCTCCTCATGGAGGGCGGTGCTCTTCAGGTCCGGCTGGTGATCAAACCAGCTCGTCCAGAACTCGCCGCCACTTTTTCCGAAATCGCCGCGCAGGTGTCCCACACAGCCGCGTTCCAGATCCTGCTCACTGCTGCCGGAATAAAGCCAATCGGTTTTATCCGGTTCGATAGGCCTCCAGGTCAGTTCGCCCTGAAGCTCCTTTTCTGTTTCACCAAGAATGGCTTCAAAGGCATACAGCGCAGTTCTGGAATACTCACCGTAGGCGTCAGACGCTTCCATGGGCAGTCCCTGCTGTTCATAGAAGGAAGAGGAATCAACAGCATCCAGATAACCGGTGATCTCATCTTTCAGATCAGAAACAAGCTCCGCCATGCTCTCCCGGTTCTCTCCGCCGTAGATCATCTCTTCAACACCCATGTCAGGATCCTCAGAGCTGAAGGAAAGCGTCAGTTCCGCCCGGTCTCCCTGCCGGTTGTATTCCAGGGTGGTGTCCGCTGTGTAGTCATGAGAATAAAATCTCACCTGATGCTCATCCGCTTCCGGCATGGGATTGTCATGCAGACTGTCGCGCCAGGATTCATAATCGTGGGTAGATTCAATCATGCTGTGCCTCCTTGCTTATCGCTCAGGATCATTCCGGTGTTTGGGACGGGGCAGATGCTCAGGAGCATCGGAAACCTTAAGCGTTTTCTCTTCCTTTGGTCCGTTGTTGATGATCCCGTCAATCATGTTCAGATCGTCTTCCATCGCCATCTCCGCATTGCGAAGCGCGTTTGCCGGCGGAATGAAATCCGGCAGTCTCTGAAAGCCGAAGCTGTCCGTGTAATAGCAGGACAGCCGTCCGTTTTGCTTCAGAGCAATCACATCGCTGACGCTCAGGCTGTGTCCATGGAAGTCTTCAGGACGATCCAGATTGAACCGGGCGTAAAGGCCTTCCAGAATTGCAGCCTGGTCACGCACATCCGCCTGAGGAAGAGAGGCTGAATAAACCAGCTCATAGTTTTCAGGCTTCACGGTCTGATCTACATTCCGTGTATCACAGCCTTCCAGCCAGCAGCACCCGTCTCCCAGACTCAGATACAGGACCGCTTCCTGCTTCGTCATGTTCCTGACCGTAATCATCTGCGGATCATCATTGTGAATCACAAGGAAGCCCTCATCCCGAAGGAACTGTTCAGCAGCAGCTTTATCAGGAAAGACCGTACTTTCAGCAGCGTCCAGAACCTTATGGACATCTCTCCGCAGGCGTTGTCCATCTCGTCTCAGCTCATCCATGCTGGCGAACCGAAGCAGGTGATAATCCTGGCCATCCTTCACCTGATAAATCGCATAACTGTTATCTTGCAAAATCGTCACCTCCATAAGAGATCAGGCTGGACGCCAATCAAAGCATCCAGCCTGTAAGGGGTTATTCCGTCAGCACCATGCCGCTGGTCTTGGTTCCATCCGAAAGTACCAGCGCGTATTTGATCTTTCCATTCTCGGAAGACTGCCTGCAGATGCGCAGGCCATACAGCTCCACCGATGTGCCACGGGAAAGAGTCAGCTCGAACTCGGAATCATTCCAGTAGCGGCTACGGTTGCTGTCGTAATAGTCCAACTGCCAGGAGCCATTCCATTCCACCTCGCGTCCGCTTTCCAGCGTGGATCTGCCGGTCACAGAGCCATCCTCATGGAACACGATCCGGCTGGCGTCAATCGAGGTGCCGGCATACAGCTTCCAGCTGCCCACAATGGCTTTCTCCGCTTCCCGCAGGGTGGTGACGGTGCCAGAAAGACATTCGGTCGGTACAAAGCCCCGGAAGAGGACATCCTTTTCCGTGCCCTCAATGTATGTCCAGGTGCCCATGGTGCCGAGGCAGGTTACTTTGGTGTTTTCGGTCAGCTTGGCCAGCGGGGTTTTGCTGACCAGCGGATCATCCGTGACCTCCACATCATAGTTGACCACGGCAGCCGCGCGTTTCAGGTTCAGATCAGGCACGGTGACATCTTTGGGCAGCGCGTTGATGTAGATATAGCCGATACGGTTCTGCTTATCGGAAATATCATATTGCACGAGGATCCAGTCGTCCTCCGCGCCGAAAACCTGAATCCATCCATTGGTGCTCACACGGGCACGGCCTTTCGCGCCGCGGATGCTCTTCTTGGTCGGAGCGGAGAACACGGCGTAGGTCTGATTGCCCGTAAAGGGAATCACCTCGGCAGACAGCGTGCCCTCGGGGATCTCCGGCACATTGGTGGTATCCATGGTGATAACCGTTCCGTTATCCGCCATGGCCGTCCCGCACAGCAGCATCAGAATCAGGAAGAGCGATACAAGCCTTTTCATCTATTTCCCTCCTTGTTTGTCAAAGGTCGGACGGAGAAAGGGTTTCCCGTCCTTGTAATCCAGGTGCAGTGTTGCCTCATAGCGGATATGCGACTTGGCTGACAGCAGCCCGGTCTTATGAACAGAGCCCTTTTCCACCAGTGCTTTCACATCACTGGAGGTCAGCGGATGCTCTGCGCCGGTCAGAATGCCGCCTGTCTTCCAGAGCGCAAAGCCGCAGATCCGGTTTTCACACATAAAGCCCTTGGGCCGGTCCGTAATGGCTGCGCCGCACTTCGGGCATTTGCAGATCACCTGACGCATAGGCTGGAAGAGCTGATCCGCGTTCTCCGCACGAGTGGTATCTTTGGTCAGATCCCGGACAAAGGCACGGACATCCTCCATAAAGGCTTCCGGCTTCTCTTCGCCCTTTTCAATCCGCTTCAGGCGCTGTTCCCACTCAGCTGTCAGTTGAGCAGACATCAGTTTTTCCGGGAGCACAGACGCCAGGGCTTTTCCCTTGGCTGTCGGTGTCAGAATCCTCTTTCTCCGGTCGCCGGTGCGCTCAACCAGCTTGGTTTCCAGCAGCTTTTCGAGGATCGCTGCACGGGTAGCAGGTGTACCGATGCCCTTGTGCTCCGCGTCATCCGGCATATCGTCAGCGCCGGCTGTCTCCATGGCGTGCAGAATGGTGTCCTCGGTATGATGCGCAGGCGGGGTCGTCTTGCCTTCGGCCAGCTCAGCCCTGGGCAGAGCGATTTCATCGCCCTCCTTCAGATCATCCGGAAGCGAAGCCATTTTCTCATCATCCTCTTCCGGAGCCCGTCCGCCGATGCTGCCGCGGAAGGCCTGCCAGATCCGCTGCCAGCCCATCTGCAGGATTTTCTTTCCCTTGAGCTTGAACTCACGCCCTGCGCAGGCGACAGTAACTGTTGTTTCGTCAACTACAAACGGCTCATCCATGGCGCAGAGGAGCCGTGTGCTGACCAGCGTCAGCAGATCCCGCACACCGGAAGCCAGTGAATTGATCACCTGCTCCTGACCCGGCATGGAATCCGTAGGGATAATGGCATGGTGATCGCTTACCTTTTTGTCATTCACCACAGTCTCCGCGTGACCGCCCAGATCCAGTCCGGCAACAAAGGGAAGCGTGCCGCTGACCCGGGAGGCCAGCTCCGGCATTTTCCCCTCCATGTCATGGGTCAGGAACCGGCTGTCTGTGCGAGGATAGGTGAGCAGTTTTTTCTCATACAGAGCCTGCGCGTATTCCAGCGTCTGCTGGGCTGTATAGCCGAAGATGCGGTTGGCATCCCTCTGGAGTGTAGTCAGGTCATAGAGCAGCGGAGGATTCTCTTTCTTTTCCTTGTGCTCGACCTGTCTGACCACAGCACTGTCCCTGTTGCAGGCCTCCGTCAGGCTGCGGGCCTCGCTCAGATCATGAATGCGCTCGGAATGCCCGATCAGGCCGTTGCCCAGATCCAGCTTGACGGTGTAGAAGGTCTCCGGCTCAAAATGCTCGATGGCGTCCTCACGCTCACTGAGCATTGCCAGGGTCGGCGTCATGACCCGCCCGATGGGCAGCGTAGGCCCATACAGGAGCGAATACAGCCGTGTGGCGTTCATCCCGATGAGCCAGTCGGCCTGCGCACGGCACAGGGCTGCCTGATAGAGATTGTCATAGGCGGACTGGTTCTTCATAACATGGATGCCTTCCCGGATCGCGCTTTCTTCCATGGAGGAAATCCATAAGCGCCTCACCGGCTTCCGACAGCCTGCCTTTTCGTAGACCAGACGGAAGATCAGCTCACCCTCGCGTCCTGCGTCTGTCGCACAGATGATCCCATTCACCTTGTCATCGTTCATCAGGGAGCAGACAATGTTGAACTGCTTCGCGCCGTCAGCGGATACGTTGTATTTCCACTTGTCCGGGATAATGGGCAGATCCTTATAGCGCCAGGTCGCAAACTCCTTGTTGTAATCCTCGGGCATGGCCAGCTCGACCAGATGTCCAAGGCACCAGGTGACCATGAAGCCATGGCCTTCCATATAGCCGTTCTTTGATTCCGTCGCGCCAATCGCGGCCGCGATGGCTTTGCCGACGCTCGGCTTTTCAGCAATGAATAATTCCATGTTTTCCTCCATGCAAACGGCCCTGCGGGTTCAGTCCGCAGGGCACGTGTTTTTATTCCTGATTCGGTTCTTCCTCGTCCGGTTCGTCGTCATCATCATCCAGAACAAAGTCATTGTCAGCGCGGTTTTTACCGCCCTTGCCCTTGTTCTTCAGCATGAAGATCGCACCGCCGCCGCCCAGCAGCACAATGGCCGCCAGCGCGATGATCGCCGTCATCTGATCCGGCTTTTTCTCCGGTTCAGGCTCAGTGACCACCGGCGTCGGCGCAGGGACAGCAGTCGGTTCGGGCGTGACATAGATGATTTCCGGCGTAGGCGTCGGAATCTCTTCCTTCTCCTCATCGGACATCAGGGCCAGCAGGTCCCGCTCGTCCACCAGGTTCAGGAAGTAGGTCTCATACATCTCGGCTTCCTCGTCAATCGGCTTGTCATAGTCAATGACGAGGTAGAAGGTGTTGCCGGCCTTGGACTGAAGGGTGATGAACTGCTTGTTGGTGGCCGCGCTGTACAGCACATCCAGCGTGTGGGAATTGCCATCCGCCTGATACGGCATGCCCGGGCCGATGGTAATGTACTCGGTCTGAATGATGGGCTCCGGTGTCGGAGCTGCGGTCGGCTCTGCCGTGGGCACCGCAGTCGGAGCCTGCGTGGGCTCCATCCAGTCCTCGTCGGAAACATAGATCAGAGAGCTGCCCAGACCGTGCGGCTTCTCCGTGGCAGCCGGAACAACCACAGCAGTGGGCGTTGGATCGGGTTCGGGTTCCGCAGAGGCCGGAGCATCTGTCGCGGAAGTGCTGCCGCCCGGCTTTTTGCTGGGCTTCGGCGTCGCGGTCGGTTCCGGAGTCGGGTCAACCGGCTTCACATAGTCCGGATTGTCCAGCGTGATCGGATCGGAGAAGTTTCCGGCAAAGTCAAAGGCGCGGACAGCCAGCTTCTCAAACTTGTTCATGTTGTCATCCAGGTCGACATCCAGCTGATTGCCTTCCACGGTTGTAAACAGCATGCTGTTGATCTGAACACCGGCAATCCCGGAAAGCTCGTCCCGCACCTCGATGTGCAGGACAGAGTTTGCAATGTTCGCGCTCACCAGCGGAGCGGCCAGGTCAATGGTGCTGACCTGTGCTGTTTCATCAAACGTCCGGTCGTAGGGATCGGTCACACGAAGCATGAAGGTACCGTTCTCATGAACGGTGATTTCCGCTTTGCCCTGGTCGAACAGATCCTCACAGTCCGTCCAGGCACCGCCGTTCATGCGGTACTCAATCTTCTGCCAGCCGATGCTTTCCTTATCGGTTACCGTCGCCTTGATTTCAGCTCCGTTATTGTTTGTCCATCCGCCAGGCGCGATCAGCACAATCCGGTACGGATTGCCCGGCAGGACAGGCGCTTCTGTTGCGACTTCCTCCGGGTCGCTCACGGTTTCCGCCATGCCGGGGCAGATACCCACCAGCATGGAAGCGATCAGGAGCAGCAGAATCAGCCGCAGCCCGCGCTTATGCGTTCTCATCATCAATGGATTCCTCCTTTTCAGCGGGCTGCCTGCCCGCGTCCTTCACACTTTGGGGAAGCTCCGGCACGGGTTTGGTTTTGTCGCCGTACAGCTTCTTCATGATCTCAGCCAGCTGCTCAGGCGAAACGTTGTACTGCGCCGCTGTTGCGTTGATCGCCGAGGCATCCGCCTGCTGAACAAGCTTCCGGATCTCTTCCACCTCTTCCCGAAGGTCGACAAGCTCCTTTTCCTTTTTCTTCAGCAGCGCGTGCAGCTTCAGCCGGTCCGTGGGATACCTTTTCTGTTTCTTTTCGGTCATACTTTTCACCTCAGTCAATCGGCAGCCGGCCAAAGGCGTAAATCTTCTTCGCCCACTGCGCGTTTTTCAGGTCCGCAAAGCCGATGGGATCACCGGCGTGGATCATCATGTTGTTTCCCACGTAGATCCCCACATGGGTAATTCCCTTGACATCGGCTCCCATGGTCTTTTCAAAGAACACCAGATCGCCGGGCATCACTTCCTCACGGGGAATATCCGTGCACAGGGAGTACAGGCCCTGCGCTCCCAGGCGTCTGGTGCTGTACACGCCGGACTGATTCAGCACCCAGCAGACAAAGCCGGAGCAGTCAAAGCTGGTTTCCGGGCTGGAGCCGCCGTACACGTAGGGATAGCCGATGTACTTTTCCGCCTCGATCATGAGATCCCGGAAATTGGGATCGAGCACCAGCAGCATTTCTGGGATGGTGTACTTGACCAGTTTGTTCTTGGACTTCACGCCGTTGACCTTTACGTTCGTCTTCCCGGCGGACGTAATCACCGGAATCTCCTCATCCTCATCTCCCATGAAGTAGATCGGATCATCCAGGATGACAAAGGCATTTTCATCCCACTCGATATCCTCGATCTCGATGAAGGGTTCATCCTCTGCGACAGCAGCCTGTGACGGAAAGAAAGCCGACATCAGAATCAGTGCGATGATCACTGCCAGCACCTGTCTGGCGGTGAAAGCGGTTTGCTTTTCATACATGCGAATCATTTTTCTGCATCTCCTTGATTGTTTTTGGTAGAGAAAGCGGAGCCCTGTCAGGCAAGGCTCCGCTCCCGGGATCAGTTCGGGACACGCCCGAAGGAATGGAAGTGCTGTCTCCAATAGGAATCATTCAGGTTGGCATAGCCCAGAGGCGAACCACAGTGGATCATCATGTTGTTGCCCACATAGATGCCGCAGTGGGTAATGCCGGCTACGCCTTCGCCCATGGTGCCGTCAAAGAACACGATGTCACCGGGCTTAGCCTGATCCACCGGAACATCGCGGCACAGGCTCCGCAGACCCTTGGCTCCCAGTCGTCCGGTGTTGTAGACACCGCTGGCTGTGAACACATAGCTGACAAAGCCGGAACAGTCGAAGCTGGTCTCCGGACTTGCGCCGCCCCACACATAGGGATAGCCGACATACTTGTTGGCTTCCTCCATGAGTCTTGCGAAGGTTGGATCCGCGTCCAGTGTTTCCTGGGGGATGTCATACAGCATGGGATCCTTCAGCGGAACCGCGTGCGGCCCATGGAAGATGCCCTCCATATTGCCGTGGCTTGCCATGTACAGGGCGTACATGCCCATGGTGTGATGGCTCATGCTGACGACCGGCAGATGCGACAGATCCTTGTTTTCCAGCTTCACGTTGCAGATTGTGTAGGTATAGGGCACATCCGCGTCATAGGAGTAGGTTTCTGTATGTGTCCGTCCGGTATCCGGATCGGTCACAAGGCGTGTTCCGGTCTGGCGTTCTGTCCGGTACCGGGTTTCGGTGGTGACCGTTTCCGTGACCACGTACTGCAGCGCAAAATATTTATCAATGACCGGCATAGCCGAATCAATATCCCATTCCTGGCCGTCGTAATAGGCCGAGATGATGGCAATCAGCACATAGGGGTTGTGCCAGATCTCATCCGCCTCGACATGGTATTCATCATAGCCTGGATGGTAGCGCTCATAGTGATCCATCTCGTCCTTCAGCTGCCGTTCCTTTTCCGCGTAGACACGCTCAGCAGCCCGGACATCCTCTTCCTCAGCGGGATAGGTGCCGATGACAACAGACTCCAGCACGGACTGCGCCAGCGGCGTACAGGCCTGCAGGCTGCTCATGACGATCAGAAGCATACCGCCCAGGGCGAGAAGCAGCAGGATGGTCGGATGACGCCGGATGACCTCGACCGTTTTCCCAGCGGCATCACTGACCTTCTCCGTTGCTTTTTCAGCGGTCTTCGCTGTATTCTGGACAGTTCTGCCGCCTGCGCCTCGCTTGGCTGCTGCATACTCCCGGCGAATGGCACGCTTCTGCTGCCAGCGGGAATACGGATTGCTGGTGAACTGCGGGTGTTCCTCCTGGTACTGCTTTTCCATCACACGGATGTTAGCCTGATCCAGCCGCTTTTCCGCTTTTTCCAGCCGCTTGTAGGGACGCATTTTACGGGCGTGATAGGCGTGTTCACCCATCTGCAAGGCTGATTCTGCTTTCTGGTCTGCCTGCAGCACCGCATCGACAGCTACGTTGTCATCCTCGTTCGCATTCTTCGCCTGACGGTGAAGCTGATCGCCAGCTGTTCTGACAGCCTTCTGCACAGGATGCGTAAGCTGTGATGGCTTCTTTTTCTGCGTTTCCTCAAACTTCAGCCGCAGCGCCTTTTTCTTTGTGCCGGAGACCGCGGTATCAGGGTGAATCAATTCCGGGCCAGCGGCAGAACCGGACTGCTCGATACCAACCTTACTGTCAGACAGTGATGC
>OLNP01000432.1_pt1 | contig 45177 bp, 37 predicted proteins | sample 1671951 | NCBI WGS metagenome assembly OLNP01 (sample SAMEA3136629, study PRJEB25190) | human gut metagenome | biome: human gut; feature: human-associated habitat; material: faeces | place: Austria | collected 2013
CAGGAAGCATTAGGAATGGTTGAGACAAGAGGCCTCACAGCTGCGATCGAGGCAGCAGATGCAATGACAAAAGCAGCAGAGGTTGCTCTGGTAGGAACAGAGAAGATCGGTTCCGGTCTTGTAACTGTTATGGTTCGTGGAGACGTAGGCGCTGTAAAAGCAGCAGTAGAGAGCGGAAGCGCAGCAGCATCCAGACTTGGAGAGCTCGTAGCTACACACGTAATCCCGAGACCTCATACAGACGTAGAGAAAATTCTTCCGAAGCTCTGATTTCAGGCTTTGAGAGGAACGGAAATTAATTAAGGAGTTCGCTCATGGGAAAATCATATGGATTTATAGAAATCACTGGTGTTGTAGCGGCGATCAATGCCCTGGACATCATGTGCAAAACGGCAGACGTTGAGCTGGCGTCATGGGAGCGTAAGCTGGGCGGACGACTGGTGACCCTGATCGTACAAGGCGATGTATCAGCAGTTACAGCAGCTGTCAATGCAGCAGTGGAGCAGGCAATCAAAAAACCTGCCAGCTATGCGGTAATTGCCAATCCTCACGAGGAAATCGTCAAACTGGTTGAGCTGAGTGCAAGCCGGTGGAAAAAGAAACAGCAGGAAAATCCGGAAGAAGCACTGGCAAGCAAAAACAGCAGTAAAAAATAAAGCTGCTGCACCAAAATAGTCAGAAGTAAAGAGAACAAATAAAGCATTTATAATCCACAAGGAGGATATGATCATGACACAGGAAGCATTAGGAATGGTTGAGACAAGAGGACTTACAGCAGCTATCGAGGCAGCTGACCAGATGTGTAAAGCAGCTAACGTTGCTCTGGTAGGAACAGAGAAGATCGGTTCCGGTCTTGTAACAGTTATGGTTCGTGGAGATGTAGGAGCAGTTAAATCTGCAGTAGAGAGCGGAAGCGCAGCAGCATCCAGACTTGGAGAGCTTGTAGCTACACACGTAATTCCGAGACCTCATACAGATGTAGAGAAAATCCTTCCGGTTCTTAAATAATCTAACTGATCAGTTCCAAGACGCACCGGCCTGAGGGCCATTAAGGCTTCCGGCCGGTGTGTTTTGAGTTAAGTTCAGTCATGAAACCGAAAGAAAGCAGGTGTACTCTTGGAAACGAATAATATTGAAATGATCACAAAAATGGTGATCGATGCGATCAACAAAAACGAAGACAAGGGCAATGGTTTCGTTGTTCCTATCGGAGTTTCCGCAAGACATATTCACCTGACACAGGAGCATGTGGAGGCGCTGTTCGGAGAAGGCTATCAGCTCACAAAGAAAAAGGATCTGATGGGCGGACAGTTTGCATCCAACGAAACAGTTACCATTGTGGGACTGAAGCTCCGTGCGATCGAGAATGTAAGGATCCTCGGACCTGTCCGCAGTAAATCACAGGTTGAGGTTTCCGCAACAGATGCGATCAAGCTGGGAATGAAGGTTCCGGTACGTATGTCCGGTGATCTTGCAGGAAGTGCACCGATCGCCATCGTCGGACCGAAAGGTGCCATTTATCTGAAAGAGGGATGTATTGTGGCTATGCGTCACATCCACATGGCTCCGAAGGATGCCCAGGCTGCGGGTGTACATGATGGTGATGTTGTTTCCGTTAAAGCTGACAATGAGCGTGGAACGATCTTTAATCAGGTTAAGATCCGTGTTGATGACAGCTTTACACTGGAAATGCATATTGATACAGATGAAGCAAATGCAGCAAGAATTGCCACAGGCAATACAGTTACCATAATCAAATAATATTCCTCCTTCGGGGATGCCGTTTCCGGCATCCCCAGCAGAGGATATAGAGAAAAACGGAGGCTCATATGATCGTAGGCAAAGTAGTTGGAAGTATTGTTTCCACACGAAAAAGTGAAAAACTCATAGGAAATAAATTCATGATCGTGGAGCCGGTGCATCATATGAAAGCCGAGCACAGCCAGATTGTCGCTATTGATATCATCGGTGCGGGAATCGGCGAATATGTATTGGTGGCACAAGGAAGCGCAGCAAGAATTGGCTGCGGCGTAGAAACAGCACCGGTAGATGCCGCCATCGTCGGTATCGTAGACGACGGTGCAGGATTGGAGTAACGCCATGGATATCAAAGAATTACAGAAAATTATGCAGGAGAATGGTGTTGTCGGAGCAGGTGGAGCAGGTTTCCCTACATACATGAAACTGACAGACAAAGCGGATACCATTCTTATGAACTGTGCAGAGTGCGAACCATTACTGAAACTTCACAGACAGTTGTTGGAGAAGCACGCATACGAGATCATGAAAACATTCGATATGGTTGCGGAGACGGTAGGAGCTTCACAGGCCATTATCGGAATCAAAAAGTCTTATGTACAGACGATCAATGCTTTAAATCAGCATATTGAAGAATTCCCGAGGGTTAAGATCCATCTTCTGGATGAGGTTTATCCGATGGGTGATGAGGTTGTTCTTATTTATGAGGCAACCGGACGTGTGGTACGGCCCGGAGGACTGCCGATCGAGCAGGGAGTAGCCGTATTTAATGTAGAGACTCTCTACAATGTATACCGCGCGGTAGAAGAACATAAACCGGTCACATGTAAATATGTTTCCGTTGTTGCTGAGGTTGAGAACCCTGTTACAGTGAAGGTTCCGTTGGGATGTACACTGGAAGAGGTTGTTGCCCAGGCAGGCGGTACAACTGTAAAGGATCCTGTATATTTCGTTGGCGGCCCGATGATGGGACGTATCGGAAATGGTTCAGACCCGGTTACAAAAACAACGAATGCAATCCTGGTTCTTCCAAAGGACCATGTTATTGTCATGAAGAAGCAGCGGACTTCTTCTATAGATCTGAAGAGAGCAGCATCCATCTGCTGCCACTGCCATACATGTACAGATCTTTGCCCGAGACATAATCTGGGACACCCGATCGATCCGGCAATGTTCATGATGGCAGCATCCAATCAGGATTTCAGAAATGTAAATCCTTATATCAATTCTGCATTCTGCAGCTCCTGTGGTGTCTGCGAGATGTATGCGTGTCCGCAGAGCCTGGCTCCGAGAACACTGCTTGCAGATATGAAGGGCGGACTTCGTAAGGCAGGGATCAGACCACCTCAGGGTGTTCAGCCGAAGCCGGTTCAGGAGTCCAGAGAATACCGCAAGGTTCCTGAGGAGCGTCTGATGGCACGTCTGGGACTTACCAAATATGACAAGGATGCACCGCTTCAGGAAGAACTTGTAAACGTATCGAAGGTAAAGGTTCTCTTAAGCCAGCATATCGGTGCACCGGCACAGGCAATCGTAAATGTAGGCGATATGGTAACAGAAGGCCAGATGATCGCACAGCCTGCACAGGGATTAAGTGTCGGAATCCATGCAACCATCAGCGGTAAGGTTACAGAAGTGACAGACCGCCATGTTGTAATTGCAAGAAATTAGAAAGGACGTGCACAAAATGAGTAGAGCAATCGGAATGATTGAGTTTAAAACCACACCAGCTGGTATCACTGCAGCAGATGCCATGGTTAAGACATCTGAAGTAGAGATCGTGGAGGCGCAGACAGTATGTCCGGGAAAATATATTGCAATTATCACCGGAGATTTAAGCGCAGTAAAAGCTGCTGTAGACACAGCTGTAACAACATACGAGGACAAATGTATTGACAGTTTTGTACTGGGCAATCCACATGAGTCCATTTTCCCGGCAATCTACGGAACCACACAGGTCGAGGAGATCAGTGCCCTGGGAATTCTTGAGACCTATGATGCAGCATCTATCATCGAGGCGGCAGATCAGGCAGCTAAGACAGCTATCGTTGATCTGATCGAGCTTCGTATCGCCAAGGGTATGTGCGGTAAATCATACATGCTTCTTACCGGCGAGGTTTCTGCAGTGGAGGCTTCTATCGAAAGAGCAAAAGAGCTGGTAGCTGAAAAAGGAATGTACATGGATTCCTCAGTGATCGCTCATCCGGACAAGAGAATGATCGATACGATCCTTTAATATTGTCTTTATATCTGAGGGATATCCTTTTGAAGGGTATCCCTGCAATGACATCTGAAAAGGAGGCATCTTATGCTAGCATTAGAAAGAAGAAATCTGATTCTCGAGAAATTACAGGAAGAGAAAAGGGTTGTTGTAAGTGAACTAAGCCAGCTTTACAGTGTCTCAGAAGAAACCATCCGCCGTGATCTGGACAAGCTGGAAAAAGAGGGACTTGCCACAAAGAGTTATGGCGGTGCGGTGATCAACGAAGATGTCGGTATTGATTTACCATTTAATGTTCGTAAAAACCAGAATGTACAGGGAAAGCAGAAAATGGCGGAGATTGCTGCTTCCATGGTGAATGACGGAGATCACATTTTTCTGGATGCCAGCACAACGGCAGTTTTTGTAGCCAAGGCTCTGAAAGAAAAGGAACGTCTTACCGTTGTTACCAATTCTATGGAGATCCTTCTGGAGCTCTCGGATGTATCCGGCTGGAATATTATTTCCACCGGTGGAGTGATGAAGGAAGGATATCTTGCATTTCTTGGTGCCAGGACCGAGGAAGTGATCCGTTCTTATTATGTGGACAAGGTGATCTTTTCCTGTAAGGCATTAAACGAGGATATGGGGATCATGGAATCTAAAGAAGCCTTTGGAACAACCAAAAAAGCCATGATCAATTCCGGAAAAATGCGTATTCTGGTGGTAGACAGCACGAAATTTGATCAGACTGCTTTTTCCGTGGCAGGACAGCTGCGGGATATCGAGACGATCATCACAGACAAAAAACCGTCTGAAAAGTGGTTGGATCATTTCAACAGGCATAAGATCGAATGCATCTACCCGAAATAGACGGAACATATATTGTGAAACGATTATGTTCATGAGCATGCAGTGTATGCGGAATGCGGAGATCCGCTTTACTTTATCCGAACACAGACAGACAAAAGAGAACTGTGTTTCGGTTTGACGAGAGGGAGCAGTTTCTATGAATACATTTGAAATGAAAACAGCCATCCATTTTGGAGCTGATGCCCTGGGAAGACTGAGAGATATTCCATACAAAAGAGTCCTTGTTATCACAGACCCGTTTGTTGTAAAAAGCGGAATGATCGATATGATCACAAAACCGCTTCAGGCAGGTGGAAAAGAATTTGATATTTTCTGTGATGTTGTTCCGGATGCACCGGTTGGAAAAATTGCCGAAGGAGTTAAGAAATTCCTTCAGTATCAGCCGGAAGCTATTGTTGCAGTAGGTGGTGGTTCTGCCATCGACTCTTCCAAGGCAATCCGTGAGTTTGCCCTGAAGATCAATAATTACGGAAAAGTCGGACTGGTTGCCATTCCTACAACAAGTGGTACCGGTTCCGAGGTTACTTCTTTTGCAGTTGTAAATGATACAGAAGCACATGTGAAGTATCCGCTGATCTCAGACAGCCTGACCGCTGATGAGGCAATTCTGGATGCGGAGCTTGTACGCAGTGTTCCGCCTGCGATTACAGCAGATACGGGTATGGATGTTCTGACTCATGCAATTGAGTCTTATGTCAGCATCAACCATAATGAGTTTACATCTGCACTTGCAGAGAAAGCAATCGAGATCTGTGGCGTATATCTTTATCGTGCATATGTTGACGGTAATGATATGCATGCAAGACAGAAGATGCATGTAGCGTCCTGTCTGGCAGGACTTTCCTTCAATGCAGCAGGTCTTGGAATTACTCACAGTATGGCTCATCAGCTGGGTGCTATTTTCCATATTCCTCACGGAAGAGCTAATGCGATGCTGTTGCCGCATATTGTTGAATATAATGCAAATATCAACAAACGCAGCAGAAGCCAGAAAGAATATCTTCCGGCAGTAAAGAGATATTCCAATATTGCACATCTTCTTGGACTGAGCAATTATAACGAAGTTATGAGCGTAAGATCTCTTGTAAACTGGATTCAGTTTATGCAGAAAGAGATGAATATCCCGCTTACCATTGAAGAGATGAAGACGATCACACCGGATGCTTATTTTGCGGCGGTTGATAAGATGGCGGATATGGCACTTGCGGATGCCTGCACAGCGGCAAATCCGCGTGTACCGAAGAAAGAGGATATTGTTAAGATTTATACTAAACTTTGGTCTTTTTGATAAAAGATGAAAACCGCAAAGGGGCCGCAAAGCCGCGGCCCCTCTGCACACCCCTCGGGCTTTTTTTAGAGTGCTTGACTGTGGCAGGCGGAAGGGTATTGACTTGTGCCTGTATGCTGCGGTTGTTCCGGGTTGAACGTTGTGCCGATGGGGCGCCGTGGGCGCCTTGAATGTGTGACGTTTTGGCGGAGGCTGGCGCGTTTGTGAACGCCGCGCCTGGTTTGCTGGGATGGTTGTGGTGTGGGTTACGTTTGCGTGGAATACGTGGACGCGTTTGTGGACACTGCGCCTGGTTTGCCGGGATGGTTGTGGTGTGTGTTTACGTTTGCGTGGAATACGTGGGCGCGTTTGTGGACGCCGCGCCTGGTTTGCCGGGATGATTGTGGTATGCGTAGCATTTCGAGGATTGTAAAATTGGTCTGATATGGGTGGGATTATTTATCAGGAATTGCTGGGAGGTTGAGCTGGGATGGAGGTTTATACCGGGTATGGTGATAAGGGGATGACGGATCTTTCCCATACGAAGAATGTTTCAAAGTCGGATGATCGGATTTGTCTGATGGGGTCAGTTGAGGAGCTGATGAGTCATATTGGGCTTGTGCGGGTTCTGATTGATGATGTGGATGTTGTCCGGATGCTGGAGAAGATCTCGGAGACTTTGAAGAAGATCATAGATGGGGTTTCTGATCCTTATAATCGGGAGTTTAAGGTCAGTGAAGACCGGACGGAGCTTCTGGAGGAGGAGATTGGCCGGATGAAAGAGATTTTTTCCGGAGAGAGGCTTCCGATTCTTCCGGGGGATTCCCGAGTTGCGGCTGAGATCGATGTGACAAGAGCTGTGGCGCGGAGGGCTGAGAGAGAGCTTGCGCTGGTCAGTGTGAAGTTTGGATCGGATACCGGAGCCAAGAAATATATGAACCGTCTGTCAGATTATTTTTATGTGCTGGCAAGGTATGTGGATGTTGCGAAGATTGAAGAGAAGAAGACAGATATTTCTGAAAGTGTTCAGAAATCTGTGAAAGCAGAAACTGCTGGGATTGTAGCTAATGTTGGGGTAGAGGCTGTAGGAACTGTTGGAAGTAGTGCGGATGTTGCAGCGGGTACATCGGCGGTGGATGTAAGAGCACAGGATTCGCAGATGGTGCAGAAAAGGGATGTACAGGCTTTTGATGTGCAGAATGGGACTGTGACGACAGCAGTGGGAGGAAATACGGCAATGGCACAGAATGACAGTATGGCAGCAAACACGGCGATGATCCAGGAAGTGCTGAAGCGTATGGGTATCCAGGGTCGTATCACATTGGATTCTGCCAAGAGGCTTATCGAGAAGATCGAGCAGGAAGCTTTGAGAAGAAACAGGCCTTCTGTAATTGCGGTATGCAGCCCGGATGGAAATCCGGTTGCGGTTCATGTGATGGATGGATCTTTTCTTGTAAGCTTTGATATGGCCGTAAAAAAGGCATATACATCTGTGGCAGTGAAGATGTCCACCATGGAGCTTTCCAGACTGACACAGCCGGGTCAGACATTTTATGGCCTTGGAAAAATGAGTGACAATATTGTGATATTCGGAGGCGGTGTACCCCTGAAGGTTGGAGACACCATCATCGGCGGTCTCGGTATCAGCGGTGGTACCGGCGAAGAGGATAACAGCCTTGCAGAGTATGGACTGCAGGTACTGAATGAGGTACTGTAGGATAAAAACAAAACGTATAGACAGCTCAGAGAGAATAAATAAAAGGGACGTGTTGCAGTGATGATTTTTAAATCAATACTGCGGCACGTCCCTTTTGAATTATTTACTTCCAGCTAATCTTCAGACATTTAACGGAAATATCACTTTTTTCTGGCGCCTGGACCATGTTCTGGATGAAATAGGTTTTTGTCATGGATTTTCCGGGCTTCAGGTTCAGTGTTAGATTCTTGGTCCAGTACATCTGATCATAGATACCGGAACCGGTGGTGATCTTTACTTTTGCGGTGGTGATGGTTTTCGCAGAAGTATTGGTGAACTTTAAGGTATAATAGGTCTTCATGTCATTGGGACCATACTTGATACCGGCAACACGGATCTTCAGATTTTTGACGGTAGGTTTGGCGGCCGGTGCGGATACGGTAATAGTGATCTTACGATTGACACCGTTTAAATTTGCGGTAACCGTGGCTGACCCTTTTTTCTTTGGGACAAGATAGTTTCCGGAAATGGCAAGTACGGAAGGCTTGCTGGATTTTGCATTTTTGATGGTCAGACTGGTACCGCCCTTCAGATTGATAAGGGAACGCATGCTGACCTTGGAGCCAACCTTGAGTGTAGTTTTGGAAGCACGGAAGGTTGCTACGGTTTTTGAAGGCGAGGTTACTTTTCCGGTCAGCTTATAGGCTGTGGCCTTTGGGTAGGATAAAGTGATCTTTGCGGATCCGGCTTTGAGAGCCTTCAGGGTGACTGTGAAACGGCTGCGTTTTTTGGAATCCTGAGTGATGCTTTGTACCTTGAGAACAGAGCTGTTGGAAGAAGTAACCTTGAATTTTGATTTGCTGATGGTTTTTACATAGGGATCAGAAATCTCGATTCCGATGGAAGTGGTTTTTCCGGTTCGGATGTTCTGGTTCAGATAATTGTTGTTGGTGATAAAAATTTCAGGCACTGCCTGTTTGATGGTAACCTCATAGTCACAGTCTACCGGTATTGGACATTTTTTATTGCCGAAATCGAACTCCAGGTAGCCATCCTCCAGGTTATCATCGTAGGTGAAAAAAGTCTCCTTGTATGCCAGCGGTGTATAATTTGAAGTGCTCAGCTTAACCACATTGATCCCATCGATGGAAAATGTGGTGCTTTTTGGGATGACTCCCTTGGGTGAATAAAAGCTTACACGGACTGTCACGGCATAGATCCGTTTTTGGCAGTTTGCATTTTTGATGTTGATCGGGAAATTAATGTCTGAAGACTCATCTTCGATCACACCGTCGGTATCACGGATAGTGGAAGTGGTTCCTTTGGTCACGACCCGGACTCTGGCGTGAGCATCCTGGGGAAGCAGGAGCACAATAAAGGAAAAAAGAATCAGGAAAAAAATTGTTTCGATGGTTTTTATTTTTCTTTTACACATAACAAACCCTCCTTTTTTTATGAGCATACCGGCTGTTACTGAACAGAGGCCCGGGTACTCCATGAATTCATGGTCCTCTGCTGCGGAACAGTATAAACAGACTCTTTCTCTTATATCATTATAACAGGAAACCAGGGAGGAAGTGCTTTGTGATTTTTTTGTATCAATTGGCAATTTATCTGTAAATATGTTAAAATAAAATATTCGGAAAACAGCAGCGATTCGACAATGAAAAAGAGAAGCGTTACAGTTCCGGTGGGAACGTAACAGAAAGGATCATGTCGATTTATGACGAAACAGGAACTTTTAAAGACCCATTTCGGGTATGATACATTCAGAGAAGGGCAGGAAGCGGTGATCGATGCGCTTCTTGCAGGAAAAGATGTTCTGGCAGTGATGCCAACCGGCGCAGGAAAATCCATCTGCTATCAGGTACCGGCACTGATGATGAAGGGGATCACACTGGTAATATCACCGTTGATCTCCCTTATGAAGGATCAGGTGAGAAGCCTGAACCAGGTCGGTATCTCAGCAGCATACCTCAACAGCTCTCTGACGCAGGGGCAGTATTTCACAGCCTTGCGCTATGCAAAGGCAGGACGATATCCGATCATCTATGTAGCACCGGAGAGGCTTACCACAGAGGCGTTTCTGGATTTTGCGCTGAGCGCGGATATTTCCATGATCGCAGTGGATGAGTCACACTGTGTATCACAGTGGGGACAGGATTTTCGGCCAAGCTATCTGAAGATCGCAGAGTTTGTGGCACAGCTTCCAAAAAGACCGGTGATCGGTGCATTTACAGCTACAGCTACGAAGGAGGTCAGGGAGGATATTGCAAGACTTCTGGGGCTTCAGGATCCCTTTTGCACAACCACAGGATTTGACCGGGAAAACCTTTATTTTGCAGTGAAAACACCGAAAGATAAATATAAGGAAGTACACGATTACATACTGGAGCATCCGGACGACAGTGGAATCATCTACTGTCTCACCAGAAAGCTGGTGGAGGAGGTCTGCGGAAAGCTGATCCGTGACGGCATCACGGCCACCAGATATCATGCAGGACTTTCCGATGAGGAACGCCGGAACAATCAGGATGATTTTATTTATGACCGCTGTCGTGTGATGGTAGCCACCAATGCATTTGGAATGGGAATCGACAAGTCCGATGTGCGTTATGTCATTCATTATAATATGCCGAAGAACATGGAAGGCTATTATCAGGAAGCAGGCCGTGCGGGCCGTGACGGCGATCCTGCGGAATGTATCCTGCTTTACAGCGGGAAGGATGTGGTTACCAATCAGTATCTTATCGAGAGAGGACAGGATAACCAGGAAATGGAAGCGGCAGCCTGGCGCCTTGTCCGGGAGCGTGATCAGGAGAGGCTGAAGCAGATGACCTTTTACTGCTTTACCCATGATTGTCTGCGTGAGTACATCCTGAAATATTTTGGGGAATACGGAAAAAGCTACTGCGGAAACTGCCTGAACTGCCAGACCGAGTTTGAAGAGCAGGATGTGAGCCGGGAGGCCAGGGCAATGATCCGGTGCGTGGAAAGCAGTGGTCAGAGATACGGGGTGACCGTGATCCTGGATACTCTGCGTGGTGCATCTACGGCGAAGATCCGGCAGTATGAGATGGATGGAAATCCGGAATATGGAGTCTGTGCAAAGATTCCGGCACACCGGCTGCGGCAGATCTTTAATTATCTGGTACTGAAGGAATATCTTCATCTGACGGATGACGGATATACGATTGTGAAGCTGACCGCCGCTTCCAGGTCACTTCTGGAGGAGGCGCATATCCTCACAATGAAAATGTCAAAAGAGCTGGAGACGAAGAAAAAAGAGAAACGGAGCAGACTTCCGAAATCTGCAGTCGGGGAGCTGAGAGAACAGGATGAGCCTCTTTTTCAGAAGCTCCGTGCTCTTCGCCTGGAGATCGCCAGAGAGGAAAAAATCCCCCCTTATATGGTCTTTTCCGACAAAACCCTTATCCATATGTGCATTCTGAAGCCCGGAAACGAGGAGGAAATGCTGAATGTGACAGGAGTCGGCAGGCACAAGTACGAAAAATACGGAAAAAGGTTTATAGACGCGGTGAAAAATCTGTAGGAAATAGACTTTTGCCGTCGGAAAATGAAGAGCGAAATGTTCTGAAATTTCTTGCATTTTAAAGAGGCATTTGTTAGAATAAGACAAGCAGGAAACATCCGGCGGCTATAATGCGGCCGGATCGTTTTTAACTGTATCATATTTCTGCTGCACGTTCCGGTGCAGCGTACAGGCATTTCGCAAGCAGAGTTCTATGCAGCAGTGGAATCCCTTCGAGTAGATGGACCGACTGTGTGAGATATCCGTTGGTCAGAAGCAAGCAGTGAGGTGGATGATCGTATCCGCTTTCAATTAAGACATAATCTGGTGCTGGTCACTGCGTGAACAGAGATCAGGCTCCTTCACGATCTGCGTCGGCTTTTTCATGCAGAAAATCTGCCCTGCCGGCTTTTTTTCTCATACAGAAGAGTAGCATGTATTCATAAAGACATGAACATAGCCCGTCTGCAAAACGGGAATCCGTTCCGGCATGACTGTTCTCCGCCAGGCCGAAAAAGCTGTATTTACATAAAACAGCCCAATTCCTCAAAAAGCAGGATATCCGCAATATGTGCGAAATCCTGCTTTTTGTCATGTAATACTCTGGTATGTGCCATTAAGACGTGGAAAAATATTTCAGCGTCTTTTATATTTGCCGGGGGTGATCCCCTTGTACTTTTTGAAGGTACGGATAAAGTAGCTCAGATCATTAAAGCCATTCCGATAGGCAATCTCCGTGATGGAATCATCGGTGGTAGCCAGCTGGCAGCAGGCCTGCTCGATCCTCTGGCGGTTGAGGTAATCCATTGGTGTCTGATGCGTCATCTCGGAAAAGAACCGGCAGAAATATTTGGGAGACATGGAAACCGAAGCGGATAGCTCCTGCAGGGTAATGGGGCTGGCATAGTTCTTTTCAATAAATTCCACGACCTGCTTCAGCTGGACAATGCGCTTGTAATCTCGTCTGGTTTTCCGCAGGCTTTCCAGGTAGTAATGATTACCAAAAACCAATCCGAAAAAGTGGTAAAATTGTCCAAACACAACCAGCTCATATCCTGGCTTTCTCTGCCAGAAAGAATCAAAAAGAGAGTTCACTGCTCTCTGGATATCAGGCTGCTTTTCAGTGAAATGGTGATAGATCAGAAGCTCCTGGTGGCTGATCTTCTGCATATATTCTGTGCAGATGGAATTAAATTTCAGAAACATGTTCATATCAAAAACAATGCACTGATAGATACAATCCTGAGGAATTCCGGAATGCAGAACTCCACTATTGACAAAAATCACATCTCCGGCTTTTGCTGTAAAACTTTTTTCGTCTAAAGTGACGGTGAGAGTGCCCTGTAATACACGCATGATTTCACATTCTACATGCCAGTGGTAGGACATGACATAGCGTGGATGGCTGCTGTCAATGTGGTGGAATTCAAAAGGAAATTCATAGGTACCTCGAAGTCTGTCCTCATTTCTTCCAAGATCGTGCAAAATACAACCCTTCTTTCTTAAATTTTTATAGTTTTTTTAGGAACTCATATGAAAAAGTGAATATTGTACTGTTTTTTGCTATTATAACACAAGTAATTTAAAAGATGCAATCGTATAATAAAAGCATAGTTCGGACAGGAGTTGTCAGAACGTGAAAAAACTGTAAGTTATAATAGTGAATATAAATTTAGGAGGTAATTGTTACTATGGCAAAGAGCAGATTAGTAGGCAGCTATCCGGTTATCGGTATCAGACCAACCATCGACGGACGTAGAGGAGCCCTCGATGTAAGAGGATCTCTGGAAGATCAGACTATGAACATGGCCAAATCCGCAGCAAAGCTTTTCGAGGAGAACCTGAAATATTCAAATGGTGAGCCTGTAAAAGTTGTTATTGCTGATACCACCATCGGACGTGTTGGTGAGAGCGCTGCATGTGCGGATAAATTCCGTAAAGAGGGTGTAGATATCACTCTTACAGTTACACCATGCTGGTGCTACGGAGCTGAGACCATGGATATGGATCCACAGACCATCAAGGCTGTATGGGGATTCAACGGAACAGAGAGACCTGGTGCTGTATATCTGGCATCCGTTCTTGCTACACATGCACAGAAGGGTCTTCCGGCATTCGGTATCTACGGACATGACGTTCAGGAAGCTGACGACACATCCATTCCAGAAGACGTTAAAGAGAAACTGTTAAGATTCGGCCGTGCAGCAGTTGCAGCTGCATCCATGAGAGGTAAATCCTACCTGCAGATTGGTTCTGTAACAATGGGTATCGGCGGATCTATCATCGATTCTGATTTCATCGAGTCCTATCTCGGAATGAGAGTTGAGTCTGTTGATGAGGTAGAGATCATCCGTCGTATGACAGAGGGTATCTACGATCACGAAGAGTTTGAGAAAGCTCTCAAATGGGCAAAAGAGACCTGCAAGATCGGCTGGGACAAGAACCCGGAAGAGCTTCAGTTCTCACCAGAGAAGAAAGAGGAGCAGTTCGAGTTTGTTGTTAAGATGGCAGTTATCATCAAAGAGCTGATGAACGGCTGTGATAATCTTGCTCCGGAATTCTCCGAGGAAGCAATCGGACACAATGCTCTTGCAGCTGGATTCCAGGGCCAGAGACAGTGGACAGACTTCTATCCGAACGGTGACTTCGCAGAGGCTATGCTGAACACATCCTTCGACTGGAATGGCGCTCGTGAGCCGTACATCCTTGCTACAGAGAACGATGTTCTCAACGGACTTGGAATGCTGTTCATGAAACTTCTTACAGGACGTGCTCAGATCTTCGCTGATGTTCGTACATACTGGAGCCCGGAGGCAGTTAAGAAAGCTACAGGATATGACCTTGAGGGTGTTGCCAAAGAAGCTGGCGGATTCCTTCATCTGATCAACTCCGGTGCTGCTTGCCTGGATGCTAACGGACAGGCTAAAGAGGCTGACGGAACACCAGTTATGAAACAGTGGTGGGATGTTACAGAGGCAGACCAGAAAGCGATCATGGACAATACAGAGTGGTGTATGGCCGACAACGGATACTTCCGTGGAGGCGGATACTCCAGCCGTTATGAAACACGTGCTCAGATGCCTGCAACTATGATCCGTCTGAACCTTGTAAAAGGACTTGGACCGGTTCTTCAGATCGCAGAGGGATGGACAGTAGCCCTTCCGGAAGAGGTATCTGACAAGCTCTGGAAACGTACAGACTACACATGGCCATGTACATGGTTCGCTCCAAGATGCGATGGCAAAGAGGGACCGTTCAAAACAGCTTACGATGTAATGAACAACTGGGGTGCTAACCACGGTGCGATCTCCTACGGACACATCGGTGCAGACCTGATCACAATGTGCTCTATGCTGAGAATCCCGGTATCCATGCACAACGTTCCTGAGAAGGATATCTATCGTCCGGCAGCTTGGAACGCATTCGGTATGGAAAAAGAGGGTGCAGACTTCCGCGCTTGCAAGAACTATGGACCACTTTACAAATAAATCATATTGTTAAGATAACGGAATATCAAATCCTCCGGCATGCATGTGCCGGAGGATTTTTTTGTGCCATAGTATATGGATAGTTGGGAAATATACTGTTCGGATCTACGGAAAAAAGTTATAATAGAAAAAGATATATATGAATACGGGAGGTTACGTAGATGAAATATATGCAGCTGAACAATACAGATCTGAACATCAGTCCTATCTGCCTCGGAACAGCAGGATTTGGAGATAAATCAGACCTGGAAAAAAGCTTTGAGATTCTGAACGCATTTGTACGCGCAGGTGGAAATTTTATTGATACGGCAAATGTCTATTGCAAATGGCTAAAAGGACATGGAAACTGCAGTGAGCAGATCATAGGAAAATGGCTGAAAGAGAGTGGCATGCAAGGAAAAGTTATTGTGGCAACGAAGGGCGCGCACTATTCCTTTGAGGATCCGGGCCGCAGCAGAGTGAACAAAGAAGATATCCGCATGGACCTGGATGAGAGCTGCCGCACACTGGGAAAAGATGAGATGGATTTTTACTGGCTTCACAGAGATGATCCGGAGAAACCGGCGGAGGAAATCGTGGATATTCTGGAAGAATTGAAAAAAGAAGGCCGGATCCGTTATTATGGATTTTCCAATTACCGCACAGAGAGGCTGAAAGAAATTGCTCAATGTCTGAGGGAACGAAATCTTTCAGGGATCACAGCAGTATCCAATCAGTGGAGTCTTGCAGAAATCAATCCCGGAGGAAATACAAATCCGGATCCTACACTTGTGGAGTTTTCCAGAGAAGAATATCAGTGGCACTGTGAGACAGGCGCTGCTGCCGTTCCGTTTTCTTCCACTGCAATGGGATTTTTTTCAAAACTTCAGAAAATGGGGCTTTCCTGTACAGATGCAGAGGTGGATGCATCCTGGATGCGGGAGAAGGAAACACAGATCACAGGTCTTTCAGAAAGTATGAAAAGATCCTACTGGAACGAGACAAACTTTCGTACCTATCAGAAGCTGTTAAAGCTGCAGAAAGAAACCGGCCACAGCCTGCAGGCCCTGTCTTTGGCATACTTTTTCAATCAGCCATTCCAGACTGTGCCTGTAACCGGTGTCAGCAATCCTTCACAGCTAAAAGATGTGCTGGATGCCTGTGAGATCGACCTTGCACCGGAACTGTTCGGAGGCTGGGTGAGCGCAGGAGGTGATCGATGAAACTGATCCATTTATCAGACCTTCACCTAGGAAAACGTGTCAATGAGTTTTCCATGATCGAAGATCAGAAATATATTTTGAATGAAATCCTGAGGATCATTGATGAAGAAGCACCGGATGGGATCCTTCTCGCCGGTGATCTTTATGACAGACCGGTTCCTTCGGCGGAGGCAGTGCAGCTTTTTGACCGGTTTCTTACCAGGCTTGCAAAGCGGAAGCTCCCGGTGTATGCCATCAGCGGAAATCATGACAGTGCGGAAAGGATCGCTTTCGGTTCACAGATCATGAGCAGCAGCGGGATCTGTATGTCCCCGGTATACGATGGAAAAACAGAAAAGTACTGTTTAACGGACAGCTATGGAGAAGTTTGGATCCATCTGCTTCCATTTGTGCGTCCGGCAACTGTGAGGCACGGACTGGAAGGAGAAGAAGAGGTGGATGAGATCCGTACCTACCAGGAGGCAGTGCAGGCAGCAGTTGCACATATGGAGATTGATAAACGTTATCGCAATGTATTGATCGCCCATCAGTTTGTGGTCGGTGCCATGCGCTGCGATTCTGAAGAGATCTCCGTTGGAGGTATCGACCAGGTGGAGGCAGATGTGTTCCGGGATTTTGACTATGTGGCACTTGGCCATATCCACAGTCCTCAGAATGTGGGAAGCGAGCACATCCGCTACTGCGGAACTCCTTTGAAATATTCTTTTTCCGAGGCAGGACAGCAGAAATCCGTGACAGTTGTGGAGCTTCTGGAAAAAGGAAATCTCAGGATCAGGGAGATTCCGCTGAAGCCTCTTCGGGATATGCGAAAACTGAAAGGCACATACATGGAGATCACATCACTGTCCAGTTATCAGGACACAAACACAGAGGATTATGTGCAGATCACGCTGACAGATGAAGAAGATATTGTAGATGGAATGCAGAAGCTCCGTACTGTTTATCCGAATCTGATGAGGCTGGAATATGATAACCGACGTACAAGAGAAAACCAGGAGATCGCAGGTACAGAAACGGTGAAAAGGAAATCCGAGCTGGAATATTTTGAGGAATTTTTTGAACTGCAGAATAACCAGCCCATGAATGAAGAACAGCGGAAATATTCCGAAGATCTGATCCGTAAGATCCAGGAGGTGAAACAATGAGACCGGAAAAACTGACCATCAGTGCCTTCGGGCCCTATGCAGACAAAACAGAGATTGATTTTTCAAAGCTTGGAGAGGGCGGTCTCTACCTGATCACCGGTGACACCGGAGCGGGAAAAACTACGATCTTTGATGCGATCACCTTTGCGTTATATGGAAGAGCCAGTGGAGAGGTAAGGGAATCCGCCATGTTCCGGAGTAAGTATGCAAAAGATTCCACGGAGACTTTTGTGGAGCTTGTTTTTTCCTATCAGGGGAAAATCTATCACGTGCGCCGGAGTCCGGAATATATGGCTCCGAAAAAAAGAGGCACCGGACAGACTCTTAGGAAAGCTGAGGCACAGCTGATCTATCCGGATGACCGGCAGCCGGTGACAAAGGCAAAAGATGTTACTGTGGCAGTGGAACAGCTTCTGGGACTGAGTTATGATCAGTTCACACAGATCGCAATGATCGCCCAAGGGGATTTCCAGAAATTACTTCTGGCAGGAACTACACAGAGAGGAGAGATCTTCCGACAGCTCTTTCACACAGGACTTTATCAGCAGATTCAGATGAAACTTAAGGATGCGTCAATAGCCAGATATAAGGAATATGATGAAATGCGCCGCAGTATTGCCCAGTATTTGGATGGAGTGAAAACGGAGACTGCTTCATGGCAGGAGGCAGAGGAATTTGACGAACTGAAAAAGATAAAATTCGAGGGAAAACTGGAGCGGAGTCTGGAACTTCTGAAGCAGTTTCTGGAATATGGTGAAGCACAGGAAAAAGAGCTCCGGGAAAAAGAAGACTCGCTTAATCAGGATATACGAAAATCAGAAGAGGCACAAAATCTTGTGGCTCAGAAACGAAATCTGGAGCTGAAAAAGAAAAAAGCGGAAAAAGATCTGGAAGAATTAACACCACTTCTACAGCTTGCAGTAGAAGTGGCGGAAAAATATAAAGATGCAGATCACAGATGTGAAGAGCTTGGAATCAGGATCCGTGAAAAAGAAGAAAAGCTGAAAAAATATCAGGAGCTGGAAAAGCTGAAAAAAGAGCTGGAAACAATCGAAGGAAAGCTTGAAACAGTCAGTGAAAAAAAAGAGAAGGATATTTCCGAAGAGCAGCTTTTGCAGAAAAAAGATGAGGAAGAAAAAAAACGCCTTTCAATACTGGCAGATGCAGGAGAAGAACTACAAAAATACAAGTTTGAGTACGATAAACTGGACAGTGAAAAACGAAGCTATGACAGCTGTCTGCTGACGGAAGAAGAGATCAAAAAAGAACAGAAACAGATAGATGGATGGCAGGAAGAAATCATCCGGAAAGAAACGCAGCAGAAGGAAGAGCTGGAGCAGCAAAAGAAAGACAAGGCGCTGTTGGACAGCGCGGAGCTGGAACTTCAGAAGGCAGAGACGAAAAAGACAGAAGGGCTTCGGAAAAAGAAAGAATTAGAAGGACTGATTGCTCTGGTTAAGGAGTTTCAAGGGGCTTATAATGCCACGAAAGAGCAGCAGGAAAAATATAAGATTTCCATTGAAAAAGTACAAAAGCAGAGAGAAGTTTACCAGAAACTGTTTCAGAGTTTTCTGGACGCGCAGGCAGGGCTCCTGGCGCAGGAACTGAAAGAGGGTTGCCCATGCCCGGTATGTGGTTCTTTCGAGCATCCGCGTCCGGGAATACTTCCCAAAGGACAGGTTGTGGATCAGGAAATCCTGGACAGAGAGAAACAAAAACTGGACAGACTGGAGAATGACGCAAATACGCAGAGTGTGGAAGTAGGAAAACGAAAAGAACGCCAGAAAACATTATGGCATCAGATCCAGAGGGAGGCACAAGAGCTTTTACATGAGACGGAATGGAAAAAGCTGATCCCTTTGCTGAAAGAAAAACAGGACCAATGTGAAAAGCAGCTGGCAGACAGCGAGGAAGAGATTCGCATAGCAATAGAACGTAAAAAAAAGAAGAACGAAACAGAAACGTGGATCGAAAAGCTGGAAACAGAGATCGTTCAGTTACAGGAAGAGAAAAATCAATGTGACAGAAAACAGGCCGGTCTTCAGACAAGAGACGTGGAAAACAAAAAGCAGCAGCAGATAACAGCAGAAGAGATCCGAAAACTGATTCAGAAAAGTCTGGTGTCAGGAAATGGAGAAGTGACGGACAACACAGCTGCAGGATTTGAAAGACAGATACAGGATATGCTCAGCTGCCTGTCAGAAAAAGTTCAGGGAAAGGAAAAAGAAGCAAAACAGAAACAGGATCTTGAGAAGCTGATCATAGAAAGAGAAAAGACTCTGAAAGAACTGGGAAGAGTTATCAATGAAGCTGTACAGGACATCGTACGTCTGGAAACAGAGAGGAAGAATAAAGCACAGAAAGTGGATGAGCTGAACGAAGAGATCGGAGAAGGTGGAAAAGAATCTCTGGAACAGGAAATAAAAACACAGAGGAAGCTGTATGAAGAGCTGAAAGAAAGCAGCAGAAGAGCTCAACAGAAATTACAGGAGATCCGGGCGGAAAAGGAAAGAATAACAGCGGTTGTAAAAAACTTTGAGGAGCAGAAAAAAGAAATCGGAGAAGTAGATGAGGATGCGCTCAGAGAGCAGTACAGCCGTTTTAGGGAAGAGAAAACACAGCTTTCGGAAAAACGAAAAGCACTTTTTTCTGTTCAGAAGGGAAATGAGGAAATATATCATAAAGTGCAGGTACGTCAGACGGAAATGACTGCGGCGGAAAAAGAATATGTCTGGATGAAAAATCTTTCGGATACAGCCAATGGAAAACTGAACGGAAAGGCAAAGATCGAGCTGGAAACTTATATCCAGATGGCATATTTTGACCGGATCCTGCGAAGAGCCAATCTCCGTCTTATGACCATGAGTAGCGGTCAGTACGAACTGAAACGCCAGGAGCAGAGCAAAAATCAGAAAGAAAAAGCAGGTCTCGATCTGAATGTCATAGATCACTATAACGGAACAGAACGAAGTGTAAAGACATTGTCCGGTGGGGAATCCTTCCAGGCATCTCTGTCCCTTGCACTGGGCCTGTCTGATGAGATCCAGGCCTGCGCAGGGGGAATCCGGCTGGATTCCATGTTTGTAGATGAAGGATTCGGATCCTTGGATGAGGAATCCCTGGAACAGGCCCTGAAAGCCCTGACAAGTCTGGCCGACGGAAAACGTCTGGTAGGAATTATCTCACATGTGTCAGAATTGAAGGAACGGATCGAAAATAAGATCATCGTCACCAAAAAATGTGGTGGGGATGGTGTGGGAAGCAGTATAAAAATTCAGTGAAAACGGCAGGAAATCTTCCGATAATCATTGGGAGTCATACCAGTTTGCTGCTTGAAAATACGGCTGAAGTAACGAAAATTGGGATATCCTACCATGTGGGATATCTCATTTACGTGATAGGAAGAAGTTTTCAGCAATTCTTTAGCTTTCTGGATACGCAGATCGGTAAGAAGATCCGTAAAATTTTTGCCGGTTGTCTGTTTGATCAGTCTGCTGATATAAGGAGTACTTCGGTTAAATTCATCGGCGATACTGTATAGGCTCAGAGGTTTTTCATAATTTGCGCGGATATATTCAATCAGCTGACTGGTCAGGTAGTTGTTTTTATTAATTTTATCAGTATTCAGAAGGCCTGCAATCTGAAACATCCAGTCCTGAAATATTTCAGTCTTTTTTTCCGGAAGTGAGGAGGTTGAAAAAAGCTCTTTCTGTGTTTTGGTGATCTGACGTACCGAATCTGACAGTTCCGTGGAAGCTGACTGAAAAAAAGAAAGAAAAAGAGTCATAAAACTATACATAAAACTGTTGAACTCATCAGGAGTTTGCCGGGTGAAAAACTGGGAGATCTCATCAAAATGCCTTTGAATCATTGTTTTGTCACCGGAAGACAGGGAATTGAGAAGAACCTGAAAATAGTTGGATTTTTCATACATGACAGCAACGGGGTTGGTTTCCAGATCACGGTAGAGCATGACAAAATGACTGGAATTTTTCAGGGTATTAAAAATTTCTACAGTCTGGCTTCGAAGCAGGGGAATTTCAGACAGATTCTCAGAGTGACTGCTGATGGCTGCGGACATGAGAACGTGATTCTTTTTTAGTTCCCCATGTATGAAATTAGTTATTTTTGTAAGTTGTTTTTCATCAATGTCCGGACATAAGGAATACAAAGCGTTTCCATAAGAAAAAATAAGAGCTCCCGGAATCTGTTCCTGAAGATAATGTTCGGCGATATGCGTAAAGTAATATTCTTTTTCCAGATCTTTTGAAACTGTTGTAGAACATTTGCAGTATAAAAGGTAATAGCTTTTAATATGATCCAGGCGGAGCATGGTGACTTCTTCATGAAAAGAAGAAGAAAGGGAAGTGGTGTTCCTGAAAAGTAACCGTTCAAAAAAATCTTTTTGAAGATTTCTGATATTTTCTTTTAGATAGGATTCATATTTTTTGCGCATGATCGCCTGATTTTTCCGTTCGGTGATAGTATGTATAGCTTTCAATACGGATTCTTTCAGGACGTTTTCGTCTACTGGTTTTAGGATATAATCGAAAACATGGTTTTTAATCGCTGTCTGTGCATACTTGAAATCAGAAAAACCGGTAATCAGTATTACGATCTTATCTGGAAAATTATTATGCACGAAAGAAGAAATATACAGGCCGTCTTTTCCTGGCATACGGATATCCGTAAGAATGATATCTGGTTGCTGAGAGGATATGATCTCCAGTGCTTTTGCTGCATTGTCAGAAGTAAAAATATTCTCTTTTTCTGTAAAAATCTGTGAAATATACATTTTAAGTTTTTCCAGGATGATCTTTTCATCATCAACGATCAGAATTTTCATTTTGTCAGGTCCTCCCTTTGATGTATTTGTGGAATACGGATCGTAACACACACAGAAGTACGGTCTTCCATATTTTCAAGAAGCAGTCCATAGGAATTTCCGAATTGGGACCGTAGCCGCATCTGAATATTTATAAGCCCAATGCTTTTCTGGTCGGAAAAAGAAGTTTGTGATACAGAGTGAATCTTTTCAATTACCTGGTGAGAAAACAGGGGGCCGGTGTTATAGACTTTGATCAGTACATCGTCTTTAAAAGTAAATAATTGAATAGAAAGAAAGCCATTTTCCACAGATTCACTGATACCATGTATGATAGCGTTTTCAACGACCGGCTGTATGATCAGTTTTGGGATATACAGATCTTCCATGGGATCGTTACATTCGATCAGAAAAAGAAGCCGATCCTGGAAACGCATTTTCTGAATATCCAAATATTCTCTTACGTAATTAAGATCTTCTGAAATAGGAAGAAGATCAGGGCCTTTGATGCTCATTCGCATGATATCAGCCAGTTTTGGAACGATATCTGTGATTTGCGCTGTTTTTCCAAGAGATGCCAGGCTTGAGATACAGTCCAGGGTATTGTAAAGAAAATGTGGGTTGATCTGTGCCTGAAGCGTTTTCAGCTCTGCGTTTTTTAGAAGAATCTGTTGTTCCGTGATCTTCTTTCCGGATTCCTGAAGGCGCAGGAGCATATGGTTGTATTCCTTTGTCAGCTCAGAAAATTCGTTGCTGGAAACTGTGTGGATCAGGGCGGTTTCATCGGCAACAGAAGTTTGTTTTAACTTAGTGATAAAAACCTGAAATTCCTGGGATATGGTTCTTGAAATCTGAATAACAGCGAAAACCAGTATCAAGAGAAAAAATATGGAAATAACCAGTAGCTGACGCCATACACGATTGATCGAATGAAATGCGCCGGTTGTGTTGAGAAGCCCTCCGATTTGTAAGAAATCGTTTACAGAATAGCGGATGGCATAAAAATTACTATTCCCCCTGTGGGAGTGATAATTCATATTCATGCTGGCTGTGACGGATGGGGCATAGGGGGAAGTTGTATATACCAGGTCACTATTTTGAAAAAGGGAATAATAACTATATTCAGAATCCTGATGCTCCGTGATCATATCCTCCATAAACCGGATATTGATCTCAGTCAGTAAAATACCGATCTTCTTTTCCGGTTTCTGAATGTCAAAAATATTTTTGGCAGCAGTGATGGTATAAGGTTCCTTTGGAGAATAGTAATAACAGAGAGTTCCCTTTGGTTGTTTTAGATACTCACTGAGCTGCTCCAGTTTTTGCTCCTGTTGTTCCAGGGTGGAATTATAAATAGTCTGATTGGAAATGATCCCATTATCGGTCAGAACAATATAAACCCGTTGAATTTTAGACTGAGCACCTAAAAGATATGTGGAGAAAAGGGTGTTACACTGGGACTGAACTTCTTCCGGACTGAGCTTTTTATCTGCATAGGAATGGATCAGAGACTGAATTTCTGTTCCGTAAAGCAGCAGATCAATGTTGGAGTTCAGTGAGGAAAAATAACTGGCTGTATTTTTTGCGATAGACAGAGTATTCTCTTCATGTTCCAGAAGAATATTGTTACGGGATTCTTTTACATAAATCATATAAAAAGAAGATAATAAAATGATATAACTGAGAATCACAACTGGAAGAACGATGACAAGAATTCGAAATTTTATAGAGTGTTCTTTAAATTTTGCAGTAATAGAAAACAATTCTTACCCCTCCTTTCGGTATTATTATATAATGATGAGTAAAAAAAACCAATACATATTATGAAAAGTGACACATAATGTCAAGAAGTGTGCACTGTTTTGATATTAAAAATTATAATATAATGAGTTCATCAAAAAAGAACGGAGGGTTTACAAATGAAGAGAAGAAAGGTGACAGCGTGCGCAATGGCAGCGCTCATGGCAATGGGGCTTGTTGGAACAGTGATGCCGGTTTACGCAAAAAGTAATCTGAAAAATGTAGACGATGTAGTTGAGATCAAGATGGCAGTGTGGACTTCCGGAGCTGCGGATATTTACAATAAAGCAGCGGAAGGGTTTAATCAGACTCATGATAATATAAAATTATCTGTGGAGATGCAGTCCGGAGATTATAACCAGTATCTTGGAGCAAAGACAGCGGCAAAAGATCTGCCGGATCTTTTTGAAGTAAGTTCTTATTCTCAGGTATATGATTTTGCACAGAACGGGCTGCTGGCAGACGTAAGCGATCATGAGTTTGTGGACAAACTTTATGACAATGCAAAAGAAGCAGTTACTTATGATGGCAAAGTGTGGGGATTTCCACAGATGTATGAATGGTGGGGTGTACTTTATAATAAAGATCTTTTTAAAAAAGCAGGAATTGAAAAAGTGCCGGAAACTTTTGATGAGATGAAAGCAGTCTGTGAAAAACTTCAGGCTGCGAATATTACACCATTTACCGCTATTTATAAAGATAACTGGACAGTAAGTCAGGAATTCTGCTCCTTATTCGGAGGAGTACTTGGTGGAAAAGATAAGATCGACAGCTGGCTGGATTCCATGAATAAGGGAGAAGGGAGCTTTAAGGTGGATGGCGTAGACAGAGTCTTTGATTTTATGGATCTTATGAAAGAAAATTCCGGACAGAATTATATGGATTCGGATGCGGCCACAGGATTTTATGCATTTGCAAACCAGGAAGCAGCAATGATCTTTCTTTCAGATGCGGCAACGATTTCTGTAGGAAGTGTAACACAGGATCTTCCCATCGGATTTTTTGCAGTTCCAGTAAGTGATAACGCAGATGATGCAGAAGTTGTGGCATGTGCAACAGATGCGATCGTGGCCAACGCAAACGGGGAACACTTGGATGAAGCCCTGGAAGTGCTTGATTATATCGGAGATGGCGGGGACTGGCTGAAAACAGTGACCAACAGCTACGGCGGCTTTATGGCTTGCATGGACATTGAAGCAGATGATGAAATTGCAAGTAAGGATTATTATAAAGATCTGAAAGCGTATATGGATGCAGGAAAGGTCAGAAGTACTTTGTGGAATCAGCTTCCAAGCGGAGCAAGCGATGTTCTGGGCGATGATGTTCAGGGATATTTTGCAGGAATAACCGATGAAGATCAGACACTGGATGCTCTTGATGAAGGATTTAAAAAGCTTGCAGAAGAATAAACACACAGGAAAACAGGCGGACTTTTAAAAGTCCGCCTGCTATATACGGGGGTAGGAAACATGTCGGACATTTTATACAGAAAACAGAAAAAATATTATTTCCTTCTTGTGCTGCCGGCACTGTGTATTTATACTTTTGCGCTGGCAGGACCGTTAATTTTTGGAACGATCCCGAATTCGTTTTTCAGTTGGAATCTGATCAAAGGAACGCATAACTGGATCGGAATAAAAAACTTTGTCGATTTGGTTCATGATAGAGATTTTATACAATCTATGTTTTTGACGTTTAAACTTGCAGTGGTTACGATTGTTCTGACCAATGTACTGGCTTTTTTTATAGCTCTGGCGTTGAATACACATATTTTCGGTAAGCCAGTGATCCGGGCGTTCTTTTTTATTCCGAATATTATCAGTGGAGTTATGATCGCCCTGGCGTGGACATTTATTTTTCAGAAAGTAACGCCAATAATTGGAGAACTTTTACATTCGGAAGCAGTAACAGGGTTTAGCTGGTTCGGGAGTTCAACGGCAGCATTTGCGGCGGTATCAGTGGTTACCGTGTGGCAGGGCCTGGGATTTTTGATGATCCTTTACATCACAGGTTTGCAGTCGATTCCTCTTGATGTGATGGAAGCGGCATGCATTGACGGATGTGTGGGACTGAATCGTATTATAAAAATCCAGCTTCCGCTTCTGATGCCAACGATTACGATCAATCTGTTTGTATCTATTGCAAATGCATTTAAAGCATTTGATATTAACTACGCTTTAACCGGCGGCGGACCTTCAAAAACAACACAGACGATCGCCATGAATATTTATGATGACGCATTTGGAACTTTTAATATGGGGTATGGCTGTGCGAAATCGGTGATCCTGTTTTTGATCATAGCAGCAATTTCCTTGATTCAGCTTAATATTACTAGAAAAAGAGAGGTGCAGTCATAATGACATGGAAAAAGAAAATTGCAGGTACCGCAGCAATGTTTATATTAGGCTTTATTTTTATTTTACCGGTATTGTGGATCGTTATGAATTCAATTAAAACAAGTCCGGAAATTGCGGCTGATTTTCTGGCATTACCAAAGTCTTTATATCTTGATAATTTTAAAAATGCCATGGAAAGCATGAATTTTTTAGTTGCATTAAAAAATTCTGTTGTGATTACATTGGGAGCTATGCTGGGAGGGCTGTTCGTATCGTTTGCCGGTGCTTTCGGAATCTCACATCTTCGTGGGAAAATCTCACAGAATCTGTATCTGTATTTTGTTTTCGGACAGATCGTGCCGTTTCATGCAGTTATGATTCCTATTTCTGTACTTGCTACAAATACCAATCTTACCAATTCCCTTGGAGGAATTATCATTCTTGATATTGGATTCTTCTGTGCGTTTGGAATTCTGACGTTTACGGGATTTTTGAAAAATGTACCTCGGGAGCTGGAAGAAGCAGCCGCAATAGATGGATGTGGAGTTTTTCGAATTATGACGCAGATCGTATTTCCACTTGTTAAACCAGCAACGGTTACCATTGGTGTATTGTTTTTTATGTGGTCCTGGAATGACTTTCTGCTTCCCAGTATTCTCATTGGAGACAGTGAACTGAGACCGCTGACGGTAAATCTTTTCATGTTCAGAAGTGCTACCAGCACACAGTGGAATCTGTTTATTGCAGGACTTACCTTGTGTATTATTCCCACAATTATCCTTTACATCTGTGCACAAAAATATATTACAAGCGGACTGACAATGGGAGCTGTAAAATAAAGGAGGAATGAAGATGCAGTTATTCAGGATCATTCCGTTGGAAAAAGATCTGTGGGCGATCAATGAAATAGATAAGACGGTTATGTATGTGATAAATGGAACAGAAAGAGCTCTTCTTCTGGATACGGGACTGGGACTTACCGATTTAAAAGAAGAAGTTTTGAAACTTTGTGGAGAAAAATCTCTGATTGTTGTAAATACTCATGCTCATGTGGATCATAATTCAGGAAATTATCAATTTGAAGAAGTATGTGTGGGAAGGTATGACGAACCTTTTTCCCATCAGATCGTAGACCAGGAGCTGAGAGAAATGTCTGAGCTCATGTTCTTTGAAATTCCTGAAAAAGAGGGATTTTCGTTTGAAATGTGGAATCCCGGACCGGCAAGAAAAATCTGTACAGTCAGGGATGGGGATATCTTTGATCTGGGAGATAAAAAACTTAAAGTTCTGGAAGTTCCCAGTCATACCCTGGGGTGTATTGCATTGTTTGAGGAGAAGAAAGGATGGCTTTTTACAGGAGATATCATGCTCACCTGGGAAGTGTGGGGACATTTGAATCCTGGAAAAAGTCCGCTTGCCCCATCTGCTTCTTTGCGTGTATACTATGAAAGCCTTTTAAAATTGAAGAAAATCAGAAAAAAAGTAAGCAGCGTTTTTCCTGCTCATGTCTGCGAAAAAGAAAAAGACTGTTATAAAAAGTATGCGTTATCTCCAGAAATTATAAATATATATTGTGACGGAATTGAGAAAATATTTTCAGGAGAACAGAAAGGTGAACCTTATTTTCATATGGTCGAAAACGGAAGTGTTGTGAAATTTACAACAGGTGGTATTGTCTATCAGAAAGATAGGATGAATTAAATAGGAAAATATCGGCAAGTTGATTGATTATAGATTCCCTCAAAAAAATCCCCTGTACGGTTCGGCGTTTGTACGTAGATCCGGCACAGGGGATTTTGGTGTTTATAAGATCAGACTTTCTGATATTCTTTCTTTTTCTCAGCCTTGGCTTCGCAGGTAAGCTCAACACCAAGCTTACGGAAGCTGATCACATCCACATCGGAAAGCATTACGGAAGTATGAGCCTGGCATCTACGGAGATTCGGGATCTGTTCCAGGGCAAGGCGTGCGGCATCGCTGGTTGCGGCACTCATGGAAAGGGCGATCAGAATCTCATCAATGTGAAGACGTGGATTTTTGCTTCCAAGATATTTGGTCTTCAGCTGCTGGATCGGATGGATGGCATCCGGAGAGATTACATGAAGCTCGTGATCGATTCCTGCCAGCTCTTTCAGGGCATTGAGAAGAAGAGCAGCGGATGCGCCGAGAAGATCGGAGGTTTTTCCGCATACGATCTTTCCGTCAGGAAGTTCCATAGCGGCGGCAGGGCCATTGGTTGCTTTTTCTTTTTCGAGGGCAGCCGGAACAACCTTACGGTCCGTGATCTCTGCATGAGCCTGCTGGAGAAGAAGCTCGATCTTACGTACCTCATTCTCTGTGCCGGAGCCGGAAACCAGAGCGTTCATGCTCTTATAATAACGGCGGATGATCTCCTGGCGGGAAGCCTCCTGGCATACTTCATCGTCAACGATGCAGTTACCTGCCATGTTGACACCCATATCTGTCGGAGATTTATAAGGGCAGCTGCCCATGATCTTCTCAAACATGGCCTGTACAACAGGGAAAACTTCTACGTCACGGTTGTAGTTGACGGTAGTTTTGCCGTAAGCCTCCAGATGGAACGGGTCGATCATGTTGACATCGTTCAGATCCGCAGTGGCAGCTTCGTAGGCAAGGTTTACCGGATGTTTCAGAGGAAGGTTCCAGATTGGGAAGGTCTCAAATTTTGCATAGCCGGCTTTTACTCCTCGTTTGTATTCGTGGTAAAGCTGGGAAAGGCAGGTTGCCATCTTTCCACTTCCTGGTCCCGGTGCTGTGATCACGACCAGAGGTCTGGTAGTTTCAATATAATCATTCTTTCCATAACCCTCGTCACTTACAATAAAGGAAGTGTTGCTTGGATAGCCGGGGATCAGGTAAAGCTTGTAGACACGGATTCCCAGTTTCTCCAGACGTTTTTTGAAGAGATCGGCGCTTTCCTGACCGGAGTACTGTGTGATGCATACGCTTCCCACATACAGGCCACGGCTTGAAAACTCATCCATAAGACGGAGTACATCTTCGTCATAGGTGATTCCAAGATCGCCACGTATTTTATTCTTGTCAATGTCATTGGCACTGATAACAATAACGATCTCCGCCTGATCAGAAAGCTGCATCAGCATGCGGAGCTTGCTGTCCGGTTCAAAACCCGGAAGAACACGGGATGCATGGTAGTCGTCAAACAGTTTGCCGCCGAATTCAAGATAAAGCTTGTTGCCGAACTGACCGATTCTTTCACGGATGTGTTCTGACTGCATTTTCAGATATTTGTCATTATCAAAACCTATTTTCATTTGTCTGATTTCCTCTCCTCTTTAATTTTCCAATTCACTGGGAACAGTATACTACAACTTTACGTTCACTGGCAATATCCAATGCGGTGTTTTTTCGATGGTATTTTTGTAATCTCGCAGTTGATTTATATGGTTTTTCTCTTTATAATAAAGAAATGACAAGAGGAGGAAAAAAATGAATAATCAACTGAATAATGATCAGGACGGGAAGCGACCTGACAACAAAGATCCCAGGCAGGGATCAGGTAAAAATCATCAGTCGATTCTGGCTTTTCTGATATGCCTCCTGGTCACACTGGTGTGCTTCGCGTTGTTTACCAATATGCTGAAGGATAACAGCAGTGAGATCTCCTATGATAAATTTATCGATATGGTGGATAAGGACCAGGTTAAGGAAGTAACGATCCAGTCCAGTACATTGACGATCGTACCCAAGAAAAAGAATTCCAAGTACGAGGATATGAGCTATTACACCACGAAGACCGAAGACAGTACAGCACTTACCAAGAGACTGGAAGGAAAGGGAATCAAGTTTGAGACCGATCCGCCGGATGTTTTTGGTGAATTTGTTGCAATGATCCTGAGCGTGGTTCTGCCGACACTGCTTCTGTTCGGACTTCTGATGTTCTCCATGCGCCGCATGAACAAAGGCGGCGGGATCATGGGCATGGGCGTAGGCAAGAGCAAAGCCAAGGCATATGTGCAGCAGGAAACGGGCGTTTCCTTTAAGGATGTGGCAGGTCAGGATGAAGCCAAGGAATCTCTCCAGGAAGTTGTGGATTTTCTTCACAACCCCGGAAAATACACAGCCATCGGAGCCAAGCTGCCTAAGGGCGCACTTCTTGTAGGCCCTCCGGGAACCGGTAAGACATTACTTGCCAAGGCAGTTGCAGGTGAAGCGCAGGTACCGTTCTTCTCTCTTTCCGGCTCGGAATTTGTGGAGATGTTTGTGGGCGTGGGTGCCTCACGTGTCCGTGACCTTTTCGAGGAAGCCAAGAAGAATGCTCCGTGTATTGTATTTATCGATGAGATCGATGCCATTGGTAAAAGCCGTGATTCCCGCTATGGCGGCGGAAATGATGAGCGTGAGCAGACATTGAACCAGCTGCTTGCGGAGATGGATGGCTTTGATACATCCAAGGGACTTCTGATCCTTGCTGCGACAAACAGACCGGAGGTTCTTGATCCGGCTCTTCTCCGTCCGGGACGTTTTGACAGACGTGTGATCGTTGACAGACCGGATCTTAAAGGAAGGGTGGATATCCTGAAGGTACATGCCAAGAACGTGCTTCTGGATGACACCGTTGATTTTGAAGCTATTGCACTTGCAACTTCCGGTGCGGTAGGCTCTGATCTTGCCAATATGATCAATGAAGCTGCGATCCTTGCAGTCAAGAAGGGACGTAAAGCTGTATCACAGAAGGACCTGGAGGAATCCGTAGAGGTAGTTCTGGTGGGAAAAGAGAAGAAGGACCGTATCTTAAGCAAACAGGAACGCCGGATCGTATCCTACCATGAAGTCGGACACGCACTGGTAAATGCACTCCAGAAGGATGCGGAGCCTGTACAGAAGATCACCATCGTACCCCGTACCATGGGAGCACTGGGTTACGTTATGCAGGTACCTGAGGAAGAAAAATATCTCAACACCAAGAAAGAGCTGGAAGCTATGCTGGTAGGCTATCTTGGCGGACGTGCTGCAGAGGAGATCGTTTTTGACACAGTCACTACAGGTGCTGCCAATGATATTGAGCAGGCTACCAAGGTGGCCAGAGCCATGATCACACAGTATGGTATGTCTGAGAAGTTCGGACTGATGGGACTTGCTACACAGGAGAATCAGTATCTCAGCGGAAGAGCAGTTTTAAACTGTGGTGATGATACCGCAACAGAGATCGATCATGAGGTGATGAAGCTTCTCCACCATTCCTATGAGGAAGCCAAGAGGATCCTTGGAAGTCACAGAACAGAGATGGATAAGATCGCGGAATATCTGATCCGCAAGGAAACCATTACAGGTAAAGAGTTCATGAAGATCCTCCGTGCAGTTCAGCAGGGCCTGGATATCCCGGAGAATCTGGATGATCTGGTACTTTCCGAGGATGAAAAAGAAGTGTCCAATAAACAGGACATTGAAACGATTGCAGAAAATAACGAGGCAGCAAAAAATACAGAATCGGTTCCGCTCAGACCGGAGATATCCGGACAGGAACTGACAGAGGATATGCAGGCATCGGAGAAAATAGCAGGATCTGCTCAGACAACAGATGCCGATCATACAGAAACAGAAGAAAAGCCGGGATCACAGGCATAAAACAGATCATAAGAAAACCGGGAGAAATCCCGGTTTTCTTATTACTGTAATGGTAAAACAGGAGAATAAAGTATGTTCATAATCGAGGAAGAATTAAAGAAGCTTCCGGCAAAACCGGGAGTTTATATCATGCATGGCGAGAAAGACGAAATCATCTATGTGGGAAAAGCCATCAGCCTTAAGAATCGTGTGCGCCAGTATTTCCAGAGCAGTCGTAATAAAGGTGCCAAGATTGAACGGATGGTTACACATATTACCAGATTTGAGTACATTATTACGGATTCGGAGCTGGAAGCCCTTGTGCTGGAGTGTAATCTTATCAAGGAACATCGTCCGAAATATAATACCATGCTCAAAGATGACAAGAGCTATCCGTTTATTAAGGTGACAGTTCATGAGCCATACCCGAGAGTGCTTTTTGCCAGGAGAATGAAAAAGGACAAGGCAAAATATTTTGGTCCCTATACAAGCGGCGGAGCAGTAAAGGACGTGATCGAACTGGTGCGGAAGCTGTATCAGGTACGCTCCTGCAACCGCAGTCTTCCGAGAGATACCGGAAAGGACCGGCCCTGTCTGTACTATCATATGAAGCAGTGCAAGGCACCCTGCCAGGGATATGTCAGCCAGGAAGAATACCGGAAGAATATCAATAAGGTGATCAAATTTCTGAATGGAGATTTTCAGGACGCCATTAGTGAGCTGATGGAAAAAATGCAGAAAGCTTCGGAGGAAATGCGCTACGAAGATGCTATGGAATACCGGGACCTGATCAGCAGTATCCGGAAGATCGGGGAACGTCAGAAGATCACCGGCTACGGGCAGGAGGACAGGGACATCATTGCAGTAGCCATGGATGACAGTGAAGACCTCAGGGATCAGGATGCGGTTGTCCAGGTGTTTTTTATCCGAGATGGCAGGCTGATCGGCAGAGATCATTTTTATCTCCGTGTGGCAAAGGGCGATACAAAGGCGCAGGTCCTTTCCAGCTTTCTGAAACAGTTTTATGCGGGAACGCCATTTATCCCATCTGAGATCATGCTGCAAAGTGAGATCGAAGATGCAGATATCATCGAGGAGTGGCTGTCAGGAAGAAGAAAGCAGAAGGTACACATCCGGGTCCCGAAGAAGGGAACCAAGGAAAAGCTGGTAGAACTTGCCCTAGAAAATGCCCGTATGGTACTTGCCAAGGACAGAGAACGGATCAGGCGGGAGGAAGGACGAACCATCGGAGCTGTTCACGAGGTGGAAGAATGGCTGGGTTTGAAAAATGTGGTGCGCATGGAAGCTTACGATATTTCCAATATCAGTGGCTTTGAGTCTGTGGGATCCATGGTAGTTTATGAAAAAGGCCGTCCCAAACGCAGTGATTACCGTAAGTTCAAGATCAAATGGGTACAGGGACCCAACGATTATGCCAGCATGGAAGAGGTTCTGACCCGAAGGTTCACTCATGAGAGTAACGGAGAATTTGACAGCTTTGCAAGGCTTCCGGATCTGATCCTGATGGATGGTGGAAGAGGGCAGGTAAATATCGCTCTGAAGGTGCTGAATGAGCTTGGGATAAGCATCCCGGTCTGCGGTATGGTCAAGGACGATCATCATCGGACGAGAGGCCTGTATTTCAACAATGTGGAGATCCCCATTGACACATCCGGCGAAGGCTTCCGCCTGATTACCAGGATCCAGGATGAAGCCCATCGGTTTGCCATTGAATACCATCGTTCCCTTAGGAGCAGGGAACAGGTCCATTCTATCCTGGATGATATCCCGGGGATCGGTGATACCAGGAGGAAAGCCCTTCTGCGTAAATTTAAATCTGTGGAAAATATCCGGGATGCATCGGAGGAAGAACTGGCACAGACAGAGAGCATGAATGCCAGAAGCGCCCGTCAGGTCTATGAATTTTTTCATAAATCCTGATGCTGCATTGCAGTTTCAGCAGTGATTGTGTATAATTGAAGATAAGGTGTCTCACGCCCCGGTAAAACGGCAGTGAGAATGCAAACTTTCAGCGAAAAGGAGACAAAAGTATGAAGGGTGTACAGTTGACAAAGATGGTACAGGAACTGGAGCTTAATAATCTGACTCCGGAGATCGACCTGTCAGGCATCGTGATCAAGACTGCGGAGATCAACAGACCTGCGCTTCAGCTTACCGGATATCTGGAGCATTTTGCCAATGAACGAGTTCAGATCATCGGATATGTAGAGTATACGTATCTGATGCAGCTTAATGAGGAGGAGAGACGTTTTAAATATGAACGTTTCATTTCCAGCAAGATCCCATGTGTTATTTTCAGTACCATGACTCGTCCGTCTCAGGACATGATCGATCTGGCTGTTAAATATAATGTTCCGACATTCGTGACAGAAAGAACAACTTCCAGTTTTATGGCAGAGATCATCCGTTGGCTGGGCGTGCAGCTTGCACCATGTATTTCTATTCATGGTGTGCTGGTTGATGTTTACGGCGAGGGAATCCTGATCACAGGTGAGAGCGGTATCGGTAAGAGTGAGGCAGCCCTGGAGCTGATCAAGAGAGGTCATCGTCTTGTCAGTGATGATGTTGTTGAGATCCGTAAGGTCAGTGACGTAACACTGGTGGGATCTGCGCCGGATATCACACGTCACTTTATCGAACTTCGTGGTATCGGTATCATCGATGTAAAAACACTGTTCGGTGTTGAGAGCGTTAAGGATACCCAGTCTATCGATCTCGTGATCAAGCTTGAGGAGTGGGACAGAGACAAGGAATACGATCGTCTTGGACTGCATGAGGAGTATACAGAGTACCTTGGAAATAAGGTAGTATGCCATTCTCTTCCGATCCGTCCGGGCCGTAACCTGGCGATCATCGTTGAGGCAGCGGCTGTCAATCACAGACAGAAGAAGATGGGATACAATGCGGCAGAGGCTCTGTACAAGCGTGTACAGGCAAATCTTGCGAAAAAAAGAGAAAATCCGGATGACGAAGAATAAGAGAGGGTAAGAAATGGGAACATATTGTTTTGGAATCGATGTAGGTGGAACAACTGTAAAATGCGGACTTTTCCGCACGGATGGTACTCTTGTTGAGAAATGGGAGATTCCAACCCGTAAAGAAAACAATGGAGATCAGATCCTTCCTGATGTGGCAGCAGCAGTAAATGCCAAGATGGAAGAAAAGGGTATCTCCAAAGAGGAGGTGGAAGGCGTCGGGATCGGTGTTCCGGGACCGGTAAACTCCAAAGGCGAAGTATCACGTGCAGTAAATCTCTTCTGGGGATATAAGAACGTTGTGGGAGAGATGGAAGAACTTACAGGTCTTCATGCGGAAGCCGGAAATGACGCCAATGTAGCGGCATTGGGAGAGGCATGGAAGGGTGCTGCAGCAGGCTCCTCCGATGTGATCATGGTCACACTTGGAACAGGTGTAGGCGGTGGTATCATTGTTGATGGAAAGATCGTGACCGGACATCACGGAGCTGGCGGTGAGATCGGACATGCCAATGTGGATCATCATGAAACAGAATCCTGCAACTGCGGAAACAGGGGCTGTCTGGAACAGTATGCTTCTGCGACCGGAATTGTCCGCATGGCAAAAAAAGAGCTTGCAGCTTCCGGTGAGAACAGTGTTCTCAGAGATGCCGAAGAGATTTCAGCAAAAGCAGTTCTGGACGCATTTAAGGAGAATGATCCGGTAGCTGTAGCAACCATGGAAAAGGTCGGAGAGCAGCTGGGTGGTGCTCTTGCCATTATTTGCTGTGTGACAGATCCGGAGACCATTGTTATCGGCGGAGGAGTTTCCAAGGCCGGACAGCCGCTTATTGACTGTATCCGGAAATATTACAGAGAGTATGCTTTTGAATCCTGCAAGGATACTCCTATCGTGATCGCGACACTTGGCAATGATGCAGGAATCTACGGTGCAGCCAAGATGGTACTTTAACCGAACCAGGGAAGTCCCCTGCTTCAAATGCGAAAAGTAATAAGCGGTGGGTGGGACTTGCCTGAACTGATAAACTGCGAGACAGTAAGAAGTTATTAAAAGTAAAAAAAGTGGTTTCCATATTTCAGGAAACCACTTTTTTTATATGTTGTTTATGAAAGATACCTATAATGGAGATCATTCATAATATTCTACTGGATCTTCGCCGGTGTCATAGCTGCCGTCATCGCCACCGGTATCATTGCTGTTATCATAGCTGCCGTCATCACCACCGGTGTTGTCGTCTGTTCCGGAATTGTCAGTATCATCACCGGTATTATCGGAACCGTCATCGGAATTGTCAGTATTGTCAGTGTCGGTGCTGTCAGTACTGTCCGGAGCTGCGCTTGGAATCGCTTCAGCTGCTGCATCGGTATCGGCGTCCGTATCTTCGTTATTATAATAGTCCTCTTCATCGTAATCGCTGCTGCCGTAGAAATGCTGATCACAGTATTCGGTGGGAAGACTGGAGATATCAAAATACTCTGTGATAGTCGGGCATCCGGATCTGGGAAGAAGACCGGTTTCTGCGCAGACACTGGCTTTTTCCACACTGGAAGGCATATCGAAATCTCTGTCCTCCAGGCCCTCGTGGATACGGGTCATAACCTTTTTCCAGAGGTTTTTGTGGAAGTTACGGGCATCTTCCGGAATTTTTTCGTTGTTGTCATAGCCGGACCATACTGCACAGGTGTAGTACGGTGTGTAGCCTACGAACCACAGGTCATTGTAGTCCTCTGTAGTACCTGTTTTTCCGGCTACAGTCATATTGTCCAGCTGGCAGGCGGTACCGGTACCTTTTTTTACAACGTCTTCCATGGCGCTTGTAAGAAGATAAGCGGTACTGTCTTTGATCACAGATCTGGAAACGGAGGAGTTCTCGATCAGAACATTTCCGTCATGATCAAGGATCTGTGTATAATAGATCGGTTTGATATAGTTCCCGCCATTAGCAATGGCTGCATATGCAGCACAAAGTTCCACGTTCTTGACACCTTTGGTGATACCGCCAAGAGCAGTAGCCAGGTTGGCGTCACTCCAGATATTTCCGTTGGCATCTTTATCTGCCTCAGTTCCGTGAGCTAGTGTGGTGAAACCGAAATCATCCAGATATTTAAGGCCGAGAGCCGGGGTAACCTGCTCCAGGCATTTAACAGCTACAACGTTGATGGAATTCTGGATCGCTTTGCGGATGGTGGTCTCGCCGCCGTAGCTTCTTGAGGCGTTGTTGACAGGAGATCCGTCCGGGTATTCGTAAGGCTCATCCATAAAGGTTGTAGCAAGTGTATCGCCTTTTTCGTTCAACGCAGGTGCATAGGTGGAAACGATCTTAAAGGTAGAACCAGGCTGTCTGGTCGTATCAGTGGCACGGTTCAGGGTCAGGCTGGCTGTTTTTTCGCCACGGCCTCCGATCAGGGCTTTTACGTAACCGGTATGCTGGTCAATGACAGTCATGGAAGACTGTGGCTGTGGCGCAAAGTTTACACGCTCAGATACTACGGTGCTTCCGTCTGCCAGGATGTTAGCCTTGTATTGATCCACATACTGCTGACCTTCTTCAGGAGAATCAAAGAGAAGATCAAATTCCGGATCCTGATCACGGAAATACAGCTGCAGCATTTCTTTGCTGTAGTTTGTTTGTTTTCCATCCGGGCTTTGTACAGTCAGTGCATAATCCAGTTCATACTGAACATTGGCCGGATAGTTATCAGGGTTTGCATATTCCTCATCAAGGATCTGCTGCATGTTGGAATCCAGGGTTGTCATGATCTTCAGACCACCGCTGTAAAGAAGATTGGTAGCCTGTGTCTTGGTATATCCTTTAATGTTCATCAGGTCGCTGATGACCTGATTGGTAACCTCATCTTCGAAATACGTGTAAACGGTACTTTCTTCTTCGGTGTTCTCAAGCTGTGCGGCCTGGATACGGGAATAAACGTCATCATTCAGTGCTGCATTATATTCATCCTGTGAGATGTAATTCTGATCCAGCATGTGATCCAGGACTTCCTTCCGTCTCTTGGAGTTTGCTTTTGGATTGGTGATCGGATTGAATTTGGTAGGGTTCTGCGTGATGCCGGCAAGGGTGGCACATTCAGAAAGGTTCAGATCCCATACGTCTTTGTTAAAGTATTTTTTGGAAGCGGCCTGTACACCGTAGGAACCTGCACCCAGGTTAATGGTATTCAGGTAATTCTCAAGAATCACATTTTTGTCATATTTTTTTTCAATCTGTACAGCAAGGTACTGCTCCTGGAATTTACGTGTGAAACGTTCCAGCTGTGTGGATTCGTTGGTCCAGTCAGTGAAAACATTATTCTTCAGAAGCTGCTGTGTGATGGTACTGGCACCCTCGGAAAAGTTACCGGTGGTGATCGCCTTCATTCCGGCACGTGCGATACCGCGGACATCAATACCGTTATGTTCATAAAAACGCTCATCCTCAATGGCTACCACTGCATGCTGCAGACTGACCGGGATCTGGTCCAGGGAGACCGGAAGACGGTTGGATGTAGGGGCTGAAAGCTGTCGGATCTGTGTTCCCTGGTCATCATACAGGAAGGTTGCATATCCGAGAGGTGAAATATCCACATCGTTGACGTCAGGTGCTCCGGCGATCACGCCCCGGAAGGAGCCGATACCAAGGCAGACAACCATGACGCAGACTGCGATCAGAGCTGTAAATAAAACCCGGATAAACGAAACATGTGCTCTTTTTTCCAGCATGGAAGTACGGGAGATCAGAGCATTCCGCTTCTTGGAAGTGGATCTTTTTCCGTAGTTCATAATATTCCTCCTTTATAATCCGTTTCATTATAACAAATATGGAAAGCCAAATAAAGCCTTAAAAAAAATTTCACAATTCATGATATCTTATACATTGTGCAATGAAGATAATTATTATACAATAAAGAAAACTCTGCCTGAAACAGAGGGTTGGATATAGATAACGGAGGCGTAAACCATGCTGGAACATTATAAAACCATATACGAAGGCGGCGAAGGTGAACTTGTGGAAAAAAAATCCCGTTTCATCGCAACCGTCCGTCCTGTGGAAACAGAAGAAGAGGCCCTTGCCTTTATCGAAGAAATGAAAAAAAAATACTGGGATGCACGTCATAACTGCTATGTATATTCCGTAGGGATGAACCGGGAAGCCACCCGCTGCAGTGATGACGGAGAACCATCCGGAACAGCCGGAAGGCCTATGCTGGATGTACTTCTGGGAGCCGGGATCTATAATGCGGCCATTGTGGTGACCAGATATTTTGGAGGTGTCCTTCTTGGGACAGGAGGGCTTGTGCGGGCATATTCCGGTGCAGTCCAGGCAGGACTGGCGGCAAGTACCGTCATTGAGAAGCATCATGGGATCTCTCTTCAGGTGACGACGGATTATACAGGGATCGGAAAGATCCAGTATATCGCAGGAGAAAGAAGTTTGCCGATCCTGGATTCCGAATATACCGACAAGGTTGTCCTGAAGCTTCTTGTGCCGGATGATCAGGTCGAAGAGGTGAAGAAGGCGATCACAGAAGGAACAAACGGAAGAGCCGGACTTGAGAAGGATGCAGAACTGTATTTTGCGAAAGTAAACGGAGAAGTGAAGACCTTCGAAAAGTAAAAGAAAAGAGAATGTCAGTATAAAAATACCCCGGGAAGAGGGCAGATGATCTGTGTTACAGTCTGCTCTTCGCGGGGCTTTTTTATTTCAGAAAATTATTCCTGTTAGCATTTCTCCGGTTCCGGATAATCCACACCAAAGGTATCAACAGTCATGGAGCTGATCTTCTGCTCGTCAAGAGGACGGTCACTGTAGTCCGTGTCTGTCTCTGCGATAGCATTTACAACATCCATGCCCTCAATGATCTGACCGAATGCAGCATAGCTTCCGTCAAGATGCGGAGCAGCCTTGTGCATGATAAAGAACTGGCTTCCGGCAGAGTTCGGATTCATGGCTCTTGCCATGGAGAGAACACCTGGTGTATGCTTCAGGTCGTTTTTGAAATGGTTCTGGGAGAACTCACCCTTGATGCTGTATCCCGGGCCACCCATACCGGTTCCGTCCGGGCATCCGCCCTGGATCATAAAGCCGTTGATGACACGGTGGAAGATCAGGCCGTCATAAAAGCCTTTTTTTACAAGGCTGATGAAGTTATTTACTGTGTTCGGGGCAACTTCCGGATATAATTCCGCTTTCATTACATCGCCATTATCCATTGTGATGGTAACGATAGGATTTGCCATAGTTTTCGCACTCCTTTTCAAAAAGTATTGTATTTCGCTGTTCGCTCTATTATAATATGCAAAGAATAATTGTGCAAGAAAAAGGTGGAAAATATGGTCATAGAAACGCATGATCCTGAGGAAACATTCGAGGTCGGAAGGACGATCGGAATGAATGCGAAGCCGGGACAGATCTACACACTGACAGGCGATCTGGGAGTTGGAAAAACCGTGTTCACACAGGGAGTGGCAGCAGGTCTTGGAATTACAGAACCTGTAAACAGCCCTACATTTACCATTATCCAGGAATATGAAGACGGACGTCTGCCATTTTATCATTTTGATGTATATCGTATCGGGGACCTGGAAGAAATGGAAGAGATCGGATACGATGATTATTTTTTCGGGCAGGGAATCTGTCTGATTGAATGGGCGGAACTCATTGAGGAGATCCTGCCGGAAAAAAGGATTGAAGTTACCATTGAAAAAGATCTTGAGAAGGGCTTTGAATACAGAAAGATCACCATTGAGGAGAGAGGAGAAAAGACAGAATGAGAGTTTTGGCACTGGACAGTTCCGGAATCGTGGCATCCGTAGCCGTTGTGGAGGACGATACACTGGTAGCGGAATATACAGTTAATTATAAGAAAACACATTCCCAGACTCTTCTTCCCATGCTGGATGAGATCGTGAAGATGACAGAGCTGGATCTGAAGACGATTGACGCTATTGCGGTAGCCAAGGGACCGGGCTCTTTTACCGGACTCCGTATTGGCTCTGCCACAGCCAAGGGACTTGGACTTGCCCTTGACAAACCACTGGTCGGGATTCCGACTGTGGAGGCACTGGCCTATAATCTCTATGATGTAAACGGACTGATCTGTCCGATCATGGATGCCAGAAGAAAGCAGGTTTATACGGGAATCTATCGTTACGAGGATCACAGGCTCATGACGGTAAAGGATCAGATGGCAGTGGGAATTGAGGAGCTTCTTTCCATGCTGAATGAGATGGGAGAAGCCGTAACATTCCTCGGAGACGGAGTCCCGGTATTTAAAGATATCATCGCAGATAAGCTTACTGTACCGTTTTCTTTTGCACCGGCCCATCTTTCCAGACAGAGAGCAGGTGCTGTAGGTGCACTTGGTGTCCTTTATTATAAAGAAGGCAGAACCGAGACAGCGGCTGAGCACAAACCGGATTATCTCCGTGTTTCACAGGCTGAGCGGGAGCGTGCCCAGAAACTGAAAAAAGGATCAGAAGGGGAAAACGCATGATCTTAAGAGAAATGCTTGTGGATGATCTGGATCAGGTTATGGAGATCGAAGAGGAACTTTTTTCAGTCCCCTGGACAAAAGAGGGATTTCTGACATTTCTTATGAAAGAGAATGGGATGTTTCTTGTTGTGGAAGAAAAGGGCCGGATCCTGGGATATTGTGGTCTTCTTACGGTGCTGGATGAGGGGGATGTGACCAATGTGGCTGTCCGCAGAGATCGTCAGAGAGAGGGAATCGGAAATTTCCTTATGGAAAGTATGATCCGTCTGGCAGAAGAGCGTGGGATCACCATGATTCATCTGGAGGTCCGGGCAGGAAATGAGAATGCGATCCGGCTTTATGAACGTCAGGGCTTTGTGCGGGATGGCCTGCGAAAGGGATACTATACAGATCCCACAGAGGATGCTGTTCTTATGACACGCACCGCAGTTTCTGAATAGGCTTACCCGGGAGAGGTACTTGTCTGTACGGGATAAGTATGCTAAACTTTGCCACAGAACAGGAAAAGAGGAAAAATATGTTAGATGTTTGTTTACTTGGCTGCGGAGGAATGATGCCGCTGCCACGCAGATGGCTTACCGCGCTGATGACCCGTTATAACGGCAGCAGTCTGATGATCGATTGCGGGGAAGGCACTCAGGTGGCCATTAAAGAAAAGGGCTGGAGCTTCAAGCCTATTGATGTGATCTGTTTTACCCATTATCATGGGGATCATATCAGCGGACTTCCGGGACTCCTTTTGACTATGGGAAATGCAGACCGCACAGAACCGCTGACTCTGGTAGGCCCAAGAGGACTGGAACGTGTGGTAAGTGCACTTCGTGTGATCGCACCGGAGCTGCCCTTTGAAATTAAATTTATCGAGATCACGAAACCGGAGGAGGTTCTGGAACTGAACGGTTACCGGATCACTGCATTTCGGGTGAACCATAATGTTACCTGCTATGGATATACCCTTGAGATCCTGCGCCAGGGAAAATTTTCTCCTGACAGTGCCAGAGAGCATGAGATCCCGCTGAAATTCTGGAATCCGCTGCAGAAGGGACAGACTGTGGAGGATGAAGGAAGGATCTACACACCGGATATGGTGCTTGGTCCGCCAAGAAAAGGGATCAAGCTTACCTATACCACAGATACCAGACCGACAGAGTCTATTTTACGTAATGCAAAAGGTTCCGATCTTTTTATCTGTGAGGGAATGTATGGTGAAGATGACAAGATCGAAAAGGCAAAAGGCTACAAACACATGACGTTTCGTGAAGCGGCCACTCTTGCCCGTGATGCGGAAGTGGGGGAAATGTGGCTGACCCATTACAGCCCTTCTCTGGTACGTCCGGATGATTACATGGATACAGTACGTGAGATCTTTCCGAAGGCATGGCCGGGAAAAGACGGGAAGAGTGTGGAACTGAATTTTGAAGAGGACTGAAAAAATGAAAGATACATTAATTCTTGGTATTGAGAGCTCCTGTGATGAAACGGCAGCTTCCGTTGTAAAAAATGGAAGGACTGTCTTATCAAACGTGATTTCCTCACAGATCGAGATCCATAAACTGTACGGAGGTGTTGTACCGGAGATCGCCTCCAGAAATCATATAGAAAGGATCAACCAGGTCATCCAGGAAGCGCTGGACGAGGCAAATGTCACTCTGGATGATATTGATGCTATCGGTGTAACCTATGGACCGGGGCTTGTCGGTGCACTTCTTGTAGGTGTGGCAGAAGCCAAGGCTATTGCCTATGCAAGAAACCTGCCACTGGTAGGCGTGCATCATATAGAAGGCCATGTTTCTGCCAATTATATTGAGCATCCGGATCTGGAACCGCCGTTTCTCTGTGCCATTGTATCCGGTGGACACACCCATCTTGTTATTGTGAAGGACTACGGCCAGTTTGAGATCCTGGGCCGAACCAGAGACGATGCGGCAGGTGAGGCATTTGATAAGGTTGCACGTGCCATTGGGCTGGGATATCCGGGAGGACCGAAGATCGATAAGCTGGCAAAGGAAGGAAATCCGGACGCTATCGAGTTTCCACGTGCAAAAATCGGCGAAAATCCATATGATTTCAGCTTCAGCGGCGTGAAGTCCGCAGTTCTTAATTATTTAAACGGGGCAAAAATGAAAGGTGAGGAAGTAAACCGTGCAGATATCGCGGCATCCTTCCAGAAGGCGGTTGTTGACGTACTGGTAGAGCATACCATGCAGGCAGCAGCTGATTTTGGCATGAAAAAGGTTGCCATTGCAGGAGGTGTTGCTTCCAACGGAGCACTTCGCACTGCTATGGAAAAAGCATGTACAGAACGTGGATACAAATTTTACCGTCCATCACCGATCTTCTGTACGGATAACGCAGCGATGATCGGTGTGGCAGCTTACTATGAATATATCAGGGGAACACGCCACAGCTGGGATCTGAATGCGGTTCCGAACCTGAAGCTTGGCGAAAGATAAAAGAATCCGGGGTAATTGATCATGGGAGAGTGCAGAAATACAGCTATTGTCCTGGCAGCAGGCCAGGGAAAGAGAATGCACAGCAAAATACAGAAGCAGTTTATGGAGCTTGACGGGATGCCGGTGCTCTGTTATTCTCTGCGCTGTTTTCAGGAAAGTCCGCTGATCAGGGATGTGATCCTGGTAACAGGGGAGGAATATGTTTTCTGGTGCAAAGAAGAAATCGTGGAAAAATATGGTTTTACAAAGGTTTCTGCTGTAGTATCCGGCGGAAAAGAACGGTACGATTCTGTTTATGAAGGACTTCGTGCGTGTAAAGATACAGAGTATGTGCTGATCCATGACGGTGCCAGACCATTTATTGATCATGGGATCATTGAAAGAGGACTTATGGCAGCAGCACAGACAGGTGCCAGTGTTACAGGCATGCCTTCCAAGGATACAGTTAAGATCGCAGATGAGGATGGGAATGTCAGTGAAACTCCGGATCGCAGCAGTGTATGGATCGTCCAGACTCCGCAGATCTTTCAGTACCCGCTGATCTATGGCGCATATACCAGCATTCGGCAGAAGGAAATGACCGGAATTACAGATGATGCCATGGTTGCAGAACATGAGACCGGGGTGAAGATCCGCTTTTCAGAAGGTTCTTATCGCAATATCAAGATCACAACACCGGAAGATCTGGTGGTTGCGGAGGCATTTTTGAAGGAAAACAGAGAGTAGAATAGAGAGTAGAACAGGGTGAAAATCCCGGTAAATATGGACATATAGCAGAAATTGAAGCTATATGTCCAATTTTTTGAAAAAAATATCAAATTTGTTATTGACAGGGGAGATATTTGATGATAGAATACAACATGCGCTGACAAAACAGCACAAAAAATGTTGAAAAACATTATATGGAGAGATATCGAAGTGGTCATAACGAGGCGGTCTTGAAAACCGTTTGTCCGCAAGGGCGCGTGGGTTCGAATCCCACTCTCTCCGTTTGTCAAATACAGAATAAAAACTTTTTAAAAAAGTAAAAAAAAGTACTTGACAACATAAAAGATACGAGATATAATATTATCTGTCGCTAAGAACGGCAGAGATAAATATCGGAACTACTTAGTAAGTAGGGCAATTTGGAGAAGTACCCAAGCTGGCCGAAGGGGCTCCCCTGGAAAGGGAGTAGGTCGTTAACGCGGCGCGAGGGTTCAAATCCCTCCTTCTCCGCTTTGGTTTTTTTGAAGACTAAATGCTTCAAAAAAATTAAAAAAAAAGTTCTTGACAAGCAGTTGAGAATGAGATAAAATGAACGAGCTGTCTGAGAGACAGACACAACAAACCTTGATAACTAAACAGTGAAACACATACGATTCTCGAAAATTTCTTTACATTTAAAGAACGGTTTAAACAAACCAAAAGCAGTAAAAACGAGAGATAGCCAAACGGTTGTCTTGAGTAAACGAATCAAACATTTTATCAGAGAGTTTGATCCTGGCTCAGGATGAACGCTGGCGGCGTGCTTAACACATGCAAG
>OLNP01000438.1_pt1 | contig 44860 bp, 30 predicted proteins | sample 1671951 | NCBI WGS metagenome assembly OLNP01 (sample SAMEA3136629, study PRJEB25190) | human gut metagenome | biome: human gut; feature: human-associated habitat; material: faeces | place: Austria | collected 2013
TGCGCATACGCCATGCCGAGCTGCTGGCCCCGGGCGACTCGGCCCTCTATGTGGCCAACCTGCGCAGCGCCGAGGCCACGGCCTGGTATGTGGGCGACGGCCGCAGCCGGCGCTGGGCGCCCGAGTTTACATACTACGGCTTTCGGTATGCCGAGATAACTGGCGTCGACGACATCGGGGAATGCGACGTGGTGCGCGAGCTCATTGCCGACCGCATGGACGATGAGGGCACCGGCTTCGCCGCCTACGAGGCCGGGGGCGAGAGCATGCTCAACGCCATAGTGGCCAATGCGCGCCGGGGCGTGAGGAGCAACTACAAGGGAATGCCCGTCGACTGCCCCCAGCGCGACGAGCGAATGCCGTGGCTCGGCGACCGCACCACGGGCTGCCTGGGCGAGAGCTACCTCATGGACAACCATTCGCTGTATGCTAAATGGATTGCCGACATACGCGACGGGCAGCGTGCCGACGGCCGCATCAGCGACGTGACACCTGCTTACTGGAGGCTGTACAACACCAACATCACGTGGCCGGCGGCCCTGCCTTTTGCCTGCGACATGCTTTACCGCCAGTATGGCGACCTGCGCCCCATGCGCGAGAGCTACATGTCGATAAAGAGGTTTCTCGACATGATAAGGCGCGACAACTATGATGGCGGGCTCGTGCCATACGACCGTTACGGCGACTGGTGCGTTCCGCCGGAGTCGCCGAAGCTCGTTCACAGCAAAGACCCGGCCCGCAAGACCGACGGGCGGCTCATCTCGTCGGCTTACTATTACTATCTGTGCCGGCTCATGCAGCGCTATGCAGGGCTGTTCGGCCTGGATGCCGATGCCGAGACATACTCGCGCGATGCCGAGACCACGCTGAAGGCCGTCAACGACACCTTCCTCTGCCGGGGCCGCTATTCAAACGGCACTGTCACGGCCAACCTGCTGCCGCTGGCCATGGGCATGGTGCCCGAGGGCTACGCCCGTGGCGTGGCCGACAGTCTTGTCAACACCATAGTGGCCAAGAACGGCAAGCATGTCAGCGCGGGCGTCATAGGCATACAGTGGCTCATGCGCCAGCTGTCGGCGATGGGGCGCGGCGACCTGGCCTACGACCTGGCCACCACCGACACCTACCCCGGATGGGGATATATGGTGAGCCGCGGGGCAACCACCATCTGGGAACTGTGGAACGGCGACACCGCCAACCCGTCGATGAACAGCGGCAACCACGTCATGCTGCTCGGCGACCTGCTGCCCTGGTGCTACGAGCACCTGGCCGGCATCAGTCCCGACCCGGCCTGTCCCGGGTTCAAGCGGGTGGTGCTCAAGCCCGACTTCAGCATCAGGCGGCTCACCCGTGTGGCCGCCTCCCACCGCTCGCCGTATGGCACCATACGCAGCGAGTGGTGGCGCGAGGGCTCTGCTGTCAGGTGGGCGGTGTCTGTGCCGGCCAACACCACGGCCGAGGTGCACCTGCCCGACGGCACCGTGCGCCAGATAGGCTCGGGCGACTATGTGTTCTGACTTTGCAGGGTGGGGCGGTGCCGTGTGGCTGCCGGCACTGCCCCACGCCGTCGCCCTGTTAGGGTTAAATGTCGTTAAGCAGCGTGGCGTTAGCCTTAATGTTTGTATTTTTGCATTCGGTTACTGACTACTGAAATAACATTAAGGAAAAATAAGCATGAAGAAGACTTTGTTTTTGTGTGCCGTGGCAGCCCTCGGAGTGGCCGCACAGGCACAGACGGCGCGCAAGCTGACCGTCAACCTGACGCCCGACGGAGCGTCGAACATACAGGTGTTCCTGCCCGAGACACCCTCGGGGCGGGCCATTGTGGGCTGCCCCGGCGGCGGCTATTCGCATCTGTCTATGCAGAACGAGGGCACCGACTGGGCCGAATACTTCAACAGCCAGGGCATAGCCTACTGCGTGCTCACCTACCGCATGCCCAAGGGCGACCGCTCGCTGCCCATGTCTGACGCACAGAACGCCATACGCACCGTGCGCGACAGCGCACAGGCATGGAAGGTGAATCCATACGACGTGGGCATCATGGGATTCTCGGCCGGAGGCCACCTGGCGTCGACCACTGCCACACATGCACCCATCGACGCGCGCCCCGACTTCCAGATACTGTTCTATCCCGTCATCTCGATGAACGAGCGCGTCACACACAAAGGCTCGGTGGTGGGCTTCCTGGGCGACGGCAGAGCCGACAAGGCCCTTGTCGACGAGTTTTCCAACGACAAGCAGGTGCGCCGCCACCAGACGCCTCCGGCCTTCATCGTCATGGCCGGCGACGACCGCGCCGTGCCGCCCCTGACCAACGGGCTGCCTTACTACACGGCGTTGCGCCGCGCAGGCATACCGGCCGCCATGCACATATACCCCTCGGGCGGCCACGGCTTCGGCTTCCGCTCGTCGTTTGCCTACCATAACGAGATGCTCGGCGAGCTCTCGGCATGGCTCAAGAGCCTCAAGGCACCCGACGCCGGGGCCAAGCGCGTGGCTTGCGTGGGCAACAGCATCACCGACGGGCACGGCATTGACATGGCCGACGTGCAGGGATATCCGGCGCAATTGCAGCGCCAGCTGGGCAGCGGATACTGCGTGCGCAACTTCGGCGTCAGCGGCCGCACGCTGCTCAACCATGGCGACCGCCCTTACATGAAGGAGAAGGCATGGGCCGAGGCCAAGGCTTTCGAGCCCGACATCGTGGTGGTAAAGCTCGGCACCAACGACAGCAAGCCGCGCAACTGGGACAACTACGGCAAGGAGTTTGCCGCCGACCTGCAGCAGATGGTCGACGAACTGAAGGCGCTGCCGTCGAAGCCTGCCATCTACTTGTGCTGCCCTGTGGCCTCGGACACCGGCAGCGGCAAGCAAGACGACAACCAGATACGCGACTCTGTGGTGGTGGCCGGCATCATGCCCGTGATAAAGAAGGTGGCCAAGAAAAACAAGTTGCAGGTCATCGACCTCCATTCTCTGCTCGACCCTAAGTCTGACTCGATGCAGCGCGACGGCATTCACCCCACGGCCAAGGGGGCGGCGGCCATAGCAAAGGCGGTGGCCGAAGCTGTGGTTGCAGGCGGGCGCTGACACCGCGTCGCGGGCTTGCCGAAGACATATCGAAAGCGTTTTTGTACGATATTACCAAAAAACGGACGAAAGTATACTTTTGCAATGGTTTCGTTGCCGTAATTTTGCACCCGTGAGTCGGCTGCGCCGCGCTACGGTCTGATTGCCGTTGGGCGCGCGCCTCTGCCGGGCTGCTGTTCGCGGCGGCCATCCATGAAAGTTTGATTATGTTAGTTTTGGTTAGTACAATACGTTTTTAGAAAGTACATTTGGTAGATATCTTTTTCTGGAAAGGCCTGGCTGTGAAGCCGGGCCTTTTTTAACTCCTGCATGCCGGCAAACCGCCGGTGATATGGCTTTGTTTCTTTCTCCGGCTTCCAAGGGATTGGCAGGCCGCCCAACGCGGCAGGCTTCGTGTCGGTTTTTTGTCATCCGGCGTTGCCGTCAATTGCTGCCGAGCTTGCGGCCTGTGCCACAGCTGTTTGCGATAGCTGCCGTTTTGCGTTGCCATAAGGGCCGTTTTACGACCCGAAACGGCCTGTTCCGCACTGCAATACGGCCTTTGTGGGATGCCTGTTGGGCCGCGTCCGGTGGCTTTGCGCTGCCGTGTCGCGTTTTTTCATCGCCTGCGGCGGCCTTCCGCCCAGGCTGCCTTGCCACAGCGTCCCGGCCTCCGGCACATGGCCCGGGCATGTTGGCGCATGGCGGCAGATTGCAGCCCCGAGGCGCGCCTTGCTTAGGCTGCGGTGCCGCAACCGCGGGCCAAAGCGTACTAAATTACCGGTTTTTGTACGATTGTCGTGCTTATGTCGGGTGTTTTTTGGTAATTTTGTGCCGTTAAATGCTTTTGTAGCACCTCGCGGCAGCATGACGCGCATGGTTGCCGAGGGTGATGCGGATGAAGAAAATACTATCATAACTCAGCTTAAAACTAAAAGACAAAACGGCAATGAGAAGATTTTACATCGGTCTTTTGATGGCGGCCATGCTGCCATCCTGCCTGTATGCACAGCGGATACAGCAGAAACTGGGACGCTCGGTGGTGGCCGTGGCCGGCAGCGACAACGTGCTCGTGACGTGGCGCAAGCTGGCGCAGGAGCCCGAGAACTGCACGTACAACCTGTACATGCGTAAGCAAGGTTCGTCGGACTACACCAAGGTCAACGCCGAACCTATTGTCAACACCAACTACCAGGCCACGGTTTCAACCATACCCTACGGAACCGAGCTGGCTGTGACCATGGTTTCGCCCGACGGGACGGAAGGCGACAAGAGTTCCCCATTCCTCTTTCAAAGCCATGCTTACAACAATGTGTTCATGGACATCGACTTCGAGGCGGCGGTGCTCAATCCCAACAATTACGAGTTTAAGTATGCCTGGCCCATGGACAACGACGGCGACGGCGAGTTTGACGCGCTGCTCGTTGACCGCAGATACTGCGGACAGGCAGGGCAGGCCGACCCCGGCACCACAACCACGAGCCACAAGCTGCAGGCATATACGTTCGACGGGCGCTGCCTCTGGACGGTAGACATGGGCCCGAACGTTGACATCGACGCCGGCCAGGGCGACATGGTGGTGGCCTACGACATCAATTGCGACGGGCGAACCGAGGTGATTGTGAAGAGCTCTGACGGCACGCGCTTCTGGAACAAGGCCGCAGAGACGTGGGGAAGCTACGTGGGCGGAAGCCAGGATGCCGACACCGATGCCGACGGTATTGTCGACTACACCAAGCAGGGCAAGCGCAACCCGCCTTATTATGTGTCGATAATCGACGGTGCAACGGGCGAGGAGATTGTGCACTCCGAACTCAACTACTCGGCCGTTACCGACGGGGCCGACAGCTACGGGCGCGACAACAGGGCCGACTATTACGACGACAACAACGGACTGGAGTATGCTTTCCTCGGAGGTTCGTTCTCGATATGCTACTTCGATGGCATACACCCGTCGCTTGCAGTGCAGTGTATGAACCGCCGAAAGAGCGACGGCCACCATTACTACATGTGCGAGTGGACGTTTGACTGGACGGGCGGAAAGCCCCAAAACTGGCATCACGCCTACACGTGGCCCATGCGCAGCGCCAATCCGCCGGCCGCAGAGTTCCACCAGTTGCGCGTGGCCGACGTCGATGGCGACGGCATCGACGAGCAGCTCGGCGGCGGCTATGCAGTCAACTCGGTCAAGGGGCTCGTCATGTCGCCCGGAATAGGCCACGGCGACCGCTACGACGTGAGCGACATAGATCCCGACCGGCCAGGGCTCGAGGTCTACGCAATACAGCAGACCAACCTGATGGGGCAGCTGCTCTACGATGCCGCCACCGGCGAGCACATCAAAGAGTGGTACCTGCCGACCATCGGCGACGTGGGGCGCGGGCGCTGCATCGACGTAGACCCGGCCCACAAGGGCTACGAGGTGTTCTCGACCATGGGCAACCTTTACGACTGCAAGGGCAACGTGATAAAGGAAGGGGAGACCGCCTACCCCGTGGAGGCCGTGTGGTGGGATGGCGACCTGCAGCGCGAACTGATTGCCTCGAGCGGCGGCAGCGGCCGTGGCACCAACGTACACGTGGCCAAGTACGACGGATCGCGCCTCATTCAGTTCTCGCGCGAGAGCGAATGGGCTGTCCATGCGGGCGGTGCCGTGCGCCCGGCGTTCATGGGCGACATCACCGGCGACTGGCGCGAAGAGCTCGTTCTCATGAAGCAGGACGACAAGACCAGCACCGGACTGATTGCATATTCTACCAACATACCCACCGACTACAGCTTCTACACGCTGCAGGAAGACCCGCACTACCGTCTCGACTGCACCACACGTGGCTACTACCAGATGCCGTGCACGGGCTTCTACCTCGGTGGCGACATGCCCTATCCTCCGCTCCCGCCTGTGATGGTGACCGACCTGCGTTGGCAGGGAGGCGGCACATGGGGCGCGTCGGGCTCGGGCTTCACCTCGTTTGACATGACTGCGGCGCAGGATTACGCCGACGGCAAGAGCGTGGTGTTCGACCTGAGCGGACAAAACGGGCAGCCAATACAGGTGAACTCTACGCTGAAGCCTTCGGCCGTTTACATAATGAACCCCAAGGGCCACGACTATGCCTTCAACGGCACAGGCTCACTGGCAGGCGACATGGAGCTGTGGAAGTCGCAGCAGGGCACTGCCACCATCGACATCAACCTTGACTTCACCGGGCGTACCATAATAAGCGAAGGCACGCTGTGCCTCAACGGCACCGTGGCCGGGCCGGTCGAGCTGCGCGCCAAGGGCACACTGGCCGGCGTGGCAAGGCTCAATGGCGACATCTCGTTTGAGAAGGCGCTCAACTACGAAGGCTGCCGCATCATGCCGGGAAATGACGCCGACAAGTTTGGCACAATGACTTTTGGCAAGAGCCTGACCCTGCCGGGCGACGTATACATAGAACTCAACGCCTCGGCAGCGCAGATGGGGCATGTCAAGGTTGATGGCGACCTGACGCTTGAAGGCACAAACACGTTTACCATCAATGCCGCCGAAGGGCAGATAGCCGTGGGAAGCTATGTGCTGGCCGAGTGTTCCGGCAAGCTCACGGCCGACCCCGACAGCATAGCCATGCGCGGACTGGACGGCGTGAACTGCGACGTGACGGTGGAAGGCAACCGCCTTGTGCTCACTGTCAACGAGTCGAGGGCCCCGATGAAGGATGTTGTGTGGACAGGAAACGAGTCGGACAAGTGGGACTACAAGGCCGACAACTTTGTTGCAGGCGGCGCTGCCACGCCGTTTGTAACCAACGATGCCGTGGTGTTCAACGACGAGTCGGCCAACCGCAATGTGGCTGTGGCCGACAACATGGTGACGGATGGCGTGACGTTCGACTTTGACAACGGCACCTATACGCTCTCGGGCGAAGGGGCAATAAGCGGCAACGGCGGCCTGACAAAGAACGGAAAGGGCGAAGTGAGGATGGAGCTGGTGAACAACAGCTATACCGGACCGACCGTCATCAACGCCGGAACGCTCACTGTGACCAATCTCGCCGACGGCGGAAAGAACAGCTCCATAGGCGCCTCGACGGCCAAACAGGGCAACCTGCAGCTCAACGGCGGCACGCTGAAAGTAGACGCCACCAACATGGCCACAGACCACATAGTGACCCTGAGCGACACTGCGACCATCAACGTGGCGTCGGCTTCGGGCACCATCTCGCTCAAAGGGCTTGTCATGGGCGACGGTTACCTGGTGAAAGACGGCCCGGGACAGCTTAACTTTACATACGAAGGAAGCAACACGTTTGCCGGCCTCATAGTGAGACAGGGCAAGGTTGCCACGGGCGCATGGAACGCAACGTTCTGCAAGCCCGGCTCGACAATGGTGCTGGCAGGCGGCACTGTCGACCTGCTCGACGTAAACAATTCAAGCACGAGGCCCGAGTTCAACTACAAGGTCACCGTGGTTGAGGGCACCGACAACACCGTCATGGGAACCATTCGCGGCGACATAAACGGCAGCTTCACCGGCAAGGGCAACCTGACCATCGTTTCCGACGGTGTGAGGAATGACATTGGGGCCGACTTCTCGAAGTTTGAGGGCACGCTGACTGCACAAGGCGAGAACTTCCGCCTGCAGGACAACGTCACCGACATGGGCATGACGAGCCTCGTGCTGGCCGACGGTGCCATCGTGAGACACTACAACGACAACGGCGGCAACAGCCGCGCGGTGAAGACGGTTGTGGGCTCTTTGGCCTCGAAGGCCACCGACTGCGAGCTGGGCAACGGCATCGACAGCTACGAGGTGGGCCAGAACAACAGCAGCACCAAGTATGCAGGGCGACTCACTGCCAAGACCATTACCAAGCGGGGAACGGGAACCCTGACCATCAGCGGCACAGAAAGCACTTCCGACCTGGTGGTTGACGAGGGGGCGCTCGACCTTTATTGCAATCCTTACACCGCCGCGCCGACATCGCTCACCAGCGGTACGATCACTGTAAACGAAGGCGCCCGTGTCATTGGCTACGCCGGGGCGGCTGCCATGGTGGTAAACAAGGGCGGCGTGATTTCTGCCGGCTACGACGACAGGACGGGCATGATGAAGTCTACGGGAAGCCTCACGCTCGGCGAGGGCAGCACCATCGTGGTGCGGCTCGGCCTCAGTTCGGGCTCAAGGAGAACCTATGACTCTTACAAGTTCAACGGTGCTGTGACCCACAATGCCGACACCGTGCTGGTGGTTGTGCCCGAAGGGCGCATGCTCGCAGCCGGCGACGAGTTTGATGTGTTTGACGGCGAGGGCAAGCAGAGCGGTTCGTTCATCATCAAGACTGTCAGCCCGGGACAGGACATCACGTGGGACAGCTCCGACTTCCTGTCGGAGGGAGTGCTCCGGGTGGCCACTGCCGACGCTATCGGGGGCGTGGCGGCCGATGCGGCCCGCGTGGATGTCTACTCTGTCGACGGCATCAAGCTGCGTGGCGGGGTATGCCGCGACAAGGCACTCGACGGGCTTGCACCCGGCGTATACATCGTCGGCGACCGCAAAATGGTGAAGGAGTGACCTTAAGGCAACATGTAAAGGGCGCGCGCAGCGGTGTGCGCGCCCTTTTGCTACAGTAATTCAACCAATCAACGTTTGTTTCATCATGAGAATAATCCATAGATTTGCCAAGGCATTGGCGGCGGTGGCGCTGTCGGCCTGTGCCATTTGCGCCACGGCCCAGGAGCCGGCTTCTGTGTTCATAACGGCGGGGCAGTCGAACGCCGACGGCCGCGAGTATGTCAACAAGTTGCCATATTACCTCAAGGGAGGGTACAAATACCTTAGATACACCAACGTCACGTCGTCGGGCGACGGTACGTTCCACGAGTTCAAGTTCGACAAGCGGTTTGCTTTCTGCGACATTACCAACTACTTCATCGAGCAGTCTTTGCAGACAGAATTCTACGCAATAAAGTGCGCTTACGGCGGAACGGCCATCGACACGGCTGCCACTTACAGCCATTTGCCCGTTTGGTGCGCCGACGAAGGGTGGATAGGGCGCAACAATGCCTACAGAGGCGACATCAACAAGGGCAAGTCGCTCACCAAGTCGCTTACCGAAGGCTTTGCCGCCTGCGCCGACGTCACGCTGTCGAAGTTGCCCCAGGGCTATGACGTGAAGGCCATCATGTGGCACCAGGGAGAGAGCGACCGCAAGCAGGCCGGCCACTATTACAAGAACTTCAAGGACATGATAAACTACATGAGGGCGGCGGTGTACGCCAAGACCGGACGTGAGAAAGACAAGACGCTGCCGTTCATCTTCGGCACCGTGCCGCATGCCAGCAAGCAGTACAGCCGCGGCGTCGAGGAGGCACAGTTGCGGGTGGCTGCCGAGTTGCCCAATGTTTACTGCATCGACATGAGCGACGCTGGGCTGAGGTCGGACGCCCTGCACTTCGACTCGGCTTGGACCGAGTATCTGGGCAAGCAGATGTACAACAAGCTCGTAGAGCTGAGGCTTGTCGACGGCGACATGGTTGAGGCCGAGAAACCCCACAAGCCGGGTGCAAGCGACACGCTGCAGGTAGAGGCCGAGCGCCGCTGGGACTTCACCGAGGCGTGGGCTCCCGAGGCCGAAGAGAGGCTCAAGGCCGACAAGGCGTGGCCCATGTTCCAGAAGCTGGGCTACCGCTATTCGTCGGCAATGCCCGAAAACCGTGAACTGGCGGCCTCAGACGGCTACGTGTTTCCGGCCACCAAGGGGCTGTTCTTTAAGTGCAGCACGGGCAACCGCATCATTGTCAACCCCGGAAACCACATCTGTCTTTACGGCGACAACCTGTACCTGACAGTGCCTAAGGTAAGTCCGGGCAGACGGTGACCATCGTCACCGAGTCGGCCAAGGGCGAACGGGGCATCACCACCGACAATGCCGACTTGGTGGAGCTTGTCCGCGGTGGCGGCAAGGCCACGGGAAAGGTGGTCAACGAGTGGCGCGTGAAGGAGTCGCTGACAGGGCCTGTCGACCTCGTTTTCCACTCAGACGGAGGCGCAATCTATGTCTACAGCATACAGGTGGCTTCACCCTACGTCCAGATATTGGTTGGGGCCGACGGCAAGGTGACCTTCAGCAGCGACAAGGCATGCGACGTCAGGCCTTGTGCCGGCATGATAAAGGCATACGTGGCCACCGACTATGACGCCTCGTCCGACGTGCTGACGCTGCAGCAGGTGGACACAATCCCGGCAAATACGGGCGTTGTGGTGATTGGCGAGGAGTGTCTCGTGGGGGCGCCGCAGGTGAAGTCGGCCCCGGCCGTTGCCCGCAACCTGCTTGTTCCGGTGGTTGGTGAGTCCGCTGTAGGCCCCACCGAGACTGTTGGGGGCGTTGATTGTTGCAACTATGTGCTTCAGTCTGTCGGCGGTTCGGTAGACTTCCACAAGCTCAAGGCGCCCATCCTGTTGTCGGGTCAGGCCTACTTGCGGCTGCCGGCAACCGAGGCTGCAGGTGCCGAGGTGGTCAGGCCGGTGGTAGACACGGGCTCGGGCATCGGGCTGGTCAGTGCCGGCGGCATGGCCCGCGGGATGTGGTACACCATCGACGGAGTGGCGGTGGAGCGCCCGTCGCGAGGGCTCTATGTGTGCGACGGGCGCAAGTATCTGTTCAAATAGGCCCCCCGCGCGCTCCTGCATTATATATTATAAAAGTTTACATCATGCTTGATGCCAGTCATAAAGAGCCATTCGGACGTTCAAAACGGCCTCTTTTGCATTGCGGCAAGGCCCGTTTCGGAAAGCGAAACGGGCCTTGCTGCATGTTGATATGTGTGGTTCTGGAATGTCTTGGCTGTCAGATGGTTACACGGTAGGACCGAAAACCGGGCCCTGGATGAAATATCTTGACATGCGATGGCCTGCAGGCCGCGGCCTTGTGGCGTGAGTGGCAGGTGGCCACGGGGCTGTGTGGGCTATGCCGCGGGGGGGGCGGCGCAGCGCCAGCGCCGGCCTTGTGGCGTCATGGCTTGCCCTTGCCATACTGCTTCGGGCTCACCCCGTACTTGGCCTTGAAGCATTTGTTGAAGTACGAAGCGTCTATTATGCCCACCTTGTAGCTTACTTCGGTCACGTTGAGCCGCCCCTCGAGCAGCAGTTCGGCGGCAAGCTCCATGCGCTTGTTCAGCAAATACTTGTTGGGAGATACGCCGGTGAGCTCTTTCACCTTCTTGAAGAACTTTGAGCGGCCTATGTACAGCATCTCGGCAAGGGCCGTCACGGTGAAGTCGGGCGCGCTGATGTTCTGCAAAATCAGTGCATCCATCCTGTCGATAAACTTCTTGTCGGCAGGCGACATGATAAGCCTGATTTCGTCTGCCTGGGCGACAGGCGTGTCGCAATGGCCGTTGTCTTGCGTCGCCCGCCTTTTGGCCTTCTGCGCATTCTTTATCAGTTGGGCCGCGCGGCCGGTGAGGAGGCGGAAGTTGCAGGGCTTCACCATGTAGTCGTCGGCCCCGGCGTTGTAGCTCTTCAGCTTGTGGGCGTCGTCGTCGAGGGCCGTAAGCATGATCACGGGGATGTCGGCCGTCTCGATGTTTGTCTTCAGATGCTTCACAATGTCGTATCCGCTGATGTCGGGCAGCATCACGTCGCAGATTACAAGTGCCGGTTTGCGTGCCGCCACCCCGTCGAGCCCGGCCTCGCCGGTGGCGTAGCTGTCGATGTGGAAGTAAACGCCCATCTCGCTTTCCGTCTGCTGTCGCATGTCGGGGTCGTCTTCGATGACGGCAATGGTCACATCGTTGAACGCCTTGGGCACCAGTTCTTTGATAATCTGCTCGCATTTGTCGTTCTTCTTCTCCGTGCCCGTTGTGGTGGTGTCGATGGCCTTGCGCCTGTCGCCGTCGGTGTAGGCGTCGCCGGTGGCAGGCAGGCTGATGGTGAACACCGAGCCCCCGCCGTTGGCCCCCGGGCTGTATGTCAGCGTGCCTTTGTGCAGCAGGGCCATCTGGTAGGCGTTGTACAGGCCTATGCCCATGCCCCCCTGCGACGCGTAGCCTCCCATGAACGGCTTGAACATGAGCTGCCTGCGCTCGGCGGATATGCCCGGGCCGCTGTCTTCGACCACTATCTCGAGGCTGTTGCCGGCCAGCCTCACCGAAAGGGATATGGCACCCCGCTCGGGCGTATACTTCACGGCGTTGCTCAGCAGGTTGTATACCATGGCCTCGACCATCTGCCTGTCGAACTCCATCTCGTGGCTCTTGGCAAACGGAGTGAACGTTATTTGCTGCCGCTTCTGGTGGGCCAGGCTCCAGAAGTCTTGGTAAATGTCTCTCACAAAGGCAATGATGTCGGCCCGTTCAACGCTAAGCCGCATGTTGCCGGTGTTTACCTTGCGGAATTCCATGAGCTGGTTTACCAGCTTCAGCAACCGTTTTGTGCCCCGGCGGGCCGTTTGCAGCGCCGCCTTCGAGGGCGGTCGGTCGCTGTGGTCGGCCAGCTTGTCGACCGCTCCCTGTATTATGGCGAGCGGAGTGCGGAACTCGTGGGTGACGTTGGTAAAGAAGTTGAGCCTGAACTCGGCCATCTGCTTTTCCAGTTTCATCCGTTGGTGCAGCCGCAGCTTCTCTCTCGCGTTGTTGTAGACGTAGAGCCCGAAGGCCGCGGCCACCATGAGGTAAATCACCCATGCCCACCATGTGTTGTACCACGGCTGGTGCACCACGATGGCCAGCTGCGTCTCTTCGCTCCACACGTTGTCGCTCAGCGACCGGAGGTGGAAGATGTATGTTCCCGGGGGCAGGTTGGTGTATTCCACGTGGTTGACGCTTGTCATCTGCCGCCATCCCTTGTCGGCGCCCTCGAGGTAGAACTGGTAGAGCGACGACTCGATGTTTGAATACTCAAAGTTTGAGAACGACAGCTTGACGGTGTTCTCGTTGTGCCTGAGCGACACCCTGTCGACGTGGCCCGGAGCCCGCTCAAACCTGCCGCTGTCACTTGCCGACACGCCGTTTATCTCGATGTCGGTGATGTAGACGTGGGTGCTGTCGGCCCGGTTCGCCTTGGTGGCAAGCCGCGGGCTGACTATGGTAAGCCCGTATTGAGTGCCGAAGAGCAGCCGTCCGTCGCCCATGAGCATGGCGCTGCCCTCAGAGTAGATGTTGCGCTGCGGCATCTTGCCAAACTGAAAGGTCTTTACCTTCATGTCATGGTCGTATATCAGCGACAGGCCGCTTTCGGTTGCAACCCATATATTGCCGTCGTTGTCTTCCAGTATAGAGCAAATGCTGTTGTTGGCCAAGCCTTCCCTGTCGGTAAGAATCTTGAGGTCGAAGCAGGCCGGGCCCTTGCCGAATGTGCATCTCACCACGCCGCAGCCCTTGCCGCCTGCCCACAGGTGGCCGTCGGAGGTGTATTCCAGGCATCTGACCTCGTCGAACGGGAAACTGCCGTCTTTGGTGTTGAAGCACTTGAAGTCGTCGTTGGTCAGGTCTTTCTTGTTGGTGTCGGCCACATACAGGCCGTTGTTCGAGCCCACCCATATCCTCCCCATGGCGTCGATTTCAATCTGGTGGAGCCTGCTCTCGTTGGTGCTGCGGTCGAGCAGGCGCCTGAACGACAGGCGCCCGCCGTTGTCTGTCTGCGCCATGAGCAGTCCGTCTTCATACGTTGCTATCCATACGCGCCCCTGCTTGTCTTCCTTCATGTCGTAAAGGTCGTTGCTCGGGCAGTGCATCCGCCTGTCGCCCTTGTTGTAGCCGGTGCCGTCCACGTAGAGCCCGTCGCCCCGTGTGGCCATCCATTCCCTGCCCCTGCTGTCTGTGATGTACGAGTATGCGCAGGCCTTTGTCTCGTAGAGCAGCGTGGCTTGCCCCCTTCCGGCGTCGAGGGCGTATATCTTGTTGTCGCGCGTGCTGAATATTGTCTTGCCGTCGCTGCGCTTCGCAATCATCTTCACGTTGTTGGCCCAGTCGCCTTTGTGCCCCTTCGCCGGCAGCACGAAGTCGGCTATCGACTGGTCGGCCACCGATATGCAAGCCACTCCCATCATGTCTTGCGCCACCCACAGCGTTCCGTCTCGGTCGATGAACATCGTCGTGAGGAAGTTGCTGTCTATAACGGGTTGCGGGTCGTTGGCCGAGTAATGCCGCAACGCGCCGCTCCGATGGTCGTAGACGAAGAGCCCGTTGCCGAATGTGGCGATGTAGAAAAGCCCGTGGGGGCCGCGCCTCACCGTGTAGCGGCGCATGCGGTCGGTTGTGAACTTCACGTCGGGCAGCAGCTTGAGCGTCTTTACCTCGCCCTCGGGGGTGAACACCCATAGCGTTCCGCTGCTGTTCGACTCAAAGTGGTAGCCGTCTGCCGTGTCGAGGAGCAGTCCGTTGGGCACCTGTACGCCGTCGGGCTTGGTGGTGACGCCCGTGTTCAGGTCGACCTGGTAAGTGTCTTTGCAGAACAGCATCCATCGCCCTCTCCACACGAAGTTGCTCTTTATGGCGTTGACATTGCCCACGGCAGATGGTATCTTGAAGCTTTTCGTTTTCTTGCCGTCGGGCGAATATATCTCGACGGTGTTGCTTTCGGTTAGGCAAACAATGTCGCCACGGTATGTGTTGGCTTCCTTGTAGCGTTGTCCTTTGGCTATCGTCGTGAGTCGGCCTTGCCTGTCTATGCGCAGCAGTCCGTTGTCGGTGGCTGCCCATACGTTTCCTTTGCCGTCGGCAACCATGCGCGGTATGTGGCTCCCGGGCAGCCTGCCGTTCTGCACGGTGTAGTCGGTGCACTTGAAATTGCCGCCCTGGCAGCTCACGTGGCGTATGCCCGAGCGGTCGTCATACATCCAAAGGTCGCTCCCGTTTTTTATGAATCGCCGGTAAGTGCGGTTCTCGTCGCCCCGCCGGGTGTAGTCTACGAATCGTCCGGCGGTCAGGTCGTAGCACGCGAAAGTGAGCGTAGCGGTGTGAATCCATAGCAGCCTGTTGCTTGAGTCGCAGTGTATGTTGCCTATGTTGGCGTCGATGTTGCGGTTCTTGTCGCTGCTGAGCGACAGATAGTTGACAAACGAGTAGCCGTCGTAACGGCACAGCCCGTAGGCCGCCCCCATCCATATGAAGCCGTCGTTGTCTTGCGCCATGTCGTAGACGGTGTTGCTCGAGAGCCCGTTTGCGGTTGATATCCTCTTGCCGGTGAGCACCATCTGGTCGATGGACACTGCCCGGCAGACTATTGCAGAGATGGCGAATATGGTTAGTAAGAACGTCTTTTTAAGCATTGTTTCTGATTTGTTGGCAAACAACAGTATTGGTAGCTGCCCGTGCCGGAGCTGTCGCTGCCCTGCGGCATGCGGGCTTTCTTTATTTGCAAAGGTACGAAAAAAAACAAGATAAGGGCCGTGAAATATATAAAATAGGCCTGTTGGCGCTTAAAAAAGCTACCCCGCCCCATACCTCGGCCGCCTTTGTGCCGGGGCCATGGGCCTGGCGGCACAGTGAGGAGGCATAATGGTATGAGGCAGGGTGGACATGTGCCGGTGCGGCCCGCGGCCTTGCCGGCACGGTCAGTTGCACGTCATGACGGCCTATTTCAGGAAGTCTGTCACCGACTTGTCGGGGCCAAGGTAGAACCCTGTGTGCGGAGGCTGGTTGTAGCCCACGTTCTCTGTGGCCACGCCTATGCGGTAAGGGATGTCTTCCATCAGGCAGTTTATGCGGTAGTCGGTGGGGATGGGGCTGACATACAGGCGCAGTTCGCCGCTGTCGGTGGTGCGCACGAGCACCTCTTCGCGCCAGTCGCCCACGATGTCGGCACTCAGGCATGGGTTCGACTTCGTGCCGTTGTTGAACGTGCAGCCCTCAAACTCCTTGATGAGCTTCATCCCGCCGGTCTCCCATTCATACTTTGAGACACGGTTGTGGTCGAGCATCTCGCGCAGCAAATCGCCGTCCCACCACACGGCAAAGTTGGTTGGCAGCCGCATTCCGCGCAGGAACAGGGCCGTGTCGTCTTCTTCCGACTTGGCCTTGTCGGCCTTCTCCTCTTCGCTTGTGCGCTTTGGCGTTACCAGTTCTCCCTTTATGTTGCGTATGCCGTGGCTGTCTGAGCTCCACATTTCGAGCCCCGGGTTGGTCGGGTCTATGTCTGCTGCCATGCAGCGGCCCACGTCTTCGCGGCTTTTAATCTGGAAAATCACCTTCCCCGTGGCCGCGTCGCGCAGGTCGGAGCCGTCGCGCCGGTTTTCGTGGCAGTCCCACAGCTGCAGCCTGTCGGTGGTAGGGTCGAACGCCGTCAGGTGCATTGCGTCGCCATGGCCCATGCCCGTGGTGTACAGGCCTGTGCCGTCGTTGTCGACGGCCATCGAACCGTATATTATCTCGTCGCATCCGTCGCCGTCGACATCGGCCACCCGCACGTTGTGGTTGCCCTGGCCGGCGTAGTCTTTCCACCTGCTGTCGTTGGTGTCAAACGTCCATCGGTTTGTCAGTTTCCTGCCGTCCCAGTTCCATGCGGCTATCACCGTGCGCCCGTAGTAGCCGCGGCAGAAGGCCGCGCTGGCCCGTTTGCCGTCGAAGTAGCCCATGGTGGCGAGGTAACGCTCCGAGCGGTTGCCCCTGTCGTCGCCCCAGTCGCTCACGTTTCCGCGCTCGGGTATGTACGGTTGTGAGTCCATCGCTTCGCCCGTCAGGCCGTTGAACACCGTTATGTACTCCGGTCCCGACAGTATCCTGCCTGCTTTCCACTCATTGTAGCCCGGGTCTCGGCGTTGCCGTGGCTGCCGCCTTCCCCGCGGTCCGCGTTGCGCCCGTTGCGGGCGCCGTCCGTCGCGGCGCATCTGTTCCCACTCCTTGCGGCGCTGCTCCATCTCGGCCTGCTCCTTCTTGGCAGCCTCGCGGTTCTTGTCGAAGTTGGCCATGGCCTTGCCAATCTCCTCGCGCCAGTCGGCCTTGGCGTCGCCAATGGCGTTGCCCTTGCCGTCGATGGTGCCGTCGGCGGTCTTGACCATCAGTTCGGCGCGGCCGTCGCCGTCGAAGTCGTAGACAACGAACGGCACGTAATGTGCCCCGCTCCGTATGTTCTTGCCCATGTCTATGCGCCACAGCCGCGTGCCGTCGAGGCGGTAGCAGTCGAACAGAGTGTTGCCCGTGAAGCCCGAGTGGGCGTTGTCGTGCTCGTTCGACGGGCTCCATTTCAGTATTATCTCATACTGCCCGTCGCCGTCAACGTCGCCCACGCTTGCGTCGTTGGCCGAGTAAGTATATTCGCGCCCGTCGGGCGATATGCCCCCTTCGGGCTTCTGCAGCTTTATCGGCAAGTAGCCTTCGGGCGCGCCGGCCGCCAGCGTGTAAGTGCCGTTTTTCCCCCCGCCTCGTATCTCGTATGTTGCGTCGGTGGCCAGCGGACTGTCGTCGACATAGAATGTGCCGCCCGTGGTCAGCGGTTGCCGGTTCAGTTTCACCCCGTTGCGGTAAATGTCGAACGGTTCGCCCTTCTTGTCGGTGTACAGCGTCCGCCAGCTCACTATGACGTGGCCTGCGTCTTGCCTCACGGCCACGACGCCCCTGTTCAGTTGTTCCCGTTGTATGTTGGCCATGTCGTAGCGTGGCTGTGCGCATGCTGTGGAACAGAGCACAGCTGCCGTCACCATTGAAAAGAGGTGTTTCATCTTTTTGACTTGTTTGGTTTTTAATCGTTGGTTGTTACTATTGTCATGAGTATGACGTTCGTCGGGATGAATGGTTTAATTGAAAAGAAAATTCAGTGGGTTTTTCTTTCCGCGGCTGTTGTATGCCTGTTGTCGCCGTTGCGCGTGGCCATGGCCGTATGCACAGGTGGCGGTTGGTGTCTGTGCGGCGTTGCGTGACAATTCGGCGGCGCTGCCTTTTTGTTTTCGGTTGAGGTGAGCGACGCCTCCGCCGTGGCCTTGTTTTTTTTGAAATCAAGACAAACGGAAAAGCCCTGAAAATCGTTTGGGGGCTTAGTGTTCCATGGATTTTCGGCAGAGGCGCGCTTGCCGGTTGTGACATTTGTCGCTTGGCGTGGTCGGAACTTCCGCAGATGGCATTGCTGTACGGGCTTGTTTTCGCGGTCTTGCGTGCCGTATTGCATTGCCGGATGGGCCATGTTGCATTGCCAAACGTGCCGTTTGGGGGCGCTGTTTGGCGCATTATGCCGGCCGGAATGGCTCATGGCGTGGCAAGGCCGTGGCTTTCAGGGAGTTGCGTGTTAGTGGTGTTTTTCGCGTTTTTCAGCCCGATGGCCGGTTCATGTCTGGCCGTGAATGTTTCGGCCGATATGTTTCGGCAGTCATGCATGCCCGGCGCGGCATGGCGTGCCGTGGTCGGGTGCATGTCTGTCGTGGTGTCTTTCGGTTGCCCGGGGGCGTCGGCGGCGCGTTGTTGCGGCCAGCCCCGCCTTGTGGCCAGCCTGTGGCTGCGGTGGTATGCGCTATTTGGCGTTGTACAGTGCCTTGCCCAGCCCGGCCAGGTTTTCCTCGTCCGGCAGTCCGGGGTATTGCGCTTTCATGGTTTCTACGAATGCTTCGGGCGTAGGCGACGACGCCAGTGCCTCTTTCATCTTGCCGAGATACGCAATCTTGAACTCTACCGCCGCTTTGCCGCTTGCGCCCCCATGGCCGCCAATGAACAGCGTGGCGCCCGACTGCAGCGACTTCCTGGCCTCGGCAATCTCGGCGTCGATGGCCTTGGCCGACGCTATCTACAGATGTGAGGCGTGGGCCCTGGCCGGTGCCCAGTGGGTGAAGTACACCTTGCCGCCTATGGTTATGCTCGCTGCGGGGAAGTCGGTCGATGCCCCGCGGTCAAAGTGGAACGCCGTGCCGGCTATGGTTCGCGTCGTGCCGAAGGCCACCTCGGCCACGCTGCCCGTGGGCAGGCTCGCCATGGCCTCGCCGAAGGTGCCGGCAAAGCCCTTCATCATGCCACCGTATACAGGGCCCTTTGTAAACGAGCCCATGCCCTCGGCCATGAGCACCGGATGGTCGGCGGTGCTGCCAACGTGGTAGTCGGCAATCCTCGCGGCCACCGGCTTGCCCATCTTTTCGACGTAGGCGTCAAACTCGGCGGCGTTGTCCTTGAAGAGCGGTTGCTCCATTGTGACAATCGAGTCGTTGCCCTCGACAATGAAACTGGCGTCGTTCATCACGTCGTTGGTGTAGTAGACGTGCAGTCGGAAGCTGCCCATGTCGTGCACCTCAAAGCGCCCTTTCACCTGGGCCGTGGCCGCGGTGGCCACCAAGGCGAGCGCGGCAATCATCATTTTCTTCATAGTCTGTTTCTCCTTTTCTTTTGTTTTGTTGTCTGTTGTCTTGTTTCACGGTGCAAAATTAGCCATTGGCAGCCATACGCGCAAGAGGGCACAAAGCTGTAAGCAGGTTACGCCAAGGTTACTTTTGCGGCGCCGTGTGGCCACACTGCGAGTAGCCTTTAACTTAGGTTAACCTTGCCCCGCGCAGCCGTTTCCAACCGGCCGGGGGCAGGCCGCGCCCACCAAATACATCATCCAGCGGCAAACCTTTGGCCGTTTCGCCATAAATGCGTATATTTGTAGCCGTTTAAACGATAATAAGGAATGAAGGAATTTGTAATATCCGAGGCCAAGGCAGAGACTGCTGTGCTCGTGGGCCTGATCACCAACGAGCAAGACGAGGCCAAGACCAAGGAGTATCTCGACGAGCTGGAGTTCCTCGCCGACACGGCGGGAGCCGTCACCGTGAAGCGGTTTACGCAGAAAGTGAACGGCCCGAGCTCCGTCACCTATGTGGGAAGCGGCAAGCTCGCCGAGATACGCAAGTATATAGAAGACGAGGCCGAGGCCGACCGTGAGGTGGGAATGGTCATCTTCGACGATGAGCTTTCGGCCAAGCAGATACGCAATATCGAGAAAGAGCTGAAGGTGAAGATACTCGACCGCACGTCGCTCATACTCGACATATTCGCCATGCGCGCCCAGACGGCCGAGGCAAAGACACAGGTCGAGCTGGCGCAGCACCGCTACATGCTGCCCCGCTTGCAGCGCCTGTGGACCCACCTCGAGCGCCAGGGAGGCGGCTCGGGCTCCGGGGGGGGCAAGGGCAGCGTGGGTTTGCGAGGCCCGGGCGAGACGCAGCTCGAGATGGACCGCCGCATCATACTGCAGCGCATAACCCTGCTCAAGCAGCGGCTGGCCGAGATCGAGAAGCAGAAGAACACGCAGCGCAAGAACCGCGGGCGACTCATCAGGGTGGCCCTCGTGGGATATACCAACGTGGGCAAGTCGACGCTGATGAACCTTCTGGCCAAAAGCGACGTCTTTGCCGAGAACAAGCTCTTCGCAACGCTTGACACAACGGTGCGCAAGATGGTCATCGAAAACCTGCCGTTCCTGCTGGCCGACACCGTCGGGTTTATCCGCAAGCTGCCCACCGACCTCGTCGACTCGTTCAAGTCTACGCTCGACGAGGTGCGCGAAGCCGACCTGCTGCTGCACGTAGTGGACATTTCGCACCCCGATTTCGAGGAGCAAATAAGCGTGGTTGAGAACACACTGAAGGACCTCGGCTGCGCCGAGAAGCCGTCGATGATTGTGTTCAACAAGATTGACGCATACCGGTGGGTGGACAAAGACCCCGACGACCTGACGTCGCCGACGCGCGAGAACGTGACGCTCGACGAGCTACGGCGCACGTGGATGGCCAAGCTTGGCGACGACTGCATATTCATCTCGGCACGCGAGAAGCAGAACATCGACGAGCTGCGCGACGTTATGTACAAGCGGGTGCGTGAGCTCCACGTGCAGAAATACCCATACAACGATTTCTTATACGATAATTACGAGTCCTGACGGTTGCCTTCGGGCTTGCGTGACTCATAAAAACATGGTGTGATGCGTTCGCTGACAGTAGACGAGATTGAGGCGCTGGAGCGGCAAGGCTGCTCTGCCGAAGACTGGACACGCATTGGCGTGGCCGAGGATTTCTGCCCGGCATACATACATAACGTGGCTTTTTACGGCGATGTCAGCCTCGGGCTGTTTGACAAGCAGGTCGAGGTTGACGAGGGGTTCGCGCGGCATTCGGGCATACGCAATGCCGTGTTGCGCGACGTGTCGATAGGCGACAACTGCCTGATAGAGAATGTAGGCTGCCACATCTGCCGCTATTCCATTGGCGACGAGTGCTATATCTCGGGCGTTGGGCTCATCACCTGCACCGAGGGGGCGTCTTTCGGCCAGGGCAACGTCGTGTCGGTGCTCAACGAGGCTGGGCCGGGCAACGTGGTAATCTACGACGGGCTGACCTCGCAGATGGCAGCCTTCATGGTGCACTGCTCGGGCGACAAGGCCCTTTGGGAGCAGTTGCAGGCCATGGTGGCGGCGTTTGTGGGCAGGCGTACGGAGGGCCGTGGCACCATAGGCTATGGCGTGAAGATTGTCAACACGCGCGAGATAGTGAACTCGTGCATAGGCGATGAGTGCGAGATTAGCGGCGCCGAGCGCCTCTGCGACTGCACCCTGAGCGGCACACCCGATGCCAGCATATACATAGGCAGCGGCGTTGAGTGCGACAACACCGTGGTGCAGGCCGGCGCATCGGTGGTGGGCGGGGCCCGGCTCAGTAGCTGCTTCGTGGGCGAGGCCTGCCATGTGGGGCGCGGGTTCTCGGCAGAGAGCAGCCTGTTCTTTGCCAATTCGTATGTCGACAACGGCGAGGCCTGCGCCGCGTTTTGCGGCCCGTTCACTGTCAGCCACCACAAGGCCACGCTGCTCATAGGCTGTGCCTGCTCTTTCTTCAATGCCGGTTCGGCCACCAATTTCAGCAACCATGCCTACAAGCTCGGCCCGCTGCACACCGGCACGCTGGCCCGGGGAAGCAAGACCGGCAGCGGCGCACACCTGCTGTTGCCCGCCCGCATAGGGGCCTTCTCGGTGTGCATGGGCAAGATAGAGACGCATCCCGACACCCGGCAGCTGCCCTTCTCTTATGTGATAGGCTCGGCCGGGGCCACCTATCTGGTGCCGGGGCGCAACCTGCCCACCGTGGGCACCATGCGCGATGTGGCCAAGTGGCCCCGCCGCGACATGCGGCCGAGGGTGGGGCGGCAGGCCATTGTCAACTTCGACTGGCTCTCGCCGGCTGTCGTTGCGAGCGCCATCGAAGGGCGGAGGCTGCTGCAGCGCCTGCGCGACGAGCAGGGCGACGACGCCGAGACTTACTCTTTCGGGGGCTGCCTGATAAGGAAACGGTGGCTCGTGCGAGGCATTGCGCTATACGACATGGTGGTGCGCATTTACCTAGGAAGGGCCGTCAGGGGGCATTATTGCGAACTGCCCGAGAGCTCTGTCGGCACGGGCGAGTGGGCCGACCTGGCCGGCATGCTGGTGCCAATGGCCGAGGTGGAGCAGCTGGCCGACGACATCCGCAGCGGCACCGTTGACGAGCTGCAGCTCGTCGACGACCGTTTCATCAGTCTCAACGAGGCGTACGATGACTTTAAGTGGAACTTCACATACAGGCTTGCGCTCGATTACTATGGGCTGGATACGCTGTCGGCCGACGACATCGACCGTATCACGGCCGACTATGAGGCAGCGCGCGCTGAATGGGTGGCTGCCGTTGGGCGCGACGCAGAGCGCGAGTTTGCACTCGGCGATGTGGACGAGGGGGTGCTGGCCGCCTTCCTCGACAGTCTGGAGGCGCAAGGCGTGGTGTGACGCTCTGGCGTTGCCGCGCATTCACGCCGGGCATCATGCCGCATGGCGCGATGGCTTTGGCAAATCGGTTTTTGTAATATTTTATGTTTTTCCGGGCTGTTCCGCATAACGTGCTGACAGCCACCGTGTTGCAGAATGGCCGGCCCTGCGTCGCAAAACGTGCCGTATGGCATGCCAAAACGGCGCGTTTCGCACGCCCGAACGGGCTGTTTGGCAGGGCCGAACCGCACCGGCAGGGGCACAGGGGGCTTTGTGTAAGCAATTCGTCAGTGCCACGTGACACCCGGACAACCCGTATGCCGCAATGCCGACCTGCATTGTGGCTGTTGTGACAATCAATTAATAACACAATAAGCAAATGGTAAAACTACGTTCTTTCTTTATCGCCTGCATGGCATTGGCCATGACGGTGGCAGTCCATGGCAAAGACTATAAGTATCAGTCGGTGGACGGCGACATGATGAAGTCGCGGATATACAAACTTGACAACGGCCTGACGGTTTACCTCACGGTCAACAACGAGAAGCCGCGCATACAGACCTACATCGCCGTACGCACCGGAAGCCGCAACGACCCGGCCGAGACCACCGGGCTGGCTCACTATCTGGAGCACCTGATGTTTAAGGGGACAAAGGCTTTCGGAACCACCGACTATGCGGCAGAGAAGCCACTGCTCGACGCCATCGAGGCTAAGTACGAGCACTACCGCACGCTCACCGACCCGGAGCAGCGCAAGAGCTGCTACCGCGAGATAGACAGTCTGTCGCAGCTGGCGGCGCGTTTCTTCATACCCAACGAATACGACAAGCTCATGTCGTCGATAGGAGCGCAGGGCACCAACGCCTATACCAGCAACGACGTGACCTGTTACACCGAAGACATACCGGCAAACGAGGTGGAGAACTGGCTGCGCATACAGGCCGACAGGTTTGAGAACATGGTGATAAGGGGATTCCACACAGAGCTCGAGGCGGTGTATGAGGAGAAGAACATTTCGCTTACCGACGACTTCGGCAAGGCATACGATGCGCTGAACGCCAAGCTGTATCCGGGCCATCCCTACGGCACGCAGACCACCATTGGCACACAAGAGCACCTGAAAAACCCGTCGATAACCAACATCAAAAACTACTTCAAGCGCTATTATGTGCCAAACAATGTGGCTATATGCATGTCGGGCGACTTCAACCCCGACACGGTCATTGCGCAGATAGACCGCTATTTCGGTTCTTGGAAGGCCGATCCCGCCCTGTCGCGACCCGAATATCCGGCATTGGCCGAGTTGACATCAGCCGTCGACACCACCGTAGTGGGGCAGGAGGCAGAGAGCCTCATGCTTGGCTGGAGGTTCAAGGGGGCGGCCGATATGCAGGCCGACACGCTCGGGGTGATATCGCTCATGCTTGCCAACGGTGAGGCGGGGCTGATGGAAACAGACCTCGAGCAACAGATGCTCGTGCAGAGGGTGGCCGTGATGATTGACGGACACACCGACTATACGTCGATGCTTATGTTCTGCCAGCCTAAAGACGGGCAGACGCTTGAGGAGCTTCGCGGGGTCGTGCTGAAGGAAATGGGCAAGCTGAGAAGCGGCGACTTTGACGACGGACTGCTGCCGGCGGTCATCAACAACATGAAGCTGGAGTATTACAAGCAATTGCGCGACAACGGCGCAAGGGCCAACATGTTTGTGCAAACCTTCATCCAGGGAAGGCCGTGGGCTACAGAGGTGGGGGCCATCGACCGCATATCGAAGATTACCAAGCAGCAGATTGTGGACTTCGCACGCCGCCATCTCGGTGAAAACTATGTATGCGTGTACAAGAAAATGGGCAACGACACTACGATAAAGAAGATAGACAAACCGCAGATAACGGCGATACCGGCCAACCGCAACTTGCAAAGCGACTTCCTGAAGGAGGTCGTGGAATCGGAGGCCAAGCCCATACAGCCGCGGTTCCTCGACTTTGATGCCGACCTGACTGTGACGAAGACCGGGGCCGGGGTGCCGCTGCTTTACAAGCAGAACACTGACGACGGGCTGTTTGACCTGTGCTACCGCTATGAGTTCGGCACCGAAGACGTGAAAGGCATGGACATTGCGCCAGACTATCTTTACTATATCGGCACCGACAAAAAGAGCTCAGAGCAGGTCAAGAAGGATTTCTACAGCCTGGCGTGCAACTATTCCATTGGTGTCGGGGCCGACTACGTGGAGGTCAGGTTGAGCGGTTTGAGCGAGAACATGCCCAAGGCTGTGGCCATGCTCGACGATTTGCTGAACAACGCCAAGGGCGACGACGAATCGTTTGGGGGCTTCGTTGACATGCTGGAGAAGTCGCGTGGCGACCTCAAGACCAATCAAGACGCCAATTTCTCTTACCTGTTTGCCTATGGCAGGTATGGCCGCTACAACAGCCAGCGCAACACTCTCAGCGAGCAGGAGCTGCGCGCCGGAGGGCCGCAGTTGCTTACCGGCATGCTGAAGAAGCTGGCAGGGTATGAGCATACGGTGATGTATTATGGGCCGGAAACGCAGGATAGGCTTGTCGAGGTGCTCAAGGCAGGGCGCCATCTGGCCGCCAGGCTGTCGCCGGCGCCTGTAGGCAAGGCCTACGAGATGGCGCTTACGCAAGCCAACGAGGTGATGATTGCTCCTTATGACGCCAAGAACATATACATGGTTCAGTTCCACAACGAGGGCCGTAGGTGGCATGCCGAAGAGGCACCGGTGCAGGCTCTGTTCAACGAATACTTCGGAGGAGGCATGAACACGGTTGTGTTCCAGGAGTTGCGCGAGTCGCGCGGACTGGCCTACAGCGCTTTCGCACGGTACAATGCACCAGTCCGCAAGAATCAGACCGAGTCGTTCTACACTTACATCATATCCCAGAATGACAAGATGATGGACTGTGTCAATGTGTTCAACAACATATTGGACGACATGCCTCAGTCGCAATCGGCATTCGACATTGCCAAGCAGAGCCTTATAAAGAAGCTGCAGAGTGAGCGCACCACGCGCTTTAACGTGCTTCGCGCCTATGTTGAGGCTCGTAACCTTGGCATTGACTATGACATTAAAGAGCGCATTTACAATGCTCTGCCTGCCATCAAGATGGCCGACGTGATAAGCTTTGAACAGCAGAATATGGCTAAAAAGCCCTTCCGCTATATCATCCTGGGCGATGAGAAGGAGCTCGACATGGAATCGCTCGGCAAGATTGGGCCAGTGAAGAGGCTCTCTACCGAGGAGATTTTCGGCTTCTGAACGGCGGAAAATGTGAGCCGTTGACAGTGGAGTTGGGGGTTATGGGGAGTTAAGTGAAGTTAGAAGGAGTTAGAGGACATTGGTATTCGACAAGCAACTATGCAGTCTGAAGCCATAGTCTTCTACCTCCCCATACCTCCTTCCGACTCCTTTTAACTCCCAAATTCACAGTCTGAAGCCATTGTCTTCTACCTCCCCATACCTCCTTCCGACTTCTTTTAACTCCCAATATATTATAAAACCGCCTTTTGCACGGCTTTTTGGGAATAGAGAAACAATCCGGGGCGTCAGTTGTTCACTTCGACAATCTTGGTTGGTGCCTGCTCCTTGTTGCGTCGGTTGGTTACGGTTACCACAGCCTGGGCAAGGTTGATGAATGCCAGTCCGGTGATGGTTTCCGAGTTGCAAGCGGCGGGTTGTCCAGCGTCGCCGCTCTCACAGATGCTCTGAACAAGCGGAATCTGGGCCAGCAGCGGCAGGTCCATCTCCTTGGCCAGCGCCTTGCATCCCTCGTGGCCGAAGATATAGTACTTGTTTTCGGGCAGTTCGGCCGGCGTAAACCACGCCATGTTCTCGACAAGTCCCAGTATCGGCACGTTCACCTTGTCGTTTTTGTACATGTCGATGCCCTTGCGCGCGTCGGCCAATGCCACGTTTTGCGGCGTGCTTACTATCACCGCGCCCGTTATGGCCAGCGTTTGCAGCAGGGTGAGGTGTATGTCGCTTGTGCCGGGAGGGGTGTCGAGGATGAAATAGTCTAGCTCCCCCCAGTCGGCATCGGCTATCAACTGCTTTAGCGCGTTAGACGCCATGCCGCCGCGCCAGAGCGTCGCGGTGTCGGGATTGACAAAGAAGCCGATGCTGAGCAGCTTCACTCCGTATTTCTCTATGGGCTCAATGAGTTGCCTGCCGTCTTTTTCCACGGCATACGGCCTGGCGTCTTCAACGTTGAACATCTTTGGCATTGAAGGGCCGAAGATGTCGGCATCGAGCAGCCCGACCTTGTAGCCGAGCCGTGCCAGGGCTATCGCCAGGTTGGCGGCCACGGTGCTTTTGCCCACTCCTCCCTTGCCGGAGCTTACTGCAATGATGTTTTTCACCTGCGGCAACAGCTTGCCCACCTCCGGCCTTGGCTTCGACCTGAACTCTGTGGTGATGCTTACCTGCACGTCTTTGCCTACGTGGTAGTGTATGGCGGCCTCGGCGGCCTTGACCGTTGACTTAAGAAACGGGTCGGTGTCTCGCGGGAAAATCAGTGAGAACGACACCGACATGCCGTCTATTCTGATGTTGTCGGCCACCATGTCGCTCTCTACGAGGTTCTTCTTCGTGCCGGCATAGGTCACTGTTGCCAGCGCGTCGAGTATGAGTTTCGGATAAAGTGTCATATTCTTTGCTATATGGTTCTTGGTTATTTGGATTGCAAATATTGTGCCGAAAGGCCATTCTACGGCCCGGTTTTTGCATCCGTAGGGTTGTTTTCTGTGTTTTGCGGCATGGTGTAGCCTGCATGGCCAAACAGTCATACAGTCATTTTCAGCATGTCACAGGTGGGATGTAGCGGTGCCGGCCTTGTTTTCCTGATTCTTTACAAAGGCGCTGCCGGTTGACCAGCCGGCCCGTCCCGAATTGCCGGACGGGCCGTATTGGTGTTTGATATGGGCCGTTTGGGGTTACAATACGGGCTGTTTCGGAGCCTGAAACGGCATGTTTGGCAAGGGGCTGAGCCACAGGTTGTTATGCCGTATGGCTGTCGATGTGAATAAACATTACACTGGCGGGAGCGCCCTTCCTGGTCGCCGTTGCCGGCCTGTTGGCCGCCCTGGGGTTATGATGCTATTGTGTTGTCGGTTTTCTGCTTCACTGTGGCTTTCTCCATCTGGTTGCAGTATCGCTTGCATTGGTCGCAGATGTTGTAACCGAGCATGGCCCCGAGGATGAAATCCTTTTCAGGCGAGAGTTCGTAGAGCGGGCAGTTGACAAGGTGCTTTATCACCTCTATGCACTCGCTCTTTCCGAAAAACAGGTTGACGCTGTTGCGGCCGGCAGGCTGTATCAGGTAGGCTATGCCCTGGCTGTTGAGCCGCCGTATGGCAAAGTCTTCATACTTCTTGTTCATTGTGTACAGCACCATTTGCCTTACTCCTTTCTTGAACTCGTAGACATGGTTGAGGAACACTTTCAGTTCCACGGGGTTTATGTTTGCAGTTTTCATAAGCTAAGTGTCAGTTTGCTGGCCGCTGGCGTGTGGCGGCACTTTTTTCACGTCGGTTTCCGTTTGCAAAACTAACTGAAAACTGCCGATTGCGCAATACCTAAAAGTTATGAAAAGGCGTTGCAGGGCCTCGTTTTGTCACTCAACATACCTGCCGAGCCTTATCTTCCGGGCCAGCAACTCGTCGTCGGGTGCTTGCTTTGCTGCCTCCTTCCAATAGCACATGGCAACCTCTTTTCTGTATTCCGCGTCTGTGAAAAACCGGTCGCCGTCCTTTCCCTCGGTGTTTTCCATGAGCATGGCTATGTCTCCTGCAATCTCGAGCAGGGCGGGCGTTTCTTCGCTGGGGTCGTAGATGGTCGGCCCGAGCCATTCCCATGCGCCCCGGTAGTCTTTCTTCTTGTATAGAATGATGGCCTTGGTGCGTTTGTAGTAGTCGTGTTTCGGAAATGTGGCAAGGGTGGCCTCGTTCATGAGCGTGGCCTGCGTGAGGTCTGTTTTGTGTATGGCTATTGCGAGCGCAGACATGTTTATCGCGTCGCACATTTTTATGTCGAGTAGCTCAACGGCCTTGCTGATGCTGTCGATGCCTGCCGAGTCGCCCTCGGCAAGCATCATCCTTCCCAGCGCAACCAGGTTGATAGAGGCGTAGATGGTGTCTTTCCTGATGTCCGTTTTCATCGTTCCTTTTTTTAAAAGAGCCATGGCAGCCTTGTTGTTGCCGCGCTTCATTTGCTCTACGCTGGTGAGAAAGGTGTACAGCGGGTCGTCGGTTGTGGCTGCCGGGGCTCGCCTCATGGCTCGCGCCACTGCCGCCGTGTCGCCCTTGGCGTGTTCAGTCCTTACAAGGTCGACCCATCCGGCTGTGATGCCGGCTGCTGCTGCGAAGCAATAGTTGCTTTCAGCTAAGTCGGGCACTGTTATTTCGATGTCGCCAAGAAAATAAGTGACGGTGGTTTGCGACCGTCCCAGTATGTAATTGATGACACAGTTTGCCGCTATGAAGTATGATGCGTAGACAATGACCAGCGTCAGCAGCGGTGCGGCCACACGCTTCATTACGAGCGGAATGGCTGCCGTCAGCAAGAGGGCCGTGGCGGCTGCAGCCAGTGCCAGTGGTGTTTCGTTTCTCGTCAGGTAGACAATTAATGGGAGTATTGGCGGGATGAAGGCCACCGAGGTGTATGAAAAGCCGGTGCCACGGGCTTTGTCGACCTTTCTCATATGCTCGTATAGAATACCGCAGGCTATCACGAAGGCGGTCGTTATAGTGGGGCAAATATCATAGGCCCGCTGTCCATCAATGTTAATATATTCAAGCAGGGATACAGCGAGGAGGGTGATGCAATATAATACTGCGCCGCCGCCGTAAATGATGATATAGTCTTGCGCGGTGTAATTATCTCCTACATTCATCGTTTTCGTCAGTTTCTTAGTTTGTTATGCTGTTTCATGACTTGAGGTTGCCTTGCCCGTGCTGTTCTGAGTAGGGTGTGTTGTTGCTGAAGCGGTAGGCGTTGTGGCGACAAATAGTAATCACGGGTCATGAGTTTCGTTTTTTGTATCATGTCATTATGGCCGGCTTTGCGGTCGGGATGCGCGGCGACGACGGCCGTTGTGAGGCTTTGGCGGTGGCCTTGCCGTTGGTCTTGGGTGTTGGTAGGCTGGCCGCGCCAATGCTTGGCGGGCGGTCTTGCCGGTTAGTGGCTGTTGCCCCTTGCGCCCCTTCCGGCCGTTTCCTCACGTCCCGTCATGTCGGCGGCGCTCATCGTCGGCCTCGGCCGTGGTGTAGTTTGTTTATTGTCATTTTCCTATTAGGCGTGGCTGTGTGGCGCATGTCATGGGAGTGGATGTGGCAGCCTGATGCTTCCCGTGTTCAGCCTGCCTGCCTTTGCTACGTTGCCGATGTTCTGCTGATGCCATGTCCAGGCCGGATGCTCCCAGGGGAAGCGCAGTCCGGTCTGTGGCTGGTGGTTCATTTGCTCGTCGACAGCCCGCTTCGCTTGGTGCGCTTGTAGCTGCGGTACTCGTCGAGCGGTATCTCAACGTCAGGCTCTTCGAGCGTGCCGGAGTGTGGCAACCTGAACTTCATGTAGCGTATATTGAGCCCGCGGTCAATCCATTGCGCCTCGTAGTAGGTCTGTATCGACAGAATCTTGCGCGTCTCGGGGTCAATGCCGTCGGTGTGGTAGAGGTCTTCGGTGCGGAAAAGCAGCGGCAACCGATTGCGCTCCACCATGTAAGTGGTGTATGTGAACAGGAAGTTCGAGTCGGTCTTCAGGTGTATTATGCCTCCGTCTGCCAGGAAATGGCGGTAGCGTTCCATGAACGAGGTACTGCTGAGCCGCTTCCTCGGGTTCTTCATCTGCGGGTCGCTGAACGTCAGCCATATCTCCTGCACTTCGCCGGGGGCAAAGAACCGGTCTATGATTTCTATGTTGGTGCGCAGGAAGGCCGCGTTGCTTAGTCCCTCGTCGAGCGCCTGCTTGGCCCCGGTGTGCATGCGTGCGCCCTTGATGTCGACGCCGATGAAGTTTACTTCGGGGTATAGCTTGGCCAGGCCGACGGTATATTCGCCTTTGCCGCAGCCCAGTTCGAGCACTATCGGGTTCTGGTTGTGGAAGTAGTCTTCGCGCCATCGTCTCCTCATCTCAAACGTTACGCCTTCCATGGCGGAGTAAGGGAACTGGAAAACGTTGCTGAACGTCTCCATCTCGGCGAACTTCTGTAGTTTTCCTTTGCTCATTGTTGTTGTCGGGTAAGTAGGGGAAAGGCCGCTTCCGGGGTACATTTGATACTTCGGCGGCGGCCTTTCGTTATTTCTGGAAAATGTTTATGCCTTATTGGGCAGATGCCAGCGGTGCTGCCTGGGTGTAGGTGCGTGCCCCCAGTTCCTTGTCGAGCATGTACAGACCGTAGCCGTTGTCCTGTATCATCTTGAGGTTGTCAATGATGTTCTGGGCCGTTTCCTCCTCTTCAACCTGCTCGTCGATAAACCATTTCAGAGCGCTTTGGGTTGCATAGTCCTTCTCGGCGGCTGTCAGTGCGAACAGTTCGTTGATGAGTGCCGTTACCTTCTGCTCGTGGGCGAGGGTGCTCTCGAACACGTCGAGTAGCGATTTCCATTCCGTGGGAACGGCATCTATCGGCTTAAGGGTAACCGTGCCGCCGCGCTGGATGACGTAGTTGAAGAATATCTTTGCATGGTCTTGCTCCTCCTGGAACTGCACTTCATACCACTTGCCCATGCCCGGCTTGCCGTTTGAATGGCAGTATGCGGCCATGGAGAGGTATAGGTAAGCCGACCATAATTCGGCGTTGATCTGCGCGTTGAGCGCCTCTTCAATCTTTTTGCTTAACATAATGATATGTATTTAAAGTTGAGTTGTGTTGTTGTTTGTATGTTGGCGTGTCATTCTATCACTACTTTTGTCCACCCGTGCTTGTCTTCTTCCGTTCCGTATTGTATTCCGCGGAGGTGGTTGTAGAGCCTGGTGGATATCGGTCCGGGCTTTCCGTCGGTGCTGAACGTGTAGCGTTTGCCCGTGTCAAGGTCGTCGATGTATGATATTGGCGATATCACGGCGGCTGTTCCGCATGCTCCGGCTTCCTCGAATGTCTCGAGTTCCTCTTCGGGTATGTGCCTTCGCTCGACTGTCATGCCGAAGTCTTCGGCCAGTTGCATCAGGCTTTTGTTCGTGATGCTGGGCAGTATGCTGCTCGACTTCGGCGTCACGTAGGTGTTGTTCTTTATTCCGAAGAAGTTGGCGGCGCCGCATTCGTCCATGTATTTCTTCTCTTTAGCGTCGAGGTAGAACTCACATGCGTAGCCTTTCTCGTGGGCTATGCTGTTGGCTTTCATCGATGCTGCATAGTTGCCGCCCACCTTGTAGCATCCCGTTCCGAGCGGGGCGGCGCGGTCGTAGTCGCGTATGATGACGTAGGGGTTGGTAGAGAACCCGCCTTTGAAGTACGGGCCCACCGGCGTTACGAATATCATGAACAGGTATTCAGACGCCGGGTGCACACCCACTTGTGCCGACATGCCCACGAGCAGGGGTCGTATGTAGAGCGTGGCACCGCTTTCGTAGGTCGGTATGTACTCTTGGTTGAGGCGCACCACCTTCTTTACCATGTCCTCGAACAGTTCCGTAGGCACTTCGGGCATGAGTATTCCGCGGCATGTCGACTGCAGCCTTGCTGCGTTCTCATCCATGCGGAACACGCGCACCTTGCCGTCGGGGCACCTGTATGCCTTCAGTCCTTCGAAGGCTTCTTGCCCATAATGCAGGCAGGTGGCTGCCATGTGCATCTTTATGTACTCGTCGGAGCAGACCTCAATCTCGCCCCATTGCCCGTCGCGGTAGTAGCACCGCACGTTGTAGTCAGTCGGAACATATCCGAAAGACAGGCTTCCCCAGTCAATGTTCTTCATATTATGACTTGTTAATGTGAATCCTACCCGGCCTTTGCCCGTGTGTGGCTGCTGTGCGTCGGTTGGCGCCTTGCGCCTTGCGGCAGGCCAGTCGTTTACCAAAGGCAAAGGTAATCAAAATATTGAACGATAGCAACTAAAAGGGTACAAAAATCTGAAAATGACGTGAACTTTTCTTTGTTGGTGTCCGGTTGCCGCCCTGCTGTCGGCCTTCCCCCGTCAGTATGGGGCTTTGCGTGGTTGCCGTCAGGCGCCAGTGCCGGTGGCTCACTCTTTTCCGCCGTCGCTTTCCAGTATGTCCTTTATCTCCTTGTCGGTCTTGGTGAGCTTGGCTTTGCACAACTTTATCAGCTGTTGTGCGCGGCGTAGTTGCTCGCCGAGCGAGTCGATGTCGGGCTCTTCGTTTTCCATTCGTGCCACTATGCGTTCCAGTTCGCGCCTTGCGTCTTCGTATTTCATGTCGTCCTTCATTTCACTGTTGATTTTATTCTGCCTTTTTCAAGTCTTGTTTCAATCTCGTCGCCGGGCTTCAGCTGTCCTGCGTCGCGCACGGCGTGTCCTCCGCACATGGTTATGCTGTAGCCGCGCCGCAGCAGCAGTGTCGGGTCTTGGGCCAGTGCACGTTGCTCGAGCATCTCCACCTTGTGGTGTGCGGCTGCCAATTGCCGCATGGCAATGGGCGGTATGGCCTGCCTTGCCATCTCTATGCGGTGGCCCTGCTCATTGATTCGGCGTGCAGCGGCGGCCTTCAGCCTCTCTGCAATGATGCCTATGCGGGCATCCTGGCGCGTCTTCACTACCGAGAACAGCGCCGGTATCCTGCCCGATATGGCCGACATGCGCTGCCTTTCCGTGCCAAGCCGGGCCGTCACCATGCGGACGAGGCGTTGCCGCCAGTCGTCCAATTGCGCATCCACGGCGCTCAGCCTGCTCACGAGCAGGGCGGCGGCGGCCGTCGGCGTCTTCACTTTTGTGTGTGAAACCATGTCGAGTATCGACTCGTCTCTGTCGTGCCCGATGCCCGTGATGACCGGTAACGGGAAGTTGGCCACGTTCTCTGCCAGTGCCAGGGTGTCAAATCCCGACATGTCGCTCGTGGCCCCTCCTCCGCGGATTATAACCACACAGTCGAACAGGTCGGCTTCCGCATTTATTCTGTTCAGTGCCGCTATGATGCTCTGTTCAACCTGCTCGCCCTGCATTGTGGCTGCGAACAGTCGCGTTTCAAAGGCGTATCCATACTCATTCTCGGCCAGTTGGTTGCAGAAATCGCCATATCCGGCGGCTGTCTGGCTTGATATCACGGCTATGCGCTGCGTGAACACGGGCAGCTCAAGTTCCTTGTTGAGGTCGAACACCCCTTCTTCCTTCAGCCGGCGAATTATCTCCATGCGCCTGCGAGTCATGTCGCCCAAGGTGTAAGTGGGGTCGATGTCGGTGACAATCCAAGAAAACCCGTATGCTTCATGGTATTGGGCATACACTTGCAGCATCACCTTCATCCCGGCGTGCAGCTGTTGTCCGGTGGCGCGCTCGAAGTAAGGGCGCAGCAAGGCCCACGTCTGTCGCCAGCATTTTGCCGACGCCCGGGCTATGGGAGTGTTGCCGTTGGCGTCTTTCTCAATCAGTTCCATGTAGCAGTGGCCCCTTGACTCGCGCACCTCCGACAGCTCCGCTTCCACCCAATAGTCGTCGGCCAGCACGCTCTCTATCGTAGAGCGCACCATGCCGTTGAGCTCATATAGCGTCATTGCCGCCTTGTTGTGCGTTGTTGCCATTGCGTTTCGTGTTGTCATGCTTGTTGTTGTCATGCTTTGTTGGGGTGCCGTCGGTGCCCGAATATGATGGGCTGTGGCATTGCCCACGCGCGTTGCCTATGTCGGGTCGTGGCGGTTGCCTTGCCGTTGCGTTTGCCTTGCCTTTGGCGCGGCCGGGCCAGGCGCCAGGGCTTTGCCCCATTGCACCTCGACGTAGGCCATGCAAATTTACGAATAAAATCCGATAAAACCGTATCAGGCGTGAAATGTATTTACATAATGTGTCGTGAGAATGGCTTGTTTGCGGCAGGCCGGGCGCCGGCAGGCAAATAACGGCAAAATGAGTGTGCATTCATAACAGCCTGACACCGTTTGCCTTGCGCCTCTACAGAGCGTTGTTGTGCATCGGTTCCGGCCGTTCCACTATGCCGTTTGGCTCATTTTGGCATGCTAAACGGGCCGTTTTGCAGTGTGACATGGGCCGTATTGCCACCGGGTTGATGGCTGTTTTTATGCCCGTTTTTGTCGTTTTGGGTTGAGAATGGCATTGTTTTGGTATGCCGCAGCATGTGTTCGCACATCCAGAGCCAACTTTATGACTCTATTTCCACTTGTTTTTCAGTAGCCGATATTAGTATTAAATGTTTATAATATGCCTTTACGTGCATGGCATACAGGTCGGCGTGCTGTTGGCGTACGGGGGCGGCTTGGAGATGGCATGTGGGCGGTTAAGGCCCGCTATGGCGTAGTGTACGCTGACAATGAGTGCAGGTGGCAGTGCCGCCAGATTGTTGTCTTGGCCCCAAGCGTAGCGTGCCGCGCCGTGGCGAAGGTTCCGTTACGGAGCCGCGGGTGCGACAGAAGCATTTGGCGCGCGTGGCATAAATATCAATACAGACATTCCCCGGCCTGTAGGCCAGTTTGGATTATATATATGTGTATGTGCTTCTGTAACGTTATTTAGCATTTTAATGCTGAAAAAATGCGCCCCGATGATATACAACAATGACAGAAAAAGCGTATATTTGTGGCCGACTGATGCCCCGGCGAGGTGCCCGTCAAGCCCGTGCTTGTGAGCGGCTGGCCTCGCGCAGGGAGTTCAGCATAAGCCAAACAATTAAAAATCCGTAGTTATGAGAATTGGTATTCCTAAAGAAATCAAGAACAACGAGAACAGGGTCGGGATGACTCCTGCTGGCGTCTCAGAGTTGGTGGCTCACGGCCATGAGGTGTTTGTTCAGCACACCGCAGGCGTAAACAGTGGCTTTCCGGACGAGAAGTACGTGAAAGCCGGCGCGAAGATATTGCCAACAATAGAGGATACATACCGTTTGGCCGACATGATTATCAAGGTGAAAGAGCCCATCGAGCCCGAATATCCGCTCGTTAAGCCAGGTCAGCTTGTGTTTACGTATTTCCATTTTGCATGTGACCGCAAGCTCACCGAGGCCATGGTGAAGAGCGGCGGTGTCTGCCTGGCATACGAGACAGTGCAGCTCAGCGACGGTTCGCTGCCGTTGCTTGTGCCGATGAGCGAGGTTGCAGGCCGTCTCGGCATGATAAACGGCGCCTACTACCTGCAGAAGACCAAGGGCGGAAAGGGCAAGCTCGTTTGCGGAGTGCCCGGTGTGAAGCCGGTCAAGGTGCTTGTTCTCGGTGGCGGAATAGTTGGGCAGGCTGCTGCCCGCGTGGCTGCCGGGCTTGGAGCCACAGTGGTCATGACCGACATATCGCTCCCGAAGCTACGTGAGTTGTCGCTCACGATGCCCGCCAACGTGAGCACGCTCTATTCAAACAGGCACAACATAGAGCAAGAGCTGCCCGACACCGACGTCGTAATCGGTTCGGTGCTCGTGCCGGGCGACAAGGCTCCCCATCTCATAACGCGCGACATGCTTGGCATGATGGAGCCGGGCTCGGTGCTTGTCGACGTGGCCATCGACCAGGGAGGGTGCTTCGAGACCTCGCATCCCACCACCCACAGCGAGCCGGTTTACGAGCTTGACGGCATCGTTCATTATGCCGTGGCAAACATCCCGGGTGCCGTGCCTCACACATCGACGTCGGCCCTCACCAACGCCACGCTCAGGTATGCCGTGGCTTTGGCCGACAAGGGGTGGCGCCGTGCCTGCAAGGACGACCCTGCGCTGGCCCTGGGACTCAATGTGGTTGAGGGTAAGGTGACGTATAAGGCCGTTGCCGATGTCTTCGGCATGGCTTACGAGCCTGTTGAGCTGTAGCTCGCGGCATCAAGGCATGGGCCTTGTGAAATTCATGTTGCCCCCGAAGGCTGTTGCAAAAGGCAACCCGCCGTCGGGGGCAATACATTATTATAATGCCATACTGCGCTGCTTCAGTGAGTCACTGGCGGCCAATCCGCTTGGCGCCATTGCAGCCATGAGGCAAGCCATTAGGCCGCGTCAAAAGGCTTTTCTGCCCTCTATGTCCTTTATGGCCTGCGTCAGTCGCCTGAAATCTTCGGGAAACACGTCGCCGATGTTGCCAATCCTGAACGTGTTGGCCTGCGATATCTTGCCCGGGTATATCACGAATCCCCTCTCCTTGAGCTTCGTGTAGAAGTCTTTGAAGTCAAATTCGGCATTGGGATAATAGAACGATGTGATTATCGGCGACTGCACTTCGTCGGGCAGCAGCGTCCGGAACCCGAGGCTGCGCATGCCCTCCACGAGCGTGTCGTGGTTTTCGCGGTAGCGGGCGTGGCGTGCTTCAATGCCGCCTTCTGCCCTCAGTTCGGCCATGGCCTGCATGAAAGCCCGCACCACATGGGTGGGCGACGTGAAGCGCCATTTGCCGTGTCCGTCTTCCATGGTGCGCCATTGGTCGTAGAGATCGAGCGACAGCGAGCGCGCCACGCCCCCGCATTGCTCGAGCAAAGAGCGCCGGGCAATGACGAAGCCGAAGCCCGGCACACCCTGGATGCACTTGTTTGCGCTGCTTATCATGAAGTCGATGCCGAGCCTGGCCATGTCTATCGGCACCCCGCCGAAGCTGCTCATGGCGTCGACAATGAGCACCTTGCCGTGGCGTTTCACCACAGAGGCAATCTCCTCGAGTGGGTTGAGCACGCCGGTAGTGGTCTCGCAGTGCACCACCGACACGTGCGTCACCTCGCCGTGTGCCGTCAGGTAAGCGTCGATGCGGGCCGGGTCGACGGCCTCGGTCTCCTCAAACCTCATCACGTCGCAGTCGATATGGTAGTAGTCGGCAATCACTCCCATGCGCTTCCCGTACGCCCCGTTGGCGGCAACCAGCAGTTTGTCGGAAGGCCTCACGGCCGTTCCGAGAGTGGCTTCGACGCAGAACGTGCCGCTGCCCTGCATCAGCACCGCCGTATATTCGTCGGGACGGCTCGTTGCCAGTCCAACAAGTTGCTTGCGAATCTGCTCTACTATGCCCACGTTATAGTCTTCGTCCCATGTGCACCAGTCGCTCATCATGGCTTTCTTCACGCTGTCTGTCGTAGTCAGCGGGCCCGGTGTAAGTAGTAAGTATGGTCTCATGTCCGTATTGAATTTATTGTTCCGTCTTTTTGTCAGCGTTTGTTTGCCGGGCGCCTATTCGCCGGCCATCCTCATGTTAATGCTTTCTATGAGCGCCGGCAGTGCCGTTGCGTCGTCTACCACATAGTCGGCGCCGGCGGCATACATCCTGTATCCCACGTCGTCCATGCGCTTTTTCAGTTCTGCACTGTCCATGGCCACGGCCTCGTCGGGCGTCAGCGCCATCTCGTTGCTGCCCATGATGACGCCCACGCTCCATGCCCCGGCGTTGCGCCCTTCGCGTATGTCGGCAATGGTGTCGCCGAACTTGACCACCGACCGTGGCGAGTCTACGCCGAGCCTGCACATGTTCTGGTATATCATGTAGGGCTTGGGGCGCCCTGCCGGCAGTCCGTCCGCCGTCACGCAGCAGTCAACGGCATAGCCTTGCCGGCGTGCCGCCGCCGTCACCACGTCCATCATGGCTTGCGTGTAGCCCGTGGTCGAGCCAACCTTCAGCCCATCCGCCCTCAGCGCGGCCATGGTTTCCACCACTCCGGGTATGGGTGTTGAGTAGTCTTCGAGCTTTGTTGACAATGCCGACTGGAATCCCCTGTAGCATTGTTGCACATCGTCTTCGTTGTAAGCGCGCCCGTATTTCGCTGCAAACTCATCGCTCACGTGCCCTATGGCAAACAGGGCGCGTATCTCTTCGAGCTTTGTCAGGCCCATGTGGGCGCGTGTCTCGGCCGGCGAAACGTTGAGCCCCATTGCCTTGAAGCATTCAACGAATGCAGCCACAGGCGCGAAGCAGCCATAGTCGACGGCCGTTCCGGCCCAGTCCATGATAACACATTCAATCTTTCTCATATCAGTCTTATAGCGTTGTATGTTCGTCTTAGTAACCCGGCATGCGGTTTAGTTGGCAGGCATGAAGCCACTTATGGCCTGCCTTCCGGCCATCTTGCCGTCTTCAGCCTCGCGCCGTGTGCGCCCTGCCTGCACGAGGTAGGCCACCGAGCACACAAACATTATGCAGCAAGCCACGCCAACCCATGTGCTCATCTCGTTGTAGAACAGCGGCCAATCGATGTTCGGGGCGCCCAGTTCCTTGAAGAGCAGTATGCCGAGAGTGCCGAGATAGCCAATGAAATCGATGGTTATGATGAAGAACCCGACGTTGGCGTGCAGCTTGAAGCAGGCGATGAACCGCTCAAAGAATATGGTCTGGAAGCTCAGGTAGGCGATGTCTATGCATAGCGTATGCAAGAACAGCCACAGGGTGGTGGGCAGCGCCAGTTGAGTCTGGTATGCCCCGATGAACCCCAGCAGTGCCATTCCGGCGGTAGACACACCGAGCAGTGTGCAGAGCACGCGCAGGTGGCTGCCCACGGCAGACAGTATGGCGAACATGGCCAGCAGCACCACCGTCGCTATTCCGTCGAGGTAGTCGAAAGCCCACGACGGCACCGTGCTCACATCGATGATGCACACGATGAAGTCTTCCTTGATGTCGCGCTGCACTGTGAGCAGAAGGTTGGCCGTGAAGAGCAGCAGCAGCACCGGCATGAAGCGTCGGAACAGTTGCCAGCGCTGCCTGCCGTTTAGCGTGACCCGCTCGGAGCGCGCCGCCACGTCGGCAGCGTCGGGCTTTGGGAGGCGCGTCATCATCCACCCGGTGAGGCATAGCAGCGGGAAGGCCACGGCCCCGATGAGCGCAGGCATCCACATCTCGCCCACGTGGAGCGACTGCAGGGCGTAGAGCCCGAGCGACTTTGCCACGCCCGAACTGAGCGCCATGCTCACCCCCATGATGCTTGCCAGGATGTCGGTGGTGCGGCGTCCTTCGAGGAAACTGAACAAGACGCCCCACATGCAGCCCAATGACAGACCGTTGAAAAACAGCGCGAAGATGTTGGCCGGCACAGGCTTCAGCGCGAAAGCCAGCAACGATGCCTCGAAAAGAGCGGCCGATCCGATGATGAATCGAAGACGGTTTTCGGGCCGCAGCTCAGATATGAACTTTATGCCGAGCATCTTCGCGCATACGTAACCAATCAGTTGGATGATGCTTACGGCTATCTTGTAGTCCATGCCGAAGGCCTGCATGCCCTCAAACTCGGCCGCCGTAAACGGTTTGCGCAGGGCGTAGACAAGTGAGTAAGACACCAGTGCCGTGCCGCCGGCCCATATAACGAACAGCCAGTCGGGCATGGCCGTTCCGGCCCTGTGCGCATTGTGCATCATGTTTGCCATCTGTTTCATCCTTGTAGTTTGCTTTGTCATTTCACGCCGCAAAGTTAGTCGTTGCCCCGTTGTCCCGGAATGAATAATCCATGAATTACGGGCCGTAACAATTCAGTTAAGCTATCGTAACGCGACAATAACGGCAGTGCAAAACAGGCGCAACCCGAATGTAACACTTTTGCAATGTGTTTTAAGCGGAAAATAGCTATTTTTGCAATTGAATAGCATTGGAAACAGCTTATGGACGAACTCAAGGACATATACGACCGCATCACTTACTTGCGCCATAAGGGCATGAAGATGAAAGACATAGCCGCGCTGGTAGACTTCCAGCCGAGCGTGTTTTCGGCCTTGTATACCACAGTCATACCGGCGTTTGTAAAGAACACGGCGCGCGGCATGGCACCGGCCGAGGCGCTCGACGGCGCTCTCGTGTGGGTCAACAACGTGTCGAAGCGCCGCCTGCTGGCATCGCTGCCGTCGATGAAGGCCACGCTCATGGCCACCGACGTTGAGCCGGAGCCGGTGCGCGGCGGCGGGGGCAACCCCTATGCGGCGGCCCTCGGCAGCATAATGGCGCGCTCGGCAGAGGCCATAGGCAGCCATGCCGGCACATACATGAGCTACAGCATGTCGTCGGGATCGCACGCAATGAAACTCGAGCCTTACATGATAGCCCCCGCTGCAGGCGGAGGCTATGCCGAGGTGACGCACAACAACGCGTATGGAACAACCCATCGCGGACTGGTGATGATGAACGGTGCGAGCCACATCTACCTTGTGTTCAACGAGAACCCTTACCCGCAGCTGGCACTGTTCAGCGTGTGCCTCAGGCTGCCTATGTATGAGCGCCCGCCTTTCTTGCGCGGCATATACACCTGTTTCGACTATAATTACAACCCGATAGCAAGGCGAATACTCTTTGTGAAGCTCTCTGACAGCACCTCGGCCGACGAGTTTGCAAAGCTCAACGGATGCCTGAAGGCACGCGAAGAGCTTGAAGGGCAGGAACTGGCATACTACGATTACACATGCCGTGGCGAAGATGCAGTGAGGCTGTGCAACATCTCTTCGCCCACGATGCGCATCGACGACCTGGCCGAAGAGAAGCGACTGCTCGGTTCGCTCAATGCCGGCTGAGCCTCCGTTGCTCCTGCAGTAGGTCTTTGCCGGCTGTGGGCAAGGGCCCCGCCGTTGCGTAATTGCCATGCAAGGCGTGCCATACGGATTTTTTCTGGCTTGCTTTTTGTCTGCCCTTAAAGTGCCGTGCGCCGTCCAAAACGCCATGGTGTGCAAACGGCTGCGTGACTTGTTTCCCGACTGTTAGCACCCTGTGTCATGTTGTCTTGCATGGTATCGGCCTGCCGTCGGTGGGCGGGCTTGCGTCCGACAGGCAGTGTTAAAATCTTGAAAATACGCCGGGCGAAATAAAAAATTAGTACCTTTGCATGGCCTTCAGGCTGCTCCGCGCATGGTGGGGCGCATCCGCCACTGCCCGGCGGTGCCACGAGGCTTTGGCCGTGGCAATGGTCTGTGCCCGTCGGCAGGCAACGCCGTCCGTCCTGCCTGTGGCATTGGCTGTGGCCGCATGGCATGCATGGCAGTGCCGGCACACGGCTTTTACGGCCTTTGCGGCGGCCGCTACGGCTGCCGGAGCGCCTTTGGGCGCTTGTATTCATGGCGGGGTGGAGTGCAAGAGAGCGCTTGATGGCATGGTGTGTCGATGGTAGCATATTATTACAATGTGGCGCTCGCATGCCTGTTTCAGCAGTCCGGGCCGGCCAAACGGGCCTTTTCGGGTTGCGACAACGGCCGTTTTGCCCTGCAATCCGGGCCGTTTGGCGGCCTGAAACGGCCTGTGCCGCAATGCGCTGGTGGTCAGCGCGTTGGGCAGGTCGTACCGTTCTTTGAAATTATCGTTACATTATAGCGACAGCACATGGCTGCCGTCGGCATGAGCAACAGCGGCGTTGACACCATGGCTGCGCCCGTGTTGTGTAGCGCCGCGCCACGGCCTGTCGGCCGGCCTGCCGTGGCTGTGGTTGCCTGCGGCCTTTACGGCTGTGCCGCCGAGGCCTCAAAACATTTCCATATTGTGCTAAAAAGCCTCTGCTTTTTCCTTCTTACGAAGAAAATTAGTAACTTTGCACGCTATTTAAAAGATTGTATGGAAAATAATAAGGCTACTTTGGAATTGGGAACAAAGCCCGTCGGACCCCTGCTTATGCAGTATGCCTTGCCTGCCATCATAGCCATGACAGCATCGTCGCTATACAATATGGTAGACAGCATATTCATAGGGCAGGGCGTAGGGGCCATGGCCATCTCAGGATTGGCCCTCACCTTCCCCTTCATGAATCTTGCAGCCGCCTTCGGGGCGGCCGTTGGCGTCGGCGCTTCGACGTGCATCTCTGTCCGCCTCGGGCAGAAAGACTATGAGGCCGCCGAGCGCGTGCTTGGCAACACCGTCACGCTCAACCTCATCATCGGCATCTCCTTCAGCGTGATTTCGCTGCTGTTTCTCGACCCCATACTCTATTTCTTCGGGGCGAGCGAGCAGACTTTGCCTTACGCGCGCGACTACATGGAGGTGATTCTGGCCGGCAACGTGTTCTCGCACATGTATTTCGCCATGAACGCCGTGCTGCGTGCGGCGGGCAAACCGCGCCAGGCCATGTATGCAACCATGTTTACCGTGATGATGAACACCATACTGGCGCCCATCTTCATCTATCCGCTCAACCTCGGAATACGCGGCGCCGCCTATGCTACCATTATCGCGCAGATGATGGCTTTGGTGTGGCAGATGAGGCTGTTCAGCAACAAAGACGAGCTGTTGCACCTAAAACGGGGCATCTACAGGCTGCAGGGCCGCATTGTGAAGGCCATCATCGCCATCGGAATGTCGCCGTTTGCCATGAATGTATGCGCCTGCGTGGTCGTCATTTTCATCAACAACGGACTGCAGAAGTATGGCGGCGACCTTGCTGTGGGCGCCTACGGCATTGCCAACAAGGTGTGCTTCATCTTCGTGATGATAACGATGGGCATCAACCAGGGGCTGCAGCCGATAGCCGGCTACAACTATGGCGCGCAGCTGATGGACCGCTTGATGAAGGTGGTGAAGTATGCCATAATTGCCGGTACGGTTGTCACAACGGCGGGCTTCGCCATAGCCGAGCTGCTGCCGGGGCCGTGCGCACGCCTGTTCACCACCGACCCCACGCTGATAGCGCTGTCGGTCGAGGGTCTGAGGATAGAGATGCTGGCCTTCCCCATAGTCGGTTACCAGATGGTGGTGACCAGCTTTTTCCAGAGCATAGGCAAGGCAAAGGTGAGCATGTTCCTATCGCTTTCGCGGCAGTTGATATTCCTCTTGCCACTGCTTGCGGTGCTGCCGCCCATCTACGGGGTCGACGGCGTGTGGTGGGCAATGCCGATATCCGACACTGTGGCTGCCGTGGTGACGTTCTTCATGATGATGTCGTACATGCGGAAGTTCAAGAAAATGACTATAAAATAACATCGGGATATGAGCGAAAAGAAAATAATCATAAACGTGGGGCGGCAGCTTGGCAGTGGCGGTCGCGACATAGCGAAGATGCTTGCGCAGCATTTCGGCTGCAAGTATTACGACCGTGAGCTGCTCAACCTGGCCGCAAAGGAAAGCGGTTTCAGCGAGAAGTTCTTCGAACAGAACGACGAACAGAAGGGATTCTTCAAGTCGTTGTTCCACCTCAACGTGCCTTTCCTTGGCAGCGCCAACTTCTACAACAACAACCTTTCGCAGGAAAGCCTCTTCAAATTCCAGAGCGATGCGATACGGAAAGCGGCCGACGAGGGCTCGTGCGTGTTCGTAGGGCGTTGCGCCGACTACGTGCTGCGCGATTACCCCGGCCATGTCGACGTGTTCATCACGGCCGACATAGCCGACCGCATAGCGCTGGTGAGCAGCCGGCTGGGATGCGACGAGGCCACGGCGCGCAAGAAGATACTGTCTGGCGAGAGCGAGCGCTCAACATATTACAATTATTATACCGGCAAGGAATGGGGCCACAGCTCATCCTACGACCTTTGCATCAACTCGAGCTTGCTGGGACTTGAGGGCACTGCCGCCTTCATTGCAGAGTTCATCGGCAAGCGGCTTGCGCTGTAAGGCATAGGCAAAGGCAGGCTGGCAACATGAAGAAAGGAGGGCAATGATGAAGAGAATAGGCATCATAAGCGATACCCATGCGTATTGGGACGACCGTTACCTGAAGTATTTCGAGCCGTGCGACGAGATTTGGCACGCCGGCGACATAGGCTCGCTTGAGGTGGCCGAGCGCCTGGCGGCATACCGCCCGTTGCGCGCCGTCTGCGGCAATTGCGACGGGGGCGACCTGCGGCGCATGTACAGAGAGACGCTGCGGTTTAAGTGTGAAGACGTAGACGTGCTCATGAAGCACATCGGCGGTTACCCCGGCAATTACGACCCGTCTGTCAGGGGGATGATATACGCGTCGCCGCCACAGCTGTTCATCAGCGGCCATTCACACATCTTGAAGATAAAATACGACCGCACGCTGCGACTGTTGCACATCAATCCCGGCGCCGCTGGCCTGCAGGGGTGGCACAAGGAGCGCACGCTGGTGCGCCTGGTGGTAGACGGCAGCCGTTTTGCCGACTGCGAAGTGATAACC
>OLNP01000449.1_pt1 | contig 44068 bp, 34 predicted proteins | sample 1671951 | NCBI WGS metagenome assembly OLNP01 (sample SAMEA3136629, study PRJEB25190) | human gut metagenome | biome: human gut; feature: human-associated habitat; material: faeces | place: Austria | collected 2013
CGCAGTCCTGCTTGCTGCCGTCCTGGGTGATGGTGATGTTGTCGTCCGTCAGGATCGGCTCGCCATCCGCACAGCCATTTCCCGCTTCCAGGGAAAGCTTCACCTTTGTTGGCAGTGTGCCTTCATTCGTGATGTCCACCGGCTTGAAGTACGCCGGGACCGGATCATAGTCGCTGTCCTCCAGGCCGGTCGTGCCGCCCTGTGTTACGTCGTTATTCCATTCGTTTTTGTCCAGTTCCTTGTAGAAGTTCTCGTACAGCATCGGGCGCAGGTTCTTAAAATCAAGGGCCGTCTGCCCTTCCTCGCCCGGCTTCACGCTGACATCCAAAATACCCGCCGTGAAGTTCGTATCGACCTTCTCCGTGTCTGTGAACCACGCCATTGTGCCGCCCACCAACAGGCACAGCACCAACAGCAGGGACACGCCAGACAAAATGACTCTGCTCTTTTTTGCCTTCATGTCTTTTCCTCCATTCTATTTTTACATCCTCAATAGCCGCCCTTTGCGGCCGTACAAAATAAGGAATATAGGCATTCCTTATTTGTTGTATTATTATACCATTTTATGGTTCTGCTTTATTTCTATATTTAAAATTTGGTTATTTATATCCTACATAATTTATCCATAAATATTATTATATTTTGGTGAATTATTCATTATCCATCCCGATCTATGGTTTATTTTTCTATTTAATATATTATAAACTGCTAATTACACGTTTGTATTCCTAAAAAATTTATATTCCAGGTCATGTTTACACGCTGCATTTCATGAAAATCTAATTTATCATACTCAGAAAATTGTAGTCAGCTTTCCAAAATAAAAGATGTGCCGTAGAAAAATCCACGGCACACCGAATCAATCGAACCAATAGAAATCATTCGATACTTGTCAACCTTTTCCACTTTTACAGTAAATCGCACGGGCGATGTAGACGTAATTGCCTCCTGGGTCGCAGCATCCAGCAAAACGCCGTCTTTTTAAGATTGCTTCTTAAGCTATGGCGGCCCTCGCCATGCACCCTCTCAGCCGAACAGCCGTCCTCCCGTCACGCCCACAAAGACCATGGAGAGAATCCCCACATAAATCAAAACGGAGGGCAAGCCGCGGAACGCTTTCGGCATATATTCGTTGCGGTAACGTGCCAACGCCTCAGAAAGCACGAGTGCAGCCAAAAAGAACGCTACGCCTGTCCCAATCGCGAATCCTGCCGCCTCATGTGGGCGCATAGCAAAACTGCGCTGCATATACGGCATCGACAGCACGATGCAGTTGATCGCAGCAGGCGAAAGGATCGCCCCAACCTTGCCGTAAATTTTCGGTAAAAAAGTCTTTAAGACAAAAGCCACCAGGAGATAGGCCAGCGCCGCACAGAACGCATAAACCGCCGGGCGCATAAACAGCAGGGTGCTGTTTGATAACAGCACCGGCCCCAAATAGCAGGCCGTCAACGCTGAGGCCAGGGAAAAAAGCCCAACAAAACAGCTATAAAGCGCAATGGTTTTTGGCTTGCGCGCAGCGCGCAGCACACGGCTGAAGCCAATCCCGCCTGTAAAAATGACATTTTCTGCGGTAACCGCCAACAGCGCGGCCAAGCAGAGCTCCATAAACATATTCATCCGCGCGGCACCCGCCTTTCCGCCTTTTTATCCCGCCGGTTGTCCGCCCACTTTGTAAAGGCGGCTGCAAACCCCAGCAAGATAAACCCAAAGAACGGCAGGGCTGTGCCCTTATCTGCCGCAATGTAAGTCCCGGTATTGCTGTTCCAGACACTGCCACGCTGAAGGAATTCCCGCAAACAGGCAAACCCACACAAAACCAGGGAATATCCGATCATACAGCCAAAGACATCCGCCAGTACAGCGCGCGCCAGATGATACGGCGCATAGTCGTTGCAGCGGGACAACACCATCGAATTGCAGATGGTCAACCCCGCGTATATCCCCAACGAATGCAGGGACCCCGGGAACAACTGGTTCAAGCACCAGGCTGCCGGCAAGTAGAACACGGCGTTCACGGCAAGCACAGCACCAGGGCGCAGCCAATTGGGCACTAAACCGCCGAGGAAACAACAGGTCAAGGCCGCCGGGAGCGTCATCAAAAACAACAGGAGCGAAAGCTCCACCGCCATGCGCAGGTTGTAACCCGCCGCCACTACCGGATACAGCCCTAAAGCCCCGATCAGCACAGGGCTTTTAAAGAACAGGCCGTTTGTAAAGACCGTCCGGGTTTCCCGCAGGGTGGAACGTCCGGATGGACGCGTTTGTTCGGTTTTAGCTTTCAACGATCTTCCCTCCCCATACGCGCACCGCGCCGGCCGCCCGGTCCAAGAGCGGGGCAATCGCATTGGACGCCAATATTGCAAAGCACGCCCCCTGTTCATACGCACCAAAATGGCGGAACGCCATCACCAAGGCGCCGCAAAAGGCGCCGTAAATGCTCCGCGCCACCGCGGTGCGGGGGGCGGTCACCGGGTCCGTCACCATAAAAACCGCGCAGAAAAACAGGGAGCCGGACATCAGCTCGTATTTGACGGACGTCAGCGGGCTGCACGCGATGCGCGGGCACAATGCCGCCCACAGCGCCGCCGCAAGCAAAAAGAATACCGGCGCTTCCCAATTGGCAATCCGCCGGAAAACCAGGAACAGGCCGCATGCGCCGATCACCAGCATGGCGGTCGTCCCCATGGGCCCCACAAAGCGGCCCCAAAGCATCTCCAATGGCACGATGTCGGGCTTGAGGCCCTCCTTCAGGACCCCCGCCGGCGAGCGCACTTCCATATAGGTACAATCCCCGAACACCGGCAGCACCCATCCAATGGTGGAATTCACATAGGAAAACATGCGCTCCGGCCAACAGATGGTGACAAACGCAACCCCCGCCGCAGCCGGATTAAACGGCGTGCAGCCCGTCCCCCCGAACGGCGCGCGCACGACCAAAACCGCAAACAATGCCGCCACCGCGGGCATCCAAAAGGGCGCGTTCACCGGCATCAACAGGGCAATGACCAAGCCGGTAACCAATAGGGACGGGTCCGAATGGATGGTGCGGCGGCGGACCAGGCAGACCGCGACCTCCGCCAGGCAGCAGAGGGCCACCGTCACAAAGGCCATCGCCAGCGGCCGCCATCCATAATAGACCGTTGGGAGCACCAACAGCGTACACAGGGCGAGCGTCACGTTCCACATCAGGGACGGGACGCTGCGTTCTTTTCTTAAACAGGGCGTTTCCTGCAACGAAGGCATCTCATTCGCCCCCTTTCTTGAATTCCGCCGCGCGGAGCATCTGCGCGACCAAGTCGATGCCGGAGGGACACGCCAGGCTGCACGCAGCGCAGGCGATGCAGTGCTGGACGTTTACCATGCGCAGGGGATCGGGGTTTTCCCGGGAAAGCTGGTCGCATACCTCCCAAGGGCGGATCCCCCGGGGGCAGGCGCGCACGCAGCTTCCACAGCCGATGCAGGGATAGGTTCTCCAGCGGGGCTGGCGCTGCAAGGCGATCAGGCAGCGCGTGTCCAGCGTCACCGGGGCGTCCAGGTCGGGCGCCCGCTTGCCCGTGATGGAAGAACCGACAAAACAGGCGCCAGGCGTCCCCTCCACACCGCAAAAGGCGAGAAGCTCCCGCAGCGGGGTCCCGACCGGCACACGCAGGTTATATGGGTGCGGGACCGCGTCCCCCGCTACCGTGACCACGGTTTCGGTCTGCGGCGTCCCATTCTCCAAAAACGACGCCAAGGCGGCGCAGGCCTGTACGCCGATGAATCCCGTTGTGTTTCCCTTGGCATATAAGCCCCGCTTGAGCAGTGCGCGCGCCGGGTAGCGCTCCCCTGCCGGCATTGGTTCTACCGCAGGGCAGGCCTCGTGAACCCGCTTCATCTCCTTGCGGGAGCTGGCGGTGACCCGGCACTCCGCCGCGCCGCAGGCCCTTGCCGCGGCAGCCAAACCGTCGGCCACCTTCTGCGGCTGTTCCCGCAGGACGGCCACCGCGGATGCGACATAGGGGTCGTCGTCAATCGCATTGGCAAGCAACAGGTTTACACCGCGCCTGCGGAACCGCTTCAGCTTTTTGTACAGCGGAAGGCCATCAAATTCATCGATAATCCCGGCGGATGCTGCGGCCGAAATTACTTCTTCCTGCTGCCCCTGGGCGGGCGGCTTTTGTTCCGGCCCTTCATACGCCCAGTCCGGCACCAAAAGGGCGCAGGGGACCGTCCCCTGCAGGGGAAGCGGGAGCTCACGGATCTCCTTGATCCGCCCTGCAGCCGGGGCATGGGCTGGCACGGAACGCTGCGGGGCGGAGAGCGGGGCGCCTTTGTCCACCCAATCCCCGGACTCTACCAGGCGTTCGGAAAGCACCGTACATCCCACCAAGGGAACCCACAGCTCCGCTGGCTTTGGGAGCTCCTGAATCCCCTGTTTGAGCGGTTCTTCTCGGTGCGGCTCCAGACGGACGCCGCGCGGCAGGATTGTCAAAGGACCACCCCATTCCCTTCCCGGAGCGTTGCAATGGCCTTTGCAGCGTCCGGCGCGTGGAACACGCTTGTCCCCGCCACGCAGACGTCCACCCCTGCTTCCTTCGCGGCAACCGCCGTCTGGGGATTGATCCCCCCGTCCACTTCCACAAATGCGCCATGAGCCTTGAGGGTGCGCACCTTGTCCATCATGGGCGCCATAAACGACTGCCCGCCAAAGCCGGGCTCCACCGTCATGACCAAAACCATGTCGAGGTCGTCCAAAAACGGCAGCACCGCCTCCACCGGGGTCTTGGGCTTCAGGGCCACGGCGGGCTTTGCGCCCCCCGCGCGGATCGCCCGGATCGTCTCATGCACACTGCTCTCCGCCTCCAAGTGAAAGGAAATGATATCCGCGCCCGCCTTTAAAAAGTCATCCACATAGCGGAGCGGCTCGCTGATCATCAGATGGACGTCAAACGGCAGCTTCGTATAGGGCCGGATCGCCCCCACAATGGGCGCTCCGAAGGTCAGGTTCGGCACAAAATGGGCATCCATCACATCCAGATGGATCCAATCCGCTCCCGCACGTTCCATCCGCGCGGTCTCCTCCCCCAGTTTGGAAAAGTCCGAGGACAACATCGATGGTGCAATCAGCATGACCGCAGCCTCCTTTTTTCAATTCCATGGCCGCCTTGCGGCTCCGGTTGTCTTTTTCTCCATTTTAGCCGAAAACGGTCTTTTTTTCAACCAATCGCGTACACACAAGCGAATCCGGGCAAAAAGGATTCGGATTCTTCTGAAAAATGAACCCTCTCCCTGTAGTCCCCTTGCCAAAACGCCTTGCATTCATTCGGTGCGGCCCCCGCCTTTTCCCGGAAATGCCAAATGTGCGCAGGGCAAAAACCCTGCGCACATTTGCCGCCGCGAGCGAACAGACGCCAAGATCCCGGGGCCAGCTGGACGCCCGGGCCTTGGCCGGGCCCGGGCAATCTATCTGAAGCGGTGGAAAATATATTTGCCCCGCACCCTCATAGTATGCGCCCCGGCCCAAAATGGATTGCAATTTTCCGAGAAATTGCTTTGCTTCCGATCGAGCGTTAAGCTTCACAACCTCAGCCTTTTCTTTGGCATGGCTGCCAGCCTCACTGCCCGCCGCTTTTCTTCCGTTCCCGGTAATACGCCATACACAGCAGCACCAAGGCAACCGCCATCACCCCGCGGAACGCCCAGCCCAGCGCGCCGGCAAACAGATCCTGCTGCAAAATGGCCCCTGCAAGCCACCAGCCGCCCATCACCAGGAATAATGCACCGGCGAAGTAGAAGATCTTATTCATCTTCCCGAACCGGAAGATCAACAGCAGGGCGGCGGCAAACCACATGGCCGCATATACGTAATCCAACAAACCCCACAACCCTTCCTACCGGACCTTTGGGTCCGCATGATTTGCCATCCAGTATACGCCCTGCCAAAAGCTCTGTCAACCGGTCAGCTAGCGCGTTTGAGCGGCCCAGCCCCCACCGGCGCGCGGTGCAGGGCTCGCATCCTCCTTTGCCGGCGCAGGCGGCAGGCATACTCCCTGCGCACCCGCAGCGTGCAGCAGACCGCCATGGCAACCCCTAGCCCCACCTGTACAGCGGTAAAAAGTCCGTTACCCTGCCCCGCAAGCAGGGCAACCAGCCCCATGACCGCCATCATGCCGCACAGCATTTGATTTTCCAATATCCGCGGCTGGTATTTCACAAACAGCGCGCACGCGCCGGTTATTAACAGAATCCCCATACATGCTAACATCTTATCCCCTCCTGTAAAACGCTCATATGTTCTATTGCAAAGTTATAATAACACATATGTTCTATAAATACAAGGGCCTCCGCCAAAAAATTCGAACATAAGAACGATCCACCGCATTTGTTTCTTCTTTTTAGACTTTCCAGCCTGTCAAAAAGACAAAACAAAAAGCGCCCTTTTCAGGGCGCCCCTTGAAATTCCTTATTCCACTGCCAATCCAAGAACCCCATGGCCTTTCCGGCGTTTGGGTAAGCGAAGCCGACTCCCCGCGGCAAATGCCGCGCAGAGGGATTTCCGGCCTCTTTCCGCTTATAACGGGGTTCCTCCCTTTGGAAAGCCTTACTCAAGGATATAGAGGTTCATATTCCGCACACCGAAGTTGATGCACTCATTGTACGTATTATAGTACAAATCCGCTACAATCCGGCCGCTCTTTACACCGCCGCCGGTATCCGCAGCGATTGCATAGCCGTAAACGGTCTTGCCGTCCGGGGATGCAATATACATTCTCGTTCCATACGGGATGATCTTCGGGTTGACCGCAACAAGGCCGACCGCCGCGGGCTTGCCTGTGGACGTATACCCGCCGCCCGTATAGGCCGAGCTGCGCCCGGATACCACCTTGGAATACTTAATGGTATTGCCGTTGTGATCCGTGAGCGTGCCGTCCCCGTTGACAACCGCAATGCCGTTCTTCGGCTTTGCGCCGACCGTGACCACCCGCGTGACAGGCTCCTTGAGCACAGTTGTGTTCAAAACCGTCTCCTCCACGAGCTGGCCGTCGATAAACTTCTGGCGCTTCTCAACAGACTGGCTTCCGACCTGGCCTTCTACTTCCACAATCGTCTTGCCCTTGTCAAGATTCGCATCCTTGTTTGTTGTCGTCTCATAAGGAATCTCTTCCGTCACCGTGACGTCCTGATAGGTTACGCGAGAGACGACGATCTGCATGCCGTCGCATACGCGCTCATCCAGGTCTACACTGACGAGGTCGTCGGAACCAAGGGTGATCCCCTGGTCCTCCAGGGTCTGTGCCACCGTATTGGAGGGGGCCAAGAGCTCTCTCGTTTCCCCATCCGCTGTGATGGACACCTCATATCTGCGGGTGACCGTAATTTCCGTGTCATCCGTCACTTTCTCGTTCTTCGCAGGCTCCACCACATCGTTCACGCCAAGGGTCACGCCTGCCTTCTCCAAAACATCTTCCACGTCCTCACCGTAATAAGCAAGCACAGTGTGGCCGGCGCCGTCCGACAAAACCGTTGCGTCATACGCGCTCTTCACGGTCAGGTTGATCGCCGTCTCGTCCTCCGAACGGGAGATGTCGTCCATCGGCCCAACTTCGATTTCCGGATATTGGGCTTTTGCCTGATTCAGGATGTCCTGCGTCCCGCCGCTGGTTGTTTGCAGCGTGTAGGTTTCCCCATTGTACGTAAGATTGACGTCGCGCGTGGCGGCCATAACCGTGATAACAGAACTCACTGTAATCACGACCATCACCAGCAGGGCGGTCAACCGTTTCAGCGGGGTCTTGCACAGGAAGCGCTTTGCGTTCTCCACAAATTGCTTCGCATTCTGATTGAACATTGTTTCACCTTTTTCCTTTTCTGCGGCAATTTCGGTTCGTGCCATCACCCTTCCGCCAGCCATCCTGTTTGGCAGGGAAAGAGCCTACGACAAAGTAAATCAATTACTATAGGGGGGAATTTTCTCCCCGCTCGCCGCTTCATGGTTATTGGGGTTGTCAATGCACGTATTATATTCATCCAATCGCCCATTGTCAAATTTAGAAAAAGCGCGTTTTTGAGCATTATGAACAAGTCGAAAATCAGAATTGTCCACCGTTTTCCGGAGAAGCTTCCGTTTTCGACCGGATTTCCCCGTTGCTTAGGAAGATTTTGACCGTGTTTTCTGTGCAGAATGTAAAAACTTTCGGTTACAAACTTGTTACAAAGGTTTCAAGCCTGTATTTTATGCCAGGGGACGGGAAAAAAGCGCGGCAAAAATGCGGGGAGACAAGCCCAAAAAACGGCTTGTCCTCTGGCTTTCCGGGCGGATTGGCCTTGGGAGACATTGTATGTCTTTGGCAGTTCTCCCGTCAATGATTTCCATTTTGCAGGTTTGGCATTTCTTCTTCGCGCAAGAGAAAGGCGGACGGCAATTTTCCACACTTCTCAACCGCTTTTCCACCGGATTCCCACGAGTTTTCCCTCTCTTCCACAGGGAGAGCCTTGTTTCTGTGGATTTTCCTCGGACCGGATAACTGTCTTTTTCCTCCTACTGTATATTGGGGTTTGAAGCGGGTTTTTGAAAGGTTTTCCACTATTTCCACACAGTTTTCCACCGTTGAAAGGGAAAACTCTGTGGAAAGCCGGTCGAATTGGGGCGCCGCCCACGCTCAAAAACACCGTTTTCCACAGGCACACAGCGGGCACACAGTGCCTTTCGCGGACCTCCGGTCAGGACGCGCCTACGGCGAGGGCCACGGCAGCAAGCGGCAACGATTGCATCCTCCGCTCCACAGGGAAAAGTCCTACAAAAGCGAGATGGAAGTTTTATGTCCCATCCACAGGGAGCGTTCTGCAAAAGCAGGCGGAAAAGTATATAAGGTTACAAGTTCCTTCCCTGCGGCATGAGCAGGCGCGCAGCGGACGCACCGCGTCTTTCGCGCCTACGGCGAGGGCCGCAGCAGCAAACCGCAGCGATGGCATCCTCCACTCCACAGGGGAAAGCCCTACAGAAGCAGATGGGAAGTCTTATTGCCCACCCACAGGGAGTATTCCGCAAAGGCAGGCGGAAAAGTATGCAAGATGGGGAATCCCTTCCCTGCGGCATGAGCAGACACCCCAGTTTCCTTTATATAAATAGAAACCTTCTTGCCAACGCAACATGCTTTTTCCTTTAAATATGAGCGCATCAAAATAGACGCAAAGCAACGAAGCTCTTCTTCCGATTGCAAATATCCTGATTAGAAACTTATATACATCTATATACATCTATAAAGCCCTTGGAACACGCAAAAAGCCTCCCAACGGGAAATTCCGTGGGAGGCTTCGAATGCTTTTGAATTGGGACTCCAGGCGCGCAATTATCTCTTGGAGAACTGCGGTGCACGGCGTGCAGCCTTCAAGCCGTACTTCTTGCGTTCCTTCATTCTCGGATCGCGGGTGAGGAAGCCGGCCTTCTTCAAAGAGGCGCGGAGGTTCTCGGAATCGTACTGCAACAGGGCGCGCGCAATGCCGTGGCGGATTGCACCGGCCTGTCCCGTTACGCCGCCGCCTGCCACACGGCAGACAACGTCGAACTTCTCGTTGGTCTCGGTGAGCACCAGCGGCTGACGCACGATCAGCTTGAGGGTCTCGAGACCGAAATAATCGTCGATGTCACGATCGTTGATCGTCACCTTGCCGGTGCCCTGGTACAGGCGCACACGGGCGACGGAGCTCTTTCTTCTGCCAGTTCCGTAAAAATAAGGCGCTTTCTCGTACATAGTTCAGTCCCTCCCTTATAACTCCCAGGCTGCGGGCTTCTGGGCGGCATGCTTGTGCTCCGCGCCGTCAAACAAACGCAGTCTGGTCAATGCAGCGCGGCCGATGGTGGTGCTCGGAATCATGCCCTTGACGGCCAATTCCATCGCCTTGGTCGGACGCTGTTCCATGAGGGTGTCATAGCGGACCGCCTTCAGGTGGCCGATATAACCGGTGTGGCGGTAATAGAACTTCTTCTCCAGCTTCTTGCCGGTGAGAACTGCCTTTGCGCAGTTGATGATGATGACATGATCCCCGCAATCGACATGGGGAGCATAGGTCGGCTTATGCTTGCCGCGCAGAAGAACCGCAGCCTGGGCAGCAACACGGCCCAGCGGCTTTCCTGCCGCGTCAATCACATACCACTTGCGGTCGACTTCGCCGGCCTTGGGCATATACGTGGACATAGCGTTTACCTCCAATATTCTTTCAAGATTCCCGAGCCTATCCCTGAATCGCCGCAGGGTTTCCGGCGGCTCAGGGATAGGCTCTTGGCGGGACGGCCATCCCTCAAAAAGGCATGGCACTTCCTAAGTGCGGTTCTTAATATACCATCTGCGGCGCACGGTGTCAAGACTAAAATGCGAAATTTTTAATTTACTTTGCGGATAGCTTCCGTTTTCTCGCATTTTTGGCCGATTATCTCCTGCAAACTCCCCCGTCATTTCAATTGTTAAAGAAATGTCAATCGGGTGGCACTTTTCTTTTCGCCGCGTTTCCGGTATAATAGCACGGAATCCATTGGAACGCTCTTATACATTATATAATATAGGTTATATGGCTGGGGGCGGTCTGAGGCGAAACGGGGGATTGTACATGCAAAAGATTATGGGGGAGATGCGCGCCGCCATGGAGCGCTACGAAATGGTATCATCCGGGGACCGCATCGCGGTCGGCGTCTCCGGCGGGAAGGACTCCCTGGCGCTGCTCTGCGGCATGGCCCGCCTGCGGGACTACTACCCGCAGCCTTTTGAGGTCGTCGCGCTGACGGCCGACCCGTGCTTCGGCGGCCAGGAGACGGATTACAGCCCTATTGCCTCCCTGTGCGCCTCCCTGGGTGTGGAATACCATCTGCGCCGCACGCGCCTGGGGGAGATCATCTTTGAGGAGCGCAAGGAGAAGAACCCCTGTAGCCTCTGCGCGCGCATGCGGCGCGGCATCCTGCACAACATGGCCAGGGAAGCGGGCTGCAACAAGCTGGCGCTGGGGCATCACTTCGACGACGCCGTGCAGACTTTTTTTATGAACCTCTTCTACGGCGGCAAGCTCTCCTGCTTTTCCCCAAAGACGTATCTCTCCCGCAAGGACCTCTGGATGATCCGCCCCCTGATCTTTACCGAAGAGGCGTCCATCCGGGCCGCCGCGCGCCGGAACGCCTTCCCCGTGGTCAAAAGCGCCTGCCCTGCGGACGGCGCAACCAGCCGGCAGGACACGGCCACGCTTCTTGCCAACCTGGAGCAGCAGTTCCCCGACCTGCGCGCCAAGGCGATGGGCGCCATGCAGCGGGCGCACCTCTCAGGCTGGTGAGCGGGTTGCCCTGCCAGCAGCCATTCAAAGGGGCCCTGCCCCATGAAACAACCGGGCGCACCGCACAAAGGACGCTAAGAGGCAACGTTCACAAGGCGTCCTTTAAACGATCTCGCAGAAACGGCATCCAAGCGGGTATTTCCCGCTGGATGCCGTTTTTTTACAATATCGCCTGGCAGCTATTTTACAACGCCCCTTTTTGTAGGACCGTTTCCAGCGCCGCGTCCTGCTTCTCCTTTGCCCACTCCAAATCCTCAAAATCGCCAAGGGCGGCCAATGATACGGCAGAAGCGTCCACCCCGGCCTCCGGCTGTTCCTGCCGCCCGCGGATGGTCGCCGGGATTTTCCCTTCCAGCTGGCCCCGGGCACTCTGCGCCCGGAGCAGGCAGACCTGTTCCAGCGTATCCACGGCCAGCTGGTGATCTTCATAGGAGCAAAACGCCGTCGGGTCCCGTTCCACATAGGGGGCGATCCTTTTTTCCGTCTGCCGGAGGACAGCTTCAAACCGGCCATTCTCAAAATATCCCGAAAGGAATTCATCAAAGTACCTGTGATAGCGGGCAAAATATTCGTCATGCTTCATCAGGTTGTGATACAGGGGCCGGTTGCGCATAACCTCCCCTTCTGCGGGGGTGTTGATGGGATAATTGATCAGCACGTTGGAGTCCTTGATGGGATTGGTCATCCCCAGGGCATAGGTGCCAAAGGATAGGTTATAGTCCCAGGGAAGGATGCGGAGAATTCCGTCCTCCTCATATAAAAAGTAATTATGCCCGGTGCGTCCCAGATAGCTGTCCCAGTTCATCACAAAAACCTGTACGGTAAAATAGCGCAGCACCTCGTCCACATCGACCGCCGATTCCAAATTTTCGCCGGTCGATAAGACCCGCAGCGCCTCGACCAACCGTTCCCGGTCGGCCTCCGACGCTTTAAACTTCGCGTTCTCGAAGATGTTGGGGTAGCTGTCCGGGTCCCCGTCGATGTATTTGAGCGCTACATCGGCGTTCTCCTCCTTCAGGGAACGATAGTCCGGCTTGTATAATTGCCCAAAATCCTTGCCAAAATTCCGGCGCGCGAAAGCTTCCTCCGGTTCTTCCACCGCCAGAAACAGCCCCCAGTCTTCCCCATTCACCGTCACCCACACATAGCTGCACAGCGGGGTGGGGACGCCCATAAACGCCATCATATCATAGGCCATATAGGTTTTCAGGTAGCTGTTGTCCTGAAAGGAGGCGTCCAGTGACAATTTGTCAAGGCCGTAGTAATTCCCGCCGTCAATGAATTGGTCGAATTCCAGCTTGAGGCTGTACCGCGACAGGCCGTACTCTTCCGTCAGGCGCAGGGAATTGTTCCCCTTGGCGCGCAGGCCCACCTGCCGGAACGCCTCCCCGTCGATCTCCACCGTACAGGGGACGTATTCCTCTTTTCCCGCGTTTTCGACAAACGCGCCCCAGTCATTGATCTGAAGATCGATGGTATGTACCCTGCTGCTGTTAAACAGGCGGGACGCATACCCCGGCGAGGCACTCGCCTTTGGGAGCCCCAACGGTTCGCCAAACATCAGCAGTATGGCAAGCAGGGCTGCCAACGCTGCCGCGCCGATGCAGATCCGGTCGATCCATGCACTTTTTATCATCGCTTTATCCCATATAATCGCCGTTGTAGGAGACAAGCACCACCCGGGAAACGCCGGGCATGGCCTCCAGCTGATTGACAAAGGCGCTGTTGTCATCCTTGAGGCGGACTTCATAGTTCAGCTCCACGCAGCCGCCGCACACGCTTTTGCTTTTCAGGTTCAGCCGTTTGACCTGCGTCTTTACAAAAATGCGCACCTGTTCCTCAATCTCGCTGTTTTCGCAATGCGCCACCAGGATATACGGCGAATCCACCGTCTTCTTTTTGGAGAATGCGACCAGCACCGCCCCAATAAAGATGCTGCCGAACACCGCCAGAGGGATGAGGCCGGCCGCCAGCACAATGCCCACCGCAATCGACCAGAACAAAAAGGCGATGTCCATGGGCTCCTTGATCGCCGTGCGGAAGCGCACAATGGACAGGGCGCCCACCATGCCGAGGGACAGCACAATATTGCTCACGACCGTCATAATCAGCAGCGTGGTGATGAGCGAAAGGGCGACCAGCGTCACGCCGAAGCTGGCGGAATACATCACCCCGCTGTAGCTCTTTTTATAGACGAAAAAGATGAACAGCCCCAACAAAAAGGCCAAGACAAGGGCGATCGCCATGTCCAGCATGGAGATGCTGGCGATGTTCTCCAGAAAGCTGGATTTGAAAATATCCTGAAAAGTCATTTCAGCCGTTCCTCCCGATTTTCCTTTAATCAAACCTGCGGCATACAGCGTATTTGGAACAGGCCGCCGCCTGCCTTCCGGGAACCTGCACCGCCATGCGGACAAGCTCCGGTAAAAACGCATCGTATTTGACCTCCAACACCGTACTCTGTTCCAGCGCCCGCAGGTAAAACGTGTCTGGGTTTTGGAAATCCACGTTCCCCAGCCCGGTACAGATGTCCCGGTCCAGGGTAATGCGCACATTGCCGGGCGCATAAAGGAACGCTTCGCGGTCGTAGCGGACGATGGTTTTCGGCCGCAGGCCCTTCCCCTGTAGTTTGCTGTAAAGCTCTATGAAGAGCGGTTCCCCGGAGTCCAACAGGAACCCGTATTCGCCGGCCAGAAGGCTCTGCACCTGCTCCGCCGTCATGCGGGCGCTGCGCTTTCCGCACAGGCCGTTCTGCTTAAACTTTTTTTCCAAGCGGATAAAGGAGGGATCCGCCCCATAATAGCGCAGGCGGAATTTTTCCCTCCGGTTCACCCCGTCGAGCTTCTCCCGCAGGGCGCTGTCATAGGGGGTATCAAAGTAGAGGCTCGTCACCCGGTAGCATCCGTCCACCCCTGCATGCGGGTCATGGGGAAACAATTTGCGCAGCCTTTGGGAAAGCACCAGGTCTTCCCGCAGGTTGATCTGGTGCTTGTATTCGTGCCGCAGAGGGATGGCCTCCGGCGGGTTAGCTATCATAATCGGAATCCCCATCGTCGTTGTCACTGTAGTCGCTGCCGCCGTCATCATAGTTGGTGTCGCCGTAATGGGTCGCGCCGCTGTAGTCCGTGACCCCATCGTTGTTCGGGCCGTAGTCCGTATCGTTGTAGTCCGTCACGCCGTCGTTGTTCGGGCCATAGTCCGTGTCGTTGTAATCCGTCACGCCGTCGTTGTTCGGGCCGTAGTCCGTGTCGTTGTAATCCGTCACACCGTCGTTGTTCGGGCCATAGTCCGTGTCGTTGTAGTCCGTCACGCCGTCGTTGTTCGGGCCATAGTCCGTGTCGTTGTAATCCGTCACACCATCGTTGTTCGGGCCGTAGTCTGTATCGTTGTAATCTGTCACACCGTCGTTGTTCGGGCCATAGTCCGTGTCGTTGTAGTCCGTCACACCGTCGTTGTTCGGGCCGTAGTCCGTGTCGTTGTAATCCCCGGAGGAACTCGTCTGCTGCTGCCCGGCCTGCGCATTGACTGCCTTGTGCCCGGCTTTGACCACTTTCCCTGTGGCCGCGTGTACATCGTATTCGTATTCATTGCCATTGGCGGTGAACTCCAGTTCAAAAACCGGGGTCCCGTCGTCGTGGTCGAACTCCTTGTCATCAAACACGGCGTCTTCTGCCGGAACGTTGGCCTGGGTCAGGGCAATCTCCTGCGCTTTTTCCAGGGTGATGTAGGGGGATAGCTCCCCGCCCTTCGCATATGCGGGGTCATAATCGTCGCCGTCAATGGTCACAATCCCGGAAGAAAGGCTGATCTCTTTGACCACCGCCTGGGTGCTGGCGCTCATATCCGCCAGGAAATGGTCGCTTGGGAGTACCGATCCGGGTTCCAACTGCAACACAATATTCTTTTCGTTCCCGTCGATGTCCTCTACAAAGTATCCGGCCTCGTTGATTTTCTCAACTAGATCTCTCAAGACAACGTCGCAGTTCTTGCCGATGTAATCCGGGTAGGCTTCTACAATCCCCTTCCCCTCTTCATTCTGGCCGGCGAGGGCGATCACTTTTCCCTCTTTGTTGTAATCGATTTGAATCTCAGGGTTCACGCTCAGCATGAGGGTTCCCGTTTCTTTCAGCGCAGCGCCTTCGGCTGCCGGTGTTTCCGGAGAGCCGCAGCCGGTCAGAAGGGCTGCTGTGAAAATCGCCAGGGAAGAGACCGCTGCAAAAATTTTTCTTCTCAATTTCATTTTGATAACTCCTCTCAATCTTATTTCAGGTGGCTTTTGTTTTGCCTTACACCCATAGATTACGGAGGGGCGTTTCAGAAACCGGGGTCTCTTGGAAAAATTTTTTAAATTTAATCATCGCTGTCTTCGCCGTCATCGTCGTCGTCATCATCGTCATCGCCGTCATCATCCCCGCGGTCGTTGCCGCCGTCGTAGTCCGTACCGCCTTCCTCGTCCGGACCGTCATCGGTATCCCCATCGCTGTAGTCCGTGGCGCCGTCGTTTCCGGGCCCGTAGTCCGTATCTGCGGGAATGGAGGCGCTGCCGGTGGGCGGCAGATTGCCGGAAACCCCGCCGCTATTCTGTCCATTGCCGGTATCCCGATCGCCGTAATCCGTCACGCCGTCGTTTCCGGAGCCATAGTCCGTGTCCGCTGGGGCGGGCGTGCTGCCGGTGGGCGGCGGGTCATTGGCCGCACCGCCGTTGCCCGGGCCATCGTTGGTATCGCTGTAGCTGGACGTCCCTGCCGGATTGGTGCTGTCCTGGCCGCCAGTGTTTTGGGGCTCGGAAGATGCCGGTGGCACAACGGCTGGCTCCGCCGGTTCGGACGCCGGCTCCGGCTGCGTTTGTGCGGGCTGGGAAGGCGCTGCGGACAAAGCGCTCTCCGGCGGCTCCTGCCTCCCCTTCTTATGGTCCACAATTTCGACGGTAACCGTCATCCGCCCGGCCAGATGTTCCTCCACTTCCGTGCGCAGCTCCGTCCCGTATTCCTGGAACAGGATGTCGTCCGGGGAGTCGATGGAAATGGAAACCTGGCCCCCTTCGGAAAGGAAGCCCATCGCAATCGCCCGGTCGACCAGTTCATCGGCCACGATCACTTTGTCCTTCCCCTTGCCGTCGTAGCCCTCCAGGAGCTTCTCCCCGTCTTCGTTTGTTCCAACCAGCCCCACAACGTCCCCATGCCGGTTCAGGTTCATCTGAACCTCCGGATTGATGGTCAGGTAGATGGATGAGTAGGGCTGTATATAGTCCTGGTAATAGCCGAACCCAAAGAGGAAGAGGAAGCAGGCCGCGATTGCCGCAACCCCGCTGCAGACCCATCGGGCCGTGCGGCGTTGTTTGACCGGTCCCTCTTTCATCAGCACCGGATCGTATACCGTCTGCCCCACCTCATAGCGGAGATTTGCCGCTTTTAAAAACCGGCCCTCTTCATCCAGTAAAACCACGTAACCGGGGTGGCATTCCATAACGACATAACTCATTTTGCCGCCACTCCTTTCATCACCTGTTTTAAATGGCCTCGAATGATTTCATATCCATTGGTATAAATCAACAGGAGCGCGACCATGTATTTGCGATGCCGCTCCAGCGTTTTGCGTTCCACGCCGCTGCCGGCCGCGAGCTGTCCAACCGGCAGTTTTTTGGTATGTAAGAGCACATCGAAGAGCTCCGGGTTTTCCCTTGCATATTGCAGCGCTTGCCGGCACGCGGCCAACGTGCGCTGCTGCTTGGGGCAATTGTCCGCCACGTCGCTGATGCTGACGCCAAATTCCTGCATTTGCCGGGTCAACTCCTCGATTTCCGCACGGGTAGCGTCCCGGGAAAGCATTTCCTCCTGGTGATCCCTTTCTTCCGGCAGCGTATCCAAAAGCGCCGCATCCTCTTCCCCCGCCGGCGTGTCCAGCGAAAGGGTACGGCTGTGCCGCCGTTCCCTGCGGCTGTAATCGATCAGACGGCTCCGGATCAGCATCGCCGCATATTTCAGGAAAGCCCCCCGGACGCGGGAATATCCGCCGATCGCCTCATGAAATGCGATCATCGCGATGCTCAACTCGTCATCGTGCCCTTCCACCGGCGGTCGTTTTAAATATTTTGCCGTTTCCGCCTTGATAAAGGGCATGTATATGCCGATCAGACGGTCCGCCGCCTCCACATCTTCCTTTGCCGCATAGACCTGTTGAATGATTTTGTGTTCGTCACGCATGCAGCAGATTCCCCCTCATTTATAGAAATACGGCCCCTGTTTTTTAAAACCGGGGTCGATAACAAAGGAACTGAAAAAATCATTTAGAATGTTCCATTATAATATCATACAAAGCACAAAGGGAAAGCAAAACGGATGCGGGTTAAATCTATGTAAAATCCATGTTAAATTTCTATTTTGATTTCGATCCCTATCGTTCCCTGAGTATGCGGTGGGACGTAAAGGCTTTCTTTATAAAATCATCTTCGGGCCCTATAACCGGTTGGAGGTCCTGTTTCCCTGGCGGCTTTTTCCGCGTTTTTCCGTATAGAGGTTTCCCTCCAGATACAAAAACCGGGCGCTTCGGTGTGAAGCGCCCGGTTTTCGGAGCCTGCTGCGGCCCGTCAAACAAAGAGCCTTGCAATTGCGGGTACAATCTCCTTGATGACGGTCTGTGTGGTGTTGATGCAAAGGTCAAAATTCAATTTATCTCCCCAGACGTGCCCGGTATAGACCTCATAATACTTGGCACGCTTCTTATCGATTCCGGTGATCTTCTGTTTCAATTCCTTATCGGTCAGCTTTTCGTCCTCCGGGCCCTTTTCCCGGCAGCGCTTGATTTTGCTTTCCATGTCCGCATAGATAAAGATCCGGAACGGCTGGTATTCCTTCAAAATATAATCCGCACACCGCCCCACGATCACGCAATTGGATTTCGCCGCCATTTGTGTGATGATGCGCGCCTGCTCCTGATAGACCGCCATCGTCTGCTCAAAAGCAGGGTTTACCGCAGGGTAAAAACTCCTTCCAATATGGATGGGGAACGAAAACGAGGGCTGATGTTCTACAATCGCCTCCACATACTGTTCGGACAGTGAGGTCCGTTTTGCAATTTCGCTGATGATTTCCTGATCGTAATAGGCAAATCCCAGCGCTTCCGCCAACCGGCGGCCAAACTCTCGGCCACCGCTTCCGAATTCGCGGCCAATGGTAATGATTCGGTTCATCCTACACAACTCCTTTCGTTTTCAGAGGTTTTGTACATTTTACCATCTCATAAACGACATAGATGGCAACGAGCAGCTCCGTAATGGGCATCGCGAACCAAATGGAGTCCGCCCCCGTGACCAACGGAAGCAAATAGATCAGGACCCCGCTGACCACCAATCCGCGCGCCACGGACACAACAAACGCCACCTTGGGCTTCATAAGGGCCTGGAAGTAATAGGTAGAAAAGATGTTCAATGGCAGCAAAAGGAACGAGATGCCATAGCAGCGGAAAATCGTTGGAGCAATTTCCAGGACCTCGGGCGTTGGCGTCATAAAGACGCGGATAAACAGGTTGGGAACCGCCAAACTCAATGCTGTCCAAAAGATGCCGAAAAAGGCCGTTGTGCCCAAAGCATATTTTAAGGTCTGACGAATCCGGTCCCCCTTGTTTGCACCGAAATTTGTAGAAATAATGGGCTGGGAGGCCTGCCCAACACTGTAGGCGCAGCACTGCGCAAACGTACTGATGTTGACAATTACGCCGTACACCGCCAGCGCATTTGTCCCCAAATAGTGCATAATCTGCCGGTTAAACAGGATGGTGAGGATGCCCATCGCAACGTCAATGAAAAAGGTGGAAAATCCGGTTACAGAGATCTCCTTCAGCATTTTGAACAGGCCGGTGGGTTTCACGAAGTGCAGTGTATTCCGCTTCGTGAAGAAATGCGACAGCATCACGATAAACGTGATGGCCGAACCGATGGCCGTGGCAAGCCCCGCGCCATACGCGCCCATATCGCATGTAAAGACAAAGAAATAATCCCCAAACACATTGAAAATGCCGCCCGCCAACACAGCCCCTGTGGCCAGCGCGGGGTTTTTATCGTTCCGCAGGTAGGCCGCAAGCATCTGGTTGAACAGGAACAGCGGGATTGCAAATTTGATGGGGCTCACGTATTCCCGCGCCAGAGAAAGCGTGTTGTCCTGCGCGCCAAACAGCAGCAGGAGTTCGCGGTCGAAAAAGATCACCACCAGCCAAATGACCGCCGCAAGAAAGATCGAGCCGATCACGGAAGCGGTAAAATACGCATTTGACCGCTTCTCCTGGCCTTCCGCCTTTCCCCGGATGGTGCTGAAAAGGACCGAGCCGCCGATCCCCATCAGGAGCCCAAAGCTATAGATGATGTTCCAGACGGGCGCGACCACCGCCAGGGCCGCCGACCCCTCCGGGCCGTGGTACTGGCCGACCATGGCCATGTCTACAATCGAATAGATCGACGTGATCAGGACGCTGCCAAACGCCGCCGCTAAGTATTTAAAATAGATGGTTTTGATGTTGCCGTTCAGAAAGTCCATTCGTATTCTCCTTCTTCCAAATAAAAAAGGCTGGATAAGGTCAGACATTTCAGTCTGTGCCTTATCCAGCCCATCATTTCTACCGAATGATTTGCCCTCCGAGCAATCCTATCTATTGTAACAGATTTCTTTTTGCATGTCAAATGCGAGCGGAGGAATCCAGGGATGGGAAGTGCAAAACCCTGATCCCGGCCTTCCGTGCCAAACAAAGAGGGGCCGGGTGGCGCCCCAGCGATCGTATCCTCTTCGGGCGCTGAATCGCTCCGCCGGTATAAAGGCGCTAAAGGCGATATCCTATTCGTATAAATCATTATGATTATACGAAACGTATCGTTTAATATGATACACTTTGTATAATTTATTTCAATTATTACAGATTCTGCTTTGTCCCCGGCAGATATCCAGCCACTGGCATCCCTGGCAAATCTGCTCCAAGCGGCCGGGCCGTAGGATCTGCTGCTCCACCCGCCGCTCAAATTCGTCCCAGGGAATCCGCTGCCCAAACCGCAGGCCGCAGTCCCGCAGCACGGCACGGTCATACCCATCGGGCTTTGGCGCGGACGCGCACCGGCCGCTTTGATTGTGTGGGCAGCTCGCGCAGAGGACGTCCGCACCTGCGGTCAGTTCGATGTCCGTCTCCGGTGCGGCTCGCAGGCCAGCGATGACGCGCGCCATATTCTCGACAAACGCAGGGCTATAGCCCTTTCCCGTAAAGTGCCGGATGCAGAGCCCGTGGTGGGGCCGCAGCCGTATGGCCTTCCCGTTCATACCGAAACCGCCATCCCTGCTTTGGACAGCGTCTTGCGCAGCACGGGTACCAACAGGGCGGCCACGGCAATCTTGGCCGCATCTCCCGGAAGGAAAGGAACGACACACAGCAACAGGGATTCCACCAGGCCGGTATGCGCGACCACCATATACCAGGCGGTGCCCAATAGATAGCAGAGCGCCAACCCGCCAGCCATGGACAGGGCAAACCAATATGCCTTCCCATGGCACCGTGCGGACAAGAGCCCCACCAGCCATGCCGCCGCAACGTACCCAACGATATAGCCGCCCGTCGGCCCAAACAAGATCCCCATCCCTCCGCTAAAGGAGGAAAACACCGGCAGGCCAACCGCCCCCAGCAGGACATAGACCGCCTGGCTGATTGCACCGCGCTTCGCCCCCAGCACGCCGCCCGCCACAAAGACCGAGAAGGTCGCCAGGTTGACCGGCACGGGCTGAATCGGGATTGCAATCTGGGAAAGCACCGCGGTCAAGGCTGCAAACAGTGCGCAAAGGATCAAGCTTCTTGTTTTTTCCAACCGGTTCATACGTCTCCTCCCTATTGTCAACCTATTGATTTCATAAAGTTTACAATGGCATTATACAGGACGCATTGGGACCTGTCAAGGATTGGAAGGCGTACAATTTTACGGAACGTTATAAGGGGAAGGCTTTTGATACAAGCCTTCCCCTCGTCTCCCTGTTTTCGCAGCAAAGTCCAACCGGCCTTTGCTGACGGCAAATGCAGGGTATATGAAATACATTTTGGATAATTTTCTTTATCTACAACCGAACGTAAACGACGTGTCGTGTGCATAGAGCTCTCCCTTATGCAGCACCGGCGACGGAAAATGCGGGCACGACATCGCATTGGGGAAATACTGTGTCTCCAAGCACAGGCCCATGTTCGTTTCATAGGGCACCCCGGATTTTCCGACCGGGCCATCCAACACATTCCCGCTGTAGAACTGTACGCCGGGCATGGTGGTGCGGACGGTCATCGCAATCCCTGTATCGGGCGAATAGAGCTCTGCGGCGACCTTCTCCCCATCCCCGCCGTCCAGGATAAAGTTGTGGTCGTATCCCTTCCCGTTGCGCAGCTGCGGGCAGTCCACGTCCATATCCCGCCCGATTTCCTTGCTCTCCCGGAAGTCAAACGGCGTCCCCTCGACGGAGAGGACGGTGCCGGTCGGCAGGCAGTCCGCATCGTTTTCCGTGAACGATCCCGCCGGAATGCGCAGGATGTGGTTGCGGATCGTCCCCTTCCCCTCGCCGGACAGGTTGAAATAGCAGTGGTTCGTGAGGTTGACCACGGTGTCCGCGTCGGTCTCCGCACGGTATTGCAGGAGCAGCCGGTTGTCATCGGTAAAGGTGTACGTCACGCGCACATCGAGGTTGCCGGGATACCCCTCTTCCCCGTCCGGGGAAAGCCGGTGGAACATCACCGACTGCCCCTCAATGCTGGCGTCCCAAACGCGCTTGTCAAATCCGCAAATCCCGCCGTGCAGATGGTTCGGCCCATCGTTGACCGCCAGATGGTATTCCGTCCCATTGAGCTGGAAAATCCCCTTTTCAATGCGGTTGCCATGGCGCCCGACCACAGCCCCCAGATACCCATTGTTCTGCTCGTATTCCGCAAGGGTGCGGTACCCCAGGCAGACGTCCGTCAACGTCCCGTTGCGGTCGGGCACCCGGATTGCCTGGATGGTGCATCCGTAGTTCATCACGCTCACGGACGCCCCGCTCGCATTTTCGATGCAAAACCGGTATACGGGGACCCCGCCCCGTGTCGTGCCAAACAATTCTTGTGTGACCATGCTTTTTATCCTCCTTATCAAACTCAGTTGGTTGCTGCTGCGCGCCCCGGCATAAGGAAGCTTGCGCGGCTTCCCCTCCGGCACGCGCGCCGGGAAGTCTGGAAGCGATCCCGCTTCCCTTTTCCCCGGAAATCAATATTTCCTGCTCCGGATGTACTGCTGCGCATTCTCCTGTGTATAGACCTTTTCGTCGGTGATAATGCGCAGGGGCAGCTCTTTTCCCGCCATCAAGTCCTTGACCGCCTTCATCAGCTGGGGTCCCAGCAGCGGGCTGCATTCTACCACACAGTTCAGCCGTTTATCGATCAGCGCTTGAAAGGCCGAGCGCGCGCCGTCCACAGAGATCAGCTTAACGTCCACGCCGGGCTTCAGGCCATGGGCCTCCAACGCCTCCGCCGCGCCGAGCGCCATATCGTCATTTTGGGAGAAGATCACGTCGATGTCCCACTTATGGGAGGCCATGTAATCCTCTACCACCTGTTTCCCGCCCTCATAGGTGAAATCCCCGCAGGCTGAATAGACAATTTGGCAATTGGGGTAATCCTGCATGACCTCCTGGAACCCCTGGCTGCGCTCCTCTGAAGGGGACGCCCCCACGGTGCCCTCAATTTCCATAATGCGCACATGCTCCAACGGGTCTTCCATGGTCCCGGCCAACCACCGCATGGCACGCCGCCCTTCCTCCAGGAAGTCCGCGCCGATAAACGTCATATACATATCGTCCTTTTGTGTGCTGACCTTCCGGTCGGAAAGGAGGACCGGAATCCCCGCGTCCTGCGCTTCCTCCAGCACCTCGTCCCAGCCGCTGTCTACAACCGGGCTTAGCACAATGACGTCCACTTCCATCTCAATGAACCGGCGCAGCGCCTCGATCTGCCGCTCCTGGCTCTGGTTGCCGTCCTCGTAGATCAGGTTGATGCCAAAATCCTTGGCCGCGGTCTTGATCGACTGGGTGTTTGCCAAGCGCCAGGCGCTCTCCGTGCCAACCTGTGCATATCCCACGTCGATGATCCGGTCGGGCTCTTCATACACCCGGTTGAGGCTCTCGACGTATTCGTCCGCATTCTCCTTTGTGATGCTGTGGCTCCGCAGGATCACCTGCTTGGGGACGCCGCTGACATTCTGCAAAATCTCCAGCGCATATTGGACAGCCTCCCTGCCGCCGGTTGGGCAGGTGATCGTCTCGTCGATCAGCCCGCGGCGCACCAGGTCGATCCCCCGGTTCTCCCCGGTGAACCCATCGACCCCCACAATGCGGATATCGTCGTAGCCCAACTGTTCCAGCGCGCGGGCAGCGCCCAGGGCCATATAATCGTTGTGTGCGAAAATCGCGTCGATGTCGCGCAGATGCGTGCCGAACGCCCGGACAATATCCTCCGCGGAGTCGCGGGATTCGCTCACAACATGCACCTGCTCCACCCTGACGTTGCCCGCTTCTTCGATGACGCTTCGGAAGCCCTCGCTCCGGTCGATGCTCGCCTGCGAGACGGAACTCCCGCAGAGCTCCAGGACGGTCCCTTTGCCGCCCAGCATGGCAGACACGGATTTCCCCGCCCGCTTCCCAATCAGTTCGTTATCCGGGCCGATAAAGAGGGAATAATCGTACCCCTCCACCACGCGGTCAAGGACCACCACAGGGATCGACTGGTACACTTCGCTCACCACCGGCGTGACCTTTTTGACGTCACAAGGGGAGACGATCATCAAATCGACCCCGAAATCCAGCAACCGTTGGATGTCCGCGATCTGTTTATCGCTGTTGTCCGTCGCGTCCGTAATGACCAGGCGCACGTCCGGATGTTTGGCAGCTTCCTCCTGGATCTCCTGCGTGAGCACCAACCGCCAGGGCTCCCGCATATTGGCCTGCGATACGCCGATCACATAGGAGATCTGGTCTGGCTGCTGCTTTACCACACACGCGGAGAAGATCGTAAAGAGCAACACAAAAATCAGGATACATGCGCAGGCAGCTTTCCCGATCAACCGGTAGCCTGCCTTTTTGATCCGTTCCCGCATGCGGATTCCCTCCTTTCTACATTCCTGCCGTTGGGCCGGTCATGGATTGGGTTCGCCCCTTTTCTGCAAGCTCTTCTTGTACTCCATAGGCGAAACCCCCAGCACCTTTTTAAACGCGCTGCTGAAATAATGCTGGCTGGAGTACCCGACCGCCTCCGCAATCTCATACATCTTGTGGTCGTCATCGCGCAAAAGCTCAATCGCCCGGCGGATGCGTACCCGCGTGATATAGTCCATAAAAGTGATGCCCGTGCTCTGGCGGAACACCCGGCTCAGGTGCTGCGGGGAGACATGCGTATAGTCCGCCGTCTCTGTGAGGGAGAATTCCTCCCGGGCAAAGTTTTCTTCGATGTATTTTTTTGCATCCCGGACAAGCTGCGGCGTCTCCAACAGGGTACGCAGGTCCTCGGACGCCCCTTCGTATGCGGCAGGCAGGCCTTGCAGCGTATCCCCCAGGCGCCGGGTGAGGAAGACATCCACCGGCAGGTGGGTTTGCAGCAAGTGTTTGAGCTGTTCCCCCGCGGCCTCCCACACAGCGCGCGGTTCCCCCGCGGTGAGCAGCACCAATTCGCCGGCGGAATTCCGGCAGGTGGATACAGGGCGCAGCGTCTGGAAGACCTCATTCGCCATATTTTCCGCCGCATAGAACAGCAAGTCCTCGTCCCACTCGCCGCCGATTTCCGCATTGTCCTTGTTCTCAAGATGCACCAGCGTCACGCCGACTGGCTCCGGGAGTTCCAGCCCAAGGGCAGAAATGCGCTCCTGGATCTCCGCTTCCGTAAAGCGGCCGTCCAGCCAGCCCTCCAGGAATTCGGCGATCAACGCCGGCCGGTTTTTCTCCACCAGCGCCCGGGCCCATTCCAGATACTGGGCCTGTTTTTGCCGGTGCCCAAGCTGGTCTTTTGCCTTGCCCAACGCCTCATAAAAGGTATCCTCCATAATGGGCTTGAGCAGATAGTCAAAGACCCCTAGGCGCAGGGCCTTCTGGGCATATTTAAAATCGTCGTAGCCGGTAATCACAAGGATCAAGGCGTCCGGCTGGACGGTTTTCAGCTTCTCAATAAAATCCAGGCCGTTTAAAAACGGCATGTTGATGTCTACAAAGAGCAGATCCGGGTGATATTCCATCGCCTGTTCCAAGGCCATTTCCCCGTCTTCCGCTTGGGCGACCACCTGTATATCGGGGTCCTTTTTCAGGAAATGGGCAATCCCCCTGCGGATAATCTCCTCGTCATCCGCAATCAGTACCTTGTACATTCCCATCACTCCTCATCAAATTTTTTCGGCTTTTGATACAGGGGCAGCGTAATGGTCACGCGGGTACCCTCCCCCAGCGTGCTTTCCACATGTACGCCATACCCCTTTCCGTAGCAAAGCTGGATCCGTTCCCGGATATAGAACAGGCCGAAGCTCTTTTTTTCGTCCAGCACACTGCGCTCGCTCATCCGCCGGTTGAGTTCCTCCACTTTCTCCTGGAGCATCCCCGCCCCGTCGTCCTGGACCGTGAACACCAGGTTTTCCCCCTCGGGCACACCGGTGATGGTAATGGTGCCGCCACCGCGCTTTGCCTTTACGCCGTGGTAAATGGCGTTTTCCACCAGGGGCTGTAAAATCAACTTGGGCACCTCGACGGCATAGAGTGATTCGTCCACATGGATCACATAGTTGAGCTTATCCTTATAGCGGATCTTTTGGATATAGAGGTAGTTGGAAACGTGTGTGATCTCTTCTTTGACCGTGATGATGTCCTTCCCGTGGCTCAGGCCAATGCGGAACATATTTGTCAAGGCGTCCACCAGACGCACGATATCCTCCGCATCGTAGTCGCGGGCCATCCAGCTGATGGTATCCAGCGTATTGTAGAGGAAATGCGGCTTGATCTGCTCCTGGAGGGACTTCATCTCTGCGGTCCGCTTGTTCTCCTGCTCCACATAGACCATTTGGATCAGCTGGTCGATGCGCGCAATCATGTGGTTAAAGCTCTGCCCAAGCTCCCCGATTTCATCGTTGTGTTGGAAATTGAAACGGACCGTAAGGTCGCCGGATTCCGCCTGTTTCATCAGGCGTTTGAGCTTAAAGATCGGGTTTGTGAGCGTCCTGCTGAATTTAAAGGAAACGATGACCACCAATACCAGGGAGATGATGACGCAGGTAAACAGGATGTACACAATGGTATTGACGCTGGACATCACTTCGTCCATGGAAAATACGCCCACGGTCCGCCAGCCGGTATAGGGGGACAGCTCGCTGCGGATCTGGTAGCTTCCGCCCTGGATCTGCACCGACATGGGCTCCATCGCCTTGACCCACTTGGGGTTGACGCGGTATACAATGCCGTTGACGGGCGTATAAACAATATTGTCCTCCTGGTCCATCACAAAGACAAACCCTTTTTCCCCGATGGTGACGCCGTTGATGGAACTCTGGATAATGTCGTGGCGGATATCCAGCAGGATCACCCCCAGCACTTCCCCGGTTTCCGGGTCTTGCACAGCCTTTGCCAGCGAAAACACATCGTCGATGCTATAGCTGCGGTTGGTCACAATATTCCGGCCCGTCACTACGCTAATAAGCTGGATTTCCTCGGGGTTTTCCGAAGCTTCCCGGTACCACCGCTCGTTTTGAAAGGGGTCGCGCGAAATGCGCGACATCCCCGTGCTGACATAAAGATCCTCTTTTGTCGCGATAAAGATCCCGGCCACCTCCCGGTGGGAATTCGCGACGTTTTCCAAAACGGAACGGATATAGGCCGTCTCGCTGTCCCAGCCAGAGGCGCCTTCGGATTCCATGGTGAAAAAAGGCGTATCCTGCAATTCCAACTGGATATAATTGACCATCTTTTCAATGGTCTCCACATAGACGTCCATAGAGTTGCTCACCTGGTGGATCAACTGCACGGAGTGCTCTTCCGCGGTCTTCTGGGCATGATCCAGAAAGACGAACCCACTCACAATGGAAAAAATCAGGAAGGGGATAAGCGCCACAACGATATTGGACAGGACCATCCTGGTCCGCAAACTCACATTCAACAGCATATCCTTTATTTTCCGCAAAGCCTACACCCCTCTTCCCATCCTGCATGGCCACATTGTCATGTATTTCGAGGCAGAGAAATATTTCTGCCGAATTGTCCAATGAATGGTTTGATAAGCAGTTTTCTGTATGTAATATCCATAAAATTCTATAAAATTCAAACGTAAATTATGTAGATTGTTTTTCAAAAGGAAGAAAACAGGCATTGACAGGCAAAAGGGTCCAAACGCCTGTCAATGCCTTTTCCGAATCCACTATGCCGGGCGGCCTACCCGCCTGGGTCATAATGGTTTGCTGTTTATGCCTGTGTCAACAGGACTTTCTTCCACTGGATCATATCACGGATATCAACCGTACCGTTGCCGTCATAGTCCATCAGAGCCATCTGGTCTTCCGTCAGTTCCAGGTCGCCCAAGATGTACTGCTGGAGCATCTCGATATCCGCATCCGTCAGTTCGCCATCGCCGTCGAGGTCGCCGGCGACCACGTCCAGGGACTTCAATGCATCGCGCAGTGCCTGCTCCGCTGCATTGACGTCTTCCTGCGTTGCCTCTTCATCCAAGTACACTTCATATGCTGCGTCATAGACTTCCTCAAAGGCCGCCCACTTATCCGCATCATAGTCTTCTTCGTTCAGGGATTTCGCCATGATAATCGCGCCATAGAGGCCCGCCTTATCGACAACCCACTTGGAATCGGTGAATTCCTGCATCGCAACGCGCAGCTGCTTCGCGGCAAGCGCCATGTCGTCCTTATTGGCTTCGCTGCCCAGGTCGACAACCGCCTGTGCTTCGTCAATCGCGTTCTGGAGCAATTCGATTGCTTCGTCCGTGACGTTGTCCGTTGTGTTGAACAGCTCTTCCGCCTCTGCGATCAAAGCCGCCAGCGGCTCGGTAGAGGTGGTGAAGCGCGGCTCTACCCAGCAAGCGTGGTCATATTCGGTGCTGTCTACTTCTTCCACAACCAGTTTCAGGAAATCATAGCCTGCCATCGGCAGTTCAACGTCAACGGATTCCGAAGTGGCATCCATATACTGTTCAAAGAGGAGTTCATCGTCTCCGTAAATCTTATAATTTACGGTAGCGCCGTTGGCGTCGTCCTCAACCTCGTCGCCGATGCCGATCTTCGCGGTGAAGATGCCGGACGCACCGTTCACATAATACACAACCTCGCTGGGCGGGTTCACCTGGAAGCCGCCGTCCGGGCGGTCATAGTTCACGCCGTCCAGGATCATGGAGCCGCCGTCCATGTTCTTGCCGTCCGCCGGGTCTCTCCAGTAGCTGCTCACGGACCAAGCGTTCGCAATGGTCAATACATCGTCTGCCAGCACTTCCGGATCATAGGAATCGATTCGCGGATTGATCCAGTCCGCGTGGTCAAAGTCCATATTGCCGCCCGAGTCGACGACCAGGCGCAGGTAATCGTAACCCATCAGCTTCACAGCGACGGACTTCGCATCGTCATGCCAATCCATCTCACCGCTGTCATACAGCAGGTCGTCGTCGCCATAGACCTGGAAGGTAATGTCGCCGCTGTTGCCGGAATCTGCATCGGAGCCGACCAGTGCGGTGAACTCTACGTTGCGTCCGCCGATGTAGTATACCAGCTCGGAAGGCGCATGCGTGCCGATACCGGTCTCATAGGTGGTGCCGTTGATGGTCAGCGGGTTGCCGTTGATGGAGCGGTCCTGCTGGATGTTGCCCCAGCCGGCAGTTCCGGATACCCAGTTTTCGGTGGTCAACGGGCCATCCGGCAGCGGGTCGCCCGTTGCTGCCGCTTGCACAGTGATCATCGTATCGAACGTCACGGTGACCGGCTGGTTGGAGCCTTCATACGTCAAAAGTGCCTTGACCGTGATCGGTTCATTGGTCATGGGCACATCGCCCGCGGTGACGCGGAACTGGACAGTAAAGCTTTCTCCCGTGGTGAGGTCGCTGCTCACGGTGGAGGAGAGCGCCTTGGAGGTGAAGCCTTCCGGCAGGTCGAGGCTGATGCCGACGGTGTCAACCTTCGTTGCGCCGCCGTTGACAAAGCGCGCTGTCAGGATTGCACTCTCGCCGCTTCTCAGGTTGCTGTCGTCGAGTTCGCCAACAATGTAAGCGCCTTCCTGGACGTTCTCATTGGGTTCGATGATGTACATCTTGACGCCGTGCGCCGGGACGGATGCGGTGGCAACCGGGGAGTCAAACTCGATGTTGTTGCCGTCTTCGTCCTTCTCCCAGACGTCCTTCAGATGATATACATAGGTGTTGTCGAGCTTGTAGTAGTTGTCATAGTAGTACTCGTCTTTTTCTTTCAGCAGTTCGCCGATCTGGGAAATTTCCTGGGTCATGGTCGCCGCAGAATTGGAGCGGTTGAACATAAGCAGGGAAATGCGTCCGTCAGTCAGAGGCTTTACGAGGTACTCGAAATCGCCTTCATCGCGATAGCGGATGCCCTGGATTGCGGTGGGATCCTGGTCGACCGCAATGGCGTCTTCGTTCGTGATGATTTCGAGGATTTCCGGATGCTCGTCGAGCGTCCGCAGGTCGTTGCCGAGGATCAGCGGGGATGCCATCTGGCACCACAGGCTGAAGTGCGAGACATACTCGTCATACGTCAAGGAAGAACCGACGCCGACTTCCAACATATCCGGATGGTTCCAGCCGTAGTTGTTGTCGCCCTCTTCTTTGCCGTACTTGCCAGCATACTTATACAGTTCTACGTTGGTATCGTAGATGCTGGAGATGGAGTTCCAGTTGGCCGCGATATCGCCGGTAGTTCTCCACATGTTGCCGGTTTCGCCGCCCCAGACCCAAGGCTGGCGGCCGCCCCATTCGCAGATTTCCAGCGTGATCGGGCGGTTTTCTTTGCCGTTCTCCTCTGCATACTTCTCCGTCGCCTGCATCAGGTTCGTGCTCATGAACTTGTAATTATAGCGGGCGGTGTCGTAGTCGCGGTTGGAGCTGCGGATCGGGTTGTAGAACCGCAGGGTGTTTTCGCCGGCTTTCAGCTCAAACAGAGCGGATGCACGGCTGCCCGGTGCGCCGCCGTTGTATCCGGTGGACGGGAGCATCATGCGGTACGGGTGGTCGCTGTCGCCGTTGATATCGACGAACATCGGCACGTCCTCGTTGGACGGCTTCTTGTAGAAGTCGAGGTTGATCGCATATGTACCGTCTTCCGGCACGGTTACGGTGAAGGTTGCGGCGCCCGCGTTTTCACCCAGGCCGTCGATGTGGTCGCCGGAGATATAGGCGGTGCCTTCCAGCTCCGCATCCCGGTAGGAATACTCATAAACTTCCGTGCCCGGCTCATATGGCTTTGCGACATCCAGGCCGTAAATGCCATATGCCGTAGGGGAGAGCTGCACATTGTGGCAGTAATCATACTTGAAGAAGTCGATCTCCCAATTTGCAAAGCTCGTCGCGTCGCTCAGCTCCCGGAACTCGGAGGCCGGCAGATCCTGGCAGGTGTACAGGCCGTTGGACGTATACAGGCCCATCTTCAGCCCCCTGTCATGGATCTCATTGGAGAGCCAGTTCCCGTCGTGCGGGAAGCGGATCGGGTCAAACTGCAATCTCCCGTTGACGTCGCGTTCGGACGACTGCCAGTTGTCGTCGAGGTTGACATACTCGTACCCGGCGTCATCCAGATTGTACTCCACCATCGCGTCCGCGATATCGACGATCAGATCCTCATCGATGTTGGCCGCGAAGAGGTTCCAGCTCGACCACCCCATGGGCGGCGTCTGGGCAGCCCCGTTGTCGTGCGCGCTGGCGCCCGTTGCCAAAACCGCTGCCATCAAAAAGGCAGTCGATAGGGCTGTGGCAAATTTTGTAAACCTTTTCACTTGAATCCTCCTTCTTTTTCTTGAATAACCTTTGCTCCCTCTAGTTTGTCTCCCACCCCATTTCTCCAGCCCCAAAAGGACCTGACACAATTGGTTTCTGTAGACCTCCGGTATCGGGCTAACTTGCCCTTGCCGGCGCATACAGCAATGTCCTGAAAAGACGCCCCGCCTCTGCGTGCAGCCATGCGCCCGCCCCCAGTAAACCCCCGTCCCAAACCGGAGGATCTTCACAGGGGCTGCTCTATGCTTCCGCTACGCCGCCCTTTGGAAGCGATGCGGCGGGACATCAGGCGCCCCACAGATGGTAGGCGCTCAACGCGGCAAAGCCCAGGAAAAGGACCGCCATCACAAGCTTGATGAGGTGCTCTTTTCCGGCAAATTTCGCCGCAATATCCAAATATTGCTTCCCCCGGTAGATCAAAAGCGTTACCACAACGGCGGGCAGGGAAAGCATCACGGTATAAAGCAGGAATATAAGGGCTCCCACCACCATATTTCCTGCGCTGGCATCAAAATAATAGAGGACGGTCGCCGCAAACAGCTGGCCCGTGCACAGGAATTCCCCAACCGCGATGACCGCGCCCGCCAACATAGCGGCAATAAACACAGCTTTCCCTGTGGAAAGTTTCTCAACGGTCCTGCGGTAAAAATCCTTCATGCGCGGGGTGAACTGCAAAATCGCCTTTCCCGCGCGCCCGTTCTTTGTGCGCAGGAAATCGATAAAGCTCAGGACGGCAAACAAACACCCGATGACAACCACCAACACGGCTACCACGGTATTGATCCCCGAGAAGAGCGAGCGGTCGATCGCCTGCAGCAGGCCGAAGAACACGGTCCCCAGCAGGAAATACAGGATGATCCTGCCCAGGATGAAACCAAACCCAGCCTTCAAGACCTTTTGCTTATCGGCAATCAACAGCGAAAACAGCAGAAGCACTAGCGACATGGAGCAGGGGGACAGCCCCCCGATCAGCCCGGACAGGGCCACCCAAAACAAATTGGCCGCCGAGAGGGATTCTTCCGCTTCCTCTGTTAAATCTTGGTCATTATAACTAAGATTACCATTTTTTAATGCATTTATCAAGTTTTTTTGGATATTTTCATAGCCGACAAAATAACCCCCGTCATATAACACAATTGGGACACGCCGCTCCTCCGGCTTGACCTGGTGCTCGCTGTAAAGCGCATTGATCTCTTCGATGTCCGCAATATTGCCCGCGTCGATGCGCTCCACACGCAGGGGCTTTTCTTCAACCGAACCGTCCTCGTTCTGCACTTCGACGGCCGTGATCCCGTCCAGGAATTCCGTCACCTGTTCGCACTCGGAGCAGCCCTCCGCATACAGGTATTGGATCGTGACCGATTCGTCCTCAGCAGCGCGCTGTTCCTCCAGATACGCCGCCACCGCCGGTTGGAACTTTTCCCCCAGCTCCTGCGAACCGATCAACACCTGGTCGCCGATAAACACAATCGGATGCTGCATCAGTTTTTCTTCCCCAACCCCACTGTCGATCAGGGCCTGGCGCAGGGCCTCCAGGTTTTCCTCTTCCGCCACATTTTTGATCGTGAGGTCCGCTGTGACGTTTGGGAAATCCTTCTTGAGCATCCCAAGGATATTTTCCTCAATGGTTGCTTCCTCGTCGCAGGAAAGGCACCGGTTGTAGAAATAGTATAGGATCTCCACATTGCCTTCCTCCAGGTCCGCATCCGGGCTGACGGACACGGTGTCCAGATAGGTGACCTCTTCCGAAGCGGAGGGGTCCTGCTGCGCGCTCGCCCACGCCGCTGTGGGGAACACAGCTGTTGCCAGCAGGAACAGGGCGAGCAGCACCGCCCACGGGGCCTTTGTTTTCCTTGTTTGTCTTTGCATCTGCATGCACCTCAACATTCCTCTTACATTTGGATCATCCATGGTTCCGATGGCGGTTTTACAGCACATGGCAGAAAGCACAATACCCCTGGCGGGCGGCGCAGGGCCTCCCGCCAGGGATGGCAATACGATGGGTCCCCTTGGCCCCTATCCCGTATCGGATATGGATTCCTGTAAACGAGAAAGCAACGGCTTTAGTTTGCAGTCCCTTTCGCCTTTTCCGCGCGGATGGCGATCACCCTCTGGATCACGATGAAGATGCACAGCAGCGCCGCGATGGTCACCTTGGTCCACCAGGTGTTCAAATTCTGATAGGTGACGATGGTCTGGATCACGCCCTGGATCAGGACGCCGACCGTCGTGCCGATCACGTTGCCCACGCCGCCGGTCAGCAGCGTGCCGCCGATGACGGAGGAGGAAATCGCATCGAGCTCCAGGCCCATGTTCTGCAGGGAATAGCCCGCCAGCGTATAGAAGCTGAACACCACGCCGGCCAGCGCCGCGCAAAAGCTGCTGATCGCATACACAGCGACCTTGGTGCGCGCCACAGGCAGGCCCATCAGGATGGCGGACTGCTCGTTGCCGCCCACCGCGTAGACCGTGCGGCCAAACCGCGTGAATTTCAACACGAACAGCGAAACCAGCAACACCACGATGGCGATAAACACGTAGAAATAGATCCTGCCGCCCAACAAAGTGACCTTCGTCAGGGCCATGGTCTTGTAGAATTCATCCGAAATCGGGATGGACTCCGTGCTGATGACCGCGCACATGCCGCGCATGAAGAACTGGCCCGCCAGCGTGACAATGAACGGCTGAAGCTTGAAATAGTGGATCATGTACCCCATCAGCGCGCCAAACGCCAGGCCGATCAACAGGACCAGCGGGATCACGATCAGCGGGGTCCAGCCAAGCCGCAGCAAAAACGCGGAAAACACGCACGTAAACGCAATGGTCGATGCAATGGAAATGTCGATGCCGCCCGTCAGCAACACAAACGTTACCCCGATGGAAGCGATCATCAGATACGCGTTGTCGTTAAACAGATTGAAGAACGTTGAGAACGAGAAAAAGTTGTCGTATGCAACCGACCCAGCGCCGAACAGCACCAGGAACAGCACGGTGGTGATTGCCAGGGAAATGTTCTTGATCCGGAACGTTCTCTTCTTTCCACTCGTCTCTCTCATGCCTGGCTCACCGCCTTCCGGGACAGGAACCGCCTCTTGAGCATATCCTTAAACGCCTTGGATTGGAACAGGCAGATAAAGACAACGATCAGCGATTTGACCACGAGCGTGACCTCCGGGGCAACACCCATCGCATAGATAGACGTGGTGATGCTCTGGATAATCAGCGCGCCAACCAGGCTCGCCGGGATGGAGAACCGCCCGCCGTTCAGGGATGTGCCGCCGATTGCGACCGCCAGGATCGCGTCCATCTCGATCAAAAGGCCCGCATTGTTGCAGTCCGCGCCCTTGATGCCCGCGCTCTCGATCAGGCCGGCAACCGCCGCCATCACGCCGCAGAAGGTATAGACCAGCCATTTGATGCGGTCCACGTTGATGCCGGCAAAGCGGCTGGACACCGGGTTGATGCCCGTGGACTCCAAAAACAGGCCGAAGGCGGTCTTTTTGGTGAACAGCATGGCGATAAGCACGACAAACGCCACGATGAAAATCGGGAACGGGAGGCCCAAAATATAGCCGCCGTTGATAAAATAATAAGAATCCGAATTGATGGTAATGATTTTACCGTTGGTGATGAGCTGCGCAATGCCGCGGCCCGCCACCATCAGGATCATGGTTGCGACGATGGGCTGAATTTTGACCTTCGCGACCAGCATCCCATTCCATGCCCCTGCTACAACTCCTGCCAAAATCGCCACCAACACTGCGACGGCCACGTTACCGCCATTTGCAACAATACTGCACGCGATCGCGCCGCTGATGGCCATCACAGAGCCGACGGAAATATCGGTCCCCCCGGTGGCCAAAACGAACGTCATGCCGGTGGCTAACAACATAAGTTTACTACCATTCCGCAAAATGTCAATAATTCTGCCATACAGATGCCCTTCTACAATCTTCATCTCGAAGAACGCGCCGCCCGAGACGATCCCATTGACCAGCAGGATCAACAGGAAGATCACAATGGGCCAGAACACCTGCGCCTTGCTCCATTTTTTAAGCAGGTTCATTCTCCGCACCTCCCGCAATATAATGCATGATCGCCGCCTCCGAGATCTCCTGCCCGTTCAGCTCCGCGACCTTCTTTTTATCCCGCAAAACGACCATGCGGTCGCAGCAGCGCAGCATCTCGTCAATTTCCGAGGAAATAAAGATAACCGCCATGCCCTGCTCCGCAAGCTGGACCACCAGCTTCTGGATCTCCGCCTTTGTGCCGATGTCGATGCCGCGGGTGGGTTCGTCCAGCATCAGCAGGTCTGGGTTGGTAGCCAGCCAGCGCGCCAAAATGACTTTCTGCTGGTTGCCGCCCGAGAGATTCTTGATGAGCTGGTCCGCGGACGGCGTCTTGATTTCCAGTTTTTCGATGTATTCGTCGGCGAGCTTCTGCGCTTCCGCCTTAGAGATGGCCTTGAACATGCCGCGCTTTGCCTGGAGCGCCAGGATGATGTTGTCCCGGATGCTCAGATCCCCGATGATGCCCTCCGTCTTCCGGTTTTCCGGGCAGAAGGAGAAACCCTTGCGGATCGCGCCCAACGGGCTGCGGTTGTGGATGGGTTCGCCCTTGAGCACCATCTCACCGCCGCTGAGACGGTCCACGCTGAAGATCAGGCGCACAATTTCCGAGCGGCCCGACCCGAGCAGGCCGGACAGCCCCAGCACCTCACCGCTGTGGACGTCGAGCGAGATGGAATCGATCGTGCCCGCGCCGCTGGCTTCCTTGAGGGACAGCAGGGTTTCTTTTTCCGTCTTTGCGGCCTCTTCGTTGACAAAGCGCTGGTTGAGGTCGGCGTATTCCTTGCCGATCATCTTGGCGACCAGCTGCACGCGCGGGAGGTCCGCCGTGGCGTATGTACCGACATAGCCGCCGTTGCGCAGCACGGTGATGGTGTCCGATACCTCATACACCTGGTCGAGGAAGTGGGTGACAAAAACGATCCCCATCCCCTGCTTTTTCAGCATCCGCATGATCTCAAACAGCTTCTGCACCTCCAGCGTGGACAAGCTGGACGTCGGTTCGTCCAAGATCAGCACTTTTGCAGAGATATCCACCGCGCGCGCGATGGCCACCATCTGCTGCACTGCCACAGAATAGGAATCGAGTGTTTTGGTCACGTCGATCTGTAGGTCAAACCGCTCCAAAAGCTCCTTGGAGCGCGTGTTGATGGTTTTCCAATCGATCCGCCCGCCCTTTTTGGGTTCGCGTCCAATATAGACATTTTCCGCCACCGAGAGGTTGGGACACAGGTTGACCTCTTGGTACACCGTGCTGATGCCGGCGTCCTGGGCCTCCTGCGGGGTCTTGGGGAAAATTTCCTTTCCCTCCAGCAGCACTGTCCCTCCGTCGCGCTCTTCGACGCCCGTGAGAACCTTGATGAGCGTGGATTTCCCTGCGCCGTTTTCGCCCAGCAGCGCATGGATCTCCCCTTTTTGCAATGTAAACTGCACGTCGTCGAGCGCGACGACGCCGGGGAATGTCTTGGATATGTGCGACATTTGGATCAATGCCGTTTCGCCGCTCATAGCAGCCCCTCCTTTTGATATGCAAAATCCGCCTCCGTCTCAACAGGCGGGGCGGATTTCACAGAATCGGTAAAATTTATAAAATGAAGAAGAAAGAAAGTGAAGGAGAAATCAAATTAATAGACACGGGTCTTGATGTCTTCTGCGGCGGTCTCCTGACGGAAGATGCCCTCTTCGGACTTGATCCATTTCTCAACGGTTTCGCCGTTTGCAAGCTTCTGGGCCGTCTCGAAGAAGACCGGGCCGAGCAGCGGGTTGCATTCGACGGTGACGTTCGCTTCGCCGGCGACCATGGCTTCAAAGATGGCCTTGACGCCGTCGCAGGAAACGGTCTTGATGTCCTCGCCGGGCTTGAGGCCGGCTTCCTTGATGGCCTCGATCGCGCCGAGCATCATATCGTCGTTGTGCGCATAAACGCCCTTGATTTCAGAACCATAGGTCTTGAGGAAGGACTCCATGACTTCCTTGCCCTTTGCGCGGGTGAAGTCGCCGGTCTGGGATGCGATGATCTCGATGTCCGGATATTCCGCCGCCATCTGATCCTCAAAGCCCTTCTTGCGGTCGTTTGCAGAGGAGGCGCCCACGGTGCCTTCGAGCTGTACGATCTTGCCGCTGTTGCCGATCAGCTTCGCCATTTCGTCGGCTGCGTTCTTGCCCTCTTCGATGAAGTCAGAGCCGATGAACGTTGCATAGAGGTCCTCCGGGACGTCCGCCATACGGTCTACCAGGATGATCGGGATGCCTGCGTCCTTTGCCTCGGTGAATACGGCGTCCCAACCGGTCTCTACCACAGGCGCCAGGCCGATGACGTCAACGCCCATATCGATAAAGGATTTGATTGCTTTGATCTGGTTTTCCTGTTTCTGCTGTGCATCTGCAAATTTGAAATCGATGGTATCCAAATTCTGGCCTGCATAGAACTGGATGGAAGCGGTCTCCGCGTCGCGCCAGCCGGATTCCTGGCCGATCTGTGCAAAGCCGACTTTCAATTTTCCGTCGTCCGCGCCGCCCTCATTCGTATCGCTTGTACTCTCGGTCGAAGCGGTGCCGTCGGTTGCTGCGGGGGTTTCTTCCGTGCTTCCGCATCCGGTCACACATGCGCTAAACATCAATACGGAAAGGATAGCTGCTGCAAATCTTCTCATTTTCATAGATCGTTCCTCCTATGTAACTTTGACTGTTTGATTTGGGCCGGCCGGATTCTCCGCCTCCCCGGGGCCGTTCCCCTTTCGTTGTCTCTATTGTATCCGGTTTGGTTTTTAAAGTCTTTACGATAACAAAACCGGAATTTACAATATTTTAGCAGACCATTCCGCTCTTCCTTTTTTGGCCGGCCTCCCAAAAGCGCGTCCCAGCCGCCCGTTTTCCCCCTCAATATAAGGAAAAATGCCATGCAAACGCAGGAACGTTCCTACATTTGCATGGCATTTTTCACATGATGGTTCCAGATAAAACCCCTATCCCGTTCAAAATTCCGCCAGGTTGGTTATGCAAAGCAGCCCCCGCTGTTCCCGCAGGCGGGCATACTTCCATGTCTGATAGGCGCCGTTGGAAACACGGTAGACATAGGCGATCGCGTAGTCGGAGGCGTCCACCACCATGCGGTTCAGAACCGGGATCGCCGCCTTCTCCGGGACCCGGGCCAGCTTCTTTGGATAGACGGCGCGTTCGCAGCCGGGCGGCAGTTCCATCCACTCCTGCTCCGGCGGATAGGCGAGCATCTGATAGAAGCGGATGTGCGGATACCGCGCTTTGATCTCCCCCAACACGGAAGCCGCCATGCGGTCAAAATTGCCGTAGGTGCCGACAAAGAAGCGGTTCACCCCGCATTGCAGGATGTACCTCTCCACTTCCTTGCGCAGCAGGGGATACAACCCATCGGGTGCATCCCGGTGCCCCATAAAGCAACAATTCTTGTAATGGCCCTTCTGTCCGGCGCGCATCGCTGCCCCCTGCCCTTCCGCTTGCGTTTATTTCTTATTTAGTATAACATAGATACGCATCCTTGTATATGGGAAATAGCCGCAGAGGAGGGCTCCTGATGGAAAAATTAAAGGCCGATCTCCATATGGGAAACAACCTGCGTCGCCTCCGAAAGGCGAACGGGCTGACACAGGACCAGTTGGTGGCCCGGCTGGGCATCCTCGGCCTTTCCACCACGCGGGGCCTGTATTCCCGCTACGAAACCGGCGAGCTGAATATCCCGATCCGCCTGCTGGTTGCGCTGCATCAGATCTACCATTGCAGCTACGATTGCTTTTTTGAAGGGCTGACGCTGGGCGAAATGGGCTGACCGGGTTGCGCGCATCCCGCAGGCGCTTTCCGTGCGGACAACTCTGCCGGAAATGCACAAAACGGGCCCCGCCCTCCACTTGGGAGAACGGGGCCCGTTTCATCGATTGCCATTCCATGGTTCCTTCGTCTAAAGTTTATTCCCCGGGAAACTATTTCCCCGGAAATCCCAGAGCGGCTTTGTTTTCCACCGGGAACGCCCATCCTGTGGAAAACTTCCCCGCTTTATGGAGCCGCCGCCCGCTTGGAAGGCATTCCAAAACCGCAGCCAGCCCCTGCGGCCGCTCAGCAGGGCAGTTCCCTTCCCACGGCGGCGGCCACTGCGCCAACCTTTTTGACCAACGCCTGGTATTCCGGAATGGTGAGCTGCTGGGCCGCGTCGCTCATGGCGACCTTCGGCTCCGGATGCACTTCGATAATCAGGCCGTCCGCCCCGGCGGCGATCCCCGCCAGGGACAGGCTTTCGATGTAGCGCGATTTCCCCGCCGCGTGGGAGGGGTCGATGATGATCGGCAGGCTGCTGCGCTCCTTGACCACCGGCACCGCGGAGACATCCAGCGTATTGCGCGTGGCGGTTTCAAAGGTACGGATTCCGCGTTCGCATAATACAACATTATAATTGCCTTCGCTCATAATGTACTCGGCGGCGTCCAGCCATTCCTCAATCGTGGAGGCGATGCCGCGCTTGAGCAGCACCGGCACCTTCGAGCGGCCGATCTCGCGCAGCAGGCGGAAATTCTGCATGTTGCGCGCGCCCACCTGGAACATATCGCAGTATTTGGCCGCCGTGTCGATCTGGTCATGGGAGATCACCTCGCTGACGACCTTGAGGCCCGTGGCGTCCGCCGCCTTGCGGAGCAGCTTGAAGCCCTCGTCCTCCATGCCCTGGAACGCATACGGCGAGGTGCGCGGCTTATACGCGCCGCCGCGCAGGAATGTTGCGCCCGCTGCCTTGACCCCTTGGGCCGCCTCCAGGATCTGTTCCTCGCTCTCGACCGCGCAGGGGCCCGCCATCAGGACCAGCTGTTTCCCGCCGATCCTCTGGCCGCCCACCTCTGCAACGCGCCCATCCGGGCACATCTCCCGGCTGGCCAGCTTATAGGAATGCATGATGGGCACGCACTTCTCCACGCCGTCCATCAATTCCAGGTTGGCGTCCGCCAGCCTGCTCTTGTCGCCCAGCACGCCGATGATGGTCGCCTGGGCGCCGGTGGAAAGGTTTGCGCCGAGGCCGTGTGCCTTCAGGACTTCTACGATTTTATCAACGTTCTCCTGGGTGGAGCCGTGTTTCATGACAATAATCATACGATCACTCCTGTCTGTACTTTTATTACTTTATGCTTTAAAGCGTTAAATAACATTATATAGAAAACCATGCAAAAAAACAAGGGGGATCTACAAAACCTCTGCATGGATGTTGTTTCCGGTTTGTTGCAGAACATGCGCCCGGCACGCAATTGCGCCACGCAGATCTGGCGCGGCTGCGCAAAAACGGCAAAAAAGCATATGAAATTATAAAAAAACAGCCACCCTATTGGGTGACTGCTTTGATGTTGGCGCCTTCCTATTGTCCCGGGCCGTCGCCAGCCAAGTATCTTCGGCACTAATGAGCTTAACTTCCGTGTTCGGGATGGGAACGGGTGGACCCTCATCGTCATCGACACCAACTATTCAATTCTTGTCGTCCTCACTGGCGACTCCCATATAATAGCACAGGATATTTGAAAATGCAAGCGTTTTTTTCAATTTTTCTGAAAATTTTTTTACAAGCCCTTTTTCCCTCTGTGGCAACGGTTTCCTGGGGCGCTTGGCCTGCTGGCCGCCCAACATCCCGCCATAAATTTTTCTATTCGTATAATATTATCAAAAACTGCTTTATCAATCAATATACGATCAGAATTTATGCAATATAACAAAAAGAATGGTTATATATTATGCACGAGTATTCTTTACTTTACAATTTATAAATGTTAATATACTATTAAACATTCATCCGTTCATATATTTCGTTTCGCCTTTATTAAGATATGGATCGTTCTGCCTGAAACTCTTTTATAGGGTTTTTTATTTTTGGAAATCTTTCAAAAGAAGGGAGGCCATCCAACCGATCCCTGCCGCCTCCAGCGGGAAGAGGCGCGGCGCCCTCTCCAAGCGCTTGCTGGGGACCCAGCGATTCCCGCAGATCGAAACATTTTGAAAGGAAGGAAGTCTCATGAAAAAACTGCACCGTTCTGCACTTGCAATGCTCCTGTGTGCCACACTTGTTGCGGGCACAATTCCAGGCGGCGCTTTTGCGGCCGCGGCAGCGCAGGAGGATTCGATCCTTGCCCCGGAACCGATCGGCTATGCCAATGTATTGGATATGACCGGCGTGCCGGAGCCGGACATCTATGGGGATTACAGCACCAATAAGTACAATAACTTCTGCGACATGGGCGCCTGGCATGGCTATTATCTGCATCCCCAAGACGCCACGGACGCTTACGGCGGCTTTGCCGGCCCGGTGATCTTTGCCGAAGAATACCCGGTGAACCTATCCGAATGCATTGGGAAATGGGTTATTACAGGCACTGACGGGACGGCCTATGACCTGGCGGACGCCGCAGCGACCGTCAACGCCTATCCCGGTAAGCTGGTGCAGGGCTATGAACTGGAAGATATCGATCTCAAACTGGAACTGATCTTCGCCAGCGACCGCACCGCTTTAATCCGTACCACCATCGACAATAAGACGGACGAGGCGCTGGAGCTGAACCTCAAGCAGACCGGCTCCATCTTTGACTCATACGACGCGTATGGTTCCCCCTCCGGAACCTCTCTGGAGGCCACGGAGGACGGCGTAGCCGTAAACTTCCAAACCATCCGCGAGATCTGGAGCTACATGACCACAGAGGAAAACAAGTTTAACATCCGCTTTGACCAGCCGGTCACAACGGAGGTCTCCGAGGATGCGCTCTCCTATGAAAGCACATTCGAAGCGCCCATCACCGTGGAGCCGGACGAGCCCTATGTGACCTACCAGACGCAGAGCTTTACCTTCACGGACGAAGAGGCCGCAGAGGAAGCGGACAAAACCGCGGACATGCTGGCCAGCGGCGACGGCTACTTTGTGGAAAACAGCGAGCGTTGGCAGGGCTATGTCGATACCATCGACAACGCGGACGTGGACCAGGCGTACAAAAACGCGGCTGTGAAAGCTATCGAAACCCTGATGACCAACTGGATCAGCGCGGCGGGCGCCCTGCAGCACGGCGGCATTGTCCCGTCCAAATCCTACCAGTGGTTCATCGGCCTGTGGGGCTGGGATTCCTGGAAACAGGCGACCGGTATGGCCCGCTTCAACCCTGAGGCCGCAGAGGATAATATCCGCGCACACTTCGATTATCAGATCACCCCGGACGACCCGGTCCGCCCGCAGGACGCTGGCACGATCGTTGACTGCATCTTCTACAACCTTGGACCGGAGCGCGGCGGCGACAGCGGCAACTGGAACGAACGCAACTCCAAACCAGCATTGGCGGCATGGGCGGTCTACAACATCTACCGCCAGACGGGCGACGTGGCCTTCTTGGAAGAGATGTATCCGAAGCTGGTCGCCTACCACAATTGGTGGTACACCAACCGCGACGTCGACCACAACGGCATTGCGGAATACGGCGCCATGGTGCACGATTCCCACTATCAGTATGACCGCGAGGGCAACATCCTGCTGGACGAGAACGACGAACCGCTCTTTGACGAGGACGCCATCATCGAGGCAGCCGCATGGGAAAGCGGCATGGACAACGCCACCCGCTTTGACAAAGAGGGCAACGGCCCGGACGACATCGGCGTGCATGTCTTCCCGGTGCGCAATGCCGATAATGAAATCGTCGGCTACAGCATCAACCAGGAATCCGTGGACCTGAACTCCTACCTCTATGCGGAGAAAGCGTTCCTGATGTCCATGGCAGAAGTGCTCGGCTACGACGAAGACGTTGCCAAGTACGAAAAGGAAGCGGCATACGTCCGCGATTACATCAACACGAACATGTTCGATGAGGAGACCGGCTTCTACTACGACCTCCAGACCAACGAAGACGGCAGCGAAAAGAAACTGCTGGTCAACCGCGGCAAGGGCACTGAGGGCTGGCTCCCGCTGTGGGCAAAGCTCGCCACGCCGGAAAAGGCTGCGCGCGTTGCCGAAAACATGCTGGACGAGGACAAATTCTACCGTCCGGTTCCGTTCCCAACCGCTTCTGCGGACAACGACAAGTACAGCCCGAGCACCTATTGGAGAGGCCCGGTCTGGCTGGATCAGGCGCTGTACGCGGTAGAGGCCCTGCAGAACTACGGCTATGAGGACGAAGCCAGAGAAGCGGCTTACCGCCTGTTCGACAATACGGAAGGCCTGCTGGGCGACGGCCCCATCCGTGAAAACTACAACCCGGAGACCGGCGAGGGCCTGCACACCAAGAACTTCAGCTGGTCCGCAGCGGCATTCTATCTGCTGTTTGAAGACACGCTGGCCGGCAATGAAACCACCTCCCAGGACGCCCTGCCGATCCCTGCATCGGAAGAGCAGAACCTGACGGCGACGTACAACAACAAGGACGTCACCTTGACGGTGGACGGCGAGCCGCAGAAGATCGCAGACCTGCTCGGCAAGTTCGAAATGAAGGACGTCGCAGACGGCACGGAAGTCGAATTGACCTTTGTGCCGCGCGTGGCGGGCAAGAACTTCCGCTCCGTGACCATCAACGGCGGCGAACCGCAGCTCATCAGCGGCGATTCCTACACCTACACGGCGATGGTCGAAAACGGCTCCATTGCTCTGGACTTCGTCTTCGAAGTGACGGACAAGCGCATCCTGGAAGAGACTTACAACTACGCGAAGACCTATGTGGACGACGGCACCGTCGATTCGC
>OLNP01000461.1_pt1 | contig 43215 bp, 26 predicted proteins | sample 1671951 | NCBI WGS metagenome assembly OLNP01 (sample SAMEA3136629, study PRJEB25190) | human gut metagenome | biome: human gut; feature: human-associated habitat; material: faeces | place: Austria | collected 2013
CTTGATTTCAGTCCGGTGATCTTTGTTGTTCTTACTGTTGTTTTTTGCACAGTAATGGAAATGACCTGTTTCTTGCCGCTGGCCAGTGTAATTGTCACTTTGGCTTTTCCGGCTTTCAAGCCTTTCATCGTTCCCTTGCTGTTTACAGAAACGATTTTCTTATTGCTGGAAGTCCAGCTTTTAACGGAATCACCCTTTGCAAGTCTGGAAACTTTTATTTTGGACGTAGACTGTTTTACTTTCAGCTTAATGCGGGTAGCCGTTACCTTGATCGTAGGTGTCAGTTTTTTGCCGACGGTCCTCTTTTCCTTGCGGCCCTTGTTGCTGGTACGCATCTGTACAGCCGGTGAAAATACCGTGGCTGCAGAGATCGTTTTCCATGGTCCGAACACCTCTGGTACTTCTGTAGGTGTTGGTGTCGGAACGTTTTCTTTCCGCTGTATGGTAAGAAGATAGTCTGTTTTTCCGCTTCCGGCAGCTGTTACCGTGATCTTCACCTGTGCTTCGCCTGCATCTGTTTCCCAGTATACATTTACACGTTTCGTTTTTCCGTTTGCCACAACCGGCATGGATACTTTCTCAACACCTTTTACTTTCTGTACCGTTACCGTGGCATCCCCATCTGAAGGTTCCACATAAAGGCGGAGGAACTTTTCCTTATTTTCCTCTTTGTCTGCAAGATACGAAACGGTATAGCTGGTTTTGGTGCTGTCAAATACCGGTGATAATGTAAGATATTTTGAAGTATCTGTAAAAGTATTGCTGGTACTTACCACCAGGTTTGCCAGGGAGGAATTTCCAAGCCCGCTGGTAAGGTGGAAGATATAATCCCTGCTCTTTCCGTTCAGTGTTGTTTTAACCGTAACATCTGCCTGTCCGGATCTTACATCTGCCACATAAGTTCCATTGGAAGCTTTTCCGTTGACAGTCAGGGTACATCCGGCAGGTGCTTTAAATGTCAGGGTCACTTTTGTAGCATTTTCAGCAACCCTTAAGGTATGCTCTTTTTCCGAACGCTGGAATGCTTTTTCCCAGCTGACCCGGCCAGTATCTGCTTCTGCTGATACACTGTCAAGGTAAGCTCCATTTGTTTCCAGTGCCATCAGATAACAGGAGTCATTCTTATAATAAAGTGTCCCATCCCTGTCTACGCAGATCGGACTGATGCAGTACTCCTGCTGTGCGAGTACCGGACGGAAGAGTTCTTTCGGTTTTCCGGAAGTCTGGCCAGGCTCATCTGTCAGCATATAGATACCGCCAGGTTTTGCATTGTAGGTAAAATACAGATAAACACGTCCATCCGCTTTGCCATCTCCATTAAAGTCCTGGTTTTCATAAGCGGTCGAAAGAAGCGGTGCTGCCTGCGGATATCCCGGGATAGAAACTTTATATGCAAGGGAAAGACCGGAAGCAGATTCTGTCAGGACATCAAAATGGTGTCCCCCATCCGCATTGTACTGTCCGCCGTTTCCGCAGACACCTACATAGATTCTTCCTTTATAGACGACCGGTGTGGATGTTGCCGCACCGCCCAGGTTATAGCTTGCCACTGCACCGAAAGTACCATCTGCATTCATGGCAACCCGGTAGAGATAGCCGCCTTTGGTCGTAAAATAAACATATCCGTTGTTATAAACAATGGTGGATCGGATATCGCCGATCATGTCCGTGCGCTTGTCGATCAGCTGTCCGGTGTGCGTATTAACTGAATACAGGATAGAAGTATAGGCATCACCGGCCCCGTCATCAGAACCAAACACCAGATAATTTTCGGACGCATAAGCACCTGTCCAGTAAAAACCGCCCTTATGGTTATATTTCCAGGTACAGTATTTTATCTCATCACCTTTTGACGGGTCTTCATCTGTAACAGAAAGGCAGAAGTAAGAACCAGGGGTTGTATCCGAAGTCCAGGTTCCGGTATAAATATATCCATTCTTATAGGTGATCGGGGAAAGTGTCTGGCCTCCCAGGCTCTCACTGATCCAGAGGGATTTTAAAGAAGTGGCACTCAGTGCCTGGATCTGTCCGCCGCCGATCTGTGCAAAAAGCATTCCTTCCGCATAAGCAAGCGGGATCATGGCATACTGCATATTTCCGTGCATCTGTTCACTGGTCTGCACGATATCCCCGGTATTTTTATCTATTTTATAGATGAACTGTCCGGATGCCACGTAAAGATAGCCGCCCAGGATCAGTGGAGGGGTAAGTGCTGCATCCCATCCCTTTGCATCCAGATGCAGGGACCATTTCTGCACCGTTGTATCCTTGCTTGCCGGCGTGGAGGTATTGGTGATCCCGTTGTTTGTTTCACTGTTCCGGTAACTGCTCCAGTCATTATCCGTGATTTCTGGCTGCGTTGCCGTCTGCTGTTCCAGTTTTACCTGGATCTCTGTTTCCTCACCTACCGTAAACTTCTCTCTTCTGGAGATATATCCATGTCGTGACACATTCCAGGTATACTCATCCCCGTAATAAAGAGAATCATACACAGAAGCATCTTTGGAAGGTTCCACACGCTCCCCTTTAGAATCATATACACTGACCACTGCATCCGATGGATCTGTTACAAAAGTGATCGAGGACTTTGCTTTTTTATGTACGGTGATCGTATAGGTGCCTGTGGAAGTATAAGTGATATCCTGATAAGCCGGATCCTGATAAGTCCCGTCTTCGTTCATCTGGAAAGTGATCCTGGTCTCAGAACCGTCAAGAGGAATCTCAATGGCATTGCTGCCGGATACTGCCTGTCCGTTTACGGTAAGGCCATACCACTTGTCATTAAAGGCTTTTGCAGAAACTTTTACAGATTCTGTATTCTCACCCACTGTCACATCATAATCCCTGGTGATACCGGCACTGTCAAATTCTGAGATCAGGTTTTTGGCCATGTCCGTGTCCGCGGGAAGGTAACAGCCGATCATGGAAAGATCCAGCCTCCGGAGCACTACGATCTTGTAAGTCTGGCTGTCTGTGGCTGTACCAGCTGTTACTGTGTAAACAGCCCTTTTTCCATTATCCTTTGTAAAAACATTTGAAAAATTATAACGTTTTCCATCGGTATATCCGGTTGCAATGATCTCACTCTCAACCGTCTTTCCATCAAGATCGCAGGCAGATAACCGGATTGTTGATCCCTCCGGCGCATCGGCCCCCAGATCTGCCGTTACATAAAATCCGGTAGAATTATAACTGGATCCGATCTCAACGGTATAGGTTTTACCGCCATAAGTTTCATCCAAATCTTCCCTGCGGCTGATCTCCAGAGGATCCTTAACGCCATAGCCGGAATACACACTGAGATCCCTGAGATATTCTTTCGTACTGTTCTCCCCGGCAAATGGAGCATCCTCAAAGGTAAGTTCTGCAGAATCTTCATCGTCAGAGCCGTCCATGACCAGTTCCTCCTGATCCTCGCCGTTAAATTCCCCCTTTGAGAATTCCGCATCTTCTGGTTGCTCTGTTTCCGGTTCTTCTGTGATCTCCACGTCACTGTCTCCCGGCTCTTCTGTGATCTCGGTCCCTTCCTGGACATCCGGCTGTGCTTCCGTCTCTGTTGCCCCGGAAGAAAAATCACTTTCCATAGATATGTCGGCTCCATAGACCGGAGCTGTCCCTGCCAGCATGCTCACCGACAGAAGGACTGCCAGCCATTTTCCTAGTCTTCCTTTCATCTGATGTTTACCTCCCTTTTGGATTTTTTACTGCTGAAGCAGTGGATTCCTGCTTTTTATTTTTCTGAAACTGCGTCTAGCTCCTGTCCATAAGAGCAGGTACAAAACTCCTGCCAGTGCAAATAAGGATAAGACCTTTGTAAAGAGTTTCATGTGCGTCCAGGTGTCTGTTACTTTACTTCCTACCAGTTCCGGGATACTTTTTCCTTCGTTTTTGGAGGAAGCGGATGCTGTCCCGGATGTAGTCTCTTTTTCTTTGCTTTCAGTCAGTTCTTTTGTGGATGACTCTTCTGTTTTCTCTTTTGTTTTGTCTTTTACGGCATCCGCTTTTTTGCTGCTTTTCTTTTCACCTGATGTACCGGAACCGGAGCCTTTTTTCTTCGTACCTGCATAAGCCGTCAGTTTCTTTTCCTTGTTTTCGTCTGTGCTATCCAATCCGTTCTTTCCGGATGCCGTACCTTTTCCGCCAACCGTTTTCAGATTTGTAAGGGATCCTTCCCCATTATTGCCTTTGCCCGGGACTCCGGCTTCACTTTTATTTCCACCATATCCGGGTCTCTGGGCGATCGAACCGGAATTTCCATTGCCCCCATTTCCCGCTGTCCCGTTATTCTTCTTTCTGACATCAGGGATCCGGATCACCATCGGACTGCTTACATTGCCTGCAAGGTCTTTTACCACGATCACCACATCTTTTTCACCTTCTGACAGGCCTGTAATGGTCAGGGTATCGCTTCCTTTCAGTACTTCTCTTCCCTCTTTTGAGGTATCCGGGGTCTGTACTTTCGCACCGGCCTCTATAACACGGTAATAGCATTGTCCCCTTTCACTGGTCTTATATACTACTGAGGCCTGGTCCACGGATATCCTGCTCGCACTGATCTTTTTCAGTTCCGGCGGGGTCTGGTCCGTAATCCCAAGTGTCAGGTAATAATCCCTCCGGGTGCCGTCCTGTGCGGTTACCTGCACCCGGACCATAGCTTCCTTTTCCTGGTCTCCGAAATGGATTTTCCAGTAAACATGCCCCTTTCCATCGTTGCTTTCTTTGATGGTCTCATCTTTTTCCACGGTAGAATGCTTCACTCCGCTCAGCGCATAGATCTTGACCGTGGCATGTTCTTCTTCCGCTGTCAGCCAGATGTTCAGACTCTGGCGTTCCCCGTCATAAACCGCCTTGTATCTGTCACGGTCCTTGTTTAATGCGGGATCTAGTTTTAAGATCCCTTTTCCCCAGGTATCGGAGCTGGATATATATAATTCTTTCAGATCCGCATTGCTGCTTTTAACTTCCGGAGTGATGGTCGGTTCCGGTGTAACAGAAGGCTCCGGTGTAACAGAAGGCTCCGGCGTAACGGAAGGCTCTGGAGCTGCCGTCGGTTCCGGCGCAGCGGTTGGTTCCGGAGTGGCAGTTGGCTCTGGTGCAGCAGTCGGTTCCGGCACAGCGGTTGGTTCCGGTATCTGGGTCGGCTCCGGTTCTGCAGTCGGCTCCGGAACGGCGGTAGGTTCTGCGGGTACCGATGGTTCTGCCAGCGTTTCCCCTTCCGAACTCTCTGTGCTGTCTGCTGCATAAACTTCCCTGACAAAAATCGCATCTGTTTCTGGTGCAGCCCCTCCTGCCAGAAGTCCTGCAGAAAGGGTCCCGATAATAAATTTGTTAATGATCGGTCTCTTTAAATTGTTTTTTTTCATTACCAGTCCCCCCATACTTCGCCGTTATCCCCGACACCCAGATCTGCTCCGGAATACAGGGTAAAGCGAAGCCTTACTTCGTCACCGTCTGCCGGGAAATAGCCCGACATTCCAATGTTCATATATTCACCGTTTACAAAATACATCCAGCCGGAATTCATGGTAAAATCAAATTCTCCCAGCCAGTTGGCATCATGCCCGGACAGCTGGCAGTTTACTTCTGTCAGATGTGCCATCAGGTCATCCGGGATCGAAGCTCCGGAAGTGATGCCGCCGCGTCCGATAGCTTTCAGGTAAAAACCTCCTGTTGCACTTCCATCATTCCTCCAGTCAAACCCGCTGTTCTGCAGAAGCCTTAAGACCACGGAGGAAAGCTGCTCGCCCTGATAAAAGTCGATGGATGTCGCCGGCAGGATCGTCCCAAGTCCGACAGTCCCGGCCTCAATGCTGACCGTGATGGAGCCGGCAGGTTCTTCCTGGCTCTCATCCCCTTTATAGATGGTAAAAGTTGGAAGTGTGGTACTCCACCCCTCATCATCCGTTGCCTTGATATCCACAGTGTTGCTGCCCTCATTCAGATCCAGACGGTAAGCCAGGATTCCCGGCGAAGGCTCCCCTTTTGAAGAAAGTCTTTCACCGTTTCCATATACTTCCAGTGCCGTAGAGGATAAGCTGTTCCCGTACCAGTCTACCGCCTGTACATAAAACGTACGGTACGCGGCATTTACCGTTTCCCCGTCAGTCAGGTCTGTGGCGATCGTTGGATAATGGTCTTCCTCCGGTTCCTGTGTCGGTTCCGGCTCCGGAGATGGCGTCGGCGTTGCACTGAGCGGTACCTGCGCCCCATCCTGGTTCCGGTCATCGTCCTGGTCCGGTGTTTCTTTCCGGCTGTCATCATCCTGGTCACCATTTTTGTCATAATGGATGGTATTGTCTTTGGAGCTGTCATTATCCTCTCCTGTGGAGCCGTCTTCCGGATCGGTATCCCCTTTTTGGGTATCTTCCTTCTGGCTGTCCGGTTCCGGTGTCTGGGAAGCTTCCGGCTCTGATGTCGGCTCCGGGGTGACAGTCGCCTGTGCCTCTTCCTTTTTCTTTTCCGGTTCTTCCTCCGGTTCATCTTCCAGGATCTGTGCCTGTTCTTCAAAGGAAGATTCTTCACCCGTGGAAGCATCTTCCTGGCTTCCGGCATAAGCATATCCCTTTCCAAGATAACCCTTTAAGGAGCTTTCACTGTTCACCCCCTGTACCGGATTTTCACTTTTCTCCGGTTCATAGTTTTTCATTCCCAGAAATAATACTCCAGCAAAAAGCAGGAGACAGACAATAGCTGTCAGAAAGGAAAGCCGGTTATTCTTTTTTCTCTTTTTCATGGTCATTTCCTCCTTAATACAGCCTTTCTATATATTTCATGATCCAGTTTCCATACCAGCTTCTGGCTTTTTTCAGTTCTTTTTTCATCTTCTGCACGCACAGAGCGGTATCCTTTCGTTCTTCTTTTGATACAGCATGGGGACTGAACGCAGCCTTTTCCCCGATAACGCTTGTTTTTCGGTAACACTTCATGGCATCTTCCGAATAAAGCTCAGGGCCATGATAATAAAGAAGCCGCGCATATCCGGCCATGGCACGTACCGCCTGGCGGTCATCTTCACTTTCAAACAGTTTTCTCCGTCTTCTGTTTGCGTGGATGCGGAGCACACAGACCGTAAAGATAAATATCAGGCAGAAGAGGTCAAATACCGCAAGCAGGAGGATCAGAAGCTTTTCGATTCCGAACAGTGCCAGTTTTAAGCTCCAGTGTGTCTGGATGTTCTCCTGTGCAGGCGGTTCGTCCTGTGCTTCCGGGATGGCGGCTGCTTTGGCTCCTTTTGCCTCCAGGCCTGCCGTGAGGTCTGCTTCCTCCATGACATTATAGTATTCCGGTGTCATTTCTACCGGTACCCATCCAAGGCCGTCCATATAGATCTCGGTCCAGGCATGTCCATTCTTTCCCGGGACTTCTATCGTATCCCCCGGGTTTTTATCTTTGATATCTTCCGGTGTGATCAGATAGCCTTCCACATAACGGGACGGGATCCCGTAATAACGGAACATCAGTGCCGCTGCCGTGGCATAATGGACACTGTGGCCGATCCTGGTGTTTGTCAGGAAGTCCTCTGCAAAATCCCCCTGTCCGGTATACGGATCGGCTGCCGTGCTGTAAGTCAGGTTCTTTTCCAGATAGGAACGGATCCTGCTGATCGCTGTATAGTAATCGGTATGCCCCTGTTCCCGGTTTCCACCGTCCCCCAGTTCTTTGCGGAACAGGGTTTCCAGTGCACCGGACAGCTTCGTATCCTGGCTGTACACAAATGCGTTGTAATAACTCTCATCATCACGGTAGGAATCCCCTTCATCCCTGGCAAGTGCCTGATAGACCCTTGCCCCCAGCACCGTAAAATCTTTTACCAGGTTTCCATTTGCCTGATAGTGATAGTTTCTTGCTCCAAAGAGTCCTTTTGCTTTTAACATACTGTCAGCAAACGGTGTCTCTTTCCTGTATCCTGCAGGCAGTTCTGTGATCTCATAAGGGGTATAGAGATAACGGCTGTCTGCCTTTTCATTTTTTATGTCCACTTCGGATACTTTGTCAGAAAGGGCATCATCATCTGCAAGTGCCCTTGCACGGCTTAGCTGGGTCTCCCCATAAAATCCATCCTGGTGGAGCCAGTAAAAGAGCGTCCTCTGTTTATAGGCATCCTCCGTATCCAGGCTTTCCCAGGAAGAACCGTCATACACGCTTCCCACAAATCCTCTCAGGTAGAGAGAATCCGGATTTTCCATGGTAACGGAAAGTGCCGTATCATCTGAGGCACTCCAAGCACCGCATTCTTTCAGCTTTCCATCCGGAAGGGTATTGATCTTTCCTTTTTTGTACCGCAGGCTGCTGATCCCGTCCAGGGCCTCTTTTTTAGCTTCTGTGACAAGTGTCGAGGAACCATAGTCTTCGGACGGCATAAACTGTTCCAGAAGGATCCCGGCTGCCAGCATTACCGCACATGCCAGGATGCTTCCTGTCAAAAATGCCCGGCTGCTCTCTGCCCGGTGGCGTTTCCTTCCAGAACGGGAAAGGATAAGATTCAGTTCCAAAAGGATCCCCATGTAAAAAATAACTCCTGTGCCTGCATCCGGTTCCATACCAAGGATTCCCGAAAGGACAGGAAGTACCAGAGCCCAGGCAAGCACCAGTAGATAAAACTTCAATTTCAGGATAAGGAATCCGCAGACTGCCGCTGCCATTCCAAGATAAATAAGGAATACCATGCGGGCGGCATCCCCTCCCTGTATCCCGGCAGTCTCAAACCTTTTGAGGTAAATCCCTGCCCGGCTTCCCAGGATGTCTGCCATATCATTCCAGTATAATGCCATGCCGTCTAAGAGCTGTCCATGGAACAGGAAGATCCCTGCGATGGAAACCATTCCCAGTCCCAGCCGTCCATAAAGCCCATATTTTCCCATTCTTTCTGTTGCAGTACAGAACACTGCCATAAGAAGCACGCTTCCCAAAATCGGTGCCATGCGTTCCTGCTCAGTAAGGACACTCATAAAAAGCAGGAGCCCTCCGCCTGCACTAAGCCAGATCAGTGCAGTTTCCAGCAGGATACCGGACAGTTGTTTTCCATATGCTGTTTTTGACTGTCTTTTGGATTCTGTGATCCGTATTTCCATAATACCTGTTCTCCTCCACTGTCTCTGCCGTCTGTGCCGCATCCTACGATCGTCACTTCTCCTTTTGCTGCCAGGAGTTCTGCTTCTTTGTCCTGCGGGTCGCCGGTTATATATACATAGTTTGCAAAATTCTGTGTCCCCGGATCTTTCAGATATTCCCGTACCGTGACCGGGGTCTTTACATCACTTCCATAACGCAGGAAGCGGTACAGGATGTTTTCGCGGTCCTCTTCTGTACGGATCTTCTCCAGCCGGAACTTCCCAGTGCTGTGGTCATAGACTCCGGCCTGGCAGGAGATCTTCTTTTCCATAAAGCTCTGAAGGACTGCTGAAAAGACTTCTGCCACCGTTTCCGCACGCTGCGGATCCCGGTCTGCCTGGAACGCTTCTGCCAGAATCAGTACCGTATCATCCACCGGGAAGCTTTTTTCCCGGATCATAATGTCATCCAGCTTTCCGGACAACTTCCAGTGAATCTGCCGGATACTGTCACCGGAACGGTATTCCCGGATGTCATAAGTTTCTCCCGGATCATCCCCCGGGCGGCTTCCGGAATAGCGGAAACTTTCCATGTCGAATCCTTCCCTTGTAAAAAGGGAAAGCTCACCTTTTTGTCTTTCCGGCATTACAACGGTATAAGCGCATGTATCAGCCTTCCTTTTTAAAGAAAAGACACGAAAAAAATCCTGGCATTTCCAGTCAGAAAAACAAAATCTGATACAGCCGCACCAGCTGCTTCCGGTCTCAAACCCGATGACCTGTTTTTCCTTTCCTCCCAGGGAAAAGGAAAGAGGGATCTCTCCTTTTTCACCGGTAAAAAGATTTTCCCATCTGAGCACTCCTGCCCCGCCAAATACCGGCCATGCAGACTGATTTTCCAAATACATTTTTCCATGGAAACACTCCATTCTCTCTGATGCCTTTGGGAGATGCAGTTTGATAACGGCTTTTTTTCCGGACAAAACCACACTCCCTGCAGAAAAGATCAAAATAAGAACGGTGAGCAAAAGAACCGCTGCAAAAAGCCATGTGCCTGTAATTACTGCTGCTCCTGCCATGCAGACTAGCCACAAGAGCCACAGGATCCTGTCCTTTATCATCCTTCCACCTTCGGTTCCGCCACGTCTGCCAGGATCTCAGAAAGGATCTCACGGGCAGATTTTTCCTGATACCTCGCCTTGGAATCCAGAATCATTCTGTGTGCCGCAACGTCCTTAAAGACATCCTGTACGTCCTTTGGAATAACATAATCCCTTTCTTTCATATAGGCAGCTGCTTTTGCCATCCTTACCAGTGCCAGCGTTCCACGCGGGCTTAATCCCAGTGTGATCAGTTCATGATTTCTCGTAGCCTCTGCAAGATGTGCCACATAATCAAGCACCTGGTCTGCCACATAGATCTCCTGTACCTCTTTCTGGAGTTCCAGCACCTCCTCCCGGGTAACTACAGTCTTTGCATTTTCCAGGGGATTTTCCCTCTGTCTGTCCCTTAACAGTTCCACCAGGCTCTGGTGATCCGGGTACCCCATGCTGACACTGATCATAAAACGGTCAAGCTGTGATTCCGGAAGGAGCTGCGTACCGGAAGACCCCACCGGGTTTTCTGTGGCAATGACTACAAATGGGGATGGTACGCAATGGGTTTCCCCGTCTACCGTCACCTTTCCTTCTTCCATTACTTCCAGAAGGGCAGACTGGGTCTTACTGGAAGTACGGTTGATCTCATCTGCCAGTAAAAGGTTGCACATGACCGCCCCGGCACGATAGGAAAACTGTCCGCTCTGTTTGTCATACATGGTAAATCCGGTCACATCGGAAGGGACAACATCCGGTGTAAACTGGATACGGTTGAATTCCATTCCCATAAGACGGCTCAGTGCCAGTGCGGTTGTGGTCTTACCAACACCAGGCACATCTTCCAGAAGTACATGCCCCTTTGCGAGCACTGCCATGAGAATCTTATCTGTGATATCTTTTTTTCCTTTAATGATCCGCTCCAGCTGATTCTGGAGTTCTTTTATCTTCTGCGGCATTTTCTTTCCTCCATCCTTATCTGTGGTCTGTCATATCAAAAAAGCTGTTTTCCTTATCCTGGTAGCGCTGGTAAGCCACCAGTGCACAGAATCCCTGGTCTGTTGCCATGGGGTTGCTTTCCCCGTCCAGGGTATGTTTAAAACTTCCATCCTTCTGATAAAAAGTCATCAGGGTATCATACAGGCCTTTTCCATCTTTCTGGAAACGTTCGTCTTCATTACAGTCTACACCTACCGCACTGAGTGCGATCACGGTCTGGGAAATGGATTCCGAGCTCTTCGCGCCAAATGCGGTATAACCGCCATCATCGTCCTGTATATCTGCCAGAAATTCCACACCCTTGTCAATGACTTCCTTTACATCTTCTTCATCCTGGTATGGTTCCAGGCTCTGCAGTGTCATGGCGGTCAGATCCACATCCCCGTCTTTGGCGTTATCATCCAGGGAAAATCCGCCATCTGTTTTTTCCCGTTCCAATATGTAATCCAGATATTTCTGTTCCAGTTCCCCGTCTTTATTGGCATCCGGGTCATCGGCATTTAAGGCGATCAGTGCATAAATGGCACCGTTTAATCCCTGGGAGACCACTGCATCAAAATCTTCCAGCGGCTTTTCAATATCGTAACCGCCAATATCTGTCGGATCCTTTCCTATGGATTTCAATGCCATGACTGCCCTGGAATACTCCGTATAACGGTTATCACTGAGCACGCCTTCCTGGTCTTTGACCCGTTTTTCAAGATTGGCACGATATTTTTCGAAATAGTTCTCATCCACAGTTTCTCCCGAACGGGCAAGTGCGATCACAGTCCATTCCCCACCCAGGGTATCTGATGCCGGTGATGTTACGGTTTTCTGTTCATAAGCAGCTGTTTTTTTCAGTACATCTTCCAGTTTTGGGGTTCCGCCTCCGCAGCCTGTCAAAAGCCCCGCTGTGGTAACTAACACCAGAAACTGGCATGTCCTTTTTTTTAGTCTGTTCATAATTTCCCCCTCATTTTTTCGTTTATCTGTTTTACGCTGAGAAGCACGTCTTCTTTATTGGAACATTCTATCGTCCAGGTCCGTTCCTTTGTGCAGGGAAGAAGTTTTAAAACCTTTTCCCATGGAATTGTGCCCTTTCCTAAGCCCAAATGGGAATCCCTGTCCCCTGCATTGTCATGGATATGGACATGTCCGACATATGGAGCAAGTTCCTCCGCCCATTTAAGGACAGAGATTTCCGAATAGCAGTGTGCGTGCCCCATATCCAGACACAGCTTAAAGTTTGGATGATCCACGAAGTTGTATACATCCAAAAGAAGCCGCCAGTCTTCATCCAGGACATTTTCCATGACGACCTGAGGACCTTCCCTGTCTTTCAAAAACTCCTGGAAAAACCGGCCTGTCTGTTCCGCCCATCCTTCCCGGAAATATACCGTAGGGATCATCCCTGAATGATATACGATCTTTTTGGCTCCAAGGCGGATTCCTGCCTGGTAACACTGGTCAAACCGTTCCATGGTCACTTTCCTTATCTGACTGTCAAAAGACGCCGGGTTTAAGTCCAGAAATGGCCCATGCAGGGTAAGCGGTGGATTTCCCATCTGCTCCATTCTTTTTTGATACCGTTCCATTTTTCTTTCCAGCCGGTCCAGATTGTCGGAAATGGAAAACTCAATGCTCTCCACCCCGGTCCCGTACTGGCAGCAGAGCTCTTTCATATCTTCATCGCAGATCAAATGGCTGACATAGATCAAAGCATTTCCTCTTTCCCGGACTCAATCAGCCCGTATTTTTTCTTAATGCGTTCCAGTTTTTCAAGAAGCGGCCTGCTCAAAAACCATAAAAAAATCACAGTTGACAGTGCATGCACCAAATCCACAGGGATCCCTGAAATGTAAAAAGCAACCAGGCTGGCCGGTGTGATGTATCCGTAAGACATTAAGATGCTTGCCGGATTCATGATCCCGCCATAGATGAGCACCACACTTAAAAATCCATAGATACAAAGATCCCGCTTCCTTGCTTTTAAGATTCCTTTCTGGTAAAGAATTCCTGCCAGGAACCCGATGATGCCAAAAGAGAACATCTGCCATGGTGTCCAGGGGCCCTGTCCCATAAACATGTTGGATAACATCATGATTAGACAGCCAACAAGAAAACCTGCCTCGCCTCCGAAAGAGACACCGGTAAGGATCACAATAGCAGCTACCGGTTTGAAACTGGGTACCATAAAGAAGGCAGCCCTGCCTGCAACACCAATCGCTGCAAGGACAGAGATCACCATGATCTCCCGTGCTTTTGGTTTGCGTCCTTCAAACATCATAAAAAACGGGAGCATTGCAGCCACGATCACAATCAGGCTGCATATCAGATATTTCCTTCCATGAAAAAACCTGACCGACAGATACAAAAGCAGCGGAACCACTAACAGCATCAAGATAAGGGCAAACCAGGTCCTCCGGCTGACTTTCCCCTTCTTTTCCATCTGCCGGATGATCATCCCATCAGAAGGAAGGGTGTATTCTTCCAGATCTTCTGCCGGCCCATCTTCTGCCCTTTCATTTGGGATGTCTTCCCAGAATTCATCTATAAACTGGTCTAGTTGCTGTTCCGTAAGCATGCAATCACATCCTTTCCAGTCACAGCTTCCGGAAACAAATGTCTTGCCATCCGGTTTGCTGCAGTTGTGTAGAAATTATTTCCGGCAAAAAACTCCCGGGTATTCTGGCTGGTAACGATGTTTCCCTCAAAAAACAGGCCTACCCTATCCGCGTATTCTGCAACAAATTCCACGTCATGGGAGATCATAAAGATCGTCAGGCCATGCTGTTTCAGCCGGGTTAAGATCTTTCCGATCTCTTCTTTATATTCTGCATCCATTCCCTTCGTAGGTTCATCCATCAGGAGAATCCTCGGACGAAGCAAAAGGACTTTGGCAAGTGCCAGCCTCTGCTGTTCCCCACCACTCAGATCATAAGGATGTCTTTCCAGAAGCCCTTCCAGCCTGGTAAGGCTTACGATCCCTTCTATAGCCTTTTCTTTTTTCATATGAATCTGATATTCCGAAGACATTTTTTCTCTCCTGCCCCCAATCACAGAATACAAATCTTCCAGGACTGTTTTCTTTAAGAAAATGCTCTGTGGGTTCTGCGGCATGACTCCCAAAAGCCCGCAATACAGATCCCGGTCTTTATACGAACGGATATCCCGCCCTTCCAGAAGGATCTTCCCACGATATGGACATCGCACCCGGCTTAAAAGAGACAGCGTAGTGCTCTTTCCTGTACCGTTTCCACCTACCAATGCATAGAACTCTCCTTTTTTTACCTCCAGGGAAAGATCCCGGACAACATCCGGGCTGTCCTTTTCATACCGGAACCAGATATCTTTCATCTGAATAGACAATTCTTTCTTCGAACTATCTGTTTTTGTGTGTCTGTCTTTTTCAGTGCTTTCACCCTTTCTCTGACTATCCGAGGCAATTCCTTTTTCGTTACAGTAGCGGGATATCCACTGTCTTCCCTCACTGACTGTCAGCGGACAGGTTGCCTGACTGTCTGTCTCACCATAGATCTGCATAGGAATCGGCATGGAAAGAAACATGCCATGTTTTTGTTCCTTTAATTTTGCCCCGATCTCCCTGGGCGTTCCCTCCAGATAAACGTTTCCCTTATCCATGACAAATACCTTATCCGCATAAGGAATGATATCCTGAAGCCGGTGTTCCGTAAGGATCACCGTCGTTCCAATATCCCGGTTGATCTTTTTTACGGTTTCCAGAAAATCAGAAGCAGCGATTGGGTCCAGCTGAGACGTAGGCTCATCCAGTATTAAAAGGGACGGATGCATTGCCATGATCGCAGCCAGGTTTAAGATCTGCTTCTGCCCTCCCGACAGCTCTGAGACATTTTTATAAAACCACTGATGGATGCCAAAATAGCTGGCCATCTCCGCAACCCGCAGCCGGATGGTCGCATTGTCATATCCCAGGCTTTCCAGTCCAAAGGAAAGCTCATGCCAGACTTTATCTGTTACAATCTGATTATCCGGGTTCTGCATGACAAAACCGATTTCCTGGCTCTGTGTCCGGTGGTTGATCCCCGAAAGCGGCATCCCCCGGTAAAAGATTTCTCCCTCTGACTTTCCAACCGGAGCCAGCACGGTTTTTAGCTGGCGCAGCAGCGTGCTTTTGCCACATCCGCTCCGTCCGCAGATCACATTTAACGTTCCTTCTTCTATTTTCAGATTCGCATGATCCAGAACCTTCCTGGAACATTCCGGGTATGCGAAGCTAAACTCCTTTACTTCTACAAGATTCATAATCATTATCCTTCCTGTTCCAGAGTTTCGTAGATTTTTTTATAAGTCATTTCCAAATCGGTTTCACATCGTTTCCGGCTTCTGGCAAAGCGGATAGTCTCTGCCACATCCAGGATCACCGGAAGGAAACAAAAACATGCGAAGCAGATGTATGTAAGCATTGCTTCAACTACTGGAACAGATACCGGAGCCTGATGCCCCTGAATGGTAAAACCGGCAAGTAAGATCCTGGGATCATAACTTGCATAAGAAGCCCCGTTCATACAGCCAGTGGCAAATACAAGGAATAAAGCTGCCATCACCGCCAGAAGACTTTTATCCTTCTTCGTAAATTTGTAAATGGAAAAAGCAGTCCTGCCTTTTAATCCATATCCCCTGCTCCGCATGGAATCCGAAGTCTCTATAGCATTCTCCAAAGCCCAGGTGACCAGTATCGACAGCATGTTAAAGCCTGCACGGATACGGTTAAAAAGACTGCCCTCTGAAACATCCCTTCCCATGGATTTCTGCCCGTTCCGGATCACTTTCATCTGCCCCGTAAATCTGGGGACAAAGCGAAGTGCCATGGAAAGGATCAGGGAAAGGGCCGGTATCAGCCTTCCAAACAGGTAAATAAATTTATCACTTGTCATAACTTTATTATAACAGGAAAACCACTGGATCACTACGAACATGACCGCTCCAAGGACTACTCCATAGACTAAGGCCTCCAAAGTGATCCAGTTTCCACTGCTTTCTACATAATATAACATCGTGACCCCATAATGATTGAAAAGTGGATTCAGAAGAGCCACGATCAAAAGACTGGGAAGGGTAAAGAGAAAGCTTTGCCTAAGTGTCCTTTTTCCTCCAAGCAGAAGGATAGAATAAGACAAAGCTCCCGCATAAGAAATGCAGATAAAGACGGGATGCTGATTAAACATAGTAAATAACAGTACTACAGCAAAATAAAAAAAATTCAAAAATGGATGGCATGTGGAGAAAGCATCAATGATGGATTGATCCGCAGGCTGTCTGTTTCTTTTCTCGGTCTTATTTGTTGCTAACACGTTTAAATGTACTCCCTCTTTAATCCCTGCTCTTCACAGTACAAATCCACTTTGCTTCCTTTTTTACAACGTATGGTACAATTTTTATTTACGATCCGGGAACCAATATATTCCGGATCATGGTGTATCTCCAGATATTCCAGCCGGTTACATCCATGAAAAGCTTCCTCTCCAAGATACATGATATTTTCCGGAATATATACCTCTTTCAATTTTTTACATCCGAAAAAGGCCCTGTGATCCAATTTTTTGATTTCTTTTGGTAAATCTATGGTTTCAAAGCCGCAGAAGTAAAAGGCTTCCAGGCCAATTTCTTCCAGTGTATCCGGCAGCGTGATCTCCTTTAATTCCTTACAGCGGTAAAAAGCTCTTCTTCCTATACTCTTTAAATGCTCTGGAAATACCACTTTACTTAACTGCGTGCAGGAATGGAAACAGCACTCCGGAATCCTGCGGCATTCTGAACTGGTTTCAAATGCCACTGTTTTAAGGGCTGTGCATCCTTTATAACTATAATCTCCCAGAATTTCCAGAGATGCCGGAAACGTAACTTCTCTGAGAGAATGATTTTCCGAAAAAGCACTCTCTTTGATTTCTTCAACGGTCTGTGGGAATACAACGGGCTTACGGAACCGGCAGCTTGCAAAAGCTTCCTTTCCTATGATCCTGCAGCCAGATGGCAGGATTACCTCTTTTATTTTTCCGTCGCCCTTATAACAATAATCATCAATATAAATATATTTTTCAGGAATTGCTGCTACCTGTTTGTTTCTCTGCATGCTGGCAAGCTGTGCCGTAAATGTACGATGATTAAATCGCAGTATACTCCATGTTGCTTTGTCATTCTGTGAACGCATATTTTATCCTCCGCCTGACGTGTTGGATAAACTGGCTCAAAATGCATTCATAAGACGTTTTTTCAATACATTTCACACAAGAAAAAGAAGCTCCGGAATCACACCGGATTTCCTTAAATCGGCTGTTTCCAGCCGAACCACGCTCAAATTTTTTCTGGTTTTCTTTAATATTTAATTATAACTGTACGCCTTATTTCTGTCAATCTTTGCCGATTTTGCCAGTTTATTCCATCGCTTTATTTTTTGCTGTCGTTCCCTTTATATGGATTTCCAACATCACTTCCAAGATTGCAGGTATACTTCCATTCAATCTTATCTCCATCTTTTGGCTTATAACTGGAAGCCCCATAATTAGGAAATTCTCCATTTACACTGTACATCCAGCCAGAATTTTTTCCGCAGTCAAATTCATAAAGCTGATTGATACCTTCCACATAATAGCTTTTATATAACGGGGTGTATTTGGAAGAGAGCTGGATGTTTCTTTCCCCACAGATCTTTTTTAAGATGTCAAATACGGTATCGCCCGTAGTAAATTTAACTTCCATTTCCGGAAGTATCCAGCCATCCTCCGGGACAAATTCTTTTTTGGTTTCTTTTAGATCACCGATATTGTCAAGGATCGTCTGGCAGTCTATCGAAATGGTACAGGCAGCAGGTTTTCCGGAATCCCCTTTTCCGATTCCACAGCCTGTAAGGAGACAGCTCCACAAAAGCATAAAACAGCTGATTCCTATTACCCCGATCCGTTTCCAATATATTTTTTTCAGTTGCTTCATAATTACCCTCTATCGGATGAAAAGGTACCAAAAACACTATTTGATTTTTGATACCTTTTACACCCTTACTCTGTTTACTTAACTGTAATTTTTATCTTTTTTGTCACCTTTCCAGATTTAACTGTGATGGTAACGGTTCCTTTTCTCCGGCCTTTAACCACGCCCTTCGAGCTGACTGTTGCAATCTTCTTGTTGGAAGAACGGTAGGTCACTTTCTCCTGGGAAGTGATCGGGCTGACCACTGGTTTTAAAGTAACACTCTTTCCTTTCTTGATGGTCAGTTTTTTCTTGAGGCCGCTGATCTTCGTAGTCTTTACCTTTGCAGTCTGGACTTTTACTTTCAGAGTCGCTTTCTTTCCACTCTTTAAGGTAACGGTGATCTTTGCCGTTCCTGTTTTGGTTCCGGCTTTGATCTTTCCGTTCTTATCAACGGTCACGATCTTTTTGTTGCTGGAAGCCCAGGACTTTATGGAATCCCCGTATGCCATGGAAACCTTCACCTTTGTGGTGGCCTGTTTCCGCCGCAGGGTAATGGAGGATACGTTCAGTTTTATAGTTGCCTTTAATTTGCTTCCATAATTCCGTGTCTGTTTTTTACCGCAGAGGGAACAGGTTCCTTCCTGCTTCACCGGACGGAATACCGTAGCTTTTGCCGTAGTTTTCCAGGTGTATTTATGCGTATGTGCAATTACAGGAATCGTTTCCGTCTTTTCGTATCCGCAGACCTGACAGGTATATCTCATCAGTCCGGTTGTCTTATAAGTAGCAGCCTTGATCTGCTTTCCTTTTCCATAGGAATGTTTCTGGTAGCCACCCTTTTTCGTATTATCCGTGATGTCACATTTTCCGTACATGGCAACACACTCATGCCAGTGAGCGGTCTTATCAGATGTCCATTTGCTGTCCCATACATGGTCATGCTCCAGGGTATAATCATCCGTATAATGGAAGATGATCTCATCCCCGTCTTCCAGGTACTGCTCTTTCACGCCAAGGTCCGGATGGATTCCGTTTAAGGTATACATCCAGCCGGAGTTCTGTCCATTGGAAAATTCTGCAAGCTCCTGACCATCCTTCGTGATTCCGGCAATGTAGGTCTCATCCCTCAATGTACGACAGCTCATTCCATTCTTGGCGAGCACTTCTTTTAAGAGTTCCAGGACGTTGGCATTTCCATCGATCGTATAATTTTTTGCTGCGATCCAAGTCTCCAGATTTCCTTTCCGCAGGGTGTGTTCCTGATCCTCTTTCGCACTGCCATGAACAGAGTCTCCGAGAAGCGTAAAGCTTACTGTAATCGTACCGGCATCTTTTTTCAATACCCTGACAGTCAGTTCTACGAATGCTTCCTTATAGGAAATTTTCAGTTTCTGTTCCCCGCGTTTATCCTTGTTATATCCTTCTATAGTAAGGTCTGTCCACGAAAGCTCCTGTCTGGTTCCGTCGCTGATGACAGCAACGGCTTTCATACCGGTAAGGTCAAGGTTTTCCCCAAGATAAAACTCAGTGCGGTAATCCCCAGTGAGTTCCAGTGAATCCACGTAAGTACGAAGGCCTTCTGTTGAAAACAGCTTTCCAATGTCTGCCCCCAGAGGATCATCGGTACGGTTATATCCTTTCTGCCATCCGCATCCTTCAACTGTCGGGCAGGCAGTCGTCTCTGTTTCCGTACTGAAATAGGTTGCCCCACTTACAGTTTCATGCGTCGTGCAGTTGGTATCAATATACTTTACGAATCCGATTGCTTTGTCTGCACCGCAGTCCTTGGAATAATAGTTATTGGTGATAGCATCGATCCGGTTCAGGCTATCATAAAATCCAATGATGCCACCAACATAGGAAGGATTCTGGCTGGTTGCCTTCACCTTTCCGGTAAAGGAATTATTTTTGAAAGTATAAACGCAGTTATCCCAGGTCTGTGCCACATAAAGGTCTGCACCTAAAATACCTCCGACTTTGTCTGAGCCGGTAACAGTTCCTTCAGAAACACAGCTGTTGATGGTAATCTTGCATCCATTCGGGGCTGTAGAATTGTCATAACCGCCACCTGCAATACCACCAGCCACTTCACTGGAAGCCTCTACGGTGCCATAAAATTTACAGCCGATCACAGAACAGTTTCCCATGGCATTGTCCCTGGTTCCGATAATACCGCCTACATAACTGCTTCCGTAAACAGTCGCATAACTTACACAGTTTTCCACGGTACCCTGCATACGGCCGGCAATAGCTCCAATCTCAGTTTCCTTTTTGCTATATCCAATGACAACGTCTTTCTCAATCGTGCAGTTTCGGACTGTTGCCTCAAATGCAGAAGAACATCCGGCATAAGCACTCATAGTCTTATTCGCACCCAGAAGTCCTGCCTTTAAAGTGCTGGAGCCACTCTTCAAGGTGACATTATCGATCTCAACTGCCATTCCGGAAAGCCCGACACCTTCAAAGTTGTTGATCAGACCATATCCGGCAATCTTTGTTCCATAGATGTTCAGGTTTCTGATCCTGGTATTCCGCACATATCCAAACAGCGGAAGACCACCTTCCGGGATAGTCACCGTATGGTTATTTCCATCCAGAGTCCCGCTAAAAGCATTCAGGTTTTCGCCACCCTGCAGGTCTACTCTGCCATTTTTGGTCGCACCGATAGGTTTCCATCCATCTGGAAGTGTAATATCTTCTGCAAGCTGGAAATAGGTATCTTCAAAAGAAAATCCTTCTTTGTTTACCTTGTCACGCAGATCTTCTATATCGGAAGTTGTTTTAATAAGATACGGAGAACCTTCTGTTCCCTTTCCCTCCCATGGAAGCGGTGCATCCGTGACGATTACAGATACAACATCTGTAACAATCTCATCACTGTAAATCTTGAATTTTTTTCCGTCTGCCTTCCCAGATAAAACGGCACGTATCTTACAGAAATAATAAGTTGTTCCGATTTCTTTTATATCAGGAGTATAGGAACTCTCTGTTGCTCCTGCAATTTTTTGTCCTCCATCAACATTATTTTCTGTATTTCGATACCACTGATACTCTGTCTTTATGGAAAATTCACTGTCGTTTTGTACCGTCACAGTCAGATCTGGAGCTTTGGTTCCTCTTACACATTGCAGATTCTGTGGTTGTTCCGTAATTATCGGATCGCCGATACTATGTGGAAATACAGTCGCCGTGAAGAAATTGCTGACAGCACTGTAGGTTTTTCCATCTATGGTATAAGTCACAACACATTTATAATAATGTATTGCATGTGCCTGCTCTGTAGAGATTGTGTAAGATGGATCTGTCGCTCCTGGAATCAGAACATATTTTTCAATCGAATTGGCATTGGCAGGAGTATCACATTCATACCATTGATAAGAAAGACTTCCTTCGTCTTCCCGCAGGACAGCGGCACTTACTGTAAACGGTTCTGCAGTCTCTCCCTGCATGCCTCCATAAGAATCGGCACTGTTATCTGTAAGAACCGGTGTATAATCGGTATCTCCTGGTTTTATTGTAAGGGTATAAACAGTATCCTCTGAAATGAACTTTGACTCATCTTTTGGCAGGGTTATAACAGCCTTATATTCCGAATATTTTTCCCAGTCTGGGATGAAACGCAGGGCTCCACCCAGAGGTTTTTTCGTAAGCTCTGCTCCATCTAATGTAATCAATTCCGGATGCTCAGCGATTGAGCCCCAGCAATCCATATCTGCGCCACTGATGTCAATATACTTCGTATTGACCGGCACTGTCACTTCAAGATCCTGATCCTCCGCAATATTTTTCAGGCCTGTAGAAATTTCATGATCCCAGGAATCGCTGACTGTCAAAAAACTTAAACATGCCTTATAATGGATAGGGATTTTGACAGTCTGCAAAACATTTCCCTTTTTACGGACTTCAAAACTAATGGAGAGGATCGCCTTTGGAGAATATTCCACACTGGTATTTTTTAGCAATGTGGGGGAATTCTGTGACAATTTTACACGTTTTACCGTTCCATCGGATGGATTAGTATAAACCGCATACAGAGAACAGTCCTCTGGAAGATTATCCGAACCCTTTATACTTGCATAAAAATCTCCATGACTTGATCCACTTGGAAATGTAAAAAACTGGTTTCCGTCAAAAATATTAATTATTTCTTTGTTGATCTCACTTCCATTTTGGTGGATGCTTAATTCTACACTGCTTATATAATCTCCGCTGTCTCCATCATTGGGGACCACTGTTACATTTGCATAGGCTGCTGAAATAGCTGTGACCTTTGCACCATCGTTATCGATCAGTTTTTCCGCTGTTATAAAATACGGAGTTTCTCTTGCTTCCAGAGCTGGAAGTGTTACTTTTCCATCTGCATCTGTAAGAATATCTTCCTGTTTTACTCCATCAATATAAATGGATGCACCTTCACAGCTGCTAAAGCTAGTGCCTGAATTGTTGCTCTGTCTTAATTGAAGGTCTACAGATTCACTCTGAGAAACAGTTATTTCATTCTCTGTAAAAAATGCAAGCCGATCCGTACCCTTGGTCTGCTGTATATAAAAGTGCAGTTCATCCCCATCCTGCACATTACGGCTGAGTGCCGATCCATACTCTCTGATATCATGATTCAATGCAGACCTAATATAAGGCACATCATTTTTATTGTATCCCCATAATTTATAAATAACTCCGTCGAAAATTCCCTTTTCGTCCTCATGATAATCATATCCATTCTCTGCGCCTCCTGGATAATACAGATCATGTGCTAATTTCAGGGCATCATCCATAGTATAGGAAGACTGACCAGTTAAGGTCACGGTACGTCCTGCCATTGGATTTCCGTTTTTATCATCAAGAAATTTTCCATCTTTACTGATACTGACAGTTACCTGTATTTCTTTTTCTTCGTTTGTTTTATCTTCTGGCTGGTCTGTTCCATCACTGAACAGAGCAATACTTCCGTCCGTGAATTCATCTTCACTTGTAAATTCACTTACGCCAGATTCTTCCATATCAGGATCAGCGTCAGTATCAGTTTCCTCTTCTACGTCAACCGAATCTTCCATAGGAATCTCTTCCGTAAAATCAATCTGGTCTTCCGAATCTGACGCTTCTTCTACATCGGTTTGAATATCTGCTGAACTGTTTTCTTCAGAATCCATCTGTTCATCTGTAAAGTTTTCTTCAGATGAATACGATGTGTTATCCACCCATTCTCCCGCAAATGCATTTACAGGAAGCTGTAATACAAGAAGAAAAACAAGCAGCCATCCGGCTATCCTTTTCCACAATTTTGTTTTTTTCATTTTGTCCCTCCTTTAAAAAAAGCTCCTCTTCCTCACGGAAGAAGAGCTCTTCAACTCTTAATTATTTTACCTTGACAGTTACTTTAACGGATTTAGATCCGGATTTTACTGTTATTTTTACAGTACCTTTTTTCTTTCCGGTTACAACGCCTTTGGAAGAAACGGTTGCAATCTTTTTGTTGGAACTTGTATAAGTAACCTTCTGACGGGATGTGAATGGAGTTACGACTGGCTTCAGTGTCACTCTCTTTCCTTTCCGAACAGTTACATTTTTGGACACTGTAATTTTGGAAGTTTTTACTGCTGCTGTCTGAACTTTTACCTTAACAGTCTTCTTCAGTCCGCTGGCAAGGGTAATCTGCAGTTTCGCAGTTCCCCTCTTTTTACCAGTGATCTTGCAGGTTCCGTTAGACTTGCCTCTTACTGTGAAGATCTTGCTATTGGAAGATTTCCAGGATTTTACAGAATCACCTTTTGCAAGTCCGGTAACTTTAAGTCCGGAAGTAGACTGTTTTACTTTTAAGGTTACAGTAGAGGCATTAAGAGTTGCTTTCGGTGCAAGCTTTTTGCCTATATTTCTGGTCTCACTCTTATTGCATGCAGAGCATTTTCTGGCCTGAACTTCTGGTTTAAATACTGTAGCTGCTGCTGTTTTTTTCCAGTCGCTCCACTTATGGCCTGTTGCTTTGATTGTTTCAGTCTTCGTTTCGTTACATCTGCTACAGGTATAAGTAAGAGTACCATCTGTTGTACAGGTTGCTTTCTTTGTTACTTTGGAAACAAAATCATGTCCAAGTGCCGGAATCTCCTGTACATCTTCTTTTGCATCACAGTTTGTACAGTGTTTACTCTTCTCACCAGCTTCTGTGCAGGTAGCTTCCTTATCTACCACATAATCCTCTGACCATGTATGTCCGGTTGCAGGGATTACATTCTCATCAGTTGGATAGGAATAATGCTCACCGCATACTTCACAAATGCCAACTTCTTTCCAGCCATCTTCTGTACAAGTTGCATCTTTTGCTTCTACAGCATCACCCTTACAATGAATAGAAACATTCGCATAATCTTTATTATCACCAACAAGATTATACCATCCTTCACGTGTTCCGTCATAGCAGCCGAATTTTAATGCAGCTTTTCTAAATGCCATAGATCCAATTGTTTCAACTCCACCGAATCTAAAAGTTGTAAGCCCTGTAGCATAGAAAACTTTCCTAGGAATATTTACGATTGTACCTTCATATTCAAAAGAACCTAATGAACTACAATTTTGAAAAGCACTTTCTCCCAAGCTACTAATTTCTTTAGCCTTTACAGATTGCAACAAAGTACAATCAACAAAAGCATTCTGTCCAATTTCAACTTTTTCAGAATCAAAAGTTACTTTTTCAATCCCAGTTCCTGAAAAAGCAGCCAATCCAACTGACTGAACATTACTCAAATTAATTGTTGACAAAGAGGCATCATCACTAAAAGCAGCCACACTAATATTAGTCACTGTATTAGGCAACACAACTTCTTTTAAGCTACTGTATGCGGTTGAATTTGAATATGTTTCAAAACAGCTCTCTCCAATTCCAGTGATTCCATCACCAATTACGATTTTCTCAATCTGAGCAATCTTATCAGCACCTAAATCAACAAACCAATCCGTTCGATTTCCATAATTATAATCTGGGATTGCTATTGGCTCCGTACATTTAAAATATAATGTTTTTTCATTTTCATCATATCTATAAAGAATGCGGTTTTCATTTATCAGTGTTGTAAGTGGTGTCCAACCTTCATCTGTATCAGAACTACTTACATCTGCCGTAAAATCTTCTCCTGAACTAAAGAGATCGACATCTGTATTATTATATTCAGATAAATTTTCATCTGTATCCTCATCTGCTGAAGCCTCGACAGTATCTTCATCTTCTAAGAAAGGAATTTCTTCGCTGTCCTCTACATCTGAAGTTTCTATATCATCAGCAACCTCTACATCAGCATTTTCGTTGACTGATACATTATCTTCTTGTGCTGCTGCGCCTACCATTGCTGGGCTTGCTACGCCCAGCATCATAGATGCCGCAACACAGCAAGCCAGATATTTCTTTCTTTTCATTAGTTATTGCCCCCTAAAGCGGTACCCCATTTAAAATGAGTAGTATCATAGCTTAACACAAGTGAAAACTCATCTGTAGAAGGAACTTTTGTTCCTGCTAAAGTTGTCTGCGGATAAGAAGATGTATCTGCTAATTTCACATCATTTCCCGGATACCACATCCAAGAACTGCCTACCCATGTAGCACCTGTCATTGTTGATCCATCATAAATAGGATTCTTATTTTCGCCGTTATTGGTTTTTGAATAGAGAACATTGCCTTTCTCATTTTTAACTGCCAGCGCAGTCAGGTATTCTGGATTTTTTTTGTCCCATACAACGTCTGCTTTCTCCTGCTCCTCTGCCAGTTCAAGTGCATCTTTATAAGTTCCATTAGAATTAACACCTGTTACCGTAAACGCCGGACTACTAAGTCCATTCGGATTTGGGTTCGGAGTTCCTAAGTAAGTATTGCTGGTATTTCCCTGGGTCCATTCTCTAACATAAACCTTCATAGTTGCTGCGGATGCCATTACGCTGGAGCTTAATGTCATTGCGGATGCTAATGCTAATGCTGCCAATTTTTTGAATGTTTTTCTCATTTTGTTCTCTCCTTTTCTTTTTGAATACTCATTTCTTGTAGTTTCTCCTTAGAACAGCGGTTTCTGTTCTGTACAGATCACGAGTCTGGACCTGCCTTTCTCCTCCTCTCCCGTATTGGGAATATCCTGGTGTTCTGGGATGTGATGGTAACGTGCGGTTTTTCTTGTAAAAAAATAAGCCGCACCCTACACATGGCACGACCCAGTCACAAAATACCTGTGCCGCCCTGAAACCGAGGGTTGATGCACAATATCGTAGGGATAGACCTGACTTGTAGCTTTTGCTCATCACAGTAGCGTTCCTGTGTCGGATTTTCACCGAACTTCCTATATATGAGTCTTTGTCGAACCACTCATATATAAAATCTCTACAATATTACCTTTCTCATAGCATAACTTTTTTTCCATATTTTGTCAATCATTTTGTCTTGAAATAGCAGAAAACGTCATATGTTTTTATAAACAAAATTCGAGAAAAATCGACATTTTTCTTCTCAATTTTAAAAGTAGTCGTAACTAACATCACTTTTCTTTCTTCTTTTTTCTGCAATCATATTTCCATCAAAAGTGCCATTTTACGCCATTCCTCCAATAAAAAAAGGCCTTCCCGGATGGACCATGATTGTTCCTGTCCATCCAGAAAGACCTGAAAATTAAAATGTTATATTTTTTAGAAATTATCCATTAAATTTCTGCAAGCATTTAAATAAAATCATGGGTTTCGTTTTCCACAAACTCCCCATCTAAGAAAGCAAGATCATCCCCGGCTTCCTGTACTTCTGCTTCCTCGTCAGAATATTCTATCTGCCCACCTTTCTCTTCCTGCCTTTCACACCATACGACCAGACGTTTGGAGGCATCTGTTCCACAGGTGGAAAGCAGAAGCGTCGGAACTTCTTCCTGCGTTCCAAGTAAGAAAGCTTCTCCATCTGCCGATGTATACTCGCATTTTACGATCACAAAGATCCATACCCCTTCATCTGGAAGATACAGATAGAGGATATGGTGTTCTTTTAAAAATTCATCGTCAAGGAAATTTCGAAGTCCGCGAAACATGCTGCCATCTTTCATATTGTGTCCATAAATGATGTTCTTGTCATCGGAAAAATCGGCACTGTTATCGGAATCCAGAAAAATAGCCCCTGCCACATGTTCTGCCTTTTTAAAAGTATGTGTCAGGTAATAGGAGTCATCATTTCCCTGGACTACCGGGTAATCAATGCTGGTATCCGGGATCCGGATCCATGCAACGATATCCGGATTGATCTTTTTCAATGCCCTAAAATCAACCACGGTCTGTTTCCCATCGCTTCCGTCTGTTCCTTCTGTGTGGTCATCCTCATCTGTTTCCTTGACGTATGTACGCAGGTCTTCATATTCCTGCACACCTTCCCGGTACATAAAGTAAATGCCAAAACCGGTACATACGCAAAAGCTGAGTACCATCAGGCAGACTGCCACGATCATGATTTCTTTTATGTGTCTCATACAAACCTCCGATTATTCTTCCTGGAAAAAGGGCTGCCGGTAAATCGAGCAGCCCTGAACCGTATTCCTTAATTTCCTTTTTTCTTCTTATACCAGATCACGCCGCCAATGCCGCAGGCAGAAAGAACTGCCAGAAAGATCGGAAGCCAGATGTTGGTGCTGTCCCCTGTTTTCGGGCTGTTTCCTGTCGGTGTGCTGCCGGAAGGGGATTTGGTGTTTTTGATCTCTTTTACGATCTCGATCACCTTGGTTTTTCCGTCTTTGTATTCAAAGCGGATCTCTTCTTTTTTGCTGCTTAATTCATAACCATTTGGTGCTTTGGTCTCTACCAGGATATATTCCACGGTTTTCTCTACTTTTCCATTTTTATAAGTAGCAATCGGAAGTTTGCCGCTTGTCGCTGTTCCGGTCTTATCCGTTACCAGTTTTTCTACGACTTTTCCGCTTTCCTTTTCACGCAGTTCAAATTCTGCTCCTGGAAGGGCTGCCTTACTGGTGGAATCGGTCTTTTTGATGACCAGTTTTCCATACGGATGTGTGTCCTTCATTTTGACTTTCTGGACTTTCCCAGTATCTTTTACCGTAAATTTCACATCTTCCGCAATGAGGTATCCATCCGGGGCCTGCTCTTCACGAAGGGTATATTTGCCTACCGGGAGTTTTTCGACCATATGCGGTTTATCTGTGGACGTCCAGCTTTCAACTTTCTTTCCATCTTTATCCAGGATGATCAGTTTTGCTCCCGGTACCTCACTGGAATCCGTAATGTCTTTCTTGCTGATTTCCACTTTGGTCACATCATCAAGCATCTGGTGTTTCTGTACTTCTTTTGTGTTCTCAACCGTAAATTCAATACTTTCCGCAGTCACATAACCATCTGCCGGCTTTGTTTCTGTCATCTTGTATTTCTTTCCTACGATAAGACCCTTGATGATATGTGCTTCCTCTTTGGATACCCATTCATCCACCGTATTTCCATCCTCATCTGTTACCTTTAAGGATGCTCCCGGAAGTTCTTTTTTGTCCGTCAGGTCTGCTTTGGAAAGTTCTACCGTAGTCTGTTCATCTTCAAAGGTGAACGCATACTCTGCAACACTGGTTCCACTGCCCTGGTACTCAAAAGTGAATTCCTGCGGTTCCTGATCTGTCACATAGCCATCCGGGGCGGCAAGTTCCTTAATGTAGTACCTGCTATCAACCGGGAGATCTGCAACAAAGCGGATCTTTCCATCCTCATCTGTGGTCTTCAGTTCGATCAGGGTGTCTTTCGCAAGGAGTACTTTTCCTTTTGAAGATACGATGTCGTCTGCTGCATAGAGGCCAAAGATTGCCCCGGAAAGTACTTTGTCACTGTCCTTTTCTTTTTTCAGGACTTCCACCTGTACCCTCTGGCGCGCATTCTGCCAGTCGGCACTATAAGTAACCAGAGGTGTATCCTGGTCACGGTATGTAAGATCCACATATCTTGGTTCATTATCCAGAACGTAGCCATGTGAGGTCTCTTTTTCCACGATGTAATAGCGTCCAAGCGGGAGGTTATCCATCTGGGCGATACCATTTCCATCTGTTGTAATGGAGCCGACCAGTTCATCTGCCGCATAATAATCTGCACTTACCCCGTCTGCTGCACGGATGGCTTCTGCCGCATAAACATTGAAGGTTACATCGGTCAGGTTTCCGGTCACATAGTTGAACAGGTGCTCGATCATGCCTTTTGCATTGTCAAGAAGGGATACGCTGTCTAAAAATTCCCCTTTCTTGTTTACCAGAAGTCTTGCTACCGGAACTTCATCTTCCATTTTGACTTTCTGTACTTCTGCAGTATCAGAGATTGTAAACTCTACGTCTGTTGCACGTAAGTAACCGTATGGTGCAAGCTCCTCACGCAGAATGTACGTTTTTCCAACCTGAAGTCTCTTGATCACATGTGGAGAATCTTTTACGGATGTCCAGGAATCGATCACGTTGCCATCCTTATCCAGTACACTCATGGAAGCCCCGTCAAGTTCTGTTCCGGTCATGATGTCTGCTTTTGTTACTTCTACCGTTGTCGGCTGGTTTTTCTTCACGGATTTTAATTTGATCGTTTTTACGTCCTGGCCCTGGTATGTGGCATCAAATTCCAGGATCTCATCGGAAGATACATAACCCGCCGGCGCCTGCAGTTCTTTCACATAGTATCTGCCAAGCGGAAGATCCAGCGTAAACGCTGCCTTACCTTTTTCGTTGCTTGTGATCTCCTGAAGCAGTGTATCTGCTTTTACGACCACCTTGTCGCCGGAAGAAATTGCTTCTTTATTGTATAATCCAAAGGTTGCACCTTTTAAAGCCTTTCCGGTCTCGGCATCCTGTTTTTCCACACTCAGCTCTACTTTCTGGCGTTCATTGGAAAATTCCAGTTTTTCTTCGATCTCCGGTGTGTTCTGATCCTTATAGATAAAGGCTACTTCCTGACTGTCTGGATTTAAGACAAATCCGGCCGGTGCTTTTGTTTCTTTCACACGGTATTTTCCAAGCGGAAGGTCTTTGATAACAGCTTCCCCATTTTTATTAGTGGTTACTGTTTTTACCAGGGTATCCTTTGCATAGATCACGTGGCGGTTTCCCTGCTCGTCCACCTGATGATCCGGTGTAAAAATATCTTCTGCTGCGTAGATTTCAAATTCTGCCCCTTCCAGGGAAGTTTCTTCGTATACAAAATCCTTTTTAAAGGATTTTAAGGTTTCACCGGATTTATGGATTACCAGTTTACCTTTGACCGGATGGTTTTCATAGGTCACGGTAATGATGGCATCCCCGCTGACAGAATCCATCTGATAAGCTGTATTCTTGTCAACTTTGATCTCCACATACTGGGTATTCTGAGTGTAGCCATCCGGCGCGCTCACTTCCTCGATCCTGTAATTTCCGCATTTTAAGGATTCCGGAAGGATCAGGTAACCATTTTCGTCCGTAAAATAGGATTTATGGACAACCGTATTTGGATAGGTCGTTACCTGTTCCACATACTTTTTCGCATCCAGGTCGTACACTTTGAATTCTGTATTGGCAAGGAGAACCGGCTGCTTGGTCTCGTCATCCTGTTTCACGATCTTAAGCTTCGCTTTGAATTCATCGTCCAGAAGGACTCTCCATACCTGCGGTGTGGTGCTGTTCTCGGTTACGGTTACGATAAAATCATCTACCGGCATGAAATTATGCGGTGTTGTGGTCTCACGGACAATGTAGCGTCCATAAGGGATCGGGATGCTGCATGCATAGCCGCGTTCATCAGTAAACATTTCTGTTTTTCCGTCTTCCGTAAGAACGATCGGGGTCGCATTTGTAAAGTCATAGCTTCCATCGTCCTTTACAGTCAGGCTGCTGATCAGATAAGCAGAGAATCCGGCACCTTTTAAAAGATCCGCATCGGTCTTATCATTATCCGCTGCTTTGATCAACTGGAATGGCTGTTTGATCACGTCTTCTTTGGAAACGGTATTTCGTTTTACCGTCTCTACCTGGTCTCCTTCGTAGTTACAGTTTACATCATGCTCCTCTTCGTCCAGAAGATAACCTACTGGAGGCGTGATCTCCTTCAAATAATACTTTCCAAGATACAGGTTGCTTACGCTTGCTTTTCCCGCTTTATCAGTCGTCAGGGTAGCTACCTGCTCGTTCTTTTTATAAAGGACTCCGCTCCTGCCATCCGGATGGTTAATGTCTTCCCTTGCATAGAGCCCGTAAATGGCTCCTTCAAATACGGCATCTCCCTGTGCGCTGTTTCCTGTCTTGCTGTCTTCTTTTACCAGGTCGATCGTTGCATTTACACGCTTATTTGTAAAGGTATGGCTAAAGTTTACCTTTTCTTCCTTATCATTGGTAAACTTAAAAGTGAAGGTGTAAGTATCCTCACTGTTTCTAAGGTAAAGTTCCGGTGCCTGGATCTCCCGGATGCTGTAGCTGTAATTAATCGGAAGTTCCGCTTTATAAGAAGCTTTTCCATCGGCTCCGGTCGTTGCTTTTTCGATCAGGGTTCCTTTGGGAACAACGGTCTTACCATCAACTTTGATATCTTCTGCTGCATACAGCCCGTAAATACCTCCGGAAAGCGGATTTTTGGTCTCTTCGTCCTGTTTTTCCACACGGACTGCTGCCTTCTGGCGTTCATTTAAAAAGGTGGCACTGCCGGTCTGCACTTCTACGGTCTGGCCTGCATACACAAGCTCAACCGTCTTGGACTCTCCTTTGCATACATAATTATCCGGAGCCTTCGTCTCGGTTACAGTGTAGGTGCCAAGATAGAGATTCTTTAACGTAACGCTTCCGTCATCTCCGGTAACCAGATTATCCTTGACAAGCGCACCTTTTTTATAGATGAGGGTGCCATCTGCCGCCTTGATATCTGCACCTGCATAAACACTGTAAACGGCTCCTTTCAATTTCCGTTTTTCGTAGGCAAAGGTCACACCATTTTCCGTGACGGCAGCTCCGGTGAGCACTTCTCCTTCTTTATAAATGGTGAGTGCACCCTTTTGCTCTTTATCCGTTAAGTTCTTGGAAGCGGTCTGCCCCACGACCAGCTTTACCCCATAGGCTTTCGTATCCAGCACATATCCGGACGGGCCTGAAATCTCACGAAGGTAAACGGTATCCTGTGTTTTGGTGATCTTTACTTCGGATTCCCCTTTTGCATTTGTTGCCGGCATTTTTTTGATAAGTTTCGTGCAGGCTTCATCTGCATAGATGCCGTAAACGGCACCTGCAAGGAGCGCGTTGCTTCCCTTATCTTTTTTGATGATCTTGACCGTTGCTTCATCCGGCCAGTCTACCTCCAGGTTCAGCTCCAGTGTATCTGTATAATATCCAAAGCCGATATCCTGGCTGTTCGCCAGCTTTAAGAGCATGGCATGGAAATTAAGCGGATAGTTGGATGTGATCGCATATTTTCCTTTCAGGCTTCCAATATTCTGGGTGGTTGCTTCCAGATGGAATTTTTCACCGCCCTTTACGCTCACATTTCCGGTCCCGGTTTTTCCTGTCGTCTCATTTACAAGGGAGACCCCGTTTTCCAGATGGATCGTGATCACAAAAGCTGCGTTTGCCTTCCATGTGAAGGTCGGGCTCTGGTTTCCATTTGCAGAAGCACTGAGCCCAGGTGTCAGTTCCATGGTCGTTGGATCCGGCATCTTTGCAAGGGCTGCCTTGATCTCTTTTAACATGTTTTTGGCAGTTGTCGAAAGGGAGCCGCCAAATCCGGATTCCCCGTCATATAAATAATCGACCAGATAATGCTGCATTGCACGGGTCTCGGAGGAACAGCCGTATTTTTCCATGATGGATTTGATATTATAGCCGTTGAATGTGCCGCCCCATCCGGGACCGCCATATCCGTAAAACATGGCCTTCCTTAAATAACGGTCATCGCCGCCTTCATCCAGTTCGACCATATTTTTATAAGTCGTTCCACTTGGCGGGGACTGTTTACTGTGCTGCATGCAGTATGCATAGACGGTATAAGTCTTTCCGCCTGCTTTGTAACGGATATACTTATAGGAATCATTTCCGCCCTGTCCCATAACAGAATCAAAAGGATGCAGTTTTCCATCTGAATAATAGTAATAGGTATTAGCTTCAATGTCTGTTGAATCATCCCACAAGTCTCCATCGGAAGCTGCCATGGTACTAATACCGCCCTCAGCCTGGTCATATAGCACACTTAATGCAACATCATCTTCCGGCATCTCAAAGCTGAAGGAATTTGTTCCCTCATCGTAGCTTACTTCTGCATACAGAAGATCTTCGGTATTCTCTGTCTGGTTTGCTTCGATAAGACTTGTTCCCACTGCGATCAGGCTTCCCTGCGGGATATCACCGGAAAAGTTGACCGTCTCCCCCGTCTGGTAACGTCCGTCCTCGTGGTCCAGTTCAATATTGAATTCATTTCCCTGTACGATGTCAACCTGATGGCTTCCATCCTCTGGTTCCTCATCGGAAAATCCTTCTGTTTCCTCTTCTTCTGGCTCCTCCGTTTCTTCCGGCTCTTCCAGAGTTTCCGGGGCATCTTCCGGGCTTATGGTCGGGAGGACGGGGTCTGCCTCCGGTTCGTCATCGCCGCTTTCCTGTTCCTGACCGCCATTGGATCCGTCTGTTTCTGCTTCCCTTGGTGTCACCGTAATGTTTCTGGCAACCAGATAGGCTTCCCCGGATGCGGGTGTAACAAGATATACGCATTTATAGGTCCCCGCATGGTTATAATCAAATACAGTCCCGTCTTCCATTGCTGCTTTTTTCAGTTCCACATGGTCTCCGTCAGAGAGTTTCAGTCCTGTAAAATCATTCTGGATATCAAAGGCTTCCCCTTCGGTAACCATAAGCGCAAGTTCCGGATCAGCAACGGTTTCCTCGATCAGTTCCTCCTCGCTTTTCTCCGTCTGCGTTTCTGTCTGTGTTTCTGTCTGTACCTCGATCTGCGTCTCGCTCTGTGCGGAAACGCCTCCCACCTCAGCGGCGGATACTGCAGAAGCTCCCGTCTGCAAGAGCGTAGTGCAGCACAGAGCAAAAGCCATTGCACCCGCCATCCATCTTTTCTTCCAGTTTTTTTCCAAGTGCACGTTCTCCTTTCATGATCGCTTTTTTCCCTGCAGTTTTCTTTTGGTCCGTCTCTTATCTGCATCGCTTTCTCCTTTCTTCCGGCTTTTTCAGCCAGATAAAAAGGAAACTGAAAAAAATTCCAGTTTCCCTTTTATCTGACCAAACATTTTATGCCGTCTTCCTGTGTTCTTTTTCCTCTTTTTGAAGGATCCAGTCATCCACGCCTTTGTAGTGTTCCATCCAGGTACCGGATGCATCGGTATCCCAGGTAACTCTTTTGCAGGATACATTCAGTTCCTCACAGATCTCATATAGTTTTATACAGCCTTTTCGGATCATGTCCCGCTTTCTGCGCTTTCTGGGGCATTCTCCATGATACAGATAAATTCCATGTTCACATTGCCGGCACGCACTTTTTTCATCGTGCTTACAGGACAATTCCATCATTTTATCCATGTCGTAACATTCGTAAACTCTTTTTAACCCCTGCTCTTTCAGTTTTCGCAAGACAGTTTCCAGTCCTTTATGATTGGAAACTCCAGGGACTCCGATATAAGGATTTCCTGTACACATCCATGCGATCTCTGCCTTTAAGATCCCTTCCGTTACGTAAACCGTGCCATCCTTTATTTTCCCAAACATTCCTGCCGGGCTGCCGCTTGATGTGCCTTTTTCTAAGCCGCTGCTGGTAAACCAGAGGTACTTCCGTTCTTTTAAAGGAACATCCAGCCGGATCTGGAATCCTATGATCCGTTCCTTCCCATCCCGGACCGGGCAAAGATACCCGTTATTCTTCTTATAAAAAGCAGCTTCCCAGTCACCATCCCGGTTGATGAAAAATCCAGGAACCCCATCCAGGCGAAATCCCTTTTTTAAGAGCTTTCTGGCAATGGCCACGGAATTCTCCTCATCCGTACTTAAAAAACCTCGTTCTTCCATCTGTCTGACCTCATTTAACGTCAGCCCACGCAGGAGAAGGTTCCTCCGGTGTGTTTCCTTAAGCTTAAGAAAAGTGAGCATTTCCTTATATACATGGTCCCGGTAATCCCATTCCTCTTCCGTAAGGGAAATGCGTTTCTTTTTGGAAACGATAGAAGCGAAACCATTTCGTGTCGTGGACTGCTGTCTTTTATCCGTTCCAGAAAAAGGAAGTGCCTGCTTTATCTCCCGGTAGGCTTCTTTATACCGGTTTCTCCCGTAAATGCCGGATAGTTCCGCGTACAGTGTCAGCATGTTTCCGGATGCTCCGCAATGATAGCAATGGTAAACATTTTTCAGTTCTCCATTTTTGCGGATGCAAAAACTGCATTTTCCTCTTAAATCCCCGCAAAAAGGACATTCCACCGGAAATTCGTCCTGGTAAGAATCACTCAGTCTTCGGATTGACAAAAGATCTGCTACTTCTGCGATCGTAAACGATTCTCTGGCATACATGCCTTCCTCCTTTTCATAAAAGATGGCCCCGTTCCCGGAGCCACCTCAAACTATTTCTCTGTTTTCAGGCTGCTTTTTGCATTTCCTTTTCATGATCCAAAAGAATCTTCGCAGCTTTCTGTATTTCCTGATTCTGGCCTTTGTAACGCTGTACCAGCCATTTGATCGTCTGGTAACCTCTGGCATCCTGCATCATTTCCCCAAGAGGGGTTCCGGCATAGACACCAAAATTGCAGATAACCTTTTCTGCCCATTTCACTTCATCCTCTGCATCCTCTTCGTGAGCCATATCCTCCAACACTTCCTCTGCAGTCTCTTCTGGTGTTTCTTCCTCTTCTTCTGCATCAAAAGAAATCTCATCATCTTCATCAAATGGAACTTCATCCGTTTCTTCTACTGCACGGAAACCGTCTGCATCCGTCTCGGCAGTAATTTCCTCATCTACGGAAATTTCCTCGGTCTGAACCGGATCTTCCGCTTTGGTTTCTTCATCGGAAAATTCTTCCAGTCCGCTTTCACTTTCTTCCATTCCAAAAGTCATCTGTCCAGGAAGGTTTTCTTCTGTATCCGTCACTGTATATTCCACTTTTACAGGATCTTCTGATATGGCATTTCCATCACGCAGTTTTTTACGGTCCGTTTTCTTTTCCCTGACCGGTTCCGTTTGCTCCTGCTTTGCTGCGGTTTCTTTTCTTTCTGCCTTTTCCTGTTTCTTTTTCGGTTTTTCCGGTTTTACGGAAGCTTCCTGCTTCGGCATTTCTTCTTTTTCCGTCCCACGCATGTCCGGATCGTCTATTCCAGATGCCTGCATGATGTTGAATTTATTTAAGAAATAATACTTAAGGCCATACGTCCATGCCGCACCTTTTGCTTTATCCGGTGCTTCATTGGTTCCAATGACATGCAAAAAGCTCCGTACCTTGTCTCCCGGACGGTCTGCATTGGTCCAGCACAGCTCCAGGTCAGCCTCATATCTCCAGAGCGCTCCCATTTCCTTTAAAAACACGGAATTGCCCTGTTCGTCCACCTGTGTCGGCCTTTCACTTAAGATGTCAAAATCGACCCCGTATTTATTAAGGGCCGGTGTCAGGCATTCATAAATATCATCCAGTTTTACAAAATCATAAGTAACGTCCTCACTGTACCGTTTGCGGATCAGCTTCGGCACTTTCTTCCGGATCCTGATCATCTTCTGGTTCAGATTCATGTAATTGTATTTACCCATATTATTCGTTTCCTCCTGATTTTTTCATTTTTTATACTAAGCAGAACGCGGAAGGCTTGCCTCCGGCCCTGTCCCAGTCTTTTTTAACATTTCTTCCATTTCCTCCCGGATACATCCGATACAGATCTTCTTTTTTGAGATCTCCGGAAGTTTTTCAAGCAGCCACTTCTGGGCGAAAAGCTCTGCTGCCCGCTGTGGGTTGCTTAAATATTCCAGAAACATCCAGTCAGAAAATTCCCACTTCATATCCGCAAAATGAAACTGCGGCTGATAGATCAGATCCTCCGGCCGCTTTCCTTTTTTAATAAAACGGTCTGCATTTAGCTGGATATAAACCCTGCTAATCTCCGGGATCATCTGTGCAGCTGCATACCCGCCTTTTAACAAAAGTTCATCCCATTGTTCCCGGATAAGTTTCTTTCCAATGCGGCTTATCTGTGTTTCCAGTTTCGGGATCAGATCCTCACGCACAGGAAAACAAAAATCATCCGGTATCCCGATCGGCTTCAGAAAAAGATCTTCTGCTTCATAAAGGGAATACTCCGGCATGTGGATCACGGCACACCAGTTCCGGTCTGTTTTTCTGTTTTCCTTTAAACAGTCAAAGAAAAAGAAACAGTTTCCATATCTTGCCTTTATAAACAGCTGTCCGGAAAATTCTTTTACTTCACAATCCGGCGATTTCAGCCATGCGATCAGTTTTTCTGCCTCCCTGCTCTCTTTTAACCAGTCCGGAAGTTTTCTATCCATCACATACCTCCGTAATTTAGATATATGGCAGGGAATACCTGGAATACACCATTTTTGCCCGTTTTAAAAATGCAGAGCCTTTTTCTGCTTTTGTAAACCATTCCACAAAAAAACGTGTCAGGTTCTGCTGCAGTGTCCGGTGGGTATCAAGGGCATAATCCACAAATTCCCCATATCCGTCCATACTTCCTGCAAGCAGGTAGCAGGTAAACATTTTTGCCATCTGCTCTTCATCTGAAGGATTAATCTCCATTTCCTCTGCACCTTCATACACCAGGCGCACCCTTTCTGGCTGTTCCTTTACATGCAGACACAGATCATCGGCCATCAGTTTCGATGCTTCGTTTCGAAGATCGTAATATCTGACCTCTGAAAGACCTTTTAGCCAGGCAAACCCAAGATAAGTGTAATTGTCTTTTATTTCCTGCTGCTCTTTTGCCATGGACTCCATAAATTTTTTGTGTCCGGTGGGATGGCAGTTCAAGTATTCATCTACCAGCAGCCTTGCCACATCTTTTCCATTCGTAACCTTCATGTTTTCCTCCCATCAAAAAAAGACAGTCCATGCTGTCTCCATTCTTTTAAATCCTGTTAGTATTTTACAGTGCCAGGAATATCATATTCATGCCAGCGTTTTGACACACAGCCGGCAATTTTTTCTTCCAGAGCTAAAAGTCCTCTCTCATTCGTCTTTTCCTGCCTTGCAATGGTAATGGATTCACAGATCCCGCAGTAGATCTCGTATGCGCTGCATGGCTCATCCCCGGTAGTAGCCTTAAACTGCTCCACGGTTTCTGCAAGCAGTTTTTTGCCAAATCCCGTCTGCTTCATGATCCCTGCCATGGCATTTGCCGGATGCTCGATCCAGATATCACACAGCCGCATGACCCCTTTTAAGACTTCCCGGTAGTAATCGAAGATCGACTCTATGTTTTCCGTGAAATCTTCCATTCCTTTACAGTTTTTGTGCGTAACCTTCAGGGCATTGCCAAGGATCACATTTCTTGTCGGCTCCTGCAGGGAATAGAAAATATTCGCTCCGGACACACCAACGTCTGACGTAGTGATCCGTACAACTGCTTTTATGTCCTTATCGGTCTTTCTTCCATAATTCTGCATCAGTTCCTTATAAACATCTGTAAGTTTCGTATCTTCCAGCTGCCAGGACGCCGTAACAGAATAATGATCTGCATAGCCGTTTAAAAACGTTGCATTCTCATAGTCCCCATGGATATATGCCGAGGTAACCATGTACATATCCGGCATGGATATGATGGCATAATCTTTTTCATCACCAGACAGGACTGCCCTTATTTTTCCTTCACAGAAACGGATCAGTGCTCTTCCTCTTGCAACCTTCAGGCATTTATTCAAGATCTCTGCCAGTGTTTTCTTATCGACATCTGCCAGGGCTTTGCCATCAATCCTGGCCCGTCCTTTCAACGATTTGATTGCTGAATTTCCTATATAACAGATCCTCTCGGGCAGGATAAGAACCAGCCTGGAATGAGATAAAGTATCTTTTTCCAGTGCTTCCAGGGAAATGCCCGGAACCTCTGTACAGGTTTCCTCTCCTGCAGCTGCCACCTTTAATTTCTTACTGGTGATCCGGATCCATTCTGCCCGGCTGTCTATCTCTTCCAGATACTCGCACAGTTCCTTTTCTGTCCGGAACTCTTTATAAAAGTCATCTTTATAATACATAATGTCCGCCTTTCCACGCTAGCTGAAAATCCGGACTTCAACAGCCTGTATCTTTCCATCTTCGATGCAAAATACATAGCCGTCTTCTGCCATCTCCATAAGCATTCCAATTTCCAGTGCATTTGCGTTTTCCCATTTAATTGTCTCCATAATCGACCCTCCTGATTTTACAATGTGTTTTCTTTTTTTGATATTCTTAAGGTATTTCTTTTTGCAGTTTCCTTAACTGCCAGTTTCATTCGTGCTCCTCCTTTCTGCTTTTTATGCAATAAAAAAAGACACAAAAAGAATCTTCTTTCCTTCTTGCATCTTCCTTATATTTTGCATATCCATTTTTCTCATTAAGGGCAAGACCGCCCCAAAGTGTTTCTTCCGGAATGTCCGGAACTAAAGAATAACCACAGTCTTTTATAGACTGTTAAATTATTTTTCATTTAAAGACTACCACAACATTTTGTGGTTGTCAATTGATTTTAACTATATATTGTGTTATTGTGTGAGTTATCTTTATTATTCTGCTACATGTTGTGACAGGCGGCATGATACCGCCTGTCTTTTCATCCGTCTGCATAAATGCATGTATCTGAGGGGAATAGGTAATCTGTACATGCACTATGAAAACGTCTTACTCAGCGTTTGGATCCGCCGGGGAAATATTTTTGGCAAGGCTTCGCCCGTTGGCATCCGTCCCTGCTTCAAAAAGGACCGGCTGGCCACCGCTTAATTTCCGGTATCCATCCATCTGGATCTCCGAAAAGTGGGCGAAATAATCAATCCCGTCTTCACCGGTGATAAAGCCGTATCCTTTCTGTGCGCTGAACCATTTCACGGTTCCCTGTAGTGTTTCTGACATATCCTTCTCTCCTTTGCTGTATTTCCCGCAATAGTCTTTTGCGGAAACAGGGCAGCATGGAATCGAACCATGCCTGGTGCTCCCCTCCCTGCTATAAAAGGAATCTCTTCCTCTTATATTTCTTCGTTTCCCAAAAAAGTCCCGTTATTGAGTGCTGCATCCACCCGGCGGATTCCTACCAGCTTCTTTTCATTTATGCCAAAATAAAACCGGTAGCGTTTTCCCTCCAAAACTTTTACGTTTTTATCCAGCAAAAGTTCACTCTGCCGTCCGGCCGGATCACTTACCCGGATCTTCCGTAATCTTGCAAAGGGATTTTTCCCGTCTATCCCGGTTACCAGCCCTTCCACGATTTCATAGGTCTTTTTATCCGCGGTGCGGAAAATAAGATATGTTCTTATAAACCCGATAATCCCAAGCAGGAAAGACCAGAAAATAAAAGTTTTGTCTTTCATCCATGTTCCCATAAATGATCCGAAAAGCAGGATAAAAAGAGACAGGATACCATATCGCTGGATCCTGTCCTTAAAAAAATCCGGTATATTCTGATAACGTGTTCCAAAATCTTCCAAGCATCTATACAGCCTGTGCCAATACGGATGTTCCGTTTGCTTCAAGGCAGTCCTCCCTTCTTATGTTGTCGATCACAAGCTGTTTCTTATAGTAAAGCTGCGCTACACGGCTTATAAATTCCCGTTGTATCTGTTCCTGGAGGGAATCTGTTAAATTGGGTTCCCTGCTTTTTGCCTCTTCTTTTAAACATTTCAGGTGGCAGGAAACATCCCCTTCTCTTTGAAGATAGGAAAGTAGCTGGTATTCCTCTTCTGTAAGCAGCGGCTTTTTAAAAGCCCTCAGTGAAAACTTCAGTCCTTTTCCCATGGAAAGGGCTTCCATAAAATGCTTCATGCGTTCTGTCCGTGAAAAGGCCATGGGAGCCATGACTGACCGGCTGATAATGCTGTATACAGCTTCCTCTCTGGTACATCCTTCTGTCAGCACAACCAGGCCCCGCTTTACCAGACGGTTCAGGCAAAACTGAAAATCCTCTTTGTCCGCCCATTCCTGTGCCTGTTTTTCTCCAAGGCTAAATACAAGAAGACGATGCATCTGGGAGTGGACCTTATCCTCTTCACAGAAAGACCAGGTGAGCGCAGCCCACAAAATAGTTTCCATTTCTGTAAGTACTTTTTCTTCCCCATCTACCCAGACACAAAACCTTCCATCTGCATCATCTTTTTTCATTCCGATTGCTGTATACCATCTCATGACATTTCCTCCTTGTCATTTTCACTCTTTCTAATCTCTGCTTCTGATCTGTTTTCTTTCATATAACTTGTTACCCATACATCATTTCCAGGAGTTTTGGAAGTACATACCCCAAAAGCATGCCTGCTGCCGTACAGATTCCGATATTCGGCCGCCGCAGTTTCCATACTTCCTGTGTTTTGGTCCCGATAATCCTTGTTCTTCCCGGTACGATCCACCTGAGTTTCCGATAAAACTCCATGAATCCCTGATTGTCAAAGCCAAAGGATCGTACACAGAAAACATCCCGTTCCTGTTCTTCTTCATCCAAAAGGAAAAAGCTTTTCTGTTCTTTCCCTTCTTTTCGGATCACGATATAAAATTCCGGAATTCCCCGTCTGGTTCCTTCTACGATCTTATCCATCTCATCGTAAAAGATCCTGCAGGACTCATATTTTCCATTTTTTTCCGGCTGGCAGACTGCCAGGCTGTCCTCTTCAAGTGCCATATAACAGTTTTCTGCCTCCATGATCCTCCGGCTGATTTTTATGGCCTGACGAAGAAGCAGGATTATCGCAAGCGTCAGTGCAGTACACAAATATACAAGATCCCAGCATCTTTTCTGGTATATGAAAAAGTATGCGCTGATTCCCTCTGCCACACTGCATATTGCTGTCATAATAAAATACTGTTCTTTAAGGTCCATCAGATGATATACATCATCTTCTGTCGCCTGTAGTCTCAAGGGCATCCATCCTTTCCGTCATGCCACGCTTATTTTATCCGGGGATTTCTTTTTCTCCTCTCGGCTTTTTATATAGTCTGTACATTCCCGGATGGTCTGTTCACACAGGTAATAAGAAAATTTCCCGATATGTGTGTCCTTTTCCCGGAGATTCAAACGGTTCTGAAGCCAGATATATGTGCTGTGTTTGGTCATATAACCATTTTTCCAGATTGCATCCAAAGCTCTGTGTGCTTCGATCCGCTTATTACGCAGATTGCTGTCAGCCATGGTTCCCATGGGACGCATACTTTTTTTGTGTGCCCCAATGTATGAATCACAGGAAGGATAGCCGCTGCATACATACAGGTATTTCTCCGGATCCAGGTTGTTATCCCCATAGACATAGGCTGCCGGCCTAAGTACCCCGGGTCTTTTGCAATATGGACAGTACAAGGTTTCCCGCATCTGTTTTTTCTTCTTTTTTGCCATCTGACGTCACTCCTTTCCATCTTTTTCTCCGATATTAAAGAATTCCCTTTTTCTGTGTCAACAGAATTCTTTGAAAATCATAAAAACATTTTCAGGAAGCTCTTTTGATAAGCCTTGTGATAATGCCTTCTGCCACTTCATAGTTATCGTTGATGCGGGTCACCACAAATCCGATCTTATCTTTCTTTCCCGGAAGTGCGGACATATTGCAGGAATGTGCCACGGCATTGACTCCGATATCAAGGCGGATAAAATAGGTTCCCTTATAGACTTCCGTAATAATCCCTGTATATTTTCCCTGTTTATGGCATTTCCGGAGGTTATCTTTATTGATATTGGCTGTCGGACTCTTTGCATCCACTTCTATAATAATCTGGTCAACAGAGCTTGCTTCCACCTTATTGACCATGACCAGCACCAGATCACCTACCTGGAATTTTTCTCCGGCATCTACCATCCACTCCCAGGCCATATCTCTGGCCCGGACAGATACTTCTACACCAAATACTTCCAGACGGACTGCTTTGGGAGCTACCGCAATCACCCTTGCTTCCACGATTCTGCCTTCATAGAGCATTGGTTTTTCTGTATCTTCCCCAAGGTAAAAAGTCTGCCTCTTTTTAAGCATTGCATCTTTTCTGGATGCTACAACACTCCGGCTCTTGTTAT